>Ga0101944_10000585_pt1 | contig 102434 bp, 96 predicted proteins | sample DewCreD2012metaG_FD_75245 | JGI IMG/M metagenome (GOLD analysis project Ga0101944, IMG submission 75245) | Hot spring sediment bacterial and archeal communities from British Columbia, Canada, to study Microbial Dark Matter (Phase II) - Dewar... ... | reverse complement strand
GCTGCGGGCCGGCGGGAGCGACGCGCTGCCCGACGAGGCCCGCGGGATCGAGCCGTGCGGGTCGGCGGCCCGCTCCGAATTCGGCGGCACGGATCGATGGGCGAGGTGCACTGGCGGAGGGAGAGGAACTGGGAACTAACATTCTCTCGTGCTCACCGCCGCAATCAGCCGGACCGGACGCGAAGGCGGTGTAACGCCTACAAAGTCGGGAACGAGACAAGATCAGGGCTGTTTTCGCTGCTTTCGTGCCAGAGCGAAAGGCAGCGAGTTGCAGTACAATTCTAAGTAGTGGTGGAGGGGAACGATTCTTGCGCTAGCTCTTCGTAGTCGCGCGCCAAGGCTGAGCAACGAGGCAAAATCTCACGAATGCAAACCCGTCGCCAACCAAATCTATTACACACGAGGCGTGATGCGCGCGGCCGTACGGATGTCGGCAATCTGCACGCCGAGAGCCATGAGTGTTTGGCGCAAGTCATTGAAAACCGGCTGCGCCCCCTCAGGATCAGAAATCGTTAGGATCGCGGTGAATGGTACCCCATCATCGGGCATTTCCTCACCCGCACGCGTCAAGTAGTTGATGGCAAGCCGCCAGTTCGATGACGCACCGACGCCGCGCGGCATCGTTTTGGCGAGACCTTGACCGGACTCCATTTCAGACCGTGCTCTATGAGTTCGGCTTCGATAACCGGAATTTCGCTTCGACCCGGAAGATAGAGCGGATCCAGTCGGCCCTTCCATCCTCCGTCAGGTTGCTCTTGCTGAAGGGCCGCTTCGAGATTGATCCGCACAAACTCAGCGCCGTAGCGGGGATCAAGCGGTGGCGAGGAGACGAGGGTCAAGCGCGCGGCGCCGCGGCACTTCCCCCCAGGACCGACAAGAGAAGCAGGCCAGGAAAACCGGAAGGTCACCTGCTGATCACGCCTGATCCGCGACGCGAATACCAGCGTGATCTCATGATCGTCAGTCTCCAGAATATGCTCTGTCGATGGTGGAAGACCGAAACCCACCAGATGACGAGCCACCGGAGCTAATGCCTTCGCCTGAAGCGGCTCGGGAATCCGGGCGTTATGAATTAAAAGGCCGATTAGCGTCTCTCTTGAGACATCGCCCTCGATGGCATGGTCGAGAGCAGCAGCCGTCTTTGCAACGAGTGGGGTTGCATAGCTTGTGCCACACCCGCTGATGACGGCGCCCTCGGGTGTGACCGAGAAGAGCGCGTGGTCCAGAGGGGGTTGAGGGGAGCCAGACCCTCCGACATGAGCGAGATCCGGCTTTACTCCTGCGCGTAATCCTGGTCCGCGCCGACTGAAACGGCATGGCGCAAACGGCACAGAAACCGGATGTCCTGGAGGATTCACTGCGGCAACCGCGACATTCCGAACGCTCTCAGCCGGTGTAAGCAATCCGTCGTTGATCGACGCCGCTATGGTGGCGAGCGCCTGTGTCGCATCGCTTGGCCACTCTGGGCGGAGATTGTGAGGATCGACATTGCCGGCTGACACGAAGATGATGGCATCGTTGTCTTCGGCGATGCGGTCGAGACGTGCCGCATGGGGACCGTATCGATCAAGCGTTGCTGGCTGCAGTACGTTCAGGCTCATGTTGAAGACGCGGACGCCATGTCGTGATCGCACCTCGCCAATCGCTGTCTCAACCTCATCGAAGAACTGGGGCAGGCCTTCAGGATAGTAGGACGCGAAGGCACCGCTGTTTTCGCTTGGAAACACTGCAAGATCGACGAGTTCAGCGCCATCGGGCTCGGGACAGCATTGGGTGCCATTGAGCGCCCCACCCAGGACGGCGAGACCACCAATGAAAGACCCATGCGCGAGGTCCTTGTGCTCGTCGGCGAGGATGTCCCACCGGTCAATTACCCAGTCCGAAAGCGCCGCGCCCAGCCCGCCGTCGATGACGCCAATTTTGGGATGCGTTCTGGCCGTATCTCGGACAGGCACCACCGCCTCACTCGGACGCACACGCCCTTGATGGGCAGTCGTTCGCACGACAACACCTGGCAGCGAGACCTTGCGCACAAGGGGATGCCTGTCCAGGAAGGCCAGGAGGCGGCGGTGCCGCTCATGGGAAGGATCGAAAGGCGCGACCTCGCGGCGGCGTTCAGCCTGAGGCGGTGGACCGAGGCGGAATGTTGGAGCAGCGGTGGAGCGGGAAACTCGGACCGACAGAAGTGGTAGGGCGCGGACCCGGGTGGGAAGCCGCTGAACCATCAGCCCTTCGCCAAGCGACGTGAGGCCAGCAACAAAGGACTGGAATAGGCGGCGATGACTTTCGTCGAGCGCGTCCCAGTCGCCCCGCGGGGGAGGTACATCGAAGAGCTCGACTTGGTAGCTGCCGCCAGTGATCGGGTTTGATAGCCATGCCACGGCCTCTTCGAGCGAAAAGTCTCGTCGGTCGCTCTCTCCATAAATCTCAATTCGCTCAATGGCGCCGGTTTCACTGCGGCGTGCTGAGGGGTACGGGACTTCCTTTCCCTGGGCCTCGACAAAACGAAGTGTGGTGTGATCCTCAGCCCTGGCGATCTCCTCGGCGATCTGCAACAAGACCGGAGGCCGCGCTTCAACAAGCATTACGCCGAGATCTGCTCCGCCTACGATCGGAGTGCGATCCGGCTTGAAGAGCGCCTTCAGTGGCCGATGGCTCTTGGCCCATGCCGAGCGGCACAAGATCACCTTCACATAGCCCAGGTCGGTTTGTGGATTGGCACGCAAGCCGTCCGCGATGGTTCTGAGCTGCGCGATGAGGCGTGCCTTGTGTTCTCGAAACTCCTGGTCACGGTTTGCGAAGAAGTCCTTCTTCGGACCGCCGCCGGAGGTTTCCCGAGCCTCCTCATAATTCTCGGGATTTAGGATGATCTGGATTGGGCTAGCCATCGGCGCTCACCTCGCCGCCGGTTTCAGGATGGCGATGTCCAAGCTTCCCGAGTTGACGGCTTACTGTGGATTTATCCCGGCCGGCGACTTCGCCGATGTCGGTGAGTGAAAAGCCGAGTTCGGGATCATCTTTCATGGCGCGAAACAGGTTCGCTGCATCGCTGAACAGAAGCGCCCGCCGGGTACTGTCGATGCGTGCGCTATTCAGAGTCGCGAACTGCCGAAGCGTGTCCAATAAGCCCCGTCGATCCTGATCCTTTACCGTGGTGGCCTTCTTGTAGGTGCGCACCAGGGACTCGATCTCTGCACCCGTGCAGCCCCCCGTAAACCAAGCGATCAGTCGAAGATGGCTTTCGGGGGCATTGATCGGGGGCATGAAATGCCTAGCGATCGCAATTCGCATTTGGAAGTCCGGTTTCGGAATCTCAAGCTGTACCTCGAAGCGCCGCCAGACGGCGGGGTCTAACAGGCGCTCATGGTTCGTGATTCCGATGGTGAAGCCGAGGTCCTTACGCGCGTCCAGATTCTGCAAGAGGGCATTTACCACCCGCTTGATCTCACCCACCTCCTGCGGATCGTCGCGAAGCTTCGCAATGGCGTCGAACTCATCCAGAAGCAGCAGACAACGATGGCGGTTCGCGAACGCAAAGAGATTGCCGATGTTGCGCGCTGTCGTCCCGAGAAACGACGAGACCAAACCGTCCAGCCTCACCAGCACGACTGGCAGATCGAGCTTGTAGGCGATCCAAAGGGCAAGGCGGGTCTTGCCGGTGCCAGGCGCACCATAGATAAGGCAGGTCTTCGGCGGTTGGAGGTCGATGGCGGAGAGCGCTTCAAAGTTCGCCCATTCCTCAATGATCGTCTCGATCGCCGCCGTGACCGTCGAGTTGAATAGGGGGGGGTCGGGGCGAATGTCCGCTGGGAACAAGATCTCGGCCAGCGGCGCAGACGTCTCGCGATCGACAGGGAGCGGCGTATTCCGGCTAAGCGTTTCGCCAGGCATTTGCGCTCTTGAACGCGCAAGCCGGCTGGGCGCCATCTCCTTCGTCCGTTCGGCGGCGGTGAGAAGGCTGGTCAGGGCAGCTGCTTGCTTAGTCTCCCCGTCCTTGGCAAGTGCATCCCTCAGCCGCTCCACCTGCTTCTTCAATGCGGGCGAGGCTTCCGCTATCGCCGCCCGGCAAAGGGCCTGAACTATCGAAAAGTGCTCCATGCTGGCTCCTGGACGCGTTGCAGAGATCACGCGGTTCAGTGCTTGTACCAGTTCATGCGTTGCGGAACAAGCCGAAAAAGTTTCCTTAAAACCGACTTTCGTTGCGCGCTCTCGTCGCGCTATTGCGCACCCCGGCAAGACCGGTGCGCGTATCGTTGGCGGCTGTCGACGTACCCCAGGCGGGAAGCAAGGGAGAAATGAGTGGATATAGCATATGCTATATGGCACTTGACATAGCACGCGACATACGTGTAGCCTTCGCGGAGCTACGATCCGCTGCGAAGGCACCTCGATGCGACAGGCCAGCGCCGACATCCCGGCCGATTATCCGGCCCGCGTGAGGTCCGTCAGGGGGCGGCTTGAGCTGACGCAGGCGCAGCTAGCCGAGCGAATCGGCGTATCCTTTGCAACCGTGAATCGGTGGGAGAACGGCCAGTCCAAACCGAATCGGCTGGCTTGGCAGCAGATCGTTGACCTTGAATCCGAGCTTGCGGCCTCGCAGGAGAGAGCCGCGCCCACAGCCGCTCCCGCAGAAGCTCCGTCAATGCTCGACTTCGCGGCGAAGCCGGCCGTGGTTGCCGCCGTGGCCGAGGCGAACCGCCTCGCCTACGGCCATCTCTTCAATCCCGCCTTCGCCACGGAGATCTCGCTGATCGATCCGCTGCCGCACCAGCGGATCGCCGTTTACGAGCATATGCTCGGCCTGTCGCCGCTGCGGTTCCTTCTGGCCGACGACGCCGGTGCCGGCAAGACGATCATGACCGGCCTCTATCTCCGGGAGGTCTTGGCACGGCGCCTCATTAAGCGCGTGCTCGTCGTCCCCCCGGCTGGCCTGGTCGGCAACTGGGAGCGCGAGATGCGCACCCTGTTCCGCCTCCCGTTCCGGATCGTGCGCGGGGCAGATGCCCGCACCGGCAATCCATTCGTGGGAGCGGATAGCGACCGCCTCATCGTCAGCGTCGACACCCTTGCGGGCGAGCGCATGTTCGCCCGGATGCGCGAAGCGGTCACTTCGGGCGCCGCCCAGCCGTATGACCTCGTGGTATTCGACGAGGCCCACAAGCTGGCCGCCGACCGAGAGCAGGATTTCTACGTCCGCAAGACCGACCGGTATCGCCTTGCCGAGGCGCTGGCCGGCCTGCCGGCCGACGACCCGCGATGGGACCTCGGCTGGTCGGCGACGCACATCCTGCTGCTCACCGCGACGCCGCACATGGGGAAGGACTTCCCGTACTACTGCCTGTGGCGGCTCCTGGCGCCGGACGCACTCGCCACTTTCGATGCCTTCCAGGCATTTCCCGAGGCCCAACGCCGCCGGCACTTCATCCGGCGCACCAAGGAGGAAATGGTCCGGTTCGACGGGCAGCCTCTCTATCCGCAGCGGCAGTGCGACAGCCTCAGCTATCAACTGAGCCCGGCGGAGCAGCAGCTCTACGAGGCGACGACCCGTTATATCAGCGAGACCTACAACAAGGCGCGCATCCTGAACCGCTCGGCGGCACGCCTCGCCATGAGCGTGTTCCAGCGCCGCCAAGCCAGCTCGACCTATGCGCTGATGCGCTCTTTCGAGCGCCGCCTCGAGCGGCTGGACGAGGCCATCGAGCTGGTTCGATCGGGCCGTGCCGAAGAGCTGGAACGCCGTCAGAGGCGTATCGGGGAAACGCCCGACTTCTTCGAAACCCGCACTGCCGACGAGGACGCCGACGACATGGGCGAGCGGGAGCGCCACGAGGAGTTCGAAGAGAATGCCCTGGGCGGCCTTGTCGCGCCGACCCTGATGGAGCTCCAGGAGGAGCGCGCCGAGGTCGAAGCCCTGCTTGCCCAGGCCCGGCGCCTAGCCGAGGCCGGCGAGGACTCGAAGTTCGAAAAGCTTCGTGCGGTGCTGCGGGACCCCAAATTCGCCCGGGAGAAGTTCATCATCTTCACCGAGCACCGCGACACGGCCGAGTTCCTAGTACGCCGTCTTGAAGGGCTCGGGTTCACCGGACAGGTTGCGCTGATTCATGGCGGCCTCGACTACCGCGACCGCGAGGCGCAGGTCGAGCTGTTCCGGCGCCCGCTGGACGAAGGGGGCGCCAATTATCTGGTCGCCACGGACGCCGCCGGCGAAGGCATCAATCTCCAATTCTGCTGGCTCATGGTGAACTACGACGTGCCGTGGAATCCGGCGCGCCTTGAGCAGCGGATGGGGCGCATCCACCGCTATGGGCAGAAGCGCGATCCCGTCATCATCGTCAATCTCATTGCCGGGGAAACGCGCGAAGGCCGGGTCCTGAAGACTCTGCTCGACAAGCTGGAGCACATCCGCAAGCAGCTCCGGTCGGACAAGGTCTTCGATGTGGTCGGGCGCCTGTTCGAGAACGTCTCGCTCAAGGCCTATCTGGAGATGGCAACGACGGAGGACGGCGCCCGCGCCGCGATCGAGGGCATTGACGGGCTGTTGACCGAAGAGCAGGTGCGCGCGCTCGAAGAGCGGGAGCGCGCCCTGTTCGGGGGCGGCGACGTCAAGAGCCATCTGCCCGAGCTCAACGCCGCCATGGAGCAGGAGCAGTACCGGCGCCTGCTGCCCGGATACATCCGCCGCTTCGTCGAGACCGCGGCGCCCCTGATCGATCTGCGGCTGGAAGGCGATCCCGACGGCATCTTCGAGCTCACCCCGGAACACACGCGCGGGCTCGACCCCGTGCTCAGCGCGATGGAATTCTATCCGGCCGAGATGCAGGGCCGGCTGACCGTCTATCGGCCCAGGGACCGCGCCGATGCCATCTGGATGCACCCCGGCGAGCCGGTGTTCGACCGCTTCTGCGCGACGCTGCTCTCGCGCCGTGGGGACGAGGCGCGGCGCGGCGCGATCTTCGTCGATCCGCATGCCAAAGCCCCCTATCTCTTCCACCTCGCCCAGGTGTCGGTTGTCCGCCGCCAGCCGGCCGCAGAAGCCGCCGAGCTCTTTGGAGATCACGCTGGGCGTCAGGACAGCGCCCGCTCGGAGATCATCGAAAGCCGCCTGATCGGGCTTAGGCAGGAAAGCGACGGCACGATCGCTCTTTGTCCGCTGGAGCACCTGCTCCTGCTGCGGGGTGCGCATGGCGTGCCTCCCGGCAGTGTGCCTCTCGCCCGGTTAGCGCGGGGGCTGACGGACGCCGCCGCCGAATGGATCAAGGGCGACGCGCTTGCCCGCATGGTGGAGGAGCACCGCGCGCGCATCGAAAGCACCCTGCCGGAGCGTGTCGATTGGATCACACGCGGCTATGACCATAAGACGGCCGAGCTGATCGCGAAGCGGCAACGCGTGAGCGAAGCGGCGCGCCAAGGCGATCCCCGCGCCAAGGCGGAGCTCACCAAAGTGAAGGAGCAACAGCGCGAGCTCGCCGCGGAAAAAGAGCGTCGCCTGCATTGGCTGCGCATGGAGCCTGCGCTCATCGTGCCGGGTGAAGCGGTGATGATCGCGCACGCGCTCGTTCTGCCCACGGACGATCCGGAGGAGCTGAGGCGGCACGACGCCGAGGTCGAGGCGATCGCCATGCGGCTCGCGCGCGTGCACGAGGAAGCCGCCGGCGCCATCGTCCACGACGTGTCGCGGCCCGAGCTCGCACGCGCCGCGGGCCTCACCGACTGGCCCGGATTCGATCTCCGGTCGCTGCGGCCTGCCACCCCGCACGGCCCGGCGGAGGAGCGTGCCATCGAGGTCAAGGGCTGCGCCGACACCGGCGGAATCGAGGTCAGCGAGAACGAATGGGCAAAAGCCTGCAACTTGCGCGACCGGTACTGGCTCTACGTCGCCTTTGACTGCGCCACGCCGCGACCGCGTCTCGTGAAGGTGCAGGATCCGTTTGGGAAGCTCCTGGCTAAAGCCAAAGCCAGCGTTTTGATCGCGGCAACGGAAATTCTAATGGCTTCCACTGACTGAGGGGCACATGAAAATTTGCTACGTCGATGAAAGCGGCAATAGCCCCCAAGACCCTTGTCTCGTCATGGTCGGTATCCTTGTAGACGCTTATCGCCTGAACCGCACGAGGGAGGAGTTCGCGGACATCTTCGACGAAATCCAGAGCCTTTTTGAAGAAAATCTGCGGGAGCTCAAGGGCTCAAAGATGATTTTCGGTCGGGATCGGTGGCGGAAGATCGATCCCGAGGTTCGGAAAAGAATCGCCGGATACCTCTGCAACTGGATCGCAGATCGAAAGCACTACCTAGCGCTTGCAGCTATCGACCGGCAAAAGCTCCGGAATGCGGCAACGGCCGGTGTTCCAGGAGAGTGTCACGATGAGTGGTTGGCAGGTGGTCTCCACATTGCGTTGCAAATCCAAAAGGCCAATCAGGGCAAGGGTAAGAACAAGGGGCACACATTCCTAATTTTTGACGATAACAAGGCGAAAGCGGATACGCTGAGCGATCTGTTGTGGCAGCCGCCGGAATGGACCGACGACTATTACGCCAAGCAGAAGAAGCAGAACCGGCTGGATCAGATCGTCGATACGACCTTCAGCATCAAGTCTCACCACGCAGGATTGGTTCAGGTCGCCGATCTGTTCGCATTCATATTTCGACGATACGCCGAGATGAAGGACTTTGGGAGGTCCGAGGAATGGGCTGGCGAACAAGCGCTGATCGAAGAATACGTAACAGTCTTGGCAAATAGGCTCCTTCCTCGTAGCTGCCGCTGGCCGGCGAAACAGAATGGAGCATCCTCGCGATGGTTTAATTCTATCGCAACGACTTCGCTCATGTCTTTGGGAAAGTAATAATGCACAATGGCAGGCGCCTCATCGAAGTTGACTTCCCGCTGGAGCAGGTTTCGCTCGACTCGGTGCATGAGAAGAACGTCCGGCATGGGCATATCTCGACGCTCCACATCTGGCCGGCGCGGCGTCCGCTGGCCGCATGCCGGGCGGCGCTGATCGCAACGCTCTTGCCTGATCCCGGCAATGAGGAGGAGCGCAAGGCGATCTATCGGCGGCTTGCGGGCACGGTGAAGGAGAAGATCGAGCAGAAGAAGGTCGGTGGACGGACGGTCGAGGTCCGCAAGCGCGAGACCGAGGGCGGAATCCTGCGTTGGGGGCGGGAGAACGGTCCCGATCTCGACTGGTTCCGGGAGAAGATCCGCGAAGCCTATGGCGGGCGGGCGCCGAAGGTGCTCGATCCCTTCGCGGGCGGCGGTGCGATCCCGCTGGAGGCCATGCGCCTCGGCTGCGAGGTGACGGCGATCGACATCAACCCGGTTGCCTGGTTCATCCTCAAATGCACGCTGGAATACCCGCAGAAGCTCGCCGGCCAGACCCGGCCGCTGCCGGACTTCGCGCTGAAGGACCGCGCGTTCATGGAGTCCTTCCTGAAGGCGAAGGGCTTCAAGGGCGCGGCGCTGAAGCGCCAGCTCGCGAAGCTCGGCCTTGATGAGGATGCGAAGGAGGCGGAGCCCGAGCTGATCGCCCACGATCCACTGCTCGAGGCCGATCTCGCCTGGCAGGTGCGCGCCTGGGGGCGCTGGGTGCTGGCGGAGGCGCGCAGGAAACTCGCCCACCGCTATCCGACCTATGCCGAGTTCCAGCCGCTCAAGCCGGGCGGGAAGCCGTTCGATCCCCGGCCCCTGCAGTTCCTGGAGCCGGACGAGGACGGCAACGTCGATGCCGGGCCGCTGAATGCGGGCTATGCCAAGGCCTACCTGGACGATCCGCGCAATCCGCGCTGGGTGGCGAAGCCGACGGTGGCCTACCTCTGGGCGCGCACCGTGCGCTGCAAGGGCTGCCGCGCGACCATCCCGCTGCTCAAGACCCGCTGGCTCGCCAAGAAGGACAACAAGCGGGTGCTCCTAACCATGGAGCCAAACTCCGACCGGACCGGCGTCGTCTTCGGCATCGAGAACAACGTCCCGGTGGTCGGGGGCAACGCGGCGCAGCGGCGCGAGCACGACAGGCGCAAGGGCGCCGGCACCATGAGCCGCTCGGGCGCGCAATGCCCCTGCTGCCCGACGATCATGACGATGGAAGACATCCGTCTTGAGGGTCGAGCGGGTCGACTAGGCGCGGTGATGACGGCGGTGGTCGTCGATGGGCCGAACGGCAAGGAGTATCGACTGCCGACCGAGGAAGAGCTTCGCGCCGCCGAGGTGTCGAAGGACGAGCTGGATGCGCTCTACGCGGGCATTCCGTTCGGCCTGCCGACGGAGCCCTTGCCGAGCAAAGAGGCGCTTGGTTTCCGAGTGCCACTCTACGGGTTCGACCAGTGGGCCAAGCTGTTCCTGCCGCGGCAGCTTGCAACCCAATGCGCACTGCTCGAGGCCATTACTGACGCCAAGTCAAAGATCTCCGCTCGCCACAACCCGGATGTTGCCGAAGCAATCGTCGGATTCCTCGCCTGCATCATGGATCGGCAGGCGGACTACGGCAGCGCGGGCTGCATGTGGATCAACGGTCTGCAAATTATCGGTCATCAATTCAGCCGCTTCGCCCTACCCATTGTCTGGGACATTGCCGAGGTCTGCCCCTTCACGACTGCATCGGGCGGTTTAGAGAGTGCGTATGAGTGGGTAACGAAGGTTGTCGACCATCTTCAAACTGCGACTGCCGACGCACCGAAGCCGACAATCGAGGCGCGATCCGCGATAGATGGCGATACCGCGCTCTACGATGCCATCATCACGGACCCTCCCTATTACGACGCGATCCCCTATTCCGACCTGATGGATTTCTTCTATGTATGGCTTCGTCGCTTGGCCCACAGCGTCTCCAACGGCTTGCAGCACAACTTTTCAGCGCCGCTCGGGCCGAAATGGGATTCCGATGCTTGCAATGGCGAGCTGATCGACGATGCGAGCCGTTTCGACGGCGACAAGGCCCGTTCCAAGCAAAACTACGAAGATGGAATGGCGCGCGCGTTCCAGACGTGCCTTGCCGCGCTCAAGCCGGAAGGACGTCTCGTCGTCGTCTTTGCGAGCAAAAGCCCGGATGCGTGGGAAACGCTGGTCGCCGCCTTGATCCGCTCCGGATTCGTGGTGGATGGCTCGTGGCCGATCCAAACCGAGCGGCAAATGCGCTTGCGTTCGGTGACGTCCGCCGCGCTCGCCTCCTCCGTCTGGCTCGTCTGCAAGAAGCGCCCCGCCGCCCGGCCCGGCTGGGATACCGCGGTGCTCGCCGAGATGCGCGAGCGGATTCACACCCAGCTCCGCGCCTTCTGGGATGCGGGCATCCGCGGGCCCGACTTCGTCTGGGCGGCGACGGGGCCCGCGCTCGAAGCCTTCTCGAAATACCCGGTGGTGAAAAAGGCCGACGATCCCGGCGCGGTGATGACCGTTTCGGAGTTCCTGCGCGAGGTGCGCCGGATCGTCGTCGATTTCGTGGTGGGGCGGGTCCTCTCGCACAATGGCGACGCCGAGATGGCGAGCGGCCTCGACGACATCACCACCTACTACCTGCTGCACCGGAACGACTTCGGCCTCGACGACGCGCCGATCGGCGCCTGCATCCTCTACGCACTGTCGTGCAACCTCTCGGACGGCGATCTCGCCGACCGCTTCGACATCCTCTCCCGCACCGGCGGCACGCTCTTCGACGACCTCGAAGGCGCCGACGATGCCGAGGATGAAGTCGACGCCGAGACCGAAGACACCGACAGCGGCTCCGGGGGCAAGGGAAACAAGGTCAAGCTGAAACCCTGGAACCAGCGCAAGGCCAAATGGCTTGGGCTTGAAGGGCCGAATGGCCGTCCGGTGCCGCTGATCGACCAGGCGCACCGGCTGATGCATCTCTGGCGCGCCGGCGACGAGGCGAAGGTCGACGACTATCTGGATGCGCGCGGGCTCAAGCGGAACGCGCTGTTTGCGCAGCTTCTCCAGGCGCTGATCGAGCTGGCCCCGGCGAGCTCCGAGGAGCGCGCGATCCTGGAATCCCTCTCCAACCACATTGCCTCGCGCGGCGGCATCACGGCGCCGCGGCAGATCCGCATGGAGGTCTGAAATGGCCGCGAAACTTCCCTGGACCCCCTGGCACGGCGTGGTGAAGCTGCGCGAGGACGTGCGCACGGGCACGCTGTCGCTGGCCGATTTCGCCGCCGATCTGCACGACGTGATGATGCAGAAGGGCGCGCGGCCGATCTATGAGGATCCGGCCCGGTTCTTTGCGCTCACTTATCCGACCTTCTCGCTGCGCGAGCTGGCGCGCGATGTGGTGCTCCGCCTTGCCGCCAAGAACACCAAGGCGATCCGCCAGCTCGAGCTGACCTATGGCGGCGGCAAGACCCACACGCTGGTGACGCTGCGCCACCTCGTGCACGACCCGGCGTCGCTGCCGTCGCTGCCTGCGGTCGAGCAGTTCAAGTCGCATATCGGCGCCCCGCTGCCGAAGGCGCGCGTCGTGGCCTTGAGCTTCGACAAGCTCGACGTCGAGAAGGGCATGGAGGTGCGCGGGCCCAAGGGCGAGATGCGCTGGCTCAAGCATCCCTGGAGCGTGCTCGCTTTCCAGATTGCAGGAGACGACGGGTTGCGCGCCCTGCACGCCGACGGCAAGGCTGAGGAGCGCGAGACGCCGCCCGCCGAGCCACTGCTCGTCGATCTGCTGTCCAGGCCGCAAGCCGAGGGGCTGTCGACCCTGGTGCTGATCGACGAAGTGCTGATGTACGCCCGCGAGAAGGTCGCGATGGCAGAGGTCTGGCGCGGGCGGCTGATCGACTTCTTCCAGTATCTCTGCCAGGCCGTCGCCAAGGTCGACCGCTGCGCCATGGTCGCCTCCCTGCTCGCTTCCGATCCGGAGAAAAGCGACCCCTTCGGGAAGGAGCTGATCGCCCAGATCTTCGAAATCTTCAACCGGCAGAAGGAGGAAGGTGTCCAGCCGGTGCAGAAGGAGGACGTGGCCGAGGTGCTGCGGCGCCGCTTCTTCGAGACGGCCTCAATCGCCGACACGGAAGCCTTCCGGCCGCACGTCACGACCGCGGTCGCCAACATCGCCGAACTCGACGAGACCGTGCGGAAGGACAGGAAGAACGCGGAGGACCGCTTCCTCCGCAGCTATCCCTTCCATCCGGACCTTACCGACATCTTCTATACTCGCTGGACGCAGCTCGACGGCTTCCAGCGCACGCGCGGCATCCTGCGGACATTCGCGCTGGCGCTGCGGGATGCGGAGAAGTGGGACACCTCGCCCCTGGTCGGCCCGAACGTGTTCCTGCCGGCGCCGGACCAGAAGGGCATCGCCGAAGCGGCGCGCGAACTGACGGGCATCGCCACGCGCGAGGTCACCGAGGGCCGCGGGCACGAATGGACCGCGATCCTGGAGGGCGAGCTCGTCAAGGCACAACAGATCCAGAAAGAACTACCCGGCTTGAAGTTCAGGGAGATGGAGCAGGCCGTCTTCGCCGTGTTCTTGAGCTCCCAACCGATCGGCCAAAAGGCGCGTACGCCCGATCTCGTCGCCCTAGTGAGCGCGACGCGCCCCGACCGCATTGAGCTCGAGAAAGGCTTGCGCCGCTGGACAGAGTTGTCGTGGTTCCTCGACGAAGCCGAGTTCGCCAGCGACGTCGCGGACAACGGCCAATCCAAAGCGCTGCCGAAGGCGTGGCGTCTCGGCAACCGGCCGAACCTGAAGCAGATGCACCACGACGCCTGCACCAATCGCGTAACGGCGGAGGCGATCGAGCAGAAGCTGCTGGCCGACATCCAGCAGACGAAGAGCCTGACTCAGGGTGCCGCGGCGGCGGGTGCTCGCGTTCATACCCTTCCCGAACGGCCGCGTGACATCGAGAACGACGGGGAGTTCCATTTCGCCATCCTCGGTCCCAAGGCCGCCTCGGACTCCGGTAAGCCGAGCGCGGAGGCGCGGCGCTTCATCGATGAGACGACGGGACCGGATCGCCCGCGGACATATCGCAACGCGATCGTGTTGGTTGCGCCCTCGCGCGATGGGCTCGACGCCGTCCGCACCCGCATCCGGGAGTACCTCGGCTGGGAGGAGGTCCGCAGCCAGCTCAAGGATCAGCCGCAGGATCCCATTCGGGAGGAAATGCTGGCCCGCTGGACCGAGGAGGCGCGCAGGCGGATTCCGGAGGCGATCCGCCAGGCGTGGTCGATCGTCGTGACGGTGAACGAGCAGAATGACATCCACGCGTTCAAGGTCACGGTCGGCTCGGAGCCGCTGTTCTCGACCGTCAAGGCCGACAAGCGCTCGCGCATCCAGGACACGGCGATCAGCGCCGAGGCGATGCTGCCGGGTGGCCCTTATGACTTGTGGCGCGAAGACGAGCCGTCCCGCCGGGTGAAGGACCTGGTGAGCGCCTTCGCTGAGAACCCGCGGCTGCCGAAAATGCTCCGCCAAAAGGAAATCCTCGACACGATCGACCAAGGCGTCCAGGCCGGCATCTTCGTTGCGTCCCTCACCCGTCCCGACAAATCGGTCAAGACATGGTGGCGCACGCCGATTGACGAGACGGCGCGGAGGGAGCCTGCCCTCGAGGTCTTCCTGCCGGAAAAGGCGGTCCTGTCCGAAATCCATCCGAGCGTCCTGGCTCCCGGTCTTCTGCCGGGCCTCTGGAAGGGCGACTCCGTGACCGTCGCCGACGTGATCTCGTATTTTGCGGGCGGCCGGACGGTTACGGTGCAGCGGGAGGGATATGAGGAGCCGGTCGTCATCCCTGCCTGTCCGGCAGCGGCCGTTGAAGCAGCAATCTCTGATGCCGTTCGCCAGGGAATCCTCTGGCTCGTGAACGGACCTGCGAGCTTCCAGGGAGAGCCAGTGCCTTCAGGCGTGTTGACCGGAACGGCGCAGCTGCATGCGCCCATGCCGCCGCTGCCGGTCGACCGCCTGATGCAGGATGCGGTGTCGGACGCCTGGAAGGACGGACAGACCACGGCCCTCGCTCTTTCCGTTGCTTTGTCTACCCAGACCGGCCGGCCCATCCCATGGACGGTCCTGCGGCGCGCCATCGAAGACGCGATCAAGGCCCGGTGGCTTGAGCTCGCGCCCGGGAGCGGCGCGTGGCCGTGCGATATGGCGGGCGCCTCGACAGTGATGCTGAAACAACCTGCCGCGCCGGGCGGAATGGCGGAGCCAATCCACACATACAGACCGAAGGGCGTCTACACGTCCTCGGCCGCCCTGGAGCCGTCTGCGCTTCAGGACTTTGTCGACGTACTGCCGGACGTCATCAAAGCTGCCGCCGGGGTGCCATTGCGTTTCCAGCTAGCCGTCACCTTGGGAGACGGTCAGGAGATTGGCGCCGAGACCGTCGAATCCATCAACAAGCTGCTGGTGGAGGTCAGCCCCGACCTGCGGCTCAAGACGTAGGTCCGGCAAGGACGGATTGCCAGTGGGATCGCAAGTGAACGACGTTCCGCCGCTCTTCACTCAAAGCCAGCTCGAGGCCATTGCTGCAGCGCTCGCAGACACAAGCGAAGGCCTCACCGGATCTGAAATCGCCCATCTCCTGGCGACGTGCCGTATGGCTGATCCGACCCCGAATATGACCAAGCGACATCGCCTCTTTAACGCCTTCGTAGAAAGCCAGAACAGCCGTCAAGATCGGCGGGCTATCCTGGCGTTCATCCGCCATGCCATGAAGCCTGAGCGCTATGCCCGCTGTCCCGAGCGCTTCGAGCCGATGCGCACCAACCTCAATCGTGCGCTCTCATTTGCTGGGCTCGCCGTCGACGCAGCCGGGACACTGAGTTCGGCCGAGCGGGCGCGAACGCTCTCAGAGGCTGAGCGCCGGGCCCAGGAACTGAAAAATGACCTGACCGCGCGCGGCGTCCACCCGGACGTGCTGCGTTTCTGTCGAGCTGAGCTGGTGGCAGACGATTATTTTCATGCTGTCTTGGAGGCCACTAAGAGCATCGCTGACAAGCTGCGCGCCCGCACTGGCCTCGCTGACGACGGAGCCGTTCTCGTCGATCGTGCTCTCGGCGGCGATCTTCCAATGCTGGCGATCAACGATCTCAGCTCCGAGAGCGAGCGGGGCGAACAGCGCGGTTTCGCCAACCTCGTTAAGGGCGTCTTCGGAATGTTCCGGAACCCGACAGCGCATGCCCCTCGCATCCATTGGGCCATGAACAAGGCCGATGCCGAGGATCTCTTGTCTCTGGCATCCCTCATTCATCGCCGGCTGGATGCGGCCCGCATGCCACCAAGGGCATAGCAGCGAAGGCCACCTTTTCTGCCGTCAAGCCCTAATCTCGCCGGCACGTCCGCGCCTGGTCCCGCATGACCTGATAGTCGGCGAGCATCCGCTCGATCGCCGAGCCAGGAGGCAGTAGGTTGAGTTCATCGGCGGCGCGTTTCAGGAACGGTTTGCTGTAGATCGGGACCGGCGGGCAGACGACGCCGGCCGGCCGGTCAGAACGAGCCGTCGCGCATGCGGCGAGCAAGGTCGTCGCGATCACGAGGGCGATCGTGCGAGGCATCCAGCATCCGGCGCTCGGCATCGGCGATTTCCTTCTGTTGATTGAGACGTTCCTCGAGGCGGCCGGCGCGCTCGCCGGACCGGCGGATGGCGGCGATGGTCGCGACGGCAGCGATGACGGCGCCGATCCAGAGACCGAGCCGCCGCACCCAGGGAAGCGAGAGAAGCCAAGTAATCATCGCGCAACCTCTTCGCGCAGCTCGCGGGCGGCGCGGATGCGCTGCCACAGCGCCCATCCGGCACCGGCGATGATCAGCACGCCGATGACCACCCCAAAGATCGTGCCAGCCTGAAGATGGCCGTCGGCGCGCTCGAGGTCGTTCACGAGCATTGGCAGGTTCTCGGCAACGACCGCGGCGCCGCTTGCCGCGGCGACCGTGCTGCCTTGGACGACGCCCGATTCACGCAGCGGCTGGATGTCGGGCGGCAGCGGCACGTCCTCCGGCCAGCGATAGCCGAGGAGCTGGCCGGCGGAGTACGGGCGAACGCTCACGGCGTTGCCCTGATTGCCGCCGAGCACCAGGATGCGGCCTTGCGAATCGCGGCCGGCATAGAAGCCCACGTGCCCCTGCCAGCCATCGCGGTGCCCACGCCAGAATACGGCCACGCAGCCAATGGTCGGATGTTCGAGCTTGCGACCCCAATCGAGCCAGGAGCGCGCGGACGCGGCCGAAGCCTTGTCGTAAGGAATGCCCGCCGTCCCCAGGCACCAGGCAACGAAGGCGCCGCACCAGGGCGTCTCGTCGTCCTGGGCGCGAAGTCCGGTCGCCTGGTGATACGCGACGATGCGCGGGTTGTGCGCGGTGCCGGCGATCTCCTGCTGGCCGAGCTCGGCGATCGCGATCTGGTACCATTTCGGGGTCATGGGTGGTCCTCCAAACAAGAAGGCCCGCCGGAGAGGCGGGCCGTAGCGGTCGTGGAGTGCGTCGCGCTCAGGAGCCGTTGCCGAACAGCCTGAGCTTGATGGCGACGCCGGCGATGAGCGCGAGCAGGACGCCGGTGGTGATCAGGCGCACAGCCGTCTGCACCGCGGTGCGGCGGATGAAGCGGATGCACTCGATCAGCGAGCGCAGATCGCGGATGTCGAGCGCCGCTTCCTTGCCTTCGAGGCCGACATCGGCGAGCGCCTTGCGCGCGCCGCGCTCGGCGGCGCGGGTGAGCAGCTCCTCGAACTCGGCCTCGGCCATGCGGACGCAGACGTCCTCGGACTCCGGCTCGCGGTCCGGGGCGGGCTTGGGAGGAGTCATTGCCGTCTTCCTCGGGTTTCCGTTTCGATGCAGGGTCAGGTGCCTAAGCGACCTTGGCGCCCCAGAACGTCGTGTTGGTCGACGGGGCGTATCCGTCCAGAGACGTGAACAGCTGCTGAAGCTCGACCGTGTCGCCGGCCGAGAGCACCGTCATGACGTGCAAATGCAGCACGGCTTCCGAGCCGTCCGTTGCGACACCAGAGAGCGGGCGCGAGACAAGCGGAGCGCAAAGCGCGGTCGATCCGTTCTTTACGAGTCTGGCTTTCGTGACGGTCGGGACGTTGCTGCCGTTCTGCTTCCAGCCCACCGTCGCGCCGAACGTGTAGAGCCCGGCGTCCGGAGCCACGAACCAGTTGTTTCCGGCATCGAAGGCGTTCTGGTCGTTGTAGCTGGTGTTGTTGATCGAGACCTTCGCCCAGGTGTTTGCGGGGAGGTACTGGTCGAAGTTGATGCCACCGAGAAACTTCGGGTTGCTGGGCAGCGCGACGATGCCGGTGATCCCGTTGGCAACGAGCGAGTCCTTGAACGACGACCCGTCGTTCGACACCGAAAGACGGCAATTGTCGGAGCCGAACAGGCCGAGCAGCGCCTTGGTGACGAAATTCGTTTGCAACAGGAAGCCAACATCGCCGCCCGCGGCCTCCTTGTTCATCGTGTAGAAGAGGTCGCCGTCGCCGCCTTCCGATGCATATCGCGCCGTCCACAACGCCTTGTTGATCTTCGCCGAGAAAGGATTCTGCGCGTCGGCGGTCGTGCCGAGACCGATCAGCGCCGCGTTCTGGATCACGGCGCCCGACTCGGGGATTCCTTCGACCGGCTCCCACGCGGCCCCGGTCCAGATCACGAGCCGCGCCTCGTCCTCGACCCACGCGCGCCAGCCGGGCTGCGGGGCGAGCTTCGTCCAGGCGCCGTCGACCCAATAGGCGACATTGAGATCCCAGCCCGCCCAGGCGCCCGTTCCGCCGGAGGCGACGATGTAGCGGTCCCCATCGCTTGGGCTTGCCGGCGGGTCGGTCTCGCTGCGGCTGATCACCGACATCTGCACCAACGCATCGAGGATGCGCAGCGCCTCGTTGTGAGTGACCTCCTTCTGCGCCTGCCCCTGGGCGATGAAGGGCAGGCCGAGATTGGGCGTCGGCATTGATCGAACCTCAGAGCGTGGCCGCCGCGGGCCGGCCGCGGCCGACGGCGGCGGAAAGCTGATAGACCTTGACGGTGATTGCCGCTTGCGGCGCGCCGAAGTCGGCAATCTGCTCGGCGGCGGTGTACGTCGCGGCGGGCGCGGTGACGGCGATGGTGCGCTTTACCGCGCCGGCGCCGTCGAGGATGTCGACTTCATAGCGCTCGCTCTCCTCGTTGAGCGGCACGTCCGTACCGTCGGCCCAGACGCCGCCGAAACGCGTGCGGCGCACCCACGTGATGGCGAGGTCCCCGGCCGCATTGGGCGTGCCCCGCACGTGCACTGGCGACCACGGGATGAGGCCGACCGCCCGGGCGGTGAAGATCGTCTGCTGCCAAGCGGGGTTGGAGACGTCGATGCCGGGTGGCCCCCAGCGGTAGAAGCGCGCCTGGCCGCGTTCGGCGAGCGTCGTCTCGAGCTGGACGATTGCGCGGTCGAGCAGCACCACGGGCGCACCGGCCGGAAGGGGCGAGCGCATGGCGTGCTCGGTGCCGAGCCGCCCGCGGAGCAGCGTCTTCAGGTGATAGGTGTTTGGCGCAACCAGGGTTGCCTGCGCGAACTGGACGATCTCCCAGTCGCCGTCCGGGTTCTGGATGGCCAACGCGTTCGGCGCGCCGGCGAGGATCTCGTCCTCGGAGCGGCTTGCGAGCTCGCCGGCATAGAGCTTGACCGACAACACATTGGCGCGGTCCCAGCAGGCGGTGGGGCCGGCGCCGAAGGGGGCAAGCGTCTCGCCCATGGTCGCGCGCAGGGGAAGCGCGGTGTCGAGCGCGAAGCCCGTGCCGGTTGCGCTGTCGAGCACGACGATGCCGGACCAGGGCGAGGCGGACGCCGCCGCATAGGGCGCCCACGCCACATCGGTCTCGCGCAACATGGGCAAGTCCATGATCCGCAGGACCGCCGCGCCATAGACGGGCGGCGTCTCGATTGACGGCAGCTTGATGCCGGGGAGCGGCGGGCCGTAGACGGCGGCTTCCGCGCGCTGCGCCTCGATCTCGCGCGCGCCCGCGTCGCGAATCCGCTCAATGCGGAAGGCGCGCGGCCGGTTATCGACCATGAGCTCGATCACGTCGCCCGGATCGAGGGCGATCAAGGACGGCGGAAGGGCAAGCCGCGCGGTCTCGCGGCCGATCCAAGCTTCGGCCAGCATCCGGTCGGCGATCGCCTGCGCCTGAGTTGCGTCCAGTACGAGGGCGAAGCTTGCGTCGCTCTTGCGCTCGGAATAGCCCGCAAGGCGGCTCGCCGATATCGTCCCCGACCGGTAGTCACCGCCGGCGTCAATGAAGGTGACCGACACGACGTCGGGAAGCTCCGTCTCCTGCGCGCGGGAAAGCGTGACGACGTCGCCCTCGTCGGGCAGCACGCAAGCCTCGGAAGCGACGGCGGCGACCGGATTGCGGCCACGCGGCACGAAGCGGATCAGGCCTCCGCTTTCGACCGCGTCGAAGGCGAAGGCGGACATCAGCATCTCGATCTCGGCGCGCGGCGACATCGGCCGGTCGCGCACATAGCCCACGACGACGCCGGCGAGCGCGCTTGTGTCCGCCTCGCTGAATCCGACGCGGGCGCAGCGCTCGGCGACGAGCGCGCCGAGGTCGGCAAGGCCGATCTTGCCGTTGAGCCAGTGCCCGAGCGGCCAGAGGTCGCCGTCGCTCCAGACGTCGGCGCGCGCCGGCCAGGCGGGATAGGGGCGCGCGTCCCAGGTCCAGACCGCGATCTTGCCGATCATCGGACCGCCGTAGACGGTCGAGGTCGGATTGTTGGCGCCCTGCCAATAGGTGAGCGTCGCCTCGATGGCGCGGCGCTGGATCAGGTCGTCGCGGTTGCCGCGTGAGTAATAGGGCAGCGCGCTCTCGGAGGACTTCGGATCGTAAAAGACGTTCGGCTGGTTGCTGCCGCGATCGACGGAGGGGATGCCAAACTCGGTGAACCAGATCGGCTTCGATTGCGGCACCCAGGCGGTGGGTGTTGCGTTCTCGATGCCGCCCGGGCGGTCGTAGTGCGGGTTGAGCCACCAGTTGCGAAAATCCTTGGCCCGCCAGACCCACGGCTTGCCGTAAGCGCCGTCGGTGATCGGCGTGCGGACTTGCGCATCGCGGTCGGCTTGCGACGCATAGAACCAGTCGTAGAACTCGCCGCCCTCGATATTGGCCTGCAGATAGGAACGATCGTAGATCGAGGCGTGACCGGCGAGCGCATCGCGGTGCGCGTTGCCGTCGCGCCAGTCGGAGAGCGGCACGTAGACGTCGACGCCCACGAAGTCGACGTTGGGGTCGGCCCACAGCGGATCGAGATGGAAGAACAGCGAGCCGTCGCCCGGCTGATGGCGGCCATAGTCGGACCAGTCGGCGGCGTAGCTCACCTTGACGCCACTTCCAAGGATCGCCTTGGCGTCGGCAGCGAGCGCCTTCAAGTGATCCACCGCCGGGAAGTGGGTCGCGCTGTCGCGCACGGCGCAGAGCGCACGCAGCTCGGAGCCGACGAGGAAGGCATCGACCGCGCCCGGATCGATGGCGTTGATCGCGGCGCAGAGCCGCGCGTACTGCAGGATGAAGCGGCGATAGCTCCATTCGGCCGGGCCGGAATAGACCGTGATCACCGCGTTGGTCGTGGGATCGACCGAGACGCTGACCTGGTTGCGCGTCACCGTACCGAAGAAGGCGGCGACCTGGGAGGCAGCGGCCGCGGTCTGGTCGACCGTGCCCGGCCGCCCCGGCGCGGGGTCGCAGGTGATGCGCCCGCGCCAGGGATAGGCGGGTTGGCCCACGCCGCCGGTCCAAGGGTCCGGCAACGCATTGCCGGACGGAATGTCCATGAACAAGAACGGATAGAAGACCACCGACATGCCGCGCCGTTTTAGGTCGCGGATCGCACGCGCGATGGAGTCGTCGGACGGCGTGCCGCCATAGGCCGGGCGGCCCAACGCGGTGGTGACGACCGCGGCCGTGCCGCGCGTGAGCCCGTGCACCATCCAGGCGTTCGGTGCGGTGACCTTGTTGGCGATCTCGACCTTCGGCCGCACCGTGCAGTGGCCGCAGCGGAGATCGTCGCCGAACCAGCCGACCACGAGCAGCACGGTGTTCACGTTCGGCAGCGAAGCTTGCAGATCGTCGATGGCGACCGTCCAGTCGGCGTCCGCCTGGCCGGCGAACTTGTTCTCCGGGCCGGTCGCGCCGCCGCCGAGATTGCGCGTGTGCACGACGGGATCGTAGGCGCGCTCGCCCGAGCCGGGGATGACCGTGATCGCCGTGACGAGATCCTCGACGCCGGAGCCGTCGCGGGGCGACACGCGGCGGAAGACCTCGAAGTTGAGCTGCGGGATGCGGTTGCCGAACTTCTCGAGCGCGAGGTTCTCGAACACCACATAGGCCGTGCCGCGATAGGCCGGCGCATTGCCCGCGCCTTCGACGCCCTCGATCAGCGGGTCCGGCAATTGGTCGGCGGTGCCGCGGTGGACCCGCATCACGATGTTCGCGGCATCGAGCGGCTTGCCGTCGGCCCAGATGCGCCCGACGCGGTCGATCGGACCTTCACACAGCGCCACCGCGAAATTGGCGAAATAGGAATAGGTCGTCTGCGTGACGGTGCCGCCGCCTCCGCCGCCCTTGCCGCCGCCCACTTCCTGCGTGGTGGTGGTCGCGACCTCGCGGAACTTGGTGGCCCAGATGATCTGGCCGGCAAGCCGCACGCGGCCGGCGATCTCGGGAACCGGCGCGCCCTCGGTCGAGGCCTGGACCTGCAGGTTGTCGAGGCGCGGCCCTTCGACATGCTGGCTTGCGCCGCCAAGGCCGAACAGGCGGTTGTCGATGAAGCTGCCGGCGAGCACGGCCGCGGTCTTGATACCGAGCGCGGCAAAGGTGCCTAGCCCCGCGCTCGTCGCGAGCGCGCTCGCGCCGACGGTAAGGAGAAGCGTCGCCATTCGACAGCTTAGCAGCCCGGAAACGAGAACACGAAGCGGATGCGCCGGCGCCACCAGGACGTGAGCGAGACCTCCGCGACCGAATGGCGTTCATACGAGTGCACCATGCGGTCGGGCCCGGTCAGAATCGCGCAGTGCTTGGCCGGCGCGCGCTCGTTGAGCGCGAAGAGGAGCACGTCGCCGGGCAGCATGCGGCTCGGCGACGACCAGCGCAGGTGACGTGCGGCGGCTTCGGCAAGCGTCTCGCGGCCGCCCGCCTCCGCCCAGTCGCGCGAATAGGGCGGGATCGTTTCCGGCTCCTCGCCATAGAGCGCGCGCCACACGCCGCGCACGAGGCCGAGGCAGTCGCAGCCAACACCCTTGACGCTCGCCTGATGGTGATAGGGCGTGCCGATCCAGCTCCGCGCCTCGGCGACGATGCGGGCGCGGTCAACCGCTGCAGCCAAGCCTGCCGCCGTCATTGTCATTACTTGGTTGAGGGGAAAAAGGTTCGATGTCGTCACCGACCATCTGCGAAAGACGTACCAACGCAGATATAATTCCCGCGAGAATCGACATCCTTCTGGGACCTGCACAAAATGACGTCACGACAGGCCCGCATACTCATTCTGTGTAAGACGTATCCATCTCCTAGCGCCAGATACGCGGAAACGTCCTGCGTTGCCGGAATGGAAGAGGATGGCGCGCTTATTCGACTTTACCCTGTTCCGTTTCGACTGATCAGAGATGAAAAGCAGTTCAAGAAATGGCAGTGGATCACGGCGAGGGTGGAGAAAGCGAAGAGGGACCATCGGCGCGAAAGTCACAAGATTTTTGTCGACACAATCGAATGTGATTCCAAGCCATTGCCGACGCGCGACTACTGGAGAGCGCGTCGCGAGTGCATCCAAAAGATCCCCATCGTTCGCGATTTTGCAGAATTGACGGCTGCGCGCATGAATCAAGGAACAACATTGGGGCTCGTTCGACCCTCACGGGTACTTGGTCTCGATATCACACCAACCGACAAAGCCGAGTGGACCGATGAGGAAAAGACTAAGCTCCTTCAGCTGCAACAACAGGCTGATCTTTTTGATGAGGCGGACGCTGGGAGTCTCACCACCCTCAAGAAAATCCCATTCGACTTTCACTATCGCTACGCCTGCGAGGTTGACGGGAGAGTGCAAGAATACAGACATAAGATCGTCGATTGGGAAATTGGTGCCCTCTACTGGAATGTTCGCCGATCACACGGCGCGAAGTGGGAATTTCCGTTCCGCACCAGACTGGAGCAGGAGCTTCCGGCGCGCGACCTGATGTTCCTCATGGGAACGATCCATCGCTTCCCAGACCAGTGGCTGATTGTGAGCCTGATCTATCCGCCTAAGCTACCGTCCGAACCGCCACGTCAGGGATTGTTGTTCGATCCGTGAGATGGACTAGCCGCAGACCAGCAACCCGAACGACAGCACGGCCGACATAGGTTCGGTGGCAACGATTGAAGTCAGCTTCAAAACAAACTAGGCAGCAGTTCGTCCTGCTCGCAATTCGAGCAAGTTCGGCGATCGCCTCCTGCTGGCGGCCCAGATAGGCGAGGAACGCCTTCGTGTATGCACCCCAATCCCCGTCCGCCTTGTAGCGATCGCGGATGGGTTTGGGGCAGCCCATCGCTGGCAAGTGGGCATATACCATACCCGCCTGATGCAGGGCCGCGGCGAAGCCAGTCTTCGAGAACCCACGCTTGCGCGACAACGGTATTGCACGAACATCGAGCACCGTGCGGACGTGATGGGCTTTCAGACAGATGATGAATCGGTCGAGCGACAGCCCTTCGTATCCGAATGTATAGAGTGTTTCAGCCATTCGCGCGTTCGAGTTCTATGTTTGTCCCTCATCTAACACGAGAGTTGCACGAAATCGTTAAGCTTGGAACAGGGCTCGCGGCAGGAGTTGCTGCGGCCTATCCCAACCTTTCCCCGTCATTGTCGCTCCCTTGCGTCGGATAGGAGAGGACGAAGTCGTTGCCGGGGATATGCGGGAAGCCACCGAAGTTGAGGACGTTGCCGAATCGATCGCGGCAGGTCTCGAAGCTCTTGTCGCAGCCGGCGGTGATCGTGAATGTGTCGCCGACTTCGATCGGCTCGGGCACCGGCAGGAACAGCGAAATGCGCGCGACGCTGCCCGCGGCAGCGTGCGCCTTCACTTCGACCGGAAGACCGGCGTTTGCGCCGGACATCCAGGTGAGCTTGCCGCGGGAGAAGACCCCGGTTGCGAAGCTGTCGAGACCCGTCGCGGTGAAGTCGAATGCGTCGAACACCTGCGCGACCGTGCCCGCGCCGTGGTGCTCAGGTGAATTGAGATCGACGCCGCAGCGCGCGTCGCCAAGCTCCCACGGGCAGGTGCGCTGGAAGACCCGGCCCGCGACCTGATCGAGGCGCGACGCAAGCCCGCGCAATTCGGCCTTGAACGCAAGCTCGCCGCGCTCGATCTGCCCGAGATAGCCCTTGCGCAGGATGACGCGCTGGGCGGGGTCCGCCCAATTGACCAGGAACACGGTCACCTCGGCGTCGTCATAGCGCCCGGTATGAATGTCGGCCTCGGTGATGGCCGCCGAGCTCAAGGCGCCGTCGACATCGAGATTGGAAACGGCAAGCCCGAGCTGGTCCTCGATCGCCGACGCCGCGAAGCCGGTCGCCGCCTGATAGGTGACACCGTCGAAGACGAGATCGCGGTCATGGTCCGTGAAGCCCATGACCGCGCCGTCCTTGCGCGCAAGCCGCCAGCAGCGGCATAGCGTGGTGACCCCGCCGGCAAGATGGGCGGCGAGGCCGGAGGAAAGCTGCTTCATTCGCGGACTTCCACGAGGTCGATCTGCGAGACCACCTGCTGGTCCCAGGCATTGGCCTGAACCGGCAGGTGGTCGGTGTCGAAGCGCGCCGGCACGTCGAACTCGAACGAAGCGGTCGGCGCCGCCGAGGGCGCCGAGGCGAACGTGACCCGGCCGGTGAGGTGGTCGATGTCGGCGGGCGTGACGGGCGTGCCGTTCACCTTGATCGTCACGGTGCCGGGCACGGGCTTGGTGATGGTCCGGACGTGCTCGAAGCCGGCGATGGTGTAGCGCTTGACGAGCTGCCAGACAGTCGTGGTGACCTCGACCATCGGCATGTCGGCCGCCTGATAGTCGTTCCAGTCGCGAAACCGGAACGAGTAGCCGCGGCCCTTCACGATGTGGAAGAACGCGATGACTTCGAGCATCTGCGCGCGGGTGCGGATGCCGGTCGAAATGTTCCAGCGCCCGCGCGCATTGGCCCAGAGCACGTTGCGCTGCTCGGCGCCGGAGGCGAGCGCGACGACCTGGGTCGAGAACGATGGCCCGCCGGTCGCCCCGCGCGCAACATAGGGCGGGAACGAGATGTCGAGAAACGGCTGGGGCACGGCTATTCCGTCTGCTGGCGCAACGGCGCGAGCGTGATACGTTTTCGTTCAGCGGCGGCCTGCATGGAGAAGGCCATGCTCCAATGGTGGCGGCGACGGCGCGAAGAGCGCGAACGCATCGTCCTTGCGGCCGATGAACTCATCGCGCGGCACGGCGACGCCGCATATGCGATTGCGCGTCAACATCGGCTTGAAAGCCTCAGCAACACGACGCCGCAAAACATCGTTTCTGGTCGAAAGTCGCGCGGATCATCGCCGACCGCACTGGCCGGGAAGTCGGCGTCGACACCGCGACCCGATATCTCGCAGAGCCATGAACCTCACATTCCCCGCATGCCCATTCGCACGGCTCGCGCGAGGTCGGCGGCGACCTGCGTGCGGCTTGCGGAGAAGGCGGTCGGACTCGGCGTCTGGATCGTGACGTTGACGACCGGCATGTTCATGCCGCCGCCGCGCTCGTAGCGTCGCGCCTCCTCGCGCGAAAGAACGCGCTCTCCGCGCTGCAGGATCGCCGGGACCTCGTCCGGGCGCAGGAACGCCCCGTCATGGAGGCGCGGCGCGCTGGCGAAGACCGCGGCCGGCGCGAGCGCCGGCGCGCCGGCGAGACCGGCGACGCCGCCCTCGTGCAGCCGGAACGCGGCAAGGAGACTGCCGAAGAGACCGCCTGCGTTTTCGAGCGTCGCTGCATTGGTGCCGAACAGGAGGTTCTTGAGCGGATTGATCAGCGCGAGCTTGATGATCTCCTTGTTGATGTCGACGATCGCGGCGCGCGCGGCGTCCGCCCAGGACTTCCAGTCGAGCTTGCCCTGTGCGAGCAGGTCGGCGAAGCGGTTCATCGAGGATTCGAAGACGCTCTGCCAGCCTTGCAGAAGCTCCCGCGCGCGGTCGAGCTGGACGTTGAGCGCGGCCTGGCGCTCGGCATTGGCGAGGATCAGTTGGCCCTCGGCGCTCGCCGCCGAAATCCCCTGCCTGCGCAGATCCTGCTCGGCCCGGAGCCGCGCGATGAACCTGTCCTTTTCCTCGACGCTCCGGCCGATAAAGTCGATCTCGGCCTGCGTCTGCTCGATCGAGAATTGTTGGTCGCGCGCGTAGTCGCGGACGAACCGGGACGCTTCCGCGAGCACGCGGTTGCGCGCCTGCGCGACCGCCAGCGCCTGCTGTTCGGGCGTGATCGCCTGTCCGATCAGCTCGATCCGGGCGCGCTCGGCCTCGAGCGCCGCCTTCTGCGCCGGCGTCGTTGCATTGATCTGCGCGATCTCGATCTGTTGCAGCCGGAGCTTTCGTTCGAGTGGATCGAGGAAGCGCGCATTCTCGCCGCGGTAGCTTTCGAGCGCCTGCGTGACGCGGCGATAGGCATCCTCCACGTCCCGCAGATTGCCGACGTGTTTTGCCGCAAGCGGGTCTTCGAGCAGGCGTCCGAGAGACCCGCGGACGGCTTCGAGCTGCCGGATCGTCTCGGTGCCGGGGACGATATCGCGAACGGCCTCGCCGACGCGGAGCGACAACTCCCGCGCCTCCGCCTCGATGCGGCCGATTTCGGCCTGCCGGCGGGCGTCGGCGATCCTGGCGCGCAGTTCGTCGGCTTGCCGTTGAAGCTCGTTGAGCACCCGCGTCGGCGCGCCGCCGCCGCGCGATAGCGCCGCGATCCGGCGTTCGATGCCGGCGAGTTGTTCTTCCGCCGTACCGCCGCCGGTCGCGCGATCGACGGTGCGGCCGAGTGCATCAAATGCATCCGACGCCGCGCGCTTGACAGCATCCCAGGCGCGGCCGAGCGTGGTCGTCGCCTGCTCGGCATTGGCGAGACTGCCGCTCATGGCCTCGAGCAAGACCCGCTGCGCGGCGGTGCGGTCGTTCTGCTCGACGAGCCGGCGAATGTACTGCCGGGTGCGATCGTCGAGAAATCCGAGCTGATTGTTGAGCGTCTCGGCGCCGCGCGCCGGGTCGGCGAACGCCTGCGCGAGCTGCTTGACGGCATCGCCGAGGTCCGCGTTGACCGTCGTGGCGTAGTCCTTGGCGATTCCGATCAGATCGCCGAAGAGCTCCTTGCCGATCTTGCCGGTGCGCGCCAGTTCCGCCGCCATCTCGCGCGCGGCCGCAGCCGACACCCTGCCGGCCGCCGCACCCGCCTCCGCAATCCGGTTGATGTCGCCAACCGTCGCGCCGGCGATCCGTCCGGCGCCGGCGAGCGCGGTCATCACGTTCCGCTGGCTTTCGAACCAGGCGTTCCAGGCGGTCGCCGCACCGATGGCGATCGCCGCGATCGCGCCTCCCGCGAGCCGCGCGGGGGTGAGGATCGACGCGAGCGCCGAACCGAGGCTTCTCATGGCACCGGTCAAGCCAACCGGACCAACGATCTGGGAGATCTGCGAGCCCTGCTGGATCAGCACCATCCATGCGGGAAGGCCGGATGCAAGGGAAACAGCAACGTCCTGCAACTGATATGACAGGTTGGCCAGCTGATAGGACGTCAACCGCGATTGACCACCCACCGCGCCGAGCGCTTTCGCGGTTGCCTCGAACCGCGCCCGCGCGAGCGCATGCGCCGCGGCCTGCTCCTTGGTGGTGATCGCGCCCGCCTTGAAGAGCGCGTCGGCCTCAGCGAGCTCGGCATTGAGTTTCTTCTGCGCGGCGCCGAGCGGATCGATCTGGGCGCGCAGCGCGTCGGTGCGCCGTTCGAGCTCCTCGGCCGCCTTCGCCGCTTGCTCGAAGACCGCCGCCGACTCGCGGGCCGACTTCGGCGGCGCGGTAGCAATGCCGAGGACCTGGTTGAAGCCCCGCTGCGCCTGTTCGGCGGCCGCGGCCTGCTTCGCCGCCTGCGCGAGCCTTTGCAGCCGCTGCGTCTCGCGGTCGGTGGCGGCGCCCGCCGCGTCCATCGCGGAGGCAATGCCGCGGAAGGCGGCCGTCCCGCTGACGGCCACCTCGTCGAAGGCGCGCTTGACGTCCGCCTTACCCTCGATGTTGAGGCGGATCGATACCTGCGTGGTGCTCATTCAGTCGTCCTGGCATAGGCGCGCACGACGATCGGTTCGATCTCTGACAGCGCTTCGACGAGCAGCGGATTGAGCGCGCCCATGGCGGAGGCGAGCATGAGCACCGCGCCGAAGTCGAGCGCGTAGACGCCGCCCGCCGCGACGCGGACCTGACCGGCCGCGCGCCGGATGACCTCCCAGGACGCAACCCCGTCAGGCGTGCGCGGGGCGTTGAGGACGTAAGGGCATTCGGCGCATGTCTTGGGGCACGCGGGGCAGTAGCCGTCGCCCCCGCCGAAGTGCCATTCGGCGAGGGCGATCAGGCGTTTTTTTCGTCTGCCTGCAGCAGGACCGGCGCGACATAGAGGCGGTCGATCGCATCGAACACCGGCCAGCATTCGAGCGCCGCGTCGATCGCCTCCGGCGTCGTGGCGATCGGGTTGCCGTCCTGGTCCCCGATGCCTTCCCATTCGATGATGCCCGAGCGCGCGAGCGCGCGCGTGAAGGCAAACCCAGCTTTCGCTTCCGCGTTCTCGCCGCCCTTGCGCAGCATCTCGGCGGCGGCTGCGCGGGCCGCGAGGATCGCGGCGACCGTGACCGGCCGCAGCTTGATGCGCACGCCCGGCATCACGTCGAGCCAGAACGGCTCGCGATCGATGGAAAGCTTCAGCATCGTCGCCTCAGTATGTCGCCACGTCGTTGACGAGCACGGCGGTCATCGTCTTCTGCAGCGTCGGGTCCTTGGCCGCCTGGAAGGCGAAGGTCGCCTGCACGCCGCCCGGGCCGCTGACCGACAGCTTCGGGCGCGGCAGGTAGACCTCGTGCAGCGTGAAGAGGAGCGACCGGTCCGCGTCGATCTCCCAGCCAAAGGACAGCTCGCAGGCCGTGCCGTCGATCGCCTGGTCGAGCAGTGTCGTATCGGCGAAGCGCACGACGACGTTGCCGGTCGCCGCGACCATCGCGGGCTCGGCGTCCTCGATCCGGCCGTCCGGGCGAATGACCTCGACCTTGTCGAGATTGTTGGAATAGGTGAGCTCCGCCGAGACGATGTTGCCGAGCGCAACACCGTTGCGCTTGATCTCGCCGATCCCCTGCGAGAAGCGCTCGATCGCGGCCTCCGACGGCGTGCCCGCGCCGGACGAGGCGGATCGTGTCTCGCCCTGCGCGATCAAGCCCATGGTGGCATTGAGGAGCCCCGAGCGCTGCATCTGGATGGTCATGGTGTTGGCGCGCACGCCGAAGTTCATGCCGTAGCTCGGCACGTCGGGAAGCCCGATCTCGATCGCCATCGACGGCAGCGCGAGCGCGCCCGAGACGTAGGTGTGGGTGTACGGACCGGTCCCTGTCGTGGTGGGCGCGCCGAGCAGGAGCTTGAGCCAGTAACCGAAGTTGCGCAGGTCAACCGGCACGACCACGTCGCCCTCGTTGTTGGCGACGTCCTTGTTCGGCGGCAGCGGTTCGCGGCCAAGGCCGAGAAGGTCGCTCTCAATCAGGTTCTGCTCCTCGCCGAGCGCCGAGGAGACGAACGGCAGCTTCTTGTAGCCGCTTGCCGGCGGCGTGCCGTAGGTGGTCTCGAACGCCGCGGCCATGATGGCGTTGGCGCCACGGGCACGGGCCATGGTGGCCTCCTTGCATCAGTTGAACGGATCCGTGGTGGCGTAGGTGGCAACGATCGCGGCGTCGGCCCAACGCACGGCCTGCGCGCCCGAGGCCTCGATATCGGCGGTCGCCGGCGCCTCGGCCTCGATGAACTCACAGAGGCTGCCAAGCGTGCGGTCGGCGGCAACAGCAGCGCCGATGGCGGCAAGCATCGCATCGAGCGCCTCCTCGCGCGATTGCGAACCACTCTCGCGCGCGGCGACCTCGAGCGGAATGCGGTGGGTGTAGAGGTACGTGAGCGGCGAAAGCAGCACGTCGGGCTCGCCGGGGTCGCCGTCGCGCACGATCACGAGCCCGCCCGCCGGGACGCGCTCCGGTTTGGCCGCGTTGCGCTCGACCTTCGCCGCCGGCAGCGCCGCCACGACGAGCGCAACGATGGCCTCGATGACCTGTTCGCGCTTGCTCATGGCAGCGTGGCAAACAGCAAGATGAAGACGAAGCCGAAGGACAGCACAAACAGAACAACTGCCGCACTCCGTCGGCGCATCGTCATCTCCAGTGGCTTGCGATCAGGCCCGGCACGCGCGCGGACCAGCGGGTGGCGGTCGCCTCGACGTCGAGGCGTTTTCGGAGCGTCACCTGCGGAACGAGAAGGAAGATGATGGCTGTTACTTGCCCACGCCCACTCTTGCTTCGGCTTTTGGCCGCGAGGCCACGCCTTGTCATGCGTGCTTCGTCGGCGACGAGCAGCGACGGCCGAGCGCGTCGATAGACGAAGCGCAGGCGCATGCCGGTGCGCCGTTCGAAGCCGCCCGGCGTGATGCGTTTGCGAGCGCCGGTCGCCGTGAGACCCGTCTTTCCCGCCACCGGCGTCGGGATGGCGAGCCAGAAGCCGCGGTTCGATCGAATCGTCACGCCACGGTCGAAGGCATCGACGATGTTCGGCGCCTTCGACCACACGAAAGCCGCCGCCTCGATGCTCGCGCCGCTCTCGGGGAACGTCTTGCCGCGCCAGGTGTTGGCGAGCCGCTGCCCCAGGCCGGAATCGACCACGTCCGCACGCAGATCCGATTTCAGCCCTTCCGTCACCTGGCGCATCGCGGCGGTCACGGACCGCGCAATGTCGCCTTCGGTCCCCGCGAGGTCCCGCGCGATATCGGAGGTCTGCAGCGTGAAACGCATAGCTCAAGCCTGTTTGGCGGCTTCGCACGTCCACACGAGCCCGAGGCTGTCCGCTACCGGCGCGGCGATGATCCCGTAGACGTCGCCCGCGATCTCGACGGTGTCGCCCGCGGCCGGCGCGGCAACGTCCGACCGGCGCACGTCGATCAACACGGAGGGCAGTACGGCGCGGCTGTCGCCGAAGCCGACCACCTCGTCCGGACGGCGGAGGATGACGCGGACAGGAATGCCGGCGCCCGCGCCGTTCGCGCGCCACAGCGCCTCGAGCGCAAGATGGGGATCATCGAACAGGTCGTCGCTCGCCTGCGCGAACACACTCATTCCACTCAGTTGCTGGTGTGGATGCGGATGGCCAGGCGCGGGCGCTTGTTGACGGGCAGGATGGAGGCTTCGGTCTTGATGTCGATGGCGCTGCCGTCGGGCCGCGCGATCTGTCGCGCATAGATCGGAAGGCCCACGGTGTTGACGGTCTCGATCAGGTTCGCCGGCGCCCCATAGGTCACGAAGGTGTCCATGGTGCCGAGCGGGAAGGCGATGCCTTCGTTCGCAGGGATCAGGGTCTCGGTCGCACCAGTCGAGAGCGTGACGGTCGCGTTGTACTCCTCGAACACGATGCCGGCGAACGGGAAGCGCCGGCGGGTGTCCTCGCGCAGGGGCTGGGCGCCGGTCGAGGAGAAGTACTTGTAGGCCTCCTCGACCTTGGCATGGCCGATGAGCTTGTCGAAGAAGGACGGGCTGACGAGGGCCAGCACACCGGTCATGGTCTCGCCCTTGAGCTCGGTCTCGATATCGCGCAGCACCTCGCGGCACTTGGCCTGCACATTCGTACCGGCCGTGCCGAGCACGAAGTCGACCGACTGCTGGGCGAGGCCGAACTCGGCGAAGTAATCGTAGAGTTGAATGCCGGCCCCATCCTTGACCACACCGCGCAGCGCATTGACCTCCATGTACTCCCGGGTCTGGGCGTGCTTGGCGCGCATGCGGGTGAGCTTGCGCTCCATGACGGTGGCGAGTGGGTCAGCGGCGTCCGCCACCCCGAAGCCGCGGACGCCTTGGATGTCCTGAGGCGTAATGACGTCGTCGTGGGGAATCCACGGCACCGTGAACGAGCGCATGGAGCGACTGTCGCGGTTGGCGACGGTCGCCGGCCCGCCGAGGGGAACGGTGGGGAGCAGGTTGAGCACGCCCTCGGCCTGCTCGATGATGACGCTGCGCTGGGTGATGCCCTCGAAGCGGAACAGGCCGAGCTGGCCGAGCCGGGTGTAGATGTTGGGCAGGATGTTGATGGCTTGGGTCATCTCGGCGAGCGAGTAGCCGCCCGCGTCGAAGGGATTGATCATCGGGGCCATTGTGGTTCCTCAAAATGGTTCGGGCCCCGACGGGATTTCCGTCGAGGCCCGAGGGTGGCGTTCGAATTGCGAGGGGCGGATCAGGCGGTCTCGCGCGGCACGATGCCGACTGCCGCAAGCTCGGCGTGCTTGGCCGCCTTCTCGGCCGGCTGGTCCACGGAGGCGTCGAACACGAGCGCGGCCTTGGACACGATCGCGGGACCGCGGGCGATGACGAGCCCGGCCGCGTCACCAGCGGTTGCGTCGACGGCTTCGATCAAGACGGCGACGGCGGTCTCGGCGCCTTCGTCGCCCGTGACCGGGGATGCGGGCGACAGGCGGTACTTGCCGGAGGCGGTGATCCTGCCGAGCACGGCACCGAGCAAGTAGCTGGTGCCGGCCTTGAGCGTCACGGTCTCGCGATTGTAGTTGCCGTTGAGCTCGTATTTGACGAGGTCGCCGAGCGTCGGCGCCATGGTGAGCGTGGGCATGGTCGGGGCTCCTTGAAGTCTCGACGGTCAGGGACGGGCCGCTGCGGCGGCGCGCTCCTTGGCCCGCCGCACGATCGGGCTGTCGCTCGCCGCGGCGGCGGGTGGGGCGGCGGCAATCACGCTCGTTGTCTCGGCGCGCGCAGCGAGCTCCTCGAGCACGGCGCGCCGCAGCGCGTCCGGCGAGACACCCTTGGCGATGGCATCGGCCGCATCGACGGCAACGCCGAGGCGCGCCGCCTGCGCGGCGATGCCGACGATCTCCGAAAATTCCGCGCGGAGCCTCTCGGCGGGGTTGGGCTCGGGCGCTCCGTCTGAGCCGGCCGCGACGGCAAGTCCCGGGGCTTCCGCCGGCGTTTGCAGAGCAGGCATGGTTGCCGGCCGAGAAGCCAACTGCCGCTCTGCCTGCGCCGCGTTCGGATCATCGCGGATCTCTACGGATTGTTGGTCGATCTGCATGGACGGGCTCCTGTTCGGGGGCTGGATGATGAGGGCACGCTCGGTTGGCGCACCGCGCGCGAGCTCGGCCGCCATCTCGGCGATGGCCGCATCGAGGGTGCCGAGCCTGTCGGCGAGACCGGCGCGGATGGCAAGCTCGCCGCGATAGATCGCAGCCTTCGTCGCGCGCACGGCCTCCACGGTCAGGCCGCGGTTCAAGGCAATGAGCGCACAGAGCTCCGCATAGAGGCGGTCGACGTCGGCCTTTATCGTTGCGCGGGCGCGCTCGGAGAGCGGCTCGTGGGGATTGGCGTCGATCTTGTGCTCGCCCGCAAAGATGAAGGTCCAGGCCAGGCCCGCCTTGGCATCGGCGCCGCTTTCATCGACGTGCACGGCGACGACGCCGATCGAGCCGACCTCGCCGGTGCGGGTGACATAGAGCCGCTCCGCGGCGCTCGCGATGGCATAGGCCGCCGACAGCGCGCTCTCGTTCGCCACCGCCCACAGCGGCTTGTTGCTCGCCGCGCGGAGGGCGCGGATGCGATCGACGAGATCGAACAGGCCGCCGACCTCCCCGCCTGCGGAATCGACATCGAGGATCACGCCGCGCACGCTCGGCTCCGCCATGGCGCCCGCGATCGCCTCGCCGATCTCGCTGTACGAGCGAAGCCCGCTTGCGGCATCGAGATAGCCGGAGCGGGCAACCAGCGTGCCGATCACCGCGATAACGGCAATGCTTTCGGCCGTGATCGCGGTGAGCGGCGCTGGCTCGGGTCGCGGGTCGATCGGTTCGATTCTCCCGCCGGCGAGCCGCGGCGTCAGCACGGCGAGGATCGCCTCGAGCTTGGCGCGCGCGATCATCAGCGGCGTCCCGAACAGGCGCGAGGCCACGTGGGGTAGGTCGAGCATTCGGTGGCGGCTCTGGCGAAGCCAAGGGGCCTTGACGGCCCGCCTGCGGGCCCTATATTCTAGCCAGAAATTCTAGCTAGTTGAGGTGAGCCATGGCAAACGCCACGTGGTCGGTTCAGGACGCCAAGAACCGATTCAGCGAAGTCGTCGAGGCGGCACGGCGTAAGCCGCAGACTGTGACCAAGCATGGCAAGCCGGCTGTGGTGGTTATAGCCGCGGATGAATACGAGCGTTTGCGGAAGTTGCAGCACCTGAAGGCACCGAGCTTCGCCGAGCTTCTTCTAGCGATGCCGAGCGGGGGCGAGGACTTTGAACGGCTCGAGGGGCGCATGCGCGACCCGGGCTTCTGATGTTTCTGCTCGACACCGTCGTCCTTTCCGAATTGCGCAAGCCTCGACGGCAGCGCAATCACAATGTGGTTCATTGGCTCGAAAAGGTCTCATCCCAAGACCTGTTCGTCAGCGTGGTGACGATCGGCGAAATCGAGCGTGGAATTGAACGGCAGCGCCAACTCGATCCGTCATTTGCAGAACGCCTGGCGGTGTGGGTCGATACTGTTTTGCGGACCTATGAGGGTCGAATTCTTCCGGTCGATGTTGCGGTCGCCCGTCGTTGGGGCCGTCTATCGCAACAGATCGGGAATAAAGGTCTCGATTTGGCCGTGGCCGCCACCGCACTCGAACACGGCCTCACCGTGGTGACCCGCAACGTATCGGATTTCGAGCCGACGGGCGTCTCCGTGCTCGATCCGTTTAGTTCGCCACCGCGTCGGAAGCCGTAGATCGACTTCCCGACTCCGACACGACGTTTGCGGCCGGCGCCGGCCCGAAGTTCAAGCCCAGCGATTTCTCGCGCGCCCGGTCGGCGGCGATCTCGGCATCCACCTGCTCGGCGTCGTAGCCGCGCTCGGCGAGCGCCTGCGTGCGGCTCTTCAAGCCCGCCGCGATCTGCTCGATCTCCGCGCGCGCGTCCTTCAAGGGATCGACCCAGTCCCACTTCGGCGGCAGCCAAGTGCACGCCAGGTATTCGCGCCGGCGCGCCTCGTAGTCCGGAAGATCGATGGCGCCGGCAAGCGCCGCCGTATCCATGAAACGCGCCCAGACTTGGCGGCAGAGCTGCCAGACGATGACCGCGTGCTGATAGGCCTCGACGCGGCGGCGGAACTCGAGCAGCGCCAGGCGCGAGTTCGAGTAGTTCGCCTTCAGCATGTCGTTCGAGAGATAGGCGTAAGGAACGCCCAGCGCGGCCGAGACCTGGAGCAGCGTACGGTACTGGAAGGGCTCGTAGGTCTGGCCCGACTCCGCGGGCGAAGAGGTCTGCACCTCCTCGCCGGGCTCGAGCAGCATGATCTGCCCAGGTTGCAAATCGAGCGTGCGCTCGTCGTTCTCGGTGCGCGTCTCGGCGGCATCGAGCGGCTCGGCGGGGGCCGGGGTCGTGATGAACAACGCATGCATCGCCGCGACCTTCTTACGGTCGAGCTCCGCGTCGTCGTACTGGTCGAGCAGGAAGAGCTTGACGATCGCGGACGCGAAGCGGGAGACGCCGCGGAGCTGCCCCGCCTCCACGGGATCGATCACGTGGATGATCTCGGCGGCGGGGATGCGGACGGTCTCGCCGGAAAGGCCAGGGTCCGTGATGTCGCTCGGGTGCCGGCGCAGGAAGTGATAGGCCACACGGCGCCCGATGCGATCGAACTCGATGCCCTGCCGGATCACGTTGCCATTCTGCGCAACCTCGGTGCGATGGAGCGGCAGCATCTCGGAGGGGAGCATCTGCAGCTGCAGGGGCACCGTGAGCCCGTCCTGCGGCCGGCGCGGGCGAAACCGAAAGAACACCTCGCCGGCGATGAACACTTCGCGCGCGGCCCGCCGCTGCAGCCCGTAGAAATCGGTGAAGCCTTCGGCATCCGCCTCGTCGGTCCAATCGAGCCAGAGCTTCTGCGCGCGCGCCTTCAATTGCGGGTCGGCGATCAGCGAGGACGGCTTGATGCCGGCGCCGATGACGTTTCCGGCCCAGCTCTCGATGGCGTTCGCCGCATAACCGTTGTTGCGCACGAGCCAGCGGGCGCGCGCGGTGATGTCGGATCCCGCCGCCGCGATCAGCGTATTGAGATGCGCCCGGCTCGGCTGGAAACCCTTGAGGCGCCGGTTCGCCAGGCCCGCCTCGAACCCGCCGATGAACGCCCCGACTCGGCGGCGGAAGGCTTTGAGGGCGGCGAGCACTCAAAGACCCTTCGAGGCCGATGTGAGGATGCGGCGCTTGCGGCCACCCTCCTGAACCGCGGCGATCCGGCGCTCCAGATCCGTGATGGCGGCCGCCATCTCGGCGTCGGACGCATAGGTCACGCGGCGTCCGTCCACCTCGACCGTGCGCACGCCGCGGAACCGCGCGGCCAGCAGTGCCTCGCGCTGCGCGATCAACTCTTCGAGGGTCATGGGGACTCAGCTCAGGTAGCTCGACCGAAACACGCGTCGGCCGTGGCGCTTAGGCCCGCGTCGGACCACGCCGGCGACCGGTCTTGCTTGCGCATCGGAGGCCCCATCGGGCGCATCCTGTGAGTTCCGGCCCTCATCGCTGTCCGCGGCCGCGCCCACTTGCCTCTCCAGATCGCGCCACATGGCTTCCGTCCAGCGATCGGCCCCCGCAATCCAGGCGGCGGCGCGGGCATAGACGCGGCAGTCGAGCGCCTCGTTGCGCTCACGCAGCTTCTGCCATTCGAGACGGGCAAAGCCGCGCTTGGTCTTGACGGTGACGAGCTGCTCGGCAACGAGCTGCTTGACCCATTCGGCCTCGACGCCACGCGGCAGATGCACGTAGCCCGCCGGGAAGGTCGCGCCCGCGGCAAGCTCCTCATCGGTCGGTGCGGCAAGGCGCAAGAAGCGGTAGGTCTCGCTCTTGAAAGTGGCAACCGCGACGGTCCACAGCCGCGCGCCACGGCGCAGCTTCCGGCCGCCTTCGGTGACGTCGACATAGCTCGGACCCGTCACGGGTGCCGCCCGGTTGAAGCCCTCGACGCCCTTGACGGCCGCCACCTGGGCGAAGCCGTGGGCGCGGGCCCAGGCATAGACCGCCGGTGCCTCGTAGCCGGTGTCGATGCCGAGCTTGGCAAGGCCGAGCCGGGCCCCCCGCGCATGCGGCCAGGTGCGATTGAGGAGCGCCGATAGCCTCGCCCAGGCTTCGGCGCGCTCGGGTCCGCCATCAATGACGAGATGGTCGACGAGCCAGCTCTCGAGGCCCCGGCCCCAGGCCCAGACCGAGACCTCGATGCGGTCCTTCTGGACGTCGGCGCCCGCCGTCAGGAACAGGCCGCCGTCCGGGACGGTCCCGAGCGGCCAGGTCTCGCGCCGCTCATAGAGGCGCTGCCAGTCGGGCGCCTCACCGGTCTCGACCCAGGTCTCGCCCAGTACGCCGTTCTTGAAGCTGCGCTTGGCCTCGTCGGTGCTGGCCGCTTCCCACAGCCGGGCGATATCCGCCCAGGACAGCCAGCCGACCGGTGAATAGAGCGCCGAGATGTGGAAGCCGATCGTGCCTGGATCCTGCGGCACGGCGGTGGAGCGCCACTCGCCGGCCGCGAGCATGGCTGTCTTGTGGTGTTCCTCGATCCGCCCCTCGCACGCTTCACAGAGGTAATGGGCCGTCTCGGGCTTGCCCTGCTCCCAGCGCAGCCGCTCGAACTTGAGCCACTGCATGGCCCCGCAGCGGGGACACGGCACGAAGTAGCGCCGCCGGTCGGAGGCCTCGTACTCGCGCTCGATCCGCGACACCCCATGGATCGTCGGCGTCGAGCCGATGAGGACCTTGGAGCGCCACGAGAAGGTCCGCGTGCGGGCTTCCGCGAGCGCGACCGGGTCGCCTTCCTCGTCGGCCGAGGGCGGATAGGCATCCACCTCGTCGAGGAAGAGATACCGCGCCGGCATCGAGCGCAGGCCGACGGCGCTGTTGGCGCCAGTGATGACGAGGAGCCCGGCCGGGAACTCCTTCGAGAGCACCGTGTTGCCGGCATCGCGGGCGCGGGCGGGCTTGACCCGCTCGCGCAGGCTCGGGCTCTCGGCAATCAGCGGATCGATGCGCTGGCGCGAGAAACGCTTGGCAAGCTCGACCGTCGGCTGCACTGCGAGCATCGGCCCCGGCGCATGGTGGATGACGTAGCCGATCCAGTTGTTGCCGCCCTCGGTGAAACCCACCTGCGCCGACTTCATCACGACGACGCGGCGCGCGGAATGCGCGGGCGAGAGCGCATCCATGATCGCGCGCATATAGGGCGTGCGGTCGGTGCGGTAGCGGCCGGGCTCGGCCGAGGCGCGCGGGCTTAAGACCCGGTGCCGGTCCGCCCATTCCGAGACGGTGAGCGCCGGGTCGGGGCTGAGCCCCGCGCGCCAGCATTGCCACAGCTCTTCTGCGCCATCGAAGTTGAAGAGGTCATCCAAGGCGCTTCAGCGGAACTCCGGCTTCACCTCCGCAAGCTCGGCGAGATGGGCGCGGACATGGGCTCCGAGCGCCTTCTGCATCGCATGCGCCTCGACACCGAGCTCGACCGCCATCAGCGCCGCGACCCGGGCGGGCCAGTTCGCCCAGGCATCGCGCTCCTCGCGCGCAAGCCGAAAGACGAGCGCGGTCGCCCGCGCCCGGTCGATGAGCGCGCCGCGGCGCTCCTGCAGCTTGAGGCGCGCCAGATGCGCCTTGGCGATCTCATGCGCCGTGCGCGCCTGCACGAAGGTGACATTGCCGCCCGCAGGCAGCCCCTGCTCCTTCAGCGTCTCGCGCACCGAGCCGACCGCCGACTCCGGGACCGGCTCGAGGCGCGCTGGCTTGCCCGATTGCGCGCGCTGCTTGCTCGGATCGGTCGTGGCAGTCCGCCGAAGGTCGGACGCCTGGGCGTCGATCGAGCCATCGGGGAACAGAACGAGCCTTCCCGCGGCACGCGCCTTCTGCACGGCGCCGCGCGAGATGCCGGCATGGGCCGCATATTGCCGCTCGCTCATTCCCTGCATGGCATTTGTCGCTGGATCGACCACGCGCAAAGTCGCCGACCTTGCGGGCGGCGACTTGCTTCAATCCTGGTCATGAGTGAGGGCTTCGCTCATTCGATGATGCGGTAGACCCGTCCGCGGACGTTATCTTTTTCCGACGCAACGTTGAGGCCGAGCTTCCTCCGGCAATCGCCCCGCGCACCGTGTGCGGCTGCCAAGCGAAGGCCTTGGCGATCTCCTCGATGGTCGCGCCCTCGGGGCGTTCGAGCATCGCGATCAGCTTGGCCTGCTTGCTGTCGGCGCGCACGCGGCGCGGGGCACGCGCCCCGTCATTGGTTTCTTCCGTTCCCTCTGGCGTTGCCGCTTTGGCACTCGCCTCGGTCTCGTCAACCAGGTCGTCGGAGGCGCTGGCTTTGAGGGCCTCCTCTCGTGCAACAGCAGCGCCCGCGGCGTCATTCGCATCGAAGCTCTCGGTCTTGCGTGCCGTCGATCGGACCAGATCGTCCCCTCCTTCGCCGCCCGCATCCGCCGCACCAGGCTCGCTTGCCTCGACAATGCCGAGCGCCTCGAAAGCAGCCTTCGTTGCGCGCAACGTAAGGTGCCCGCGCGTTCGGTCCTCGCGCCAGACTGTGTCCTCGCGTTTGGCTTCAATCTCCTCGATCAGCCCCTTCTTGAGGAGACTCGCGAGCACCTTGGCGGCGGCACCGCCCGCAAGCTTGAGAGGAAGCGGGTAGACGTTGGCGTGCGGCCGTTGGCAGGCGGCCGAAAGCACGACGAGCTGCGTATCGGAAAGTGCCATGGATGGCTCCATGCGTAGTCGGGCAGCGACCATCGCTGCCCTCCTACTGCCTTAAGCCCCGGTCGCGCGGGCGGCGACGCGGGGCTGAGGCGGGAGGCAGCGCAAAGGATCAGGCACTCCTTGCTTCGCGAACCGCCTGCTCAAACCACTTGCGCCAGCGCCGATCGGCAAGGCGCGTCATGATGTGAGTCTCGATCGCCTCCCGGCTCACCGGCCCGCCCGGAATGAAGCTCAAATCGTCGGCGAGATGCCGCCCGAAGCGGGCGTCCAGCAGCTCGCGCACCTGCTCGGGCGTCAGATCGAAAGCCGTCGCCAGAGCATCGCTTGCTGCTTCCCAGGCCATGGCCTGGTCGTAACCGTTGTGGCCGCAGGTACCCCAGAAGCCCCAGGCTTCATTGGCGGTCGGAAGGATCGTCCTGGTCATCGCCATCTCCATCGTGATGGCGACATAGGGGCGCTGCTTTGGCCCGCAGCCAAGCGAATAATCAGCATTCGGTTGCTTTGATGGGCCGCTCTTGATCATTTCATGATCGGAATGGCGCCGCCGCGCTCCCTTCGCGCCGAACGCGCCAGTGCTCGAACAGCCGGCGCAGCAGGTACGACCGCAGGATGGACACACCGCTAAAGGCCGCCCCAATCGCCAGGTGCTCGGCAAGCGACGCCGCAATCCCGAACCAGGGAAACACGATGAGCTGCGTGACAAGCGCAAGACCATAGCCGACCGCCACATTGGCGATCGACTCAACCAGCGACATCAAACGGCTCTGCTTCATGCCGCGCGCCGATCGCTCCGGACCTGGTCGAAGCTGCGGTCGCTGCCGTCGAGCAGCGCCGACTTGCCGGTGAACCGCTGCCAGCGCTCGATTGCGACATCGCAGTAGCGCGGGTCGATCTCGATGGCGAGACAGGCGCGGCCGACCGACTCGGCCGCAATCAGCGTCGAGCCCGATCCCGCGAACGGCTCATAGACGAGGTCGCCGCGCACGCTGTTGTTCACGATCGGCCGACGCATGCATTCGACCGGCTTCTGCGTCCCGTGTACGGTTGCTTCGTCCTCCGCGCCGGCCGCGGCAATGGGCCAGACGGTCGACTGGTCACGCCCGCCCTGCCAGTGTCCGTTCGCGCCCTTGCGGACCGCGTAGAAGCACGGCTCGTGCTGCCAGTGATAATCGCCGCGGCCGAGCACGAAGCGCGGCTTCACCCAGACGATCTCAGCGCGGATCGCAAAGCCGCAGGCGTCCAGGCTCTCGGCGACCGTGCGGGCATGCACGCCCGCGTGCCAGACATAGGCGACGTCGCCGGGAAAGAGCGCCCAAGCCGCGCGCCAGTCGGCGCGGTCGTCGTTTGCGACCTTGCCGGTGCGGCCCGTCGCCGACACGCCGGCTTCGTTGCGCCAGGCCGGATCGTAGTCGACCCCATAGGGCGGGTCCGTCACCATCAGGTGCGGACGCGCGCCGGCGAACAGCCGCGCGACATCCGTTGCCACGGTGGCATCCCCGCAGAGCAGCCGGTGCTGGCTGAGACGCCAGAGATCGCCCGGGCGGCTGACCGGCTCGGCAGGCGGCGCGGGGACCTCGTCCTCGGCCTCCGTTTGGTTTGCCTCGCCATCGAGCCCCTCGAGCAGGCGGTCGAGCTCGTCCTCCCCGAAGCCGAGGAGCCCGAGACCGAGGCCATCGTCTCTGAGGCGCGCCAGCTCGGCCGCAAGCAGCGCCTCGTCCCAGCCGGCATTCTCGGCAATCCGGTTGTCGGCAATCCGGAAGGCACGCGCCTGTGCGTCGGTCAGATGCTTGAGCCGGATGACCGGCACATCGTCGAGCCCAAGCCGCCGCGCCGCCAGGAGCCGGCCGTGGCCCGCGATCAGCACGCCGCGCTCGTCCACGAGGCACGGCACGTTGAAGCCGAAGGCGGCGATCGAGCCCGCAATCTCGGCCACCTGCTCGTCCGAATGCGTTCTGGCATTCGCCGCATACGGCAGGAGCCGCTCGATGGGCCAGCGCTCGACCTGCAGCGCATCAGTCGGCCGCAAGGTCGATGCCGCGTCGCCTCGCGACCGCTTCGAAGTCTTGCCTTTCGCCATCGAGGATCACGGGCTGATCGGGAAAGAGCCGCCGCCAGCGCAGGATCGCGAGGTCGACGTAAGCCGGCGCAAGCTCGATCGCGCGCACCTTCCGCCCGGTCCGCTCACCGGCGATGAGGCTCGTGCCGGAGCCTGCGAAGGGCTCGTAGACGACCTCGCCCTCGTCGCTGTAGGCGCGCATTACGAATTCCGGCAGCGCCACGGGAAACACCGCCGGATGCTCGGTCTCGATCCCGCGCGCCTTATGCCGCGTGATGCGAATGACGTTGTCGGGGATGCGCGTCTCCTGCACGCCCTGCCCGGCATGGGTCCACTCCCCGACGTGGCCGTCGCGGTGGCGCATGCCGCCATGGGCATCGTTGATGTGCCCCGCCCACTTGCAGGGCACGATCTTGTTCGGCTTGCGCGCCTTGCGATTGAAGTGGAACACGAGCTCGAAGGCAGGCGCCAGCCGCCCGTTCCAGTCCCCCGGCAGGCCCGGCCCCTGGTCCCAGACAGAGAGGGCAAAGCGCCGCCAGCCCTGCTCGCGCATCCAGTCGAGCCAGTCCTGCCAATAGGGCAGCCACTCGTTGTTGCGGTGGACGAGCCCGAGATTGACGAGCACCTGGCCGTTTGCGGCCATGACCGTGTCGAGGTGGCCGAAGACCCCCCGCATCAGCGCGTCCCAGTCGCGAATGCCGCCGGTCGCATAGTCGCGCTGCTGCGCATAGGGCGGGCTCGTGAACAGGAGCGCGGCGCGTTCGCCATCCATCACCCGCGCGACGCAATCCGCCTCCGTGCTGTCGCCGCACAACAGGCGATGCGCACCCATGAGCCACAGGTCGCCCGGCCGCGTGACCGGATGGCGCGGCGGGGAGGACAAGACGTCGGCGTCGTCGTCCGCCTCGTTCGCATCGCCCGCCGTCGCCTCCGCCTCATCGAGCGGCGCCATCAGATGCTCGAGCTCGCCCTCGTCGAAGCCGGTGAGCGCGAGATCGAAGCCCTCGCCGTTCAGCGCATGCAGCTCCGCTGCCAGCAGCTCCTCGTTCCAGCCGGCATTGAGCGCGAGCTTGTTGTCGGCGATCACGTAGGCGCGGCGCTGCGCCTCGGTCAGATGATCGAGCACCACGACCGGCACGGCATCGAGCCCGAGACGGCGCGCCGCCTCGAGGCGACCGTGCCCGGCGATCACCGTGCCGTCGCCCGCGACCAGCACCGGATTGGTCCAGCCGAATTCGACGATGCTGGCGGCGATCTGCGCCACCTGCTCATCCGAGTGCGTGCGCGGGTTGCGCGGATAGGCGGAAAGCCGCTCGAGCGGCCAGAACTCGATCCGTTCCGGCGCAAAGCGCAAGGTCATCGTTGTGATTGGCGTGCTTGGAAACCGACTGCGCCGCCTTCGACCAGCGCGGAGGTGCGCGTGGCCTCTCGGTGGCTTCCGAGGTGGCTTCCTGGAGCCAGACGTCCGGCCCGCGCCGCGTCCGGAAAACCGCGTGAAGTCCGATCGTTATGGCGAGTTGGCCCCCTTGCGGTGGATTCCATGCTGGACTGCGGAAGCCACCTGGAAGCCACTCGCCTCAGCCGAAAAAGCCGCAATCCGTCAAAGCGTTACCAACGCGTCGGGGTGGCTTCCGGGAAGGTGGCTTCCCAAAAATTTTGCCTGGCGGTGGCGGAATTCCGGGCCATCGCCCCCCGCATACGCTCGGTGCCAGAAAGGACCCGCAAGATCAATCAGTTAGCTGCGCGTTGCGGCGGTTTTAATTTCCGGATACGTTTCCGGATACGCAGGAAGGGGTCACTCGCATGCCAGGTGCGCAACACAAGCGTCTGTCCGCGCATCGCCGCCGCCTCAAACGGCGCGGCCTCGTGCGCGTCGAAGTGCAGGTGCGCAAGGAGGATGCTTCCCTCGTGCGCGGTGTGGCGAAGGCCCTGTCCGATCCGGCCCGCGAAGCCGAAGCGCGCGCCCTGCTGCGGGAACACTTCGCTGCGCCCGCGGCACAGGGCCTCAAGGCACTATTGGCGGCAGCGCCGCTTGAGGGCATCGATCTTGCCCGCGAGCGCGACTTCGGGCGGGACATCGTGCTGTGAGCTATCTCATCGACACCAACATCATCTCCGAGGTCCGCAAGGGCACGACGTGCGATCCCAATGTCGCTGCCTGGTGGCAGTCGATCGAAGATGCGGACGTCTATCTCAGCGTCTCGGTGCTCGGCGAGATTCGCAAGGGCATCGAGCGTGCCCGTGCCAACGATGCGGCGCGTGCCCGCGCCTTGGAGACATGGCTCTCAATGCTCGTGCAGTCCTTCAGCGAGCGTATTCTGCCCATCGATCACGCCGTCGCGGATGAATGGGGCCGCATGAGCGCCAAGCGATCGGTCCCGACGATCGATGCGCTGCTTGCCGCCACCGCCAAGGTGCACGGCCTGACGCTCGCGACGCGTAACGTCGCCGACATTGCGGATCTGGGTGCGAAGGTGATCAACCCCTTCGCGGCGAAGGTTTGAGCGCTCCCACTTTTAGACGATTTTGAGGAGAAAGCGCGATGGACGTAGCACCGATCAAGACCAAGCGCGACTATCACCGCGCGCTCAAAGAGATCGAAGGGCTCATGGATGCGAAGCGAGGTACGCCTGAGGGTGACCGGCTCGACGTGCTGGTCGTGCTGGTCGAGGCCTGGGAAGCCAAGCACGACCCGATCGATCTGCCTGACCCGATCGAGGCGATCAAGTATCATGGAGCAGAAAGGCCTTAGGCCGCGTGACCTGGTGCCTTACATCGGTAGCCGCAACCGCGTCTATGAAGTCCTCAATCGCAAGCGGCCGCTGACACTACGGATGGTGTGGCGGCTCCACAAGGAGCTCGGCATTCCGGCCGAGTCCCTGATCAAGATGCCCGAGGATCGAGCGGCTTGAAGGCAAGGGGAGTGCAAAGTGCATGACCACCAAGCGTGAAGATATCGACAAAGGGGCAATCGACTTCTCCGACGTGCGCTCCGGCCGACGCCTGCCGCCTGTCCATCCGGGCACGATCCTCCGTGACGAATTTCTGACTCCGATGGAGATCAGCGTCTACGAGCTTGCCAATGCGATCAAGGCGCCACGGTCGCGCATCAATGACATCGTGCTCGGCCGGCGCGCGATCACGACCGATACCGCCCTGCGGCTTGGACGCTATTTCGGGACGTCGCCGGAATTCTGGATCAATCTGCAGGCACGCTACGATCTCGATGTTGCCAATCGCACCGTGCGCCGGCGCATCGAACGCGAGGTCACTCCCCGTGTCGCTTGATTAAGCGGGCTGTGGACCTTGCTTGCCCACATGAACTTGGGTGCGCCGCCGTTGGCCTGCCGCCTTTCTCGGATGCCCTGCCGTTCTGCGTGGCGCCTCGTTGCTGGTCATCATGTGATGTTCCCGTTCGGTAACATTTTGCTTGATTGTGGTTCGACCCTGACGTAATGTGCCCGATCGGGAACATCGCTGGCCTAATGCAGGTGGTCAGGCGCGAATGTTCCCGAACGGGAACAATGCGATGAAGATCGCGGACAGCAAGAGCCTGGGAGCCGCGGTGCGCGAGGCTCGCCGCGCCCTCGGCGTAACCCAGGACCAGCTCGCCCTTACCTCAGGTACGAACCGCCGTTTCATCGTCGAGCTGGAGCAAGGCAAACCCACGGCCCAAATCGGCAAGGTGCTCCAGGTGCTCAAAACGCTCGGCTGTTCCCTCGATCTGACGATGCCACCCGCTCCGAAAGAGAAGAACCGCGCTCATGGCCCGAGAGCTTGAGGTCTATTTCGAGCAGCGGCGGGTCGGCACGCTGGTGCAGGACGATTCCGGCCAGCTTCGCTTCACCTATCACGAGACATGGCTCGCCGACCCGGCAAGCTTTCCGATCTCGCAGTCTCTCCCGCTGAGATCAGAGCCCTTCAATCACCGGGAAACGCGCCCTTTCTTCGCGGGCCTCCTGCCCGAGGCCGAGAAGCGTGAACTCGTGGCGCGCGCGCTCGGCGTCTCGGATCGCAACGACTTTGCTCTGCTCGACCGGATCGGCGGCGAATGCGCCGGCGCCATCACGCTCGTTCATCCCGGCGAGATGCCACCGCTCGTTCCCAAGGAGGCCGACTATCGGCTTCTCGATGAAGACGAGCTTGAACGGATTCTCGATGTGCTTCCCGATCGCCCCTTGCTCGCCGGCGAAGAAGGTGTTCGCCTCAGCCTCGCTGGCGCGCAGGACAAGCTGCCCGTTCTCGTCGTCGATGGACGGATCGCCTTGCCGCTCCATGGCGCGCCGAGCACGCACATTCTCAAGCCTTCGATCCGGCGGTTCGAGGACACGGTCTTCAACGAGGGCTTTTGCCTCGCGCTCGCCAAGGCCGTCGGGCTCGACCTCGCCGCGGCGGAAATTCGTGCGGTCGGTGATCGTCCCTTTCTGCTCGTCGCTCGCTACGACCGGGTTCGGCGAGCAGACGGGTCCGTCCGCCGGCTGCACCAGGAGGATTTCTGCCAGGCTCTCGGCATTGTGCCCGAGCTGAAGTACCAGTCCGAAGGCGGCCCAAGCTTACGCCAATGCTTCGAACTCGTGCGGAACTCTGCTGCGCGTCCCGTCGTAGACCTGGCCCGTCTACTCGACGCCGTGCTTTTCAATCTCTTCGTCGGCAATCGTGATGCGCACGGCAAGAACTTCTCCTTGCTGTTCACCGACGAAGGTCTTCAACTCGCCCCCCTTTACGATGTGGTCTCGACGGACGTGTACCCCGGTCTCTCACCGCGGCTTGCCATGAAGATCGGCGGCCAAGACGAAACCGCCATGATCTACCCCCGCCACTGGGAGCGCTTTGCCAAGGAGGCAGGCCTCGCGTTTCCGCAGGTCCGCCGCAGGCTTCTCGATCTCGCCAAAGAGCTGCCCGAGGCCGCGCGCGACGTGCAGCGACGGTTTGCCGCGGGTGGCCTCGATCGGCCGGTGCTCAGCAAGGTGATCGCAACCATCGACCGCGAGACCAAGCTCGTGATCGATCGCTTTGCGTCCATGGGGAAGGTCTGACCGGCGATGTTGTGAACCAGCTGTACGTGTGAATATGACAGCCGCAGCATTACTGCTTTTGCCTCCGTCCGGAGGACAAACCTGCGCGCGCTGCGCCCGAGCCTAGCGCTTCGAATAGCCGAATTCGCCGCGGTCTGTCTCGCCCGCCGATGTCTCACCGAAAATTGTCTCGCGCGCGGAAATCATCTTGACAAAGCACGCGCCCGTTCCACCACGAACCGCCGCGACCGCTTCGCCGGCACCCGTCGGCCGTTGAGCCGCCAAGCGATTACGCTCAAGGCATACTCCCAGCGCCGGTGCGCGGTGGCGCGCGCGATCCCGAACCGCCAGCAGATCATCTTCCAGGGTGTGCGCTCGGCGCGTGCCCAGACGAGTTTCCCGTCCTCGGCTTCGAGCCAACGCAGCCAGTCGAGCGCCTCCTCCATGCGGGAGATGGCGTCCGGCGCCGGCGGCGGGCGCTTGAGACGCGGCGGCTCACAGCCGACGAGATCGGAAAACTCGTGCAGCACCTTGGGCCAGAGATTGTAGTAGCCCTGCACCCGCACCGGCGGCAGGCGGCGCATGACATCGGCGGCTTCGCTCAGGCGCTCCTCGATCCGCTCGCGCGTCCAGTCAGTCATTGCCGATGCTCCTCGCCGCGGTGGTGTTCGCCGTAGAGCTTCTCGCCGAGCTGGCGCACGAGCTCGCGCTCGGGCCAGGTCAGGCGCGGATCGTGCGGACTGACGACGAGGAGGTTCTGCTCGCGCCAGCCATCGCGCTTGAGCTCCTCGAGCGAGCGGCGCCTGCCGCCGTAGCCCTTGGGCAGCCACCTCATCGTGTGACCTCCGCGAGCACCGCGGCATAGCCCGCGACATCGAGGATCGAGTCGGCGTGGCGCGGATCGCGGGCAAGCCGCGCGAGCTTGAGATCGATGAGGCACAGCGCCACCTGCGCCGGCGTCACGGGATGGCCGAGCGTGATTGACCAGCGCTTGGCGATCGCCTCCATGGAGCGCCGTGGATCGCCGTAGAGCGCGCGACGCGCATCGACCACGGCGGCGGCGCGTCGCAGCATGGCTTTACCTTTCATGAGACGCCTCCTCGGGTCTCGACGGCCCAGAGCAGGATCGCGAGAGCGTCGGCCTCGTTATCGTCCTCGGGATCGAAGCCGCGCGCACGGACGGCTTCGATCACGAGAGCCTTGTCGGCATTGCCCTTGCCGGTGACGTGGCGCTTGATGCTGCCGACCGGAACGCCCTCGTAAGCAATGCGGCGCTCTTCGCACCAGGCGGTGAGCGTGGCGAGGAAACCCCCGTAGAGGTGCGCGGCATCGGTGCCGAGGTGGCGGCGCACCTCCTCGAAGTAGATGGCGCTGATGCCGCCTGTGTCGCCGTGAAGACGATTGAGCCAGCCGCGGAAGCGCAAGAAGCGCATGCCGCCGCCGTCGAAACGGCTGCCGCGGAAGGAGATGCTGCCGCTCATTACCGCGCCGCCGCCGACCCGCAGCGCCCAGCCGGTGGTGGTGCCGAGGTCGAGGGCGAGGAGGGCGCTCGGCGATGCTGCACTCCCGATGACCGATGTGCCGGCATCGACACTGGCAGCGGACGGGCGCGCCGACGCTGTGACGGACTCCGTCGATGGATCAGCGGCCATGACCGCGCTCGGAGCGAGAGGGCTTTCTTGGCCACGCGGTGATCGGGAGCAGCCTTGGCGGAGCCGACCGTCATCGTTGCTCGTGCGGCTTGGTTGCGATTGCGGCAGAGCGCTCGTGGCTTTAGGGCGGCGCATCACAGCACCTCCTTGAGCCAATCGGGGATATGTTGAGAGGGTGAACGTTCGAAAAGACGTTCACCGCCATGTTCACCGGCGTAACTGTTTGGCGCGCCTTGCGTTTGTGAACGTGGGGAAGGTGGTGAACGTTTTTCCGCCTCTTTATTTATTTTGTCAGATGCACCCGACCGCTCACGCGCTAGCATTGAAAAACGTTCACGACGTTCACTACGTTCACTAAATCCTTCGTTTTCAATGGGCTTTTCCGGTGAACATGAAGGTGAACGTTGGTCGCAATGTTCACTACGCTCACTTTCCTGCGCGGGAGAAGGATCGGAAAAACGTTCACAACGTTCACTATGTTCACCTTCCTGCGCCTCGACCGCGCCCTGGCCGAGACAACGTTCACCACGTTCCCCACGCGCTGATGCCTCCTCTTCGATGGCAAGCGTCCAGCGCTGCGCCCGCTGTGCCGTGCCGACGGCACGGATGCGCACATGCAGGTCACCGATCGCGAACACGCGATCGCGCATTCGCCCAAGGGCCTTGCCGAGACGCGTGCGCTGCGAGCGGTCACTGCCGTTGCCGAGCGGCAGCGGCGGCTCGCACTTGCCGGCAATCGGAAACAGATCGGAGGTGCCGACCTCCGCCGTGCCGAAGCGATCCCACCAGGCGGCAACGAAGCTGCGCCACATGATCCCTTCGGCATCCGAAGCCTCGTAGAGCTCGTCTGCGTTGGTGAGGAATCCGGGCACTCCGGCGACATCGAGAATGCCACCCATGGTCTCGGACCAGGACTCGAAGCTGCCGAGGGTCGTGCGCTGATAGCGAGGCCTTCCGGCCTCAACCCAAGCGCGGCCGAGCGTGAGACAGGCGGCGACGAGCGGACCCCGATTGGCCTGGACCCAGGCGAGCAGATTGGGATGGCGAAAGTCGTCCCGCTGCCAGGGCCGGTCCATGTGGGCGTCGAGACGGATGCGCAGGGTGCGGCGGGCGATCTCGTTCGAGAGCTGAGGGTTGTTACCGGTTGCGACCCATGCGCAGCGGACGGGGATGCGGACGATGTCGGAGCGGCCCAGAATGCGGTCCTCCCAATACGGGGCGGTGAGCGCGGCTGCGAGGGGTGCGGCATCGAGGGGACGGCGCAGGTTGTCGATCACGATCATGAGCGGTGATGAGCGCAGCTTGGCGGTGAGCCGCTTGCGCCACTCCTCCTCGTCGCGGCCTTCGGTCATGATCGAGGCCGAATGCCCGGTTGCGATCAGGGCAATGGCATCGACCAGGAGCGTGGCCCCGGTCCCCGGCGTGGGTTTTTCGATGAGATGCAATGGCGTCGGCCCCTCGATCAGGGGGCGGACGAAGGGCAGGAGCAGAAGGGCGAGCGCATGCGCGCGCTCGGCCTCGGAGGTGAACGGAAAATCGCCGAGCAGGTCGTCGAGGAGCAGCGAGCGCGCGGCTGCGATATCGGCTGCGCCCGGCCGCTCGGGAACGGGCGGAAGCTCGAAGCCCGCTGGCGGTTCGTGCAGCAGGCGGGTTGCCGGGTGATATCCGCGTTCGGTGACGAGCTCGCCCGCGCGGCCGAAGACGGGCGCAGCCACGATGCCGGTGAGCACCGGCAGGTCAGGATTTGGGGTGGCGAGCAGAAGCTTGACGAGCTGCGCTGGAGGATGCGCGGGCACGAGATCGCCTGCGCGATTGCGCTTGCACCAATCGATGAGATGGGCGAGCGCGAGCTTCAGGCGGTCCTCGGTGAGATGAACGGCCATGGCCCGGCCGTCGTCGTCGCGGGCAACCCAGGCGAGCATGGCGCCCATGCGGAACAGCCAGGGCGGCTCATTGCACTCCGAAAGCAGCGCGCGTGTCTGTGCTGCGAGCACGGCCAGATCGCCATTGTCGGCACGCAACCTCGGTCGCAGCCCGGTGATGATCGGAAATCCGACCGGCAGGTTCGGCGCGTCGCTGCGGCCAGCCGCCAAGCGAGCGGCATCGCTTGTCGGCGCCGACGGCCTCCATTCTGCGGCCGATTCGACGACCGCGCGCACCGCTTGTGCACCCGCGCGGCAGAGCAGATCGTTGAAATCGTCCCCGTCCTGAGGCGGCAATGCAATGAAGACGCGACAGCCTTGCCGATGCAGTCTGAAGGCCGCGGCTTCGGCTGCCCGCTGTCCGGTGCCCGACGCATCGTGGTCGGCAAGGATGATGACGCGCGTGATGCCGGATGGAAGCTCGATCTGTTCGAGATTGCCGGCGGACAGGGCTGCCCAGACGGGCATGTCTGGACACGCCGTCATCACCGCGAGCGCGGTCTCGATGCCCTCGGCGAGCCCGAGCAAACCATCGACGGGGGCGGACAACCGCACGGCCCCGCCGCCCGACCTCCCGAGCATCTTGCGATTGTTCTTGACCGATGCCTTCCGCACGCCGTCAGGAGCAAGCCAGGTGCGATGCAGTCCGATCGCCTCGCCTTTGGCATCGCGGATCACCGCGACCATCGCCGGCCAGCCGGTCTTGGTCTCCCAATGAACGAGATCGGGATGGAAGCGGAGATCCTCACATGACGGAACGGTGAGCCTACGCGAGCGCAGGTAGGTTTCCGCGAGCGTGCCGGCGATCGGAACGGCGCGGGCGAGGATGATCGCGATCTCCCGCGTGCTGTCCTTCTCCTTCTGAGGCGGCGGGGGATCGCGGCAGGCGGGCGGTGCCGCCGTCCAGCCGGTGATGGCGGCCGCATGGGCGTAGAGATCGCGTCCCACGAGCCCGGTGGCATGCTGAAGCGCATTGAGCGGACCGCCGCCCTCGCCGCCGTCGTGGTCGTACCAGTCGCCGGCGTGCGGGCCATCGAGGGCGATCACGCAGGAGCCGTTCTTGCGCGGGGCGCGTCCCGTGATATCGGCCAGTCGCCAGACCTCGCCCTCGCGTCGGCCGTCGGGAAAATGCTGTGGTACCCAGCTTGCCGCAGTGTCGCGCAGGCCGGCGACGATCGCATAGAGATCGTAATGGATGTGGGGCGCGGGCGGTGCGACGTCGTTGAGGTCGATCATGCGCGCCTCAATCGAGGACCACGAGCCCGCGCTCGGCCCGCGTGATCGCGGTGTAGAGCCAGCGTGCGCGATCCTCCGCCGTACGACCAAGTCCATCGTCGAAGACGATTACGTTCTCCCATTGCGAGCCCTGTGCCTTGTGGCAGGTGATCGCCCAGCCCCAGACCACCTCGATGATCGTCTTCTTCTTCCAGTGATCGCGTCGCTCGCGCTCGGGATCGGGCGCCACGTGGTCGTCGAAGTGCCCCTTGTAGATGCGGAAGCGTTCGCGCTCGCCGTTGGCGCCACCGATCTTCTGCCCGTCCTCGGTGGTGATGGTCGCGGTAAACGAAATGTCGTCCTCGTCCTTGACCTCGGCGAGGGAAAGGAACATGCCGTTGACGAGCCCGAGATCGTTGCGGTTCTTGAGGCAGATGATCTTCTCGCCCCGACCGGTGGGATAGATACCGTCGAAGCCCGCCGCGCGCTTCATGGCGACATTGAGCTCAAGGCGGGTTGCGTTCTTGCCGCAGATCACTTGGCCGCCCTTGAGCATATGCGCAGGCGAAACGTCGGTCCGGCGCATCTTCCAGACGAAGGCATCGTGCTCGCCATAGGGGATGGGTTTGCCCTCGCGCGCCCAGGTCGCAAGCCGGATAATGGCGCTTTCGCCGGCCTGGCGGTGGATCTCGGTGAGCATCACGTCGGGCTCCCCTTGCGTGAACGCCCCCTCACCCTTCACCGGCGGGAGTTGGCCAGGATCGCCGAGCACGAGGATCGGCTTGCCGAAGGCGAGGAGATCGCGCGCCATGTCGTCGCCGACCATCGATACCTCGTCGAGCACGAGGAGCTTGGCGTCGCGCAGGATCGACTGCTCGTTGAGCACGAAGCGCGGCTTGTGAATGTCGGATAATCGCAGTTCGAGCGAGCGAAGCCGTGACTCTGCCAAGAGGCGCTCGGCTGCGCCCATGGACGCGAGCTTCGCCTTGAGGTCGGCGATGTCCTGCTTGATCCGTTCCATCTCGGCCGGCGTCGCCTCCGAGACACGGTAGATCAGCGAATGGATGGTCGACGCGGGTGTACCCTTGCGGGTCATGACGAGCGCCGCCTTGCCGGTGAAGGCGGCGTAGAGCACGCCGCCGCTCGTACCCGCATCAAGGCCGAGCTCGGTGATCGCGTGCTTGGTGATGGTGGTCTTGCCGGTGCCGGCATAGCCGAACACGCGGAAGACCTGCTGGCTGGCAGTGCGGTTCGTGAACCAGTCCTTGATCGCCGCGATGGCTTTGGCCTGCAGTTCCGAGGGTGCAAAGCTCATGGCGCACCCTCCCAGCAGCGGCGCGCATAAGGACAGGCGCGGCAGAGGTAGAAGTCGGATGCTGCTGCGATGCGCGGCAAAAACTCACCGGCCTCCGCTGCCCGGAGGATGGCGACGGCCTTGTCGGAGAGGGCCTGGGCCTGAGCGGGGTCGAACGCGACCACCTCGTGGTAGAGCGCTTGGGTGTCCTTGTTGAGGGCCGTGAAGAGGGTGCGCTCGACCCCGAGGTAGGCCATGTAGAGCTGGACTTGTGCGAAGTAGATCGGCTTCGACACCGCGAGCCCCCGCTTGACCAGGTCGTTCCAGCTCTTGGCGTTCAGGGCCTTGTGTTCCCAAAGCGCCGGCCAGGCGATGCCGATGGCAGGGCCATCCACGATGACGCCGTCGATGTGGCCGCGCAGCCTGCCGCCGGCGGCCGAGAAGGAGAATTGGCTTCCGTCCCGACGTTCGGTGCGTAGATCGAAGCCGGCGGCGCGCAACCAGCGGGCGGAGAGCCGCTCGAACAGATGCCCGGCCTCGAAGATGCGCAGTGCTGCGGCGTCCACCTCGCATCCCTCGTCCGGCGGCACATGGGTGATCTCGTAGACGACGCGGCGCGCGCAGGGTTCACCGATGCGGCTTGCGCCGAGATAGTCGCGCGGCGGCGTCTGCTCCCGTTCGGCAACGAGACCGGCGTCGATGAGTGCGTTGATGCGGGCGGCGGGGCATTCGCCTTGCGTCGGCCGCCCGTAGATGAAACCAGAGCCGTGGTTCAAATCCAGAAGCATGTCTCTCAAAACGGCAGAGGATCGCTCAATTCGTCTTCCTGCACCCGTTTCTCGGTCGCCTGGCGCTGCATCGACTCCTGGAAGCCATCGATGCAGGCTTCGATGAGGCGATCGATCTCTTCCGCCTTGCGGTCGTAGAACGGCGCCATGAGCCCGAGCTCGGTCAGCGCCTCCGCGAAATAGCGTCGAGCGTCCTTGATCGCCTGCTTCTCGAGCGCGGTCTTGTCGATCATGCCGTGCATCCTTTGAGCGAGCGCCGCTGCCGCATCGAGGCAGCGCATGGAGCAGAAGCGGTAGAAGGGGTAGCGGTCGAAAGCCAGCCGGTGGCAATAGGCGAACCCGCGTGCCTCGCGCCCGCACAAGGCGCAGAGGCTCACCCGAGCAAGAGCTTTCCGATCGGGTCGTCCTGAGGCCAGCCTTGCCGTGCGAGGCGCTCCGATTGCAGGACGATCCAGCGCGAGATGGCATTGCTCGCCATCGCTTCGAGATCGGCCAAAGTGAGCGAGGCGATGGGGCTTCGGAGTTTTCCAGCGCCGCGCCCTTCGAGCCATCGGCCGATCTCCCTTGCCGCCTCGCGCGTGACGTGGGCCTGCCACTCGTCATCGGTCATGGTTTTCAGCCATTGAGCCAAGCGGGGCCGGCAGGCTTGATCGTCTGCGGCGGTTGCGACTGCGCCGGCGTGGCCGCGCCCGCCCAGGCGGGCGTCACGGATGGTGCCGGCGGCTGCACGGTCGGGGCGCGGTTCCAAGCCGGCTGGGCTGGCTGTGCGGGTGCCGGTGTCGCGCGACGGCTCGGGCTCGGTGCCACCTCGCGGCCCTCCATCACCGCCTTCCATTCCTTCTCGCTGGGCAGCACCACCCGATCGAGCCGGTTCTGGTCGCGGTAGGCGGGGTTGTCGGACGGCTCGACCCGGATCTTGGCCACGAACACGATCCCGTTGAGGTCGGCAAGGCCGCGCAGGATGCGCTTTTGCTTCGCCGCCTCGCTCATGTCGTTGGGATCGAGCCCGAGCGCGGAGTCGATCATGGCACGGAAGGTGCTCTTCGAAATCTTCCAGCCGATCGAGACGCCCTGCTCGTCCACCTTGCCGCCTGAGACCGTGAACATTTGCCAGAACTTGCGCCGGGCATGCGGGCCTTCGGTCACGGTGAACTCGCAATCGAGAAGGAGCACATCGCTGGAGGTCGAAGCCTTGAGCAGGCCGCGATCGGTCTCGTTCGGACCATCGATCCCGCCCGGGCGAATCGTCATGGCGATCTTTGCGAAGGTGCCGTCGGGGATGAGCTCGCCGGTGCGCTGCGGCTCGGCGTCGTTCATGTCGAGGGGCATGGGGTCATCCTTTCTTGGAGGCATTGATCTTGGCGAGGAGGGCGGAGAGATCGGGCGGCTCGGTCACATCGAGGCGGCCGGAACGGTCCTTGGCGGGTAGGCCGTAAGGGTTGGGGCGGCAGACGAGGCGGCGCACCGCGCCGCGCTCGGGCTCGTGGCGGAAGCCCTCGCCGTCGGCAACGAACAAGCTCATGGAGATGACCTGGTCGACGATGCCGGGGAGCTCGCGACCCGCCTTGCCGCCTTCGAGCTGGGGCTGCCAGACTGTGCGGTTGAGCTCGTCTGTGACCTTCTCCAGGATGCCGACGAAGATCACCGTCTTCGCCTGCGCGTGCTGCAGGTGCTTGAGGAGCGCGATCACCTCGCGCGCCAGCAGCCCGTAGGCGCCGCGCGTGTCCGGCTTGCCGGTGCGCTCCGAGAAGGCCTCCGGTCGCGTCTTGGCCCAGGCCATGGCCTGGCGGGTGAGATCGGTGATCGAGTCGACGAAGACGATGCGCTTGCCCGCGATCAGGCGGACGAGGTCGGGGTAGGTTGCGGCGACGTGGCGATAATGAGCATCCGAGAAGAACGCGTCGGCGGACGCGGCGGGGTCGACGCCGCCGACGAGGCAGGCGACGTCGAGCGCGTCGAGCCACGTGCGCACGGGGATGCTCACGCCCGGCCAGTCCTGCACCGACTTCATGCCCGCTTCGAGATCGATGCAGAGCGTGTCCTCGGCCGGAAGCGTCTTGAGGAGCGACGTCTTGCCGACCCCGCTCGGCCCGAAGATGGCGATCGTGGTCTTGGCAGCGGCCTCCGCGAGGCGCTCGTCGGCGGTGACGATCTTGAGCGCCATCAGCGGCCCCCCTCGGCGAGCAGGTCGATGGCCCGCTCGCAGCCGAGCGCCCCGGCTTCGCGGGCGAGCACATAGAGCCGGCGCAGTGCGTGGAGCCGATCCCCCACCATGTTGAACTCGGCTTCGAGCGCGCGCAGTGCAAAAGCGATGTCGTCGAGCGTCGCGTCCTCGATCGCCTTTACAGTGGATTCGGGACACCGTGCCCCCAGCGCGGGGATGACGATGGTGTCGGGAAGGGCCTCGAGGCCATAGTGGCGCTTGCGCAGTGCGGCCATGCGAGCGGAGTTGCTCATCGGGATTCCTCAGGCTTGAGCATGAGACGGAAGGTCGGCTTGCCGATCCGCACGGTGCGGGCCGGTGCGAAGGCTTGGCGGATGGCTTCAGGCCAGGCGCCATAGGCGCGCTCCGAGACCTTGAGCTCGGTCAAGACGTACGCAGCAGGGTTCTCACCGCTCGCCCGGATGCGCTCGACCAGTGCGGCGAGCCGGTCTTGGTCCCACTCGACCCTCTTGGGCAGGTCGGCAATGACGGTCACCGAGCCGTCATTGAAGCGCACCGTGCCGGTATCCTTGCCTTGCGCGGCACGAAGGGCAGCCGCCTGCTCGCCGTAGCGCAGCGCGATCGCGCCATCGAGCCAGTCCCTGATCTGCTTTGCCGCGTTCAACGCTTGGTCGGCCTCCTCCTGCAGGAGCGCGAGATGCTCCGCCGGCAGCTTGGCGATCTCGCCGACCGGCATTGTCTGAATGTCGGCGAGTTGCGGCCGATTGCTGCGCTCCGTTCCCATCACGCGACCTCCTGGAGCAGGAATGAGGCGAATGATGCCGAAACGCGCCTCGGCTTCGGCCGCGCGATCGCGAGATAGCTGTAGTCGTCGGGGCCATGCCGCCGCTGCACGAGATGGACGAGCCGCTGCTCGGCCGCCCACCAGGCGCGGCGCGCCACACGGACAAGCTCGGCGCGATCGCGCTCGGCAAGCCGCGTGCCCTGCTCCGTCACATCGAGAGCCAGGAAGCCCCGATGGTATTCGAGCATGTCGCCGGGCATGGCCTGGCCGATCCAGCCGCACAGATCGATCTCCTTGAGGCGGAGGCGGGCAGCGGGAAGCTTGGTGATGGAGCGCGTCATGGCTTGCTCCTACTCACGGGCAGGCCGAAGCGTCTCAGGCGGCCTTGAGGCCGTGCGCCATCAGGGCAAGGCGGATGTCCTTGAGGCGGCGGTAGAGGCCGCTGCGAGAGCCACGGCCTTGGGCCGCAAGCGACTCGACGGTGGTGTGCGCAAGCGCCGCGCAAAGCGCGCCGTTGCGCCGATCGAGCAACCCGAGGCCGCGCTCGACATCGAGGCGCCGCTCGACCTCGGCGAATGCATCGACCGGCTGGCCGAGCCAGGCGGAAAGCCCGTCCTCTTCGGCAGTGAGCTCCCCGCGCGTTCCGCCGTCGCGCCCGGGCTGCTCCTCGTCGAGTGAGACAGGGACGGCGCCGAACGCCTCGCGCGCGCGCTTGATCTTGGCCGCGATGCGCGTGGCGTGATTCCGCAGCACCAGTCCTGCGAATGCGCCGAGCGAGCCGCGCTCAGGATCGAAGGCCGGCAGCCGGGCAATCAGGTCGACGAGAAGGTCCTGACGGATGTCGTCGAGCTCGGCGCGCGGCAGCCGCAATCGGCGAACCAAGCGGCGGGCTTCCGCATCGGCTTCGAGGAGCAGGAGCTGCAGGTCGGAAGGAGAGAATTGGTGCGGCATTGCGCATGGCCTCGGGCAAAAGAATTCGATGGCTTGAGCCTGCCGCGGTGCCCGATCGGCTTGCTGGGAACAGCCTGGGATTTCGCTGGGAAAGAATGGGAAGCCGGGCCCAATCCGGCCGGCCCGTCAGCGCAAATCGATCTCGTGCGACTCGAGCGCCAGCGCGTAACCGGACGGACTGCGCCGAGTCTTGATCAGCCTCCTGACCTGATCGGGTTCCGCGGCGCCCGCCGCGAGGCAATCCCTGAGCTCGCGAACGAGATCGCTGGCCGTGCGACCGCTGTTGGCCGCCTCGATTTCGACCCTGCGGACGAAACCGCCCTTGCGGATAGCGGTCTCCGCCAACAGGACGAGCAACCTGAACGGCTGTTGCGGCACGTGGCGCTCGATGCCATCGAGAACCACGCGCTGGCTCGACCTCACGATCGAGAGCCGCGTCGCGGATATCCGAGCCGGTTCGAGCTTGGCGGGATCGATCGCAAAACAGCTCTCTCCCGAGTCGCCAATGCCTTCTTCGCTGCTCACGACGTGAATGCCCGCTTCGGCAAAACGAACGCTTTCCGCGGCCGACAAAGCTGGCGTGATCAACGTGGTTTGCGACGCCCCATCGACGAGTCGGATCGCGGCAATCAGACCCGGCTGAAGCGCGCAGACGCGCGAGAGCACCAAGAATAGCTGCCGGCCGCTCGCGCTGCGGCCGAGGTGCCACAGGCCGCCGATGACTTCCGACGGCTCACCGACGAAGCCTGACGAGACCGCGATCTCGTGCACGAGCGCCGCCGGGTTGATCTCGTAACTTTCGAGATCCTCCGGATCGAGCACGACATCAGCGGCATGATCGAGGGGACAGACGGCGACGAGCCGGCCATCGATCCGTTCGATCGGCCGCCAGTCGCGGCCGCAATCGCAATCGTCGCACACCTGCCATTCGAGCGCCGGCGCGCGCGCAACGAGCACACCAGCCACGATCAGGCGATCGAATGCGGGGCCGTAGAACGGCTTCGCCTCGCGCCCCCAGAGAAGCGCGGGCTCGCCCGCCTCACTCCGCCGCAACAGCAGATGGGCGAGAGTCGCGACCATGGACGAGCCCGTTGTGACGCAGGAGCTCGAAGACGCGATGCTCGTGGCGGTGCCGCTTGAACTTGGCCACGGCCGGCGGTTTCAGCATCACCCGGACGCGGTCCGGCTTGGCCGTGCCATTGTCGATCTCGACCTCGATACCCAGGCGAGAGAGCTGCCAGTCGGGGCCGAACCGGATCCCTGGCGCATGGTGGCCGAGACTGGCAAGGGCATCTCCCGACGGATCGCGCATGATGAGCCGGTGATAGACCCGCGTTCTACCCGTTCTGCGATCGAGGCCGACGTGCTGGACCTCCGCCTCGAAGATCGTCACTTTCCGCACACCGGGGTCGAAAGCGTGTGTGATGCGATAACCAAACCCCGCCCGCTCCACCGGGGCGAGCGTGTAAAGCCTTCTTGCATCGGGCCGATTGAAGAAGCCCGGTTTGCCGATGATGCATCGTGCGAAGATGTCGGCGAACTCGTCGCAGCGCGCCTTCGCGATCCGCCCGATCTCCAATCGCCCGGTTGCAGCGTCATAGGAGAGGACCGCGCGCGCGACCTCGCGAAAGCTCACCACCCGGTCGGCCCCGTCCTCGATCACTTCCGTGGTCTTGAGCGGCGCACCATGGGTCACGATGACGTTGAGTCTTCCACCATCTTGGTATCGGCCAACGCGGCAGTAGGAGCCGCGCAGGTCGGCTTCGAACAGGCGCTTCGCCTCGCGCTCGAAAGCGGCGAGTGCCGCCCGATCGGTGTGCGTTTCCACTCCGACATCGGCGCCGCGCAATTCGATCGGCGCCGACATGGTCGCAAAGCTCAAGAGATCGGAGGCCTCGTTGAACACCTCCGGCTGATCGAGGAAGCACCGCAGCGCGACCTGCTTCGGCTCCTCATTCTCTTCATCGCTCTTCGGCGCTGCCCCAATCGTCAAACCCCGGCGGCGCGCGGCTTCGAGCAACAGCTCGAGCCCGCGGGCGTTGCCGAGCTCGGCGATACGGAACAGGTCGGCGACCAGGCTCTCCGGGCGGTCCCCGTCGGGACCCTGAAAATACGCGCGCAACGCGTCTCGCGCTTTCCTTGGGCTCCCCTCGAACACCGCCATGTCGAAACCTTGCAACGCACCGGCATGGCGTTCGAGCAATCGCCGCATGAGGTCGAGATCGACCGTGTTCAGGAATTGAAGATTGGCGAATTTCCTCAGGTTCTTGGCCATGGCGGCCACCCAACGAATCGATACGCGTTCTTATTATGTTCGGACTCGGCCGCAACTCCGAGTCGATTTCGAAGATCTCAACACCCACCGGATTCATCTGCGTTAAGCCATGGGACGGTTTCCGATGCCGGCGAGTAGAGGGCTCAAGGGAAGGAATTCTCCCTCCGCACCCGGCTCATGCGCGCTCGCCCCTCTCCACATCCACCGGTCGCCAGCCACCTCGACGAGATTGCCGAGATCATCGCCCAGGGAGTGTTACGGCTCCTCGCCCAGCGGCCACGCCAAAACACCAATGAAACCAATGGCTTGAGAGACTTTCCGCTGGACTTTCCGGCGAAAGAGAGCGTGTGTCGTCACGAACCGGCCCAAGGCAGAGAGGTGTGATGACGACGCCCATCCTCAAGCAGATCGCCGCGCTCCACGATCTCGACCATGGCCAACTGAAGGAGCTGTGGCGCGAGTACTACGGCACCGAGCCGCCAGGCTACCGGCGCGGGTTCCTGATCAAGGCGCTCGCCTATCGCATCCAGGAGCTCACCTACGGCGGATTGTCGAAGGAGGCACGCGAGGAGCTCGACGCCCGGATCAAGGGCGAGGCACCCAAAGGCAAGCCGCGTAATACGTTGCCGAAGGATCGACCCGTCGCCGGCACGCGGCTGATCCGCGAATGGCAGGGCGTCGAGCACCACGTCACTGTGCTCACCGACGGCTACGAATACCAGGGCCGCAAGTACAAGTCGTTGTCGGCCATCGCCCGCGCGATCGCCGGTACGCGCTGGAACGGGCCGCTGTTCTTCGGCCTGCGTCGACCCGGGAGCTTGGCATGAGCAAGGCGCCCGTCCGCAAGGTCCGCTGCGCGATCTACACGCGCAAATCGAGCGAGGAGGGCCTCGAGCAGGAGTTCAATTCCCTCGATGCCCAACGCGAGGCCTGCGAGGCCTACATCGCAAGCCAACGCCACGAGGGCTGGGTGCTCGTCCCCCACCGCTACGACGACGGCGGCGTCTCCGGCGGCACGCTCGAACGCCCCGCCCTCAAGCGCCTCATCGCCGACGTCGAGGCCGGCCGCATCGACGTCGTGGTGGTCTACAAGGTCGACCGCCTCACGCGCTCGCTCATGGATTTCGCCAAGCTCGTCGACGTCTTCGAGCGCAACGACGTCTCGTTCGTCTCCATCACCCAGCAGTTCAACACCACGACCTCGATGGGGCGCCTCACGCTCAATATCCTGCTCTCGTTTGCCCAGTTCGAGCGCGAGGTGATCGGCGAGCGCATCCGCGACAAGTTTGCCGCCTCCCGCAGGAAGGGCATGTGGATGGGCGGCCACCCGCCGCTCGGCTATGACGTCAAGCACCGCAAGCTCGTGGTCAACGAGGCCGAGGCCGAGCTCGTGCGGCACATCTTCCGGCGCTTCGTCATTCTGCGCTCGGCTACCGCCCTCGTGAAGGAACTCGATGCCGAGGGCCGCCACACCAAGTCCTGGATCACGGCGCAAGGCCGCGCGCGGGAGGGCCGACCCTTCCACAAGGGCACGCTCTACCGGCTCCTCGACAACCGGGTCTATCTGGGCGAGGCTGTCCACAAGGGCGTGTCGCATCCCGGCGAGCACGAGGCGATCGTGCCGCGCGAGCTCTGGGACAAGGTGCACGCGATCCTCGCCGAGCACTGGCGCGTCCGCGCGGCCCGCAGCCGTGCGGCCACCCCCGCGCCCCTCAAGGGCCTCATCCGCTGCGCCCTGCACGGCTGCGCGATGACGCCAACCCACACGCGCAAGCGGGGCAAGCAGTACCGCTATTATGCGTGCGTGCAGGCCGCAAAGACGAGCAGCGATGCCTGCCCCCTCGGTTATGTCCCCGCAGGCGAGATCGAGAACGCGGTGATCGCGCAGGTCCGCGCGCTCTTGCGCACGCCGGAGATGGTCGCGCGCACGCTCCGTGCCGTCCGCGCCGCGGCAGGCGAGACTACGCCAAGCCACGAAGAGACCATCGCGGCGCTGCGGCGGATCGACAAGGTCTGGGAGGAGCTCTTCCCCGCCGAGCAGGCGCGCATCCTGCACCTCCTCGTGGAACGGCTCGAAGTGGGAACGGACGGCGTTGATCTCAGGCTCCGCGCCGAAGGTCTCCACAGCGTCGTTGCCGAGCTGCGCGACGTCGGACGTCCCCCCCAGCAGCAGGCGCTACCGCAACGCCCAGAGGCGGTCGCATGAGGACGCCACCGGCATCAGCTGAATGCGCGGTCGCGCGGCCGCACCAGGGCCACACCCGCACGACGAGGGCAACGGTGCGGCAGCAGCGGCCGGACGGCACCGCGCGGGGCGGGCAGCGCAACGGCGCGAAGACCTCAGGTCCTCAAGCCCACAATGGTGTTCCGCAATCCCGCGATGGGACCCAACCAAGGCTGGAGCTTGACGGGCTGGCAATTCGCATCCCCATGACGCTGCGCCGCCGCGGCGGCCGCAAGCTCGTCATCGTGCCCGAAGGTCTCGAGGCCTCCGCGCCGCGACCCGCCTTCGATCCCGTGCTCATAAACGCGCTCGTGCGCGCGCACCGCTGGCGCCGGCAGATCGAGAGCGGGCAATTCCGCTCGGCCTCGGAGCTCGCCGCCCACGAGAAGATCACCGACTCCTTCGTCGCGCGCATGCTGTGCCTCACCCTCCTTGCCCCGGACATCGCGGAAGCCATCCACGAGGGTCGGCAGCCCAAGGGCCTCAAGCTCGCGACGTTGCTGCGGGGGGTTCCGCTCGTCTGGGAGGAGCAGAGGCGAAAGTTCTGGTTTTCATCTGTTTGTTGAGCAAAGCTTTTCGCTGAACAAAGACTAACGTTAAGCGTGCCGGGCGTCGGAGGACGGTTGGCTGGCGAAATGAAGGGTCAGCTGTTGGCGTTACGAGTGAGCATGCGTGCCGGCGGCGACCGCACAGCCGTCCCGGACAAGGATAGGTCGGTGTGTACATGGCCGTCAGGCGTCGGCAGAAAGGCGGTCTGCCGGCCGGTAGCGACTCAACTTCCGTCGTGCACGACGCTGCCGTCGCGGCGTCGCCGCGTCGTGAGGTCGGAGCGGCATCTTCTTAGCTAGAAGGCGATCGCCTCCATCAACCGCGCGGCGTCGATCTTGTCGCCGGCACGTCCGCTCAAGACGATGCGGCCGCGTTCGATGACGATGAAGCGGTCGCAGGCCGTGAGCGCCTGATGCACGTTCTGTTCCACCAGCAGGATGGCACAGCCGGTATCCTTCATTTCGCGGACGAAGGCGAACAAATCCGCCACGATCATTGGTGCCAGGCCTTCGCTCGGCTCGTCGATCAGCAACAGCCTCGGCTTCCCGATCATCACCCGCGCCATCGCCAGCATCTGCTGCTCGCCGCCGGACAAGGTGGTGCCGTTCTGGGCGCGCCGTTCGGCGAGCCGCGGGAAGCGCGCATAGATGCGTTCGAGCACCTGCCGGTTCTCGGCGCCGGAGCGGCCCGGCGCCTGCAAATAGCCGAGGGTCAGATTCTCCTCGACCGTCAGCCCCGGGAAAATGCGGCGGTCCTCCGGCACGAAGCCGATGCCGTGGCGTGATATGCGGTCGGCGCTCTGGCCGTCGATACGTTCATCGTTGAAGGTGATCGTCCCGCGCGTCGGTCTAATCCAGCCGGCGATGGTCTTGAGCAGCGTCGACTTGCCGACGCCGTTCCGGCCGAAGACGCCGACGACTTCGCCGTCGGCCACCTCAAGGTCGATGCCCTGAATGATGTGGCTGGTGCCGTAGTGCGTGTTGAGATCGCGGATGTCGAGCATGTCAGGCGTGCCCGAAATAGGCGGCCTGCACCGCCGGATTGCTGCGCACCTCGGCCGGTGTGCCCTCGGCAAGCTTCTGGCCCTGGTGCATGACGATGACCTGGTCCGACAACGACATAACCAAGCCGATATCGTGCTCAATCAACAGAACGGTGACGTCGTCGGCAAGCGACTTGATCAGCTTGGCGGTGTCCTCGGTGTCGCCGTGGCTCATGCCTTGCGTCGGCTCGTCGAGCAGCAGCACTTTCGGCTGGCAGGCGAGCGCGACCGCGACTTCGAGGCGCCGCTGCTCACCGTGCGATAGTTTGCCGACGGGGTAGGCTGCCTTGTCGGCAAGACCGAAGCGCGCCAGCAATTCGTCGACCCGCGCGTGCGCGCGGCGGCTCGCGCCGACCGGCCGCCAAGCCATGCGATTCGGTTCTAGGATTTGCGCGGCCAGGCGCAGATTCTCTGCCACCGAGAGTTCGAAAAACAGATTGGTAATCTGGAAGGAGCGGGCAAGCCCCGCCGCCTGCAGCCGGTGCGGCGGCTGCCCCGTCATATCGACGCCATCGATCAGCACCTGGCCCGCACGCGGGCGTACCGCGCCGGAAATCAGGTTGAACAAGGTCGACTTGCCGGCGCCGTTCGGTCCGATCACGGTGGTGATGCGGTTGCGCGCGATGGCAAAGCTCACATTATCGACGGCGCGCAGGCCGCCGAAGTGGACCGAGAGCTCGCGCACTTCAAGCACTGGCGCGCTCATGGCACAACCTTTCCGCCGAGCCAACGCTCGACCGCCGGCCGCACGATACCCATCAGGCCGCGCGGCAGGAAGATGACCGCGCCCATGAACAGGAGGCCTATCACGATCAGATGGTGCTCCGTGTAGCTGCCGACGACCGACTTCAGCACCGTCAGCAGGATGCCGCCATAGAGCGCGCCGACCAGGGTACCGACGCCGCCAGTGACCAACGTGATCACCGCATTGCCGGAGGTCGAGAAGAACAGCAGCTCCGGCGAGACGAAGCCGCGCAGCATCGGATAAAGCGCGCCGGACAGAGCGGCGATCACGGCAGCGATGACATAAGCCGTCAGCCGCGGCGTCACCGTGCTATAGCCGAGGAACGGTACGCGCCGCTCATTGGCTTTGAGCGCGATCAGCAGCCGCCCGAACGGCGTGTCGAGCAGATAAGCGGCGAGCGCATAGAGGACGACGATGAAGGCCAGCGTAAACAGGAAGAAGCCGACCGGCGAAGCGCTGGAAATCGAGGCGATGCCGAAATTCACATTTATCACCGGCACGCCGATCAGGCCGTCGGAAGCGCCGAGGGCCCGCGTATTGTAGACGATCTTGGCCACGATCTGCGCCATGCCGAAGGTGATGAGCGCGAAATACACGCCGCGCACACGGTTGGCGATGAATCCGCCGATCGCACCGACGACGATGGCGGCGATCAATGTCGCGCCCATCGCCGCCCAGAACGACGGCGTCACCATCAGCACCAGCGCCGAGAGGTAGGCGCCAAGGCCGAAATAGAGCGCCTGCCCGAGCGACAACAGACCAGTGTAGCCGAGCAATATGTCGACCGAGAGCGCGAGGCCGGCGAAGATCAGCGCCTCGGTGCCGAGACGAAGATAGAAAGTGTCGTCGATCGCCGCGCCGACCGCGGCGAAGATGAGCGCGGCCACGACCAGCACCGCCGCGAGCACATGGCTCGCCCGCATCGAGCGTGTGAGCGCGTCAGCCATGACCGAGCCGTCCGAACAGGCCTTGCGGGCGCACCATCAGCATGATCACCATGATCCCGAACACGATCGGGTCCGACCACACCGGCGAGATATAGAGCGAAGAGATCGCCTGCACCTGCGTCAGCAAGAGACCAGCGACGATGACGCCGGCGATCGAGCCCATACCGCCGACGATAACAACAGTGAAGGCCATCAGGATGAAGTCGCGGCCCATCGTCGGGAACACGGAATAGATTGGCGCCAACAGCACGCCGGCGAGGCCCGCGAGCGCGACGCCGAAGGCGAAAGCGCCGGCGTAGACGTGCTGTACCGGCACGCCGAGCGAGGCCGCCATGTGCCGGTCGAAAGCGGCGGCGCGCACCATAGCGCCTAACCGCGTGCGATAGACCACCAGCGCGACCAAAGCGACGATGACCGCACCGCCAGCAATCAGGAACAGACGGTAGAGCGGCAGGAACACGCCGAACACGTCGATAGCGCCAGCGATCGGCGTCGCGGGCTTGTGCGGGTTCGGTCCGAATGCCAAGCGGAAGGCATCTTCCATCACCAGGCCGAGGCCGAAGGTAAGCAGCAGCGTGGTGACGTGCCGCTCGCCGCTGTGGAACACGCGTTGGATCAGCCCGCGCTCGACGATATAACCGACCGGCAGCATCATCAGCAGCACGAGCAACAGCAGCAGCCAAAAGGGCAGGCCGATGGAGGCGAGCGCCAGTGCGATGAACGCGCCGAGCGCATAGAACTCGCCGTGCGACATGTTGATGACGTCGAGCAGGCCGAAGATGATGGTCAGGCCCAACGCCACCAGGATCACGGCCACGCCGAGCACGAGGCCGATGAGCATCTGCGGCGCCAGCACGAATTGAAAGTATTCGAGTGCGGCGGTCATCATCGAGCCCCGTGAGCGTCACGGCATCGAACCAGAGGAGTTTCCGCTCGCTCCACACCCGCCCGTCCCCCCCGCGCGCAGATGTGGGGTTTACCCGATCTCTGCCACGCATGGTGCGCAAGCCGGCCACAGCCGACTTGCGATGCCGACCAGGGACAGCAAGCGCTGACCCTGTTGCTCTGGATCCCCGCCTGCGCGGGGATGAACGGAGCTAGGTGTGGGCGCACAGACACAGCCTCCACAATGCGTGCTTAGCCGTTAGACTAGAAGCGTGCGCAGGTGTCGGGGCCGATGGCATCGGCGCCGGCGACCTGACCGACAATCGAGAACTTGCCGCCGGTGACGCGGACGACATACATCGTCTGCATCGCCTGATGGTCGCCGGCGCGCAAAATCTTCTCGCCCTGCGGCGTCTGCCACTTCAAATCCTCGAGCGCCTTGCGCACCTTGTTGGTATCGGTCGAACCCGCCTTCTCCACCGCCGCCTTGTAGGCGTAGATCAGGCCGTAGGAGTCAGCGCCATACAGGTCGGGGTCGATCTTGTTTGCCGCCTTGAAAGCAGCGACGAACTTCTTGTTCTCCGGCGTGTCAATTTCGGCCGAGTAGCCGACGCCGGTGACGAAACCTTCCGCCGCCTTGCCGATTGCCGGCAGGTTCTGGGCCGTCACGGTGCCGGACGCACCGACGACCGTAAGATTGTTCAGGAGGCCGAACTCCTGCATCTGTGTGAGCAGGCGAACCGTGTCGTTGCCGGCGACCGAGGTATAAAGCACCTGCGGTCTCGCGGCGCGTATCTGTCCAAAATATTGCGTGTAGTCCTTTGTATCGAGCGGCGCGAACACCTCGCCGACACTTTTTGCACCTACGTGTTCCGCGGTCTCCTTGAAAGCGGCAACGGTCGAGCGGCCCATCTCATAATCCGGTCCGAGATAGAATACGGTCGCTTTCGGCTTCCCCTTCGACAGCCAGACTGCGAGCGCCGCGGACTGCTGACCAGCGCGCGCATTCACGCGAAAAACGTTGGGTGAGCACTTGTCGCCGGTGATTGAGTCGGCGAACGACACGGTCGTGGCGATCAGCTTGCCGGCACGCTCGGCGACCTGCCCGACCGCGAGCGTCGATCCCGAGTTTACGGTGCCGGTGAGAAAGTCGACTCTGTTCACCTGGAACAACTTGTCGGCTTTCTGCACCGCAACCGCAGGATTGGCTTCTTCGTCCTCGAAGATCAGCTCGATCTGGCGGCCCATGACGCCGCCAGCAGCATTGACCTCCTTGGTCGCCAGTTCCAGTCCCCAGCGGACCTGCTGGCCGATGCCGGCATAGGTGCCGGACAGTGGCGTCACGACGCCGATCTTGATTGGGTCGGCGGCGTGAGCGTTGCCGAGCGTGGTGGCTGCAAGCAGCGCCGCCGCGATGGTCGTCCTGTATGTCATGTTAGCCTCCCTTTCAGCCTTGCACTCGGCGGTCGGCGACCGCCTTCGATTGATCATTCAGGTGCCGTTGAACTTCGCCGGCCGTTTGGCGTGGAAAGCCTCGACGCCTTCCTTGAAGTCATGCGACTGCCGCAACCTGCTGTAGCAGTGCCCCTCTAACTCGATCGCAATCGAAAGCGTGGAGTCTTCCGTATCATTGAGCAGCTTCTTGGCCGTGCGTTGGGCTAGCGGCGAGAAGTTAAGCAGTTCCTCGACCAGCGCGTCGGTCGCAGCTTCCAGCTTATCGTCGGCAACGCATTCGGTAGCGATGCCCCATTCCAGTGCCTGCTTGCCAGGGATTCGCTTCGAGCGCATCACGATATCTTTGGTGCGCGTGATACCGACGATTTTCTGCAGGCGCGCGGAACCGCCAGATCCAGGAATCTGGCCGAGCTTCTGCTCGGGCAACGCATATAGGCAGGTTTCCGATACGATGCGGAAATCGCAGGCAAGCGAAATTTCAAACCCGACGCCGAAGCAATAGCCGCGGTTAGCGGCAATCACCGGCTTAGAGCAGCGCGCGGGCGCGGCAATGTTCCAAGCGAGCTTGGAGAGATGTTCCGGCGAGGAATCCATGAATCCCTTAATGTTGCCGCCGCTAGAGAAATGTGCGCCGACAGCGCGCAGCACGATGACGCGCACCCGCTCGTCCTCGTCCAGGGCCTCGAAGACCAGCCGCAACTGGTCACGCTGGGCCATCTCGATGACGTTGAGCGACGGTCGGTTGAGGATGATGTCCGCGCGCTGCTTGGCCTCGTTGAGTTCGACCGAGAAGCCGTTGAGCGTCTTGAGACGCGGATCGGTGAAAGTCATCACGCTCATGCTGCAGTTCCTTGTTGTCCTTCGGCCTCAAACTCACCCGCGACCAGCTTGCGGCGCAGGAGTTTTCCGACCGGCGACTTGGGGATTTCATTGACGAAGACGTATTGCCGTGGGCGCTTGAAATTGGCGAGGCCGGAGGCGCGACAGAACCGGTCGAGCTCCTGCTCGTCCACCCGTTCGCAGCGCTTGACGAAAGCCGCGACGATCTGCCCCCATCGCTCATGCGGCAAGCCGACCACGGCGACCTCGGAGACGGCAGGGTGCAACGACAGGCAGCTTTCGATTTCCACAGGCGAAACATTTTCGCCGCCGGTGATGATCATGTCGTCGACGCGGCCAGTGACGAACAGGTCGCCATCCTTGTCGAGGTAGCCGGTGTCGCCGGTGAAGTACCAGCCCCGGCGCAGCGCCTTGGCGTTGGCGTCGGGTCGCCGCCAATAGCCCTCGAACGCCTCGTCGCTGCCGAGGTGGGCGATGATCTCGCCTTCCTCGCCGACGGCGGCGACGTCGTCGGGACCGGTCGCATTCAGTTTCACCACGCGGATGCGCTGATTGATGCCGGCCCGGCCCGCCGAACCGGGCTTTGCCGGCGCATTCTGGTCGATGGTGAAGGTGTAGATTTCCGACGAGCCGTAGTGGTTGACGAACAGGTCCGGCTTGAAGGCGGCGTCGAGCTCCTTCAACAGGCCGTCGGTCATTGACGCGCCGGCAAAGCCGAGCTTGCGCACCGAAGAGATATTTGTTTTGGCGAACTGGTCGTTGTGGATGAGGTCGTGATAGAGCGTCGGCACCAGATAGAGGTTGGTAATCTTCTCCGCCTCAATCAGCTTGAGCGCCTTGGCGACATCGAAGCGCGGCAGGCAAATGAAGGCGCCGCCAATCAGCGACATGGCCAGGAGCGAGCGCACGCCCATGGTGTGGTAGAGCGGCATGACGCCGAGCGTGCGCTCGCCATGCGCGTACTGGTTCTGCGCTACATGGGCGATTGCGGCGGCACGTTCGGCACGCTGGCGCCGCGGCACGCCCTTCGGCTTGGCCGTGGTGCCGGATGTGTAGAGCATCACCGACCAGGCATCGGCACCGACGCGCGGCTCGGCATTGCCCGCCTTGCGATCGAACATGCCGGCGAAGGCCATTTCGTCGCCTTGCGCGCCGTCGAGGGCAATGCGGATGCGTGACTTGGCTTCTCGTGACTCACGCGCGGCATCGGCCGACACCGCTTCGAAAACGATCGCCTTGGCTTCCGCGTTCTCGACGCAGTAGTCGATCTCGTCGGCCTTGGAGCGCCAGTTGACCGGCGTGATGACGATGCCGGCAAACTGGCAGGCCCAGTGGAGGGTGGCCGCTTCCCAGCGGTTCTGCAGCACAGTGACGAGGTGGTCGCCGGGCATCAGCCCGAGGTCGTCGAAGGCGGCGACGATGGACGAGATACGCCCGTACCATTCGGCATAGGTCAAGCGCACATTCCCGTCGACGATCGCGAGCGCATGCGGATCGCGTTCGACGCTGGACAGAAAACTATTGCCGAGATCAAACATCGGAAGAAGCCTCCCGCAGTCTTCTTGCCGCATCCATGGCCGCGGCCACGATGGGGACGTAACCGGTGCAGCGGCAGATGTGGCCGCTGAGGAATTCGCGCAAATCGTTCTCGCTCGGGTCTGGCTCTTTGCGTAGATAGTTGTCGAGTGACATTAGGATGCCGGCCGTGCAGAAGCCGCACTGCAAGGCGTGATGGCGACGGAACGCCTCCTGCAGCACCGACAGCTGGCCCTGCGCGGGCGCAAGGCCTTCGACGGTGCGGATATTCGCGCCATCGGCCTGCACGGCCAGCGTGAGGCAGGCGCGTGCCGGCACGCCGTTGATTTCGATGGTGCAGGCGCCACAGACGCCGTGCTCGCAGCCGACATGCGTGCCGGTGAAACCCAGCTCATGGCGTAGGAAATCGGTGAGCAGCATGCGCGGCTCGGCCTGGCCCTCGATGGCGCGGCCGTTCAGCGTGAAGCGCACGATGTGGCGCTGATCGGCGCTCAACCGCGGCATCGGCGAGCCTCCTCGATGACGGCACGGCCCATCTGCCGCACCAACTCGCGGCGATAGCGGGCGGTCGCGTGCAGGTCGTCGCGCGCGTCCAAATCCCAGGCGAAGGCATCAAGCGCGTCGGCGAGCGCCGTGTCGTCGACGGCACCGAAATCGCGAAGCGCCGGTGTGTCGGCGACCCCGCCGACGGCGAAACGGACGTTGGTGCCGGTGACGATTGCGGCACAGGCGACGATGGCGAAGTCGCCGTGCCGGCGGCCGAACTCGCGGAAAGCGTAGCCGGCTCCTTGCTGCATCTTCGGAATATGCACGGCTTCGATCAATTCGTTCTCGGCGCGCGCCGTCGTCATCATGCCGGTGAAGAAGTCCGCGGCCTTGACGCGGCGGCGGCCGCGGCGCGACGACAATTCAATGCTGGCGTCAAGCGCCAGCAGGCAGAGGGGAATCTCCGCGCTCGGATCGGCATGCGCGACCGAGCCGCAAACGGTGCCGCGGCTGCGCGTTTGCGCGTGGCCGACCCAAGGCAGGGCCGCCTTGAGCAACGGCAGCGCTTCGCCGAGCGCCGGCCACGCCAGCAACTCAGCCTGGCGCACGCCGGCGCCGACACGAATGTCGCTGCCGCCGACGTCGATGCCGCGCAGCGTCGGCACATGCATGATGTCGATCACGGCCTTCGGCCGCACCAGCCGCATCGACAACATCGGCATCAAAGTCTGGCCGCCGGCGAGGACGCGCGCATCGTTGCCGAATTCGGCCAGCGCCGCATGCGCCTCCGCGACATCCACGGCGCGGATGTAATCGAAGCGGGCGGGCTTCATGCGCCCTTCCCGAACAGGCGGCCGAAGAAGCCGCGCTTTTCCGCCTTGCCACCGGTTTGGCGCACCAGCGCAGCAAAGAACTGCTTGATGACGACCTTGGCGGCGCCGTCGAGCAGGCGGCCGCCGATGGAGGCGACCTTGCCGCCGATCTCGGCGTCGTAGTCGTACACGACTTTGGTGCCGGTCTCAATCGCCGTCAGTCTGACGCGGCCAGCGCCGCGTGCGTTACCGAGTGCGCCGGTGACCACGCCGGTGAGGGTGACCGCGCGCGGTTCGTGGAGATCAGACAGTTTGATATCGGCCTTGTAACGGCCGGTGACGGGGCCAACGCTGAGCGTCACCTCCGCCCGGAAATGCGTGTCGGAGATTTTTGTAACGCCGTGTGCGCCGGGAATGATCGCTTCCAGCGTCTTCGGATCGAGCAGCATGCGCCACACCGTCTCCGGCGGCACATTCACCTGCGCTTCGCCGGCGCCGCGCAGCGTGCGGCCCTTGCCGCCGACCGGCGCGGGTCTGGTTGGTGGCGGCGCGCTTTCAGCGCCGTGAATATGGCCCGCAATCTTGGCGGGGGTCAGCGGCAGATCGATGGACGCAATGCCAATGGCGTCAGCCACTGCGTTGGCAATGCAGACAGGTGTCGACATGCAATTGCCTTCGCCGACGCCCTTTGTTCCGAGCGGTGTAAACGGTGACGGCGTTTCGACATGCAGAATGACCGGCTCTGGCACTTCCATCGCTGTGGGAACGAGGTAGTCGGCAAACGTGCCGGTGAGGAAGCTGCCGTCCTCCGCATAGGCATATTCCTCATAGAGCGCCGCACCGACCGCGTGCGCGAGGCCGCCGGTCACCTGGCCCGCGACCATGCCGGGATGCAGGATTCTCCCGCAGTCATGCATCGTGACATATTTGTCGATGCGCACGGCGCCGATGACTGGATCGATCTCGACGCCGCAGAAATCGAAGATGAAGCCGTGACACAGCGAAGAATTGATCTCGTCGTCTTTGGTCGGCGGCGTGAGTTCCGGCGGCGACCAAAAGACGGTTTCCCGCAACGCCTGGTTCTCTTCCGGGACGAGACCGGGCGACCAATGGCTGGTGGCGGCAAGTCGCGCGAACGGTATGGCGTTGTCCGGATTGCCGCGGGCGCATACCCTTCCGCCGCTGAATTCGATCTCATCCGCAGCGACATTGAGCTGCGAGGCCGCCATTCTGGCGAGCTTGGCTTTGAGTTTTTCCGCGGCGAGCTTGGCTGCGCCGCCGGTCGCGGCGGCAAAGCGGCTGGAATAGTTGCCCGACGCGATCGACCAGGCGTCGCGCGCGGTATCGAGTTCCGCAACGACGCGGATGTCCGACGGCTTGAGGCCCAGCTCGTCGGCCACGATCTGCGCCAATACCGTGCGATGGCCCTGACCCTGGGGGACTGATGCCACATGCACTGAAACGCCGCCGAGAGGATCGAGCGTGACTGTGGCAGTCGCCTGCGCGCCGTTTTTGGGACCGGCCTTGCGGCGCTCTTCCGGCGACAACACGGTGGTGATGTAACCCATGTTGGAGACGCTCGGCTCAACGACGGCGGTCAATCCGATGCCGTAAATGCGGCCTTCCGCGCGCGCCTTTGTGCGACGCTCGCGCAATTCGGCGAAGCCTCCGTCCCGGAGCGCAGTTTCGAAGGCATGTACGTAATCCCCCGAATCCAGCAGTGCGCCGGTGGCGGTGCGATAGGGAAAGCTGCCCGACGGAATGAGATTGCGGCGGATGACCTCGACCGGGTCGAGCTTAAGCTCGACGGCGATACGTTGCATCAGCCGTTCAAGCGCGTAATAGACCTGCGGGCCGCCGAAGCCGCGATTCAGCCCCGTCGGCGTTTTGTTGGTGAGTACCACGCGGTTGCGCACCGAAACATGACGGATGTCATAGGCGCCGGTCAGGTTGCCGTGCATGCGGTAGAGCGTCGCCGGCTCCGGCGCGCGGATATGCGCACCGACGTCCTCGATCTGATCCCAGGCGAGCGCGCGCACGCGGCCGTCGGCGTCGACCGCGGCGTCCAATGTCGTCACGCGGTTGGTGGCAGACACGGAAGCGGTGAGATGTTCCAGCCGGTCCTCGATCCATTTCACCGGCCTGCCGGTTGCGCGCGCGGCGACTCCCAGCAACACGATGTACGGGAAGACGCCCTGCTTGACGCCGAAGCTGCCGCCGGAATCCGGCGGCGTGCGCAGTCGGAAGCGGTTTCCCGGCACCTTCAGAGCCCGCGCCATCACCGCGTGCAGGCTGAACGGACCCATGAAGTTGGCGAGCACGTCATAGGCGTCTTCCGCCGCGTCGTATTCGGCCACGATGCCGTAGGTTTCCATGGGTGTGCACGAATTGCGCGGATAGCGGATGGTTACCGACACGCGATGCGCGGCTTCGGCAAATGCCTTTTCCGGATCGCCGTAACGAAACAAGCGCTCGCTGGCGAGATTCGATTTGAGGCCCTCGTGCAGCACGGGGGCAGTGGGATCGAGCGCCGCAACCGGATCGACGACGACCGGCAGCGTTTCATAATCGACCTCGATGAGATCGAGCGCGTCCTCCGCTACGTAGCGGCTCGACGCCACCACTACCGCCACCGGCTCGCCGACATAGCGCACGCGATCGACCGCGATCGGCCAGCATTCGATTGGGGCTTTCACGCCAACGACGAGGCTTGCCGACAGCTCGGTGACTTCCGCGCCGGTCAACACCGCGGCGACGCCCGGCAGCATGCGCGCAGCCTGCACGCGGATTGCGGCAATGCGCGCATGCGCATGCGGCGAGCGTAAAATGGCGGCGTGCAAGGTGCCCGCCTTGACGCCGAGGTCGTCGATGAAGCGCCCGCGCCCGGTCAAGAGCGCGGCGTCTTCCACGCGCTCGACCGATTGGCCGCACCACTGGGCGCTCGGGACGGACACAGCCTTGGACATCCTCTGGGGCGCTCTTCTAAGAGGCGCATTCGCTGGAAGGGTGTCAGGACGCCGGGATGAGGGCGATGCCGCCCTGTCTCACGATTTACCAAAGAGTCTCATTTCGTGGCCGGCGCGACCGATCTTTCAGCTATATTTCACTGGTCACCGCAATTGCCGAAACCCGGCACTGAATTCCGGACGCAGTCGGCTATGGCGCGACTTGCGTGTTGATACAGCGGGCAAATTCGATGTCTGCGCTCCGGAAAGACTGGAGCGAGCGCGTCTCGCTCAATTAAGACGGAAGGCCTTCAGGCAACCGCGGCTGAGCCCATGCGCGCGACCTGGCGGAATTCACTGGGCGTGACGCCGGCATGATCGCGGAAAAAGCGGGTGAAATGCCCCGGCGCGCTGAAGCCAAGCTGGTCGCTGACGCTAGCCAGGCTCTCTTGTGTATGCACGACCGATTTGACCGCCAGTTCCATGCGCAGCAAGTTGAGATAGACGTTCGGCGTCATACGGGTGGATCGCTCAAACAGTCGGTAGAAGTGCGCGCGCGACAGGCCAGCCTCTTTCGCCAGCGCGTTGATGTCTGACGCAATCATCGGCTCGACGCGCATCAAGTTGACCGCGCGGCGGATACGCCAGTCGAAGCGATCGCGGTTGCGGTCGATCTCGACCAGCCGCCGCGACAAGGTGCGCCACGGCGTGAAGCGCTCGATCACCGAAATCATCAGGTCAGAGAGCAACCGCTCCTGCTCCGGCGTCGCGCCGGGATCGGCGAGCATCATGGTCGCCAGATCCATCGACAGACGCCTTATGCGCGGCGACAATTCGCCGGCCGGATTTTCGAAGAAGCCCGGCCCGCCGCTCGCCACCCAGTTCGGACGGAAAGTCTTCAGCCATTCCGGCTCGATGTAGAGCGCCAGAATGATGGTGCGCGGTCGCTCCTTATAATGAACGTAGGCGTGTGGCTCCCAGGTATTAATGAGCACCGCCTGGCTGTCGGTCAGTTCAACCAGTTTGTCTCTGACTGCGAATTGAGTGTCGGCACCGTCCGCCTTGATCAGCACATGGCAATGCGGATGCGCGTGGCGCACGAGCGAGCGGTCCATGTCGAGCAGCGCGACACGGCCGAAGGCGCCATGGGTGATACGCAACGCAGTCGACATCGCGGGGTCCGGGCAAAGACAGCGCAGTCGATAGGTAAGTGACTCGTGCCGGTTCATTAGCGCATCCGGCCACGGCCGGATAGCCCTGTTTTTCAAAGTCTTTTGACGCAGTCGCCGCCGGATGCCACCGCAATCAAAAGCGGTGTCGACGAGGCATGCGCAGCATGGGTCACGGTGCGTTGCACAAACGCATTTGCGGCAACGTACTGGCGCATGCCGGCCGGCAGAGACGGCGCGCCTTTATCGCCACCGCCTTCGCGCAGGACGACGCGGAGGCCGCCAGGACGCAGTGGCGCCGGGTCACCGACCAACTGCGCCTCAAGCTGCCCAAGCTTGCCGACTTCATGGACGAGGCTGAGACGGACGTGCTCGCCTTCATGACCTTCCCGCCTCAGCACCGCGCCAAGCTGCACAGCACCAATTCAATCGAGCGCCTCAACGGCAAGATCAAGCGGCGCACCGAGGCGGTCGGCATCTTCCCCAACGAAGACGCCATCGTGCGCCTCGTCAACGCCGTCCTGCTCGAGCAAAACCACGAGTGGGCTGTCCAGCGTGCCCGCTACATGACGGATTAATTGACGGACCGTTTGTTTCCGGGGGCGCGCAGACCGAGCCGTGTAGACCAGGGCGCCTCGAAAGAACTGCTCCGTGAGATCCCAATGCTCCGCAGCCAACCAGCCGCCGATCTATCATCTCCCATGGATCGAATCGCTTAGGCGAAGCGGTTGCGAACCAACGTGCGTCCCACGACAAGATGGACCCTGATTGCCCGCACTTTGCGCAACCGTACCATCCGGGCCCAAGTGCGGATTCGTCGGAGAAAAATGCCCTGGAGAGAATAAACTGGTCGCAATTTGGGTCTGCCGCGCATCTCGCAAGGTGCGGATGTCGCGCCGCGAATCCGCCCGTTTCCTGCACAGAAGCGGCGACAGAGCGAGCGCCGGAGAAAATCCCGATAGGGCGCGCTGGCGGAGGGGGAGGGATTCGAACCCTCGGTACCCGTCGCCGGGTACAACGGTTTTCGAGACCGCCCCGTTCGACCGCTCCGGCACCCCTCCGCGAACGGGCTCGCCGGAGATAATCCCCGGCCGCCCGACCCGCAAGGCATCCGCGAGTCGCCCGCCCACGCCTCGACGCTTCGACCGCGCCCCGATAGGCTTCCGCCATGGCAGGCAAAGTCCCGAACGATCCGCCCGGCCTCGAGGCCGCGCTCGCCGAGCGGCTCGAGGCCGAGGCGACACTGCTCGCTTCCTCGCTCGCCGCGGCGGCCGGCTGGGCGATCGCCGGGCTCGTCGGCTGCGCCGAGGGCGGGCGGACCATCGTCCTGCCGCTCGCCCATCTCGCTCGCCTCGACGGGGCCCCGCTCACCGAGCTGATCCGCCTCGCGGGCGGCGAGCCGGAGGCGATCGGAACCGTGCGGGATTGCCCCGAAGCCGAGCTCGCCCGGGCGCTCGCCGACCGCCCGGCCGCCGCCCTCCTGCTCGTCGACCCCGAGCTTCCCGAGGTCCTGGCACCGGCCCGCTTCCTCTGGCTCTGCCGGCAGGCCGCGGTGCCGGCCTTGATCCTCGATCCCGCCTCGGGGCGCTGGGCCGCCTGGGTCGACGGCGGAGCGGCTCTCGTCGTCCTCGACTGCCGCACGCTCCTCGGCGTCGAGGCCGGTATCCTGGCCGGCAACGCCGAGGCGATCGCCGCCTGCCGCGCGGCCGAGGCGGCGTCGGCCGCGTTCCACGCCCCGCCGGCCCTCCGCGCCGCCCTAGCCGGGGCGCTCGCCGCGCGCGAGTAGAGCGAGTGCCAAAGGCCCGAGCAGGGCACCGGCCGCGACCGTGGCGAGGGCGGCGGCCCAGCCGGCGCGCGTGCCGGACCCCAGCAGGTCGAGCAGGAAGCCCGAGGCCAAGGGGGCGAGCATCGCCCCCACCGAGCCGAGCAGGGTCTGCACCGCGAGGGTCGCGCCCTTGAGCTCGGTGGCAGCCGCCTGGACCGTGCCGACGGTGATCGCCGCGCTGTCGACCATGACGAGGCAGCCGTAGAGCAACGCGAGCGCGAGCAAGACCGGGAAGCCGGCGTCGAGCACGAGGCCGAGCGTCGTACCGAGAGCCGCCGACCCGAGCATGAAGGCGCTCACCACCGCCGCCCGCGGCAGCCGTCCGGCGAGCTCGTTGCCGAGCAGCGAGGCGGGCAGGCCCACGAGCAACACGAGGGTCGCGAAGCTCGCGATCGTGGCCCGGTCGACCGAGGCCCCGGTTTCGGCCGCGGCGAAGACCAAGAAGGCCACGAGCCAGGTGCGGAAGCCGAAGAGCTCCCAGCAATGGGCGCCGTAGGCAAGCGCGAAGCCCATCGCCCGCCGTTGGCGGAGCGCGGCACCGATCCCGCCGGTCCGCCCCATGGTCCCGCCGCGCGGCCGATGCGGGGCGAGCGGCAGGAGGAAGAGTGCTGCGAGCGCCGGCAAGAGCCCGCTCGCGGCGAACGCGGCCCGCCAGCCCGCGGCGACGAGCAAGAGCCCCGCGAGCCAAGCCGAGAGGGCCGTGCCGACCGAATAGACCGCGGTGTAGAAGGCTTGCAGCCGGGCCTGGCCGGGCCCCGCCGTACGATCGGTCAAGGCCTTGAGGCCCGGCATGTAGGTGCCGGCGATTCCCACGCCAGCGAGCCCCCGCCAGAACAAGGCCGAGAGGAAGTCCGCGAGGAAGAGGGCCGAGCCGAGCCCGGCCAGGACCGAGACGGCGAGCCCGACGGCCATCACCAGCCGCGCGTCGACCCGATCGGTGAGGCCCACGAGAAAGGGCGCGGCCGCGGCGTAGGCCAGATAGTTCACGGTGGAGACCCATCCGACCTCGGTTTTGGAGAGCCGGAGGGCTGTCGAGAGTTCCGGTACGAGCGCCTGAAAGGTCATGTTGCCGGCGAGCCCGAGCACGAGCGCGCCGCACAACGAGAGGGCCGCGCCGCGGCCGGGGGTCACGGCGCCGGCGAGGCTCACCCGCCGGCGAGCCGCCGCCGGATCGTCTCGACCGGCACGTCGTGGAAGGTTTCGGGCAGCCGGATCGCTCGGCCGCGCAGTTCGTCGACGATCGCCGCCACCTCCTCGGCCGCTGCCTCGAGCGCTCTCTCGCCCTTCTCGGCCGTGGCTTTGGTCGGATCGCCGCGCACCCCCGAAAGCGAACCGGTCGAGAAATATTCCATCATCACGAGCGGCGTGGTCGAATCCGGTTCGGGCTTCTTGCCGATCAAATCGGCCCACACGTGCGGGCTGCGGCGGAAGGTCTCGTCTCGCACCGCCTGGTCCATTTTGACCGCATCTGGATCGATCGCGAGATAGGCCGAGGTCTCGAGCTCGCAGGCGTGGCTCGTGAACCGGCTCTCCTGCAACGGCCCGAACACCTCGGCGACCTTGGCGAGTGCGAACCAGGATTGGCCGGCCACGAGGGCTTCGGGATGCTTCACCTGGGCGAGCCGGACGATCATCTCCATGATCGGCCGGTTCGAGCCGTGGCCGTTGACGATCAAGATGCGGCGGAAGCCGGCGCGGACGAGGGAGGAGACGACGCAGACCCCGTAGCGGATCAAGACGTCCCAATCGACGTCGATGGTCCCGGGCCAAGCCATGTGGTGCGGCTCGAAGCCGAAGGCCATGGGCGTCATGACGAGCGTGTGCGGGTTCTTCTTGGCCGCCCGGATGCAGACCTCCCGCGCGAGCCGCAGATCGACGTCGACGGGCAAGTGGAAGCCGTGCTGTTCGATCGAGGCGAAGGGCAACAGGACGACCGTGTCCCCTCGCACCGCCTCGCGGATCTCTGGCCAAGTGAGACGCTCGTAGAAGATCTGCCGCTCGGCCATCGAAGCCTCCTCGCTGGCTGCCGGCTCCCTCTAGCGCGCTGCCGCCTCGCGGGCCACCGGACCGGCCGCGCAGCCGCCGCGCGTCGGGCCGGCGCCGCGCCGGCGATCGGGAACGATCCCCTCGGTTGACCGGCGAAGGGCCGGGGATCAAAATGAAGCTTCTCGGTCAGTGTCGGGGAGGCCGCCGCAAGAGCGGAGGAGGGACCATGAGGGCGCTGCCGGGCGCGCGGCTCGCGGGTGTCGCTTTGGCGCTGCTGCTGGTCGGCTGCACGACCTTCGGCTTCCAGCCGAACGTCGCCCAGGGCGGGCGCGCCACCGTCGTGGCCCGTCACCCGAGCGACGATCGGATCGTGCTCGTCGGTGCCGAGACCGGCGGGCTGTTCCGCAGCGAGGACGGCGGCACGAGCTGGCGGAGCGTCGAGGCCTTCAAGACCTATGCCGTAACCGACATCGAGTTCGCGCCCGACGATTCGACGATCGTCTTGGCGACTACCCAGGCCGACTTTCGCACCGCGCCCAAGAGCGTCTGGCGCAGCACCGACGGCGGCCGGACCTGGGCCTGGGCCAAGGGCAGCACGCCCCCCGCGGGGCCGCGCTGCGGCGAGCGGCCGAGCGCCTGGAGCGTGTCGTTCGCGCCCACGGGCGGCGCCGTCCATGTCGGTCACGATTGCGGGCTCGCCTCGAGCCCCGACCGCGGCGCCAGCTGGACCCACGCGGCGCTCGATCCGACCCGGGCGGTCAACGCCGACCGCACCCAGAACCGCATCTGGTCGGTGCTGGCGCAGAGCGGGGGCCGGCTCAACGTCGCGGCCGAGGACGGCCTCTGGTTCCGCCCCAACGGCGCGACGCCTTTGGCACGCGCCACGACCGGGCCGGCCGCGGGCATGCCGGGTGTCCTGCACGCCTTCGCGGCCTCGCCCTTCGACGCCCGGCACCTGTTCCACGCCGGACGCTGGAACCAGCTCTGGGTCACCACCGACGGAGGCGCCAACTGGACCAACGTGCCGGTCACCATCAACGGCGGCCGGCCGATCTGGGTGCGCAGTGCGCTCAGCGTCAGCGGTGTGGCCAACCGCTTCGACCTCTATCTGGGCGACGGGGTCTGGCTGCAGCGACGCAGCTTCGACCACGGGCCGGGCGGGCCGAGCGGCGGCAGCTGGGCCAACCTCACGATCGACCACGCCGACCCCTCCGACCTGGCCTTCCGCAGCGATGGCCGTACGCCGCTCCTGCTCGCCACCGACGGCGGCCTGCACCGCACCGCCGACGGGGGCGGGAGCTGGACGCTCACCGGCGGCGGGGCGGGCGGCTACAACGCGCTGCAGATCACCGAGGTCACCGGACAGCAGGTCGGCGGGAGGGACGGGCACCTGGACCTCTACTACGGCACCCAGGACAACAATGTAGTGGCCTCCTCGGACGGCGGGGTCACCTGGGGATCGCAGGTTTGCTGCGAGGGCTTCTTCCTGCGGACACCCTCGCGGGAGGTCCCGGCCGACGCCTTCGTCGAGATCACCGGCGTCACCTGTGCCGGCTGCATGAACTTCATCGCCGGCGCCCACCTGACCAACTTTCGCCCCTGGGCCAACGCGCCGGACAACGACGCCAACGCCACCGACGTCGACGGCAACGTGTTCCCGATCAGGCCGGGCGGGCACTACATCCAGAACACGCGGGACAACGACCTGACCTCGCCACCCAACAACTTCAAGCTCACCAAGGACAGCGGCGCGAGCTGGAACTCGGCGTTCCTCGTGGCCGAGGAGCTGCGCGGCGTGCCGATCGTAGCGGGCCCGCCGGGCGACCCGACCGTCTACCATCCCGTCCGCCGTCCGGGCGCCACCGCGGCGGGCGTCAGCCGCATCGGCCTCGTGCGGGTCCGCAACCTCTACGGGCCCGGCCCCGCCACGGTCGAGCCGGCCGACCGCGGCCTCGGCAGCCTCGGCATCTTCCCGACCATGTTCGCCTGGTACCCGGTCCTGGGAGTCGATCCGCGCAACCCCGAGCGGCTGATCGCCCCCGACGTCGAGAGCGGCACCATGAAGCGCTCCTTCGACGGTGGCCGGAGCTGGGTCGAGGACCCGGAACTGTCCCGCCGGGTCACCGAGGACGGCCTCTACCGCTTCCACGTCGTCGTCGGCGGCGTCGGCTTTCCCATGGTCCACGCCGTCGCCTTCGATCCGGACAACGAATGCCACATTCTGGTCGGCACGGCGCAGAACGGCGTGATCCGCACCGCCGACGGCGGCAGCACTTGGGAGCGGGTGACCGGCTCCAAGCGGATCTGGAACCTGTCCTCCTTCTGGTTCCCGCCGTCCGGCTCGGTGATCGTCTCGAGCTACGGCCGCGGGCTCTGGCGGCTCCGGGTCGACCGCGCTGCGAGCCGACCCTGCCCGCCGCCGCGCACCGTGGCGGCACTGCCGGAGCCCTGGCTGATCGAGCTCGCGACCGGCGAGCGGCGGCCTTTCGCGGGCCCGCGGCTGGAGTGGTGCCCGCGCTGCGATCTCATCCTCGCCCGCAACGGCGCGGTGACCGCGCTCGATCTGACCGAGGGGCGGCTGGGCGGCCTCGCCGTCTCGGGCGGCAGCGTCGAGCAGCGCGACGGCCGCGGCCAGCTGGTGCCGCTCGCGGTCCCGAACCGCTACCGGCCCGGGCCCTTCGATCCGGGGCAGAACCGGCGCCTCGCCGAGGCCGCGGCCGGCGCCCCCGTCCGCGGCCTCGTGCTCGAAGATGGGCGGCTGCGCGCCCTCCTCCTGGGCGAGGGCGAGCTCCCCGGGATCGAGGGGCCGGTGCCCTATCTGCGGGTGATCACCGCGACCATGCTGGCCGGGATCCCGACCCTCGAGCGCGAGGGTCGGATCGAGGTGCACGGCGAGGGATTCGTTCCGGGTCGGCCGGTCCGCGTCACGGTGCTCGAGCAGGCGGCCGAGACGCAGGTGGGCAGCGACGGCCGCTTCCGACTCGGCCTCGAGGTGCGCGGCCCGCTCGGCGAGCACCCGGTCGTGGCCGAGCAGCGGGACGGCCACCGGCTGACGCGCGAGACCACCCAGCTCAAGATCCGCCCGCGCGACGACGGCGAGGTGTGGCGCAAGGGCAGCGTGCCGGTGCCGGACCCGCCGATGCCGCCGGCCCGCTAGCCGCCCCGCGTCGGGGCGCCCGTCAGGCGACCTCGACGATGCACTCGATCTCGACCGAGATGTTGCCGGGCAGGCTGCCCATGCCGACCGCCGAGCGGGCGTGCCGGCCGCGCTCGCCGAACACCTCGACGAAGAGATCCGAACAGCCGTTGATCACCTTGGGGTGATCGGTGAAGCTCGGCGGGCAATTGACCATGCCCAGCACCTTGACCACCCGTGCCACCCGGTCGAGGTCGCCGAGCTCGGCCTTCATGACCGCGATCAGGTTGAGCCCCACTTGCCGGGCGTGGCGATAGCCTTCCTCGAGCGAGAGGTCCGCGCCGACTTTGCCGATCCCTTGCGTACCGTCGGGAAAGCTCGGCCCCTTGCCGGAGAGGAAGAGGAGGTTCCCGGTGCGGACCGCGTTGACGTAGTTGGCGACCGGTGCGGTCACCGGCGGCAGGACGATCCCTTTCTCGGCGAGCCGCTTCTCGACCTCCATCGCTCCCTCCCCTGCAACCCTGGCTCGCGCCCGCGCCCTCGGCCGGCGCGCGCTCGAGGCTATATCACGAACGAACCCGCGAGGAGGGCACGCCCGTCATGCACCGCCGCCTTTTGCTTCTCGCCCTCGGCGCCGCCGCCCTGCCGGCGACCGCCCGGGCGCACCACGGCTGGGGCTCCTACGACTCCGACCGGCCGCTCACACTCACCGGCACGGTCGAGCGGGTGAGCTTCGAGAACCCGCACGGCATCTTGATCCTGCGGACCCCCGAGAAGGTCTGGGAGGTCGTCCTCGCGCCGCCTTTCCGGATGATCGCCCGCGGACTTCAGGAGGAGATGATCCGCCCCGGAGCCGTGGTCGAGGTCATGGGCTATCCGCACCGGAGCCGCGACATCGAGCTCCGCGCCGAGTGGATCAAGGTGAACGGGACGATCACCCAGCTCCGCTGAGCGCCCGTCGTGGAGCACGAGGCCGCGGGCCTGCTTTCGCCCTTGGGCGTTTGGCTCGAGGGCACCGCCGCCTCGGCCGCGATCCGCCGCTCGCTCTGGGCTTACCCGCTCGCGAGCGTGTTGCACGTCTTGGGCGTGGGGCTCTTGTTGGGCTCGATCCTGGCGCTCGATCTCCGCCTCTTGGGCTTGGCGCGCGCGCTTCCCGCCCGCCCGCTCGCCCGCCTGCTCGTGCCCTTGGCGGCCACGGGCGTGGCGCTCCAGGTGCCGACGGGTGCCGTGATGTTGCTCGCCGACGCCGCGGCGCTCCTCGGCCACCCGCTGATGCTCGCGAAGCTCGCGCTCGTCGCCCTCGCGCTCGCCAACGTCGTGCTCGTCCACCGCGCCGCCGGGCCCGGCTTCGCCGCCCTCGACGGCACCGTGCCGCCGGCGGTCCGCCGCGCTGCTCTGCTCTCGCTCCTCGCCTGGCCTTCGGTGGCCGTGCTCGGCCGGGCGATCGCCTACCTCTGAGCCCGGCCGCGTCGCCGCGCTCGTCCCCCGGCGGGCCAGAGGGCGCCCTCGGGGCAATGCCCCAAAAGAGGCATTGACGCGGAACATTATCTCTGTTGGATTGAGTTTTTTCGGGCCGACATCAAGACCTGCGTGCCGGCCCAACGGGAGGTTGGACATGGCGCGCGTTCTCGGTACCACGGGTAAGGACGAGCTCCGCGGCAGCGACGAGGCCGACGAGATCTTCGGCTTCGAGGGCGACGACGTCCTCCTCGGCCTCGGCGGTGACGACGACCTCTTCGGCGGCGCCGGCAAGGACGTCCTCGACGGCGGCCCCGGCGACGACGAGATGGACGGCGGCGCCGACAGCGACCTCTACATCGTCGAGCAGGCGGGCGACCGGGTGATCGAGGGCGAGGGCGACGCCGAGGGCGCCTTCGACGAGGTCCGCACCAATCTGGACGGGTTCACCCTGCCGTCCCACGTCGAGAACCTGACCCTGCTCGAGGGCGGGATCACCGGGATCGGCAACGACGGGCCGAACATCGTCACCGGCAACGCAGGCATCAACGTCCTCCGAGGCGGCCTCGGCCGCGACGAGCTCTACGGGCTGGGCGGCGACGACGACCTCGACGGGGGCCGCGGCGCCGATCTGCTCGTGGGCGGCCCCGGCGACGACATCTACCTCGCCGACTTCGTGGACCAGCTCCGGCTCGAGGAGGCGATCGTCGAGCAGCCGGGCGAGGGGTTCGATAGCGTGTTCCTCGCCGCCGACTGGGTCGCCGCCTCGGGCGCGAGCTTCGCCTTCTTCAGCGTGCCCGAGCATGTCGAGCAGGTGGTCGTCGAGGGCAGCCGGGGCACGAGCATCGGCGCCTTTTCCGCTCCCGCCGCCGTCACGATCCGGGGCGGCACCGGGCGCGACGAGCTGTTCGGCAGCCCGTTCGCCGACGCCCTCCGCGGCAACGCCGGTGACGATGCGATCTGGGGCGAGGCGGGCAACGACCGGATCGACGGCGGTGCGGGATCCGACACCGCCGCCTTCGAAGTCAACTCGAGCGAGGCCCGGATCAGCCGAACCTCGGGCGGCGCCATCGTCGTCAGCACCAAGACCCTGGGCCGCGACACGCTCGTAGATGTCGAGAAGCTGGTCTTCATCGACAAGACCCTCGACGTCGCCAAGGACAGCCTGTCCACCGGCCACATCGACCTGGTCTTCCTGCAGGACCTCTCGGGCTCGTTCCGCGAAGACCTCCCGAACGTCGCCGGCGCGGTGCGCGGCATCGCCGCCGATCTCAAGGAGCTCGATCGCGAGGCGGCCTTCGCGGTCGCCTCCTTCGTCGACAAGCCCGTCCCGACGGACGACGATCGCAAGGACGACTACCTCTACAAGGCGCATCTCGGGCGGACCACCGACGCGGGCGTGGTCGCCAACCAGATCGCCAACCTCGTCATCCGCAACGGCGGCGACCTGCCGGAGGCCGCACTCGACGGCCTCAGGGGTGCGGCGCTCGGCACCGGCCTGTCGCTCCGCCCCGACGCGCACCGAATCGTGCTGCTCTCGACCGATGCCGACTTCCACGCCGGCGACGGCTACGCCTCGGTCGCCGAGGTCGAGGCCACGCTCGAGGCGACCGGTGCCGTGCCGATCTTCGCGGTCACGAGCGACGTGCAGGGCGCCTACGAGCGGCTCGTCGAGGACCTCGGCGTCGGGGCCGTGGTGACGCTCACGAGCAACAGCGCCAACCTTCAGGACGCCGTCCGCCAGGCGCTCGCCAACCTGTTCCAGGTGGTCACCAGCAACGGCTCGGACGGGCCCGACACCCTGTTCGGCGGGTTCCTGGACGAGAAGTTCTTCACCGGCCTCGGGGCCGACACCGTCGATGCCGGCGACGGCGACGATACGGTCGACACCGGTGCCGGCGACGACACGGCGCGGGGCGGCGCCGGCAACGACACCGTCAAGGGCGGGACGGGCGACGATCTGGTCGACGGCGGCCCCGGCGACGACGCGCTCCACCCCGGGCTCGGCCGCGACCGCATCGTCACCGGGCCGGGTGCGGACACCGTCAAGGGCACCGCGGCCGAGCTCGACGACGACACGATCTTCGATTTCGCCGCCACCGACAGCATCTTGATGTTCGGCGCGGCGCTCTCGCCCAAGGCGGTCACGACCTCGCTCGGCTCGATGATCCTCGACATCGACAGCGATGCCAACGGCAGCTTCGAGACTCGCATCACCCTCGAGGGCGACTTCACCGGCAAGCGCGTGGCGCTCGAGACCGAGGGCAGCGGTGCCACCGTCGCGACCCAGATCCGTGTGGTCGACCAGCTCCCGATCGACGGCACCGCCGGCAACGACAAGCTCAAGGGCACCGAGGACGCCGATCTGATCCGCGGCCTCGCCGGCAACGACAAGATCACGGCCTTGGGCGGCGACGACGTGATCGAGGCCGGCCCGGGCAAGGACAAGGTCGACGGCGGCACCGGCCGCGACGTTCTGGTCGTCGATGGCCCGAGCGACGGTTTCGGCGTGCGGGCCAAGGGCCGGAAGCTCACCATCTTGGACATCGATCCGAGCGACGGCGATCAGGGCAGCGTTGCCTTCGCCAACATCGAGGCGCTGCGCTTCGAGGATTTCGAGATCGACATCTCGGGCGGCGTCCTGGCGCGGCCGACCGGCGGCCCGGTGCGGCTCGACCTCGACATCTTCGTCACGGCCGAGCCGTTCATCGGCTGAGCCGCCGGACGACGCTTTCGAGCAGCACCTCGCACGCGTGAGGATCGAGCCGCTCATTTTGAGGGCACGATGGGCCCGATGACGGCGGCGCCCGGCGGCTGCTCGACCACGACCTCTGGTGGAACTTCACCCGCTCGCCGGCCGCCGCGATGCGCTGCTTTCGCTCCTCGCCTGGCCCGCGATCGCGATCCTGGGCCGAGCGATCGCGCATTTCCGAGGTCGGTCGGCCGCTCAGCGGCCGGCCAGCACCACGTCGCGCAGCACGTTGGTCTCGAGCTCCATCTCCTCGAGCCGGTTCTTGACCACGTCGCCGATGCTCACGAGGCCGATCAGCCGGCCCTCCTCGACCACCGGCAGGTGGCGGACCCGGTAGCGGGTCATCGTGTCCATGAGATGCTTGACGCTGTCGTGCGGTCCGCAGGTGCGCACCGCCCGCGTCATGATCTCCGCCACCCGGCGACCGGGACCGAGGATCGCCCCGCCCTCGCGGGCGAGCGCGTGGAGGATGTCGCGTTCGGAGACGATCCCTTCGACGATCTCGCCGTCCTCGCTCACGACGAGCGCGCCGATCCGCTCGAGCGCGAGCCGGTGGACCGCCGTCTCGATGCTCGCATCCGAACGGATGGTGACGACCCGGCGCCCCTTCTTGTCGAGAATGTCCGCTACCTTCATGGCCCCCTCCCCGAGCTTCCCCCGTAGGTTCCATGATGCGAAGCGGCGGCGAGGTCAACCGCGCACGCGACCCAGCCGGAAGCCGTGCCCGACGGCTCGTTCGGGGACGGCCGGCGAGGGCGGTCCGACGTCGGGGCCAGAGGGGGCCGACGCGGCCGCGGGACCCGCACGGCCGGCTCGCGCCGGGCGATGTTCACAAACGGTGTGAAGGGGTTTACCAGAAATCCGAAGCGGTGCCGGCATGCCAGGGGAGGCGACCATGGCGACGTTCGAGCTCGGCCCACAAGACGCGCTCGCCTTCGAACACGCCCCGCCGGCCACCGCGAACGGGCTCACCTTCGTTTTCGTCAACGCGATCACCGGCGACATCGCCCAATGGCGGGCGGTCGGGGAGCGCCTGCGCGGCGCGGGGCACGGCACGCTCGCCTGGAATTTCCGCGGCCAGGCGGGTAGCCGCTTCGCGCCCGGTACCCGGCTCGACCTGCCCCTGATCGTGGGCGATCTGCGCCGGCTCCTCGACGGGCTGCGGCCGGCCCGCCCGGTCCTCGTGGGTCTTTCGATCGGCGGGCTCTACGCCGCCCGAGCGATCCTCGAGGGTGCGAAGGCCCGGGGCCTCGTTCTCCTGAACACGCTGCGCAAGCCGGGCGTTCGGCTCGATTGGATCAACGCCGCCGTGGTGCGGGTGATGGAGGTGGCGGGCCCCCTCCTGATGCGCGATCTCATGGCCCCGCTCCTGTTCGGCCCGGCCTGGCTCGAGGCGCACCGGGCCGAGTGCCTCCTGCCCGACACCCGTTACGAGCCGCTCGATCCGACCTCCGGGCAGATGGAGCTGTTGCGTCGCATGGGCGAGGCCGACTGGAACGTGCCGTGGGAGCGTCTCGATCTCCCCACCCTCGTGGTCTCGGGGCTCCAGGATCGGGTGTTTTTCGACGCCCGGGACGTGGCCGAACTCGCCGCCCGGCTGCCGCGTGGCCGACGGCTCGATCTGCCCGAGGCCGGCCACATGCTGCCGGTCGAGGTGCCCGAGGCCCTCGCCGAGGCGCTCACGGGCTTCGCTCGGGAGATCGCGCCATGAGCTCCGCCGCGGCGCCGATCCCCACCGGGCGATTGCTCTTGATCTACGGCTGCATCCTGCTCGGCGTCTGCGGCCACGCCTCGAGCGAGTTCGTCGCCGTCCTGACCGGCATGTTCGGGCCGGAGCTCACGGTCTGGCGCTTCATGATCGGCGGCGCGGGTCTCGTCCTCTTGGCGCTATGTTGGCCGGGCCAGCAAGATCTCCTCACCCCGCTCAAGGTCGAAGGCCTCCGGATCGCGGTCCTGTCCATCTTCGGCATGACGCTCGCCCAGCTGCTCTTCCACTGGGCCTTGAACTTCGCGACCGCGATCCAGGTCGCGACCATGGTCTCGACCATGCCCTTGCTGGTCGTCCTCGCCAACTGGCTCATCAACCGCGGGCCGATCTCGGCCGCCAAATGGGTGAGCGGTCTCGGTGCGCTCCTGGGTGTGGTGATCCTCCTGACCGACGGCTATCTCGTCCAGGTCACCGTTGCCGCGGAATGGTCCAAGGCGTTCGTGGGCGTGCTCTTGGCCCTCGGCTGCGCGCTCGTCTCCTCGGTCTACATGGTGCTCGTCCGGCCGCTCTACCAACGCTGGGGCGCGGTCCGGATGACCGCCTACTGCTTCGCGATCGGCTTTTTCGCACTCTGGCCCACGGTCGGCCTCGTCTGGGGGATCTGGGTCGATCCGACCACGCTCTTCGACCGCACACCGCAGCAATGGTCGGCGGTCCTCACCCTCGGCGTTTGGAACACGACGATCGCCATGGCGCTCTGGCTCGGCGGCCTCGCCGCCGCCCCCGACATCGGCCGCGCCAACTATCTCTTCTTCTTGAAGCCGGTGATCGCCGCCGGCCTCGCCCTGGCGTTCCTCGACCAGCCTTTCACCGCCACGCAGCTGCTCGCGGTCGTGGTGGTCTGCGGCTGCGTGCTCGTCGAGCTCTTCTGGGACCAGATCTCGGGCCTTCTCGGCCGCCGGCCGCTGCCGGTCGCGGCCGAACGCCCGCGGCGCTGAGCCTCCGGCTTGGCAGGGCGCGCGGATCTGCTAGGAGCGCGCCTCGACCCTCGCCGGACAAGCGGTCTCGATGAGCTCTTCCGCCCCGAAAGCGACCGAAGGGCGCGCCCGTCCCTTCCGCGTCAAGATCTGCGGCATCACGGAGCCCGAGGCGGTCGAGCTCGCGATCGAACTCGGCGCGAGCCTCTTGGGCTTCGTCCTCTACCCGCCTTCGCCCCGCTTCGTCAGGCCGGAGCGGCTCGGCGAGCTGCTGGAGCGGGTGCCCACCGGCGTGCGCACGGTGGGCGTCACCGTCGATCCGACCGACGGCTTCCTCGAGCACCTGCTCGCCCACGCACCGCTCGACGTGCTGCAACTGCACGGCACCGAGACGCCGGAGCGGGTGCGCGCCGTGGCGCTCCGCACCGGCTGTCGGGTGATGAAGGCGATCCGGGTCGCCGAGGCGGCCGACCTCGAGGGCCTCGAGGCCTATTTCGAGGTGGCCGACCTGCTCCTCTTCGACGCGCGGCCGCCGCGTGACGCCGCTTGGCCCGGCGGCCACGGTCTGCCGTTCGATTGGCGGCTCCTCGAGGGCTTCACGGCACCTTTGCCCTGGGCCTTGGCGGGTGGCCTCGATGCCGGCAATCTCGCGGCAGCCGTGGAGCGTCTCCGGCCGCCGATCGTCGACGTCTCGAGCGGCGTCGAACGGGGCCCCGGGATCAAGGACCCCGAGAAGCTCCGGGTGTTCATGGCGGAGGCGCGGCGGCTCGGGGCGCGCCGCGCGGAGGAACCGGATTGACGATCGCCAACAGCCTCAGGACCGGCCCCGACGAGCGCGGTCGCTTCGGCCTCTACGGCGGCCGGTTCGTGGCCGAGACCTTGATGCCCTGCATCCTCGAGCTCGAACGGGCTTGGGAGGTGGCACGCCGCGATCCGGCCTTCCAGGCCGAGCTCGACCTCTGGCTAGCGGATTACGTGGGCCGGCCCTCGCCCCTCTATTTCGCCGAGCGGCTCACGGCCGAGCTCGGCGGCGCCAAGATCTATTTGAAGCGCGACGAGCTCAACCACACCGGCGCCCACAAGATCAACAATTGTATCGGCCAGGCCCTGCTCGCGAAGCGGATGGGCAAGCGGCGGATCATCGCCGAGACCGGTGCCGGCCAGCACGGGGTCGCGACCGCCACGGTGTGCGCACGGCTGGGGCTCGACTGCGTCGTCTACATGGGCGAGCGCGACATCGAGCGTCAGCAGCCCAACGTCTTCCGCATGCGCCTGTTGGGCACCGAAGTCCGTCCCGTGAGTTCCGGCTCGCGCACGCTCAAGGACGCGATGAACGAGGCGCTGCGCGACTGGGTCACCAACGTCGAGACGACCTTCTACCTCATCGGCTCGGTGGCCGGCCCGCACCCTTATCCGGCGATGGTCCGCGACTTCCAGTCGGTGATCGGCCGCGAGACCCGGGCGCAAATGCTCGCGAAAGAGGGCCGGCTGCCGGACGTGCTCGTGGCCGCGGTCGGTGGCGGCTCCAACGCCATGGGCCTTTTCCACCCCTTCCTCGACGATCGCGAGGTCCGGCTCGTCGCGGTCGAGGCGGCCGGCGAGGGGCTCGACACGGGCCTGCACGCGGCGGCGATGTTGCGCGGCCGGCCCGGGATCTTGCACGGCTCGCGCTCTTATCTCTTGCAGGACGAGGACGGCCAGGTGATCGAGCCGCACTCGATCTCGGCCGGGCTCGACTATCCGGGTATCGGTCCTGAGCATTCCTGGCTCAAGGACATCGGCCGGCTCGAGGTCACGGCCGCGACCGACCGGGAAGCCCTCGACGCCTTCCGCCTGCTCGCCCGGCTCGAAGGCATCCTCCCGGCGCTCGAGCCCGCGCACGCCCTCGCCGCGACCACCAAGCTCGCGCCGCAGCTGCCGAAAGACGCCCTCCTCGTCGTCAATCTCTGCGGCCGCGGCGACAAGGACGTCTACACGGTCGCCCGCCATCTCGGAGTCGAGCTTTGACGACCCGTATCGAGCGGCGCTTCGCCGAGCTGCGCGGCGAGGGCCGCGCCGGGCTCGTGACCTTCCTCGTGGCCGGCGATCCGGACATCCCGACCTTCGAGCGGCTGCTCGCGGGCTTGCCCGAAGCCGGGGCCGACCTGATCGAAGTCGGTATGCCGTTTTCGGACCCGATGGCCGACGGGCCCACGATCCAGGCGGGCAATCTGCGCGCGCTCGCGAACGGGATCTCGCTCGCCCGGACGCTCGAGATCGTCCGCCGCTTCCGCGACCACGATACGACGACCCCTCTCGTTTTGATGGGCTACTACAATCCGATCTGGACCTACGGCCGACTACGGTTCCTCGACGAGGCGGTGAGCGCCGGGGTCGACGGGCTCATCGTGGTCGATCTGCCGCCCGAGGAGGACGAAGAGCTCTGCTTGCCGGCCCTCGAACGGGGCCTCGACTTCGTCCGCCTCGCCACGCCGACGACCGACGAGCGACGACTGCCCAAGGTCCTGCAGAACGTGCGCGGGTTCCTCTACTACGTGTCGTTGACCGGGATCACCGGGGTGAAGGAGGCGGTGGCCGACCGCGTCGCCCCGCAAATCCAGCGCCTGCGCCGGCACACCGACCTGCCGATCGCCGTGGGCTTCGGCATCCGCACGCCCGAACAAGCCGCGGCGATCGCCCGTGTCGCCGATGCCGCCGTGGTGGGCTCGGCCCTGGTCGCCGAGGTGGCGGCGCACCTCGACGAGGAGGGCCGGCCGGGCAAGGGCCTCGTGGCGGCGGTGCACGGTCGGGTACGGGCGCTCGCCCAAGCCGTCCGGACGGCCCGCTCGTGAACTGGCTCACCTCCTACGTGCGCCCGAAGATCCGGGCGCTGGTCGAACGCGGCACGCCCAAGCCCGAGGTGCCGGAGAATCTCTGGCACCAATGTCCCTCCTGCGAGCGGATGATCTTTCACCGCGACCTCGAAGCCAACCAGCGGGTCTGCCCGCATTGCAGCCACCACATGCGGGTCGGCCCCGAGTTCCGCTTCAAGACGCTCTTGGACGAGGGGAGCTGGCAGCGGCTCGAGCTGCCCAAGGTTCCGGTCGACCCGCTGCGCTTCCGCGATTCCAAACGCTACACCGACCGTCTCAAGGAGGCCCAGGCCAAGACCAAGGCGCAAGACGCGCTCGAGGCGGCGCAGGGCACGATCGGCGGTCTGCCCGTCGTGCTCGCGGTCATGAACTTCGAGTTCATGGGCGGCTCGATGGGCAGTGCGGTGGGCGAGGCCTTCGTCGCCGCGTCCGAACGCGCCGTGGCCGCCCGCGCCGCCTTCGTCGTGGTCACCGCCTCGGGCGGGGCGCGCATGCAGGAGGGCACGCTCTCGCTCGTCCAAATGGCCCGCACGACGATCGCGGTCGAGCGGGTCAAGGAAGCGGGCCTGCCCTACATCGTCGTCCTGACCGATCCCACGACCGGTGGGGTCACCGCCTCCTTCGCCATGCTCGGCGACGTTCACATCGCCGAGCCGGGGGCGGTCATCGGCTTCGCCGGGGCGCGGGTCATCGAGCAGACGATCCGCGAGAAACTGCCGCCCGGCTTCCAAAAGGCCGAATATCTCTTGGCCCACGGCATGGTCGACATGGTGGTCCACCGGTTCGCGCTCCGGGCCACGCTCGCCCGGTTGCTCGACCTGTTGCTACGGCCGGTGCCGCTCCCGGCGCCGGTCGAGCCGGCCGAGCCCGCGCCCGCGGCCGAGCCGGTCGAGGCGGCAGTCGATGGCGAGCCCGGCTGAGCCGATCCTCCGCCGCCTGGCGGAGCTCCACCCCAAGCGCATCGACCTCTCGCTCGGCCGGATCGAGCGGCTCTTGGCCCGCCTCGACCACCCCGAACGGCGCCTCCCGCCGGTCGTCCACATCGCCGGCACCAACGGCAAGGGCAGCACGCTCGCCCTGCTCGATGCCATGCTGCGGGCTGCGGGGCGCCGCACGCTGCGCTACATCTCGCCGCACCTCGTCCGCTTCAACGAGCGGATCCTGATCCAGGGGGAACCGGTCGACGACGCCCGGCTCACCGCCGCCCTCGAGGCCTGCGAGCGGGCGAACGGAAGCGAGCCGATCACGTTCTTCGAAATCACCACGGCCGCAGCCTTCCTGATCTTCGCCGGCACCCCGGCCGACATCGTCCTCCTCGAGACCGGTATGGGCGGCCGCCTCGATGCGACCAACACGGTCGAGCGGCCGCGCCTCGTCCTGATCTCGCCCGTCTCGATGGACCACGAGGCCTTCCTCGGCAACACGCTCGCCGCGATCGCCGGGGAGAAGGCCGGCATCGTGAAGCCGGGAGTCCCGGCCATCCTGGGCCCGCAGCGCCCGGAAGCCCTCGCCGTGTTCGAAGCGCGTGCCGCGTCACTCGGCTGCCCCCTGCTCGTCCACGGTCGCGACTGGTCCGCGCGCCGCGAGGGCGAGCGTCTCGTCGTCGAAGACGAAGGGGAACGCCTCGAGCTCCCGCTACCTTCGCTTCCGGGTGTCCACCAGATCGACAATGCCGGTCTCGCGGTCGTCGCGGCCCGCCGGCTGGGTGATCTCGCACCCCCCACGGCGGCGATCGCCCGCGGCCTCGTCGCGGCTCGTTGGCCCGCCCGGCTGCAGCGGTTGATCGAAGGACCCATGGTCCGAGCGCTGGGCCCGGGCTTCGAGCTCTGGCTCGACGGGGGGCACAATCCGGCGGCGGGCGAGGTCCTGGCGGCGAGCCTGCCGGCGCTGGCGCGCGGCCGGCCCGTGCACCTGATCGTGGGGATGCTCGCGACCAAGGACCTCGAGGCCTTCCTCCGCTCCCTGGTACCGCTCGCCGCGAGCCTCAGGACCGTCGCGGTGCCCGACGAGCCGGCGACCCGCGACGCCCGTGACGAGGCGGAGGTCGGCCGGCGGCTCGGACTGCGCGCCGAGCCCGCCGATTCGCCGCTCGAGGCCGCCCGGGCGATCGCCGCCGCCGAGCGGCCGCCCGGCCTCGTGCTCGTGTGCGGCTCGCTCTACCTCGCGGGCCACGTGCTGCGCGAGCATCGCTGAGCCGCCAGGTCGACCTCGTTAACCCCGTGTCAACCGAAACGCGCTTAAGGCTCGGTTCGGCGGAGCCGAGCCGGCGAGCGGCGATGGGAAGCATTGCGCAGCGAACCGAACGGGACGCGGGATCCGGCCCGACACGGGTGCGGGAACCCTCCCCGTCACTCTCACTCGACGCAGGAGAGACCGAACGCTGCGAGACCCTCTTCCAAATAATCGCTCAACAACGGCATGCCGAGAAGATACTCGGCGGTCCGGTCGTTGTGCGCGCGCCGCGCCTCGGCGACCGCCTCGGGCCACTCCTCGGCCGAGAAGCTGCCGCGGCCCACCCAGGCAAGCGCCACGAGCTCGACCTGCTCGTCCTCGTTCAAGGAATCGATGAAGGCCTTGAGCTCCTCCTCGACCGGGTCGTCGGGAAGATCCTCGAGCACCTCCCGCATGTCCTCGTCGATCGGGTTGGAGCCCGGCTCCTCCTCGACCGGTGCGGTCTTGGCGTCGAACTCGCGGGCCTTGAGGATCACCCAGCAGACCTTGTCCAGATCGATCGTCGGCATGGCGTTCTCCCGCAACTGGTGCGGACATGCTGCCACGCGACGGCCGGCACGACCACCACCCGAACGTTCACGACCGTTTCTTCGGCCCGTGGCAGTGCGCCGCTGCTGGGCTAAAGTGTGAACGCCGCGCGACGATCGCCGGGAGCCCCGATGTCCGACCCGCAACGATTCCTCTACCGATCGATCGGCTTCCTCGTGGTCGCCCTTCTGTTGGCCGCGGTTTTGTTCCCCGTGATCTGGCGGGCGTTCCTGTTCAATCCCTGGCTCAACGGCCTGATCCTGGCCGTGCTGGTCACCGGGATCGTCTACAATCTGCGCCGCATCCTGGCGCTCCGCCCGGCCCTGCGATGGATCGAGGCCTACCGGATGGGAGCCCCGCTCAGCCGCCTCGAGCCCCCGGCGATCCTCGCCCCGATCCTCGCCGTGCTCGGCGAGCGCGACCGCCGTGGCCGGACCCAGCTCGCGCCTGTGACCGCCCGCCATCTCCTCGACAGCACCTCCGCACGGCTCGAGGAGAGCCGCGACATCGCCCGCTACCAGACGAGCCTGCTCATCTTCTTGGGGCTGCTCGGCACCTTCTGGGGGCTGATCGAGGCGATCGGGGCGATCGGCAGTGTGATCTCGGGGCTGTCCATCGGCGGCGGTGATTTCGTCGCCCTGTTCAACGAGTTGAAGGAAGGGCTGCGCAAGCCGATCGGCGGCATGGGCACGGCCTTCGGCGCCTCGCTCTTCGGTCTCGCGGGCTCGCTTGTGGTGGGCTTCTTGGACCTCCAAGCAAGCCAAGCGCAGAACGGATTCACCAACGAGCTCGAGGAGTGGCTCGGCGGGATGACCCGACACGGGACGGCCGAGGCCGTGCCGACCGACCTCGCCGCCGGGCCGCCTTTGCCCGCTTACGTGACGGGCCTCCTGCAGCAGACCGCCGAAAGCCTCGACCGGCTCCAAGCGCTGATGGCACGCGGCGAGGACGGCCGCGCCCAGCTCCACGCGGTGCTGCACCAGTTGACCGAGCGGCTGGCCCTGCTCGGCGAGGGCATGCAGCGCGAGCAGGAGCTCTTGGCCCGGCTCGCCGAGGGCCAAGCGGCGATCGCCCGCGAGCTCGCCCGGCCCGCCGCGGGGCTCGCCGACGAGCAGATCCGCAGCCACATCCGCAATCTCGACCTGCAGCTCGGCCGGCTCGTCGAGGAGCTCGGCCGGGGCCGCAACGAGCTCGCCCGCGAGATCAAGCACGAGCTGCGGGTGGTGGCGCGCACGGTCGCCGCCGCCGCCGGCCAGCCCGTGCTGGTCAAGGATTGAGCGATGGCCCGGGCCCGCCGCGAGCTGCGTCAAGCCGAGATCTGGCCGGGCTTCGTCGACGCGCTCTCGACGCTGCTCTTGGCGATCATCTTCCTGCTCGTGGTGTTCGTGCTCGGGCAGTTCTTCTTGAGCCAGATGCTCGAGGGCCGCGACGAGACCGTCGCGCGGCTGGAGCAACGGCTGAAATCGCTGAGCGAGCAGCTCGACCAAGAGCGGCTCGCCGGCCAGCGGTTGCGCGCGAGCCTCGCCGAGGAGAGCCGGCGGTTGCAGGCGAGCGAAGCCGAGCGGCGCGACGTCGAGGATCGGCTGGCCCGGCTCGAAGGCGAGCGCGCCGAGCTCGACTCCGGCTTGCGCCGCCTCACCGTCGAGCGGGCCGGCCTCGAGCGGCAGATCGAGGAGGGCCGCCTGGCGCTGCGGGAGAGCGAGCAACGGGCACTGCGACTCGGCCGCGAGCTCGAGGAGACGCGCCGCGCGCAGGCGGCCGAGGTCGAGCGCCTGCAACAGGAGATCGCCGCCCTCACCGCGGCGCGCGATGCGCTCCTGGCGGCACGCGACGCCGAGGCCGCCGGCCGCGGCGCGGCCGAAGCCGAGGTCCGCCGCCTCGCCGAGCGGATCGAAACCCTGGGCGTCCAGCTCGGGCTGCTCGATCAGGTGCTGGCCGGCCGGCAGGCGGAGATCGACCGACAGGCCGCGCGGATCGCCGAGCTCGGCCAGCGCCTCAACCAGGCGCTCGCCAATCGGGTCGAGGAGCTCGCGCAGTACCGTTCCGACTTCTTCGGCCGGCTGCGGCGGGTCCTCGGCGATCGCGAGGACGTGCGGATCGTGGGCGACCGCTTCGTCTTCCAATCCGAGGTCCTGTTCGCGCCGGGCGAGGCCGAACTCGGCCCCGGGGCTGCGGCCGAAATCGCCAAGCTCGCCGCCACGCTGCGCCAGCTCGCGAACGAGATCCCGCCCGAGTTGCCCTGGGTCCTCCAAGTCGACGGCCACACCGATCGACGACCGATCGCCACCGCCCGCTTCCCGTCGAATTGGGAGCTGTCGACCGCCCGGGCGATCACCGTGGTCCGCCAGCTGATGGCGCTCGGGATCCCGGCCGAGCGGCTCGCCGCCCGTGGCTTCGGCGAGTTCCAACCCCTCGACCCCGGCGACAGCGAGGAAGCGTATCGCCGCAACCGCCGTATCGAGCTCAAGCTCACCACGCGCTGAGGAGGGCGCCACGGCCGGTTGCAATTCGCCCGGGGCCGTGCACTCTGCCGCGGCGGTGCGGTGGCGCCCGGTGGTGCCGTGCCGGTCGAACCGGGCCGGTGGGCGCGGACGGGCCGGGGGCTCGATCGGGGCGGTGCTTCGGCGATGAACCAGAACGAGGCGTGGGCGCAGCCCCATCCGCGATCCCGTGTGCCCGGCACCATCGTCTTCGAGAGGATGGCGGCCCTGCTCGCGCGGAGTGCTCGGCAGCATCGAGCCTGGGCGATCACGCTCGTGGCGGCGGGCGTGGTGCTCGTGCCGGCCGGGCTCTTCCTCGATCATTGGGCGCCGCTCGCGGCCGGAGCTTTCGCGATCGCCGTCGCGGTCTTCGCCTGGCTCGGCGCGGTCGAGCTCGCCGAACGGGCCGAGGGCCTCGCGGTGCTCGGCGAGGACTGGGCCGACCCCGGCCCGCCCGAGCTCGCCGGTCGGCGGCGCGCCGGTCTGATCGATCTCGTCGAGCGTCTCTATGCGCCGGAGCGGAGCGGCTGAGCCCATGGCCCTGGACCCTCGCATCGCCGAGCTCGAGGAGCATCTCGCGAGCTGGAACCGCCGGCGACGTTGGCGGACCGGCCTCGCCACGCTCCTGCCGGTGGGCGTCGCGGCGGGCCTCGGCTGGCTGGCCCAGGAGCGGATCGCGACGAGCGAGCGGACCGTGGGCGAGGCGCTCGATCGGCTCGGCATCACCGCGCCGTCCGGGTCGTCGGAGCTCGTGGCTCGGCTCGCCGCCCTCGAGGGAGAGCTGCGCGCCCTTCGCCCTTTGCCGAGCGAACTCGCGAGCCTCGAGGCGGCCCGCCGCGAGCTCGCGGCCCGGCTCGCGGCAGTCGAGCGCGAGCGCGCCGAAGCGCTCGTGCGGGCGAGCGGACTCGCGGGCGAGCTCGAACGGCTGCGGTCGGCCGCCGGCGAGGAGCGGACCATGCTCGCGCGTCGCCTGGCCGAGCTCGAGCAGGCGCTGGCCGACGCGACCGCCGCGCGGGACGAGGCAGGGGCCCGCGCCGCAGCGCTCGCCCGCGAGCTCGAGGCCGCGCGCATCGAGGCCGAGCGCCGGCTCGCCGGGCTGCGCGCCGAAGCGGAGCGGCAGCTCGCGGAAGCCCGCGCCGAGGCCGGGCGCAACCTCGCCGAGCTCGAGCGGCAGCTCGCGGAAACGCGCACCGAGACCGAGCGGCAATTGACGGAGGCGCGAGCGGCGGCGGCCCGGGCCACGGCCGAACGCGACCGTCGCCTGGCCGAGCTCGAGCAGGCGCTGGCCGAAGCGACCGCCGCGCGGGACGAGGCAGGGGCCCGCGCCGAAGCGCTCGCCCGCGAGCTCGAGGCCGCGCGCATCGAGGCCGCGCGTCGACTCGCCGAACTGCGCGGCGAAGCGGAGCGGCAGCTCGCGGAAGCCCGCGCCGAGGCCGGGCGCAACCTCGCCGAGCTCGAACGGCAGCTCGCGGAAACGCGCACCGAGACCGAGCGGCAATTGACGGAGGCGCGAGCGGCGGCGGCCCGGGCCACGGCCGAACGCGACCGTCGCCTGGCCGAGCTCGAGCAGGCGCTGGCCGAAGCGACCGCCGCGCGGGAGGAGGCAGGGGCCCGCGCCGAAGCGCTCGCCCGCGAGCTCGAGGCCGCGCGCACCGAGGCCGCGCGTCGACTCGCCGAACTGCGCGGCGAAGCGGAGCGGCGCCTCGAAGAGGAGCGCGCGGCCACCGCTCGGGCCCTGGCGGAGCGGGACGCTGCGCAGGCGGATCTGGAGCGCGCGCTGCGCTCGGCCGACACGGCGGCCCGCGAGCGGATCGAGGCGCTCGGCCGGGAGCTCGAAGCGGCCCGGCAGGAGCGCGATCGGCTCGAAGCCGAGCAGGCTCGCATCGCGGCCGAGCTCCAAGCGCGTGACCGGGCCGCAGCCGAGCTGCGCGCCGCCTGGGCGGCCGCCGAGCAAGCCCGCGCCGCTGCGGCGGCGGAGGTCGTCGGGCTGCGCCGGGCGCTCGCCACGATCGAGGCGGACCGGGTGAGCCTCGCCGGCGAGCGCGACCAGCTCGCCGCGCGCGCGGACATGCTCCGGTCGGCGCTCGACCGGAGCGAGGCCCGGATCAGCGAGCTCGAACGAGCCCTCGAGGCGGCGCAGACGGCGGGGCTCGCCGGGATCGAGCGGGCCGAGCGTCGCGTTCGTGCGCTCGAGGAAGAGCTCGCTCGAGCGGGGCGAGCGGCAGCCGACGAGGCCGCCGCCCGCGACGGCCGGATCGCCGACCTCGAGGATCGGCTCGCGCGGGCCGAAGAGGCCTTGGCCGAACGGACCCGGGAGCGCGATTCCCTGGCCCAACGCGCCCAGCTCTTCGCCCACGAGCTCAAGGATCTGCGCGAGACACTCCAGGCCGAGCGGCTGGCTCGTGAAGAACGCCTCGCCGAGCTGCACGCCCAGCTCATGGCGGGCGAGGCCGAGCTGGAGACGACCCGACAGATCCTCGAGGGCGAGACCCGCTTCCTGCAGGAGGCGATCGCTCGGCTGCAGCAGGAGCTCGCGGCGGCGACCGCCGCGCGCGAGGAAGCCACGGCCCGCGGCGAGGCGCTCGCCCGTGACTTGCAGACCACCCGCGCCGAAGCGGAACGCCGGATCGCCGAGCTGCGCGCCGAAGCGGACCGGCAACTCGCGGAAGCCCGGAGCGAGGCGGAGCGAGCCCGAGCCGAGGCCGCGCAGAAGCTCGCGGAGGCCGAGCGGCAACTGACGGACGCCCGAGCGGCGGCGGCCCGGGATGCGGCCGAACGCGACCGGCGGCTGGCCGAGCTGGGGCATACCCTCGCCACGGCGACCGCGGCGCGGGAGGAGATCGCCGCACGGGCCGAGGCCCTGGCTCGCGAGCTCGAAGCCACGCGGGCCGAAGCGGAACGGCAACGCGCCGCGCTGCGCGTGGCACTCGAGCAGCAGTACGCCGCTGCGGCACAGGAGCTCGCGAGCCTTCGCAGCGAGGTCGAGCGGCTGGCGAGCGCGCGTGCCGAGGCCGAACGGGAACTCTCCACCCTCGCGACCGACGCGGAACGGCGCATCGCGGCACTCCGAGCGGAGCGGCGCGAGGCCGAGTCGCGGGCCGCCGCGCTCGAGGCTCGGCTTTTGGTGGCCGAGCGCGAACAGAGCCGGCTCGAAGGCGAGCTCGCCGAGACGCGCGCCGCCTTGGGCGAGGCCGTCGACCGGGCGCGTCGGCTCGAGCTCGACGCGCTCAAGCTCGAGAGCCGGCCCACGCAGCCGCTCGCGGCCACGCCGCGCGAGGACGGTGCGGTCGGCCGGATCCTGCTCGAGGGTGTCGTGCCGTTCGGCCTCGGCCGCGCCGACCTCGGGCCGCTCGGCGAGCGGGCGTTGGCCCGTCTCCTGAGCGAGCTGCGGGCAGCCCTGGAGAGCCGGGCCGATGCGGCCTGGTGGCTCGAGGTCGAAGGTCGGACCGACGCCCGGCCGATCAGCCGCGCCGCGTTCGAGTCGAACGAGAGCCTGGCGGCGGCCCGAGCCGCTGCCGTCGCCGACCGGCTGGTCGCGCAGGGCGTGCCGCGCGAGCGGTTGCGGCTCCTGAGCCGCCCCGGCGATCGGCCGGGAGTCGGCGACGAGCGGGCGGTGGTGATCCGGCTCGTCGAACGCTGAGGTCGGCCGGGCGCCGCCGAGCCCCGACGCCGATCGGCCCTCAGGCGGCGCGGTCGAGCCCGAACTGCAGGCTCGCGAGCCGGGCGTAGAGGCCGCCCCGGCTCACGAGCTCGTCGTGGCGGCCCTGGCCGACGACCCGGCCCTCGTCGAGCCCGACGATCCGATAGGCCTTGCGTACGGTCGCGAGCCGG
>Ga0101944_10000583_pt1 | contig 102697 bp, 81 predicted proteins | sample DewCreD2012metaG_FD_75245 | JGI IMG/M metagenome (GOLD analysis project Ga0101944, IMG submission 75245) | Hot spring sediment bacterial and archeal communities from British Columbia, Canada, to study Microbial Dark Matter (Phase II) - Dewar... ... | reverse complement strand
AGCCGCTCGGCCTCATCCAGCAGGCGGTCCACCTGCTCAAAATAGACCGGATCGGGGCGGTCGGGCGTTTCCACCCAGGGGCGGTGGCCGGTCTCGTTCGGGTGGGGCTGCTGATTCTCCATGCCCGTGCCGCTGCCCCACGCCAGCACCCCCTGGATAACGGTAAAACCTTTGGCGGCGCGGTTTTGCAGGTAGCGCACGGCATCTTGCAAAGGGTACTGCGAAAACAGCGGCCAGGCGGTGTCACCCATCCAGAAGAAGGGCCGGCCGGCGGCGTCTACCAAATAGCGCCCGCTGTCGCTAACCCGCACCGGGCCAACGAACCCCTCCACGTTGAGGGACTTTTCTGTCATATCCATCCTCCAAAGATCGTTTCAGTAGTTTTGCATTTTTAACAAGCCCGTTCGCGAAACCACAGATAAACACAGATTTTCTCGTTCCCCAATCTGCTGGAGCATCCTCTGCGTCTCTCTGCGGTTCCGTTAAGCTTTGTTAAATCACAAAAATACTGATTGTTTCGTGCTGGCGAACCGTATCATTGTACACCCAACGGGCAGGGCTGTGACCTGCAATTTACACGCCATTCAATAAGCAACCGTTTTATGGGATGTTTCCTTAACCCAAACGGCCGTAATACAGGCGCGTATCGTACTCAAAAGCAACTTTGCCGCCAACCTGGTAGCGGTGGAAAATGCGCTCTAACCCCGCCAGGATCTCCGCATGGCCCGGCTGGCCGGCCGCTGGCACATAAGAAGAAGATAACAGGCGGCCCTGCATCCCTTCCAGGTCAAAGTACTGGGCGTTATCAAACGTCTCGATGCGCAGGCCGTCGCTGCCGTAAAAATCACGGATGATGCCTTCATCCAGGTGCTGATGGCGGACCGTGGTGTAATCCGTGCCGTATTGGAGCAAGAGTTCTTCGTAGGCCCGCAGGAAGGGCGTGGCGTTGATGCGGCGCTCATTCCAGACCAGTACCAGCCATCCGCCGGGCTTAAGGATGCGCTCGAACTCGCGGCGCGCGCGCGGGAGGTCGAACCAGTGAAAGGCCTGCCCCGCGGTGATAAAATCCACCGCCTGATCGGGCAGACCCGTGGCTTCTGCTGATCCATCCAGGCTGGCAAAGCGCGGGTAAGCCGCCAAAAACTGCTCTCCGGCGGCGCGCATGGCCGCGTTGGGTTCCACGCCGAACACCCGGCATCCCAGGTCCAGGAACAGCCGTGCCAGCAGTCCCGTCCCTGAGCCTACGTCCGCCACGATGGAGTTAGGTGACAGGCCGCAGCGTTCTTGCAGGGGAGTTAAAATCTCCGGTGGGTAGCCAGGGCGGAATTTAACGTAATGATCAACGCGCGACGAAAACCGTTCTTTCGGGTCCACGGTATCCTCTCTTTACAACTCAATACACAACTCAATACCAAACTGCCCTCTTAACACCTGCCGGGCTTCTTCCTCGCTCTCCAGCTCGCGCCTGCCGCCGCGCGTAACAATCAACCGCCGGTTGCTGAAGGTAAGATGCCCATCCGCCTGGTTATTTTACCGTGATCCCCTGAGTAATGGCCTTCACTTCGGCCATCACGTTTTCTGGCTCAAAGACGCGCTTCCAATCCGGCTGGAAGATGCGCTCTCTGGCCCGCGCCACTGCCAGCTTGGCCCCGTCTGACAGTTCCGCGTCAATATATTTGAACAGGATACCCACGTTCACGTTCATATGCCCCAAAATGAACTGGCGGGCGGCTTCTTCGGGAACGCCGCGCCTGACTGCTTCTTGAATGGCCTCGGTAATGATGACCATGCAGGTCAGCACCACCGTTTCAGATAGGGCGGGTTCTAAGATCGCCATTTGCTCAACGGTCACGCGGTAGACGTTCATCACCGGGGCGAAGATAGCGCGCACCACCGCTTCGCCGCGGGCGTAGTCGGCTTCTGGCCCCTGCATCAGCGCCGCGACCACGTGTTGTTTGGCTTTGATAGCTCCAAAGAAGTCTAAGCGGGCTTCGGGGTCGGTCTCATCGTTGACAATCGGCGGGTGGCAGGGATGGCAGACGAATATGGAGATATCTTCGCGGACGGGCAGTTCGCCGCCGTGCGGGGCAGCCGGGTCGAGCAGTACCAGCATGGCGCCCGGCCGCATGTGCGGTACAATCTCGTGAGACACTTTGCCGATCAATTTATCGGGGACGGCCAGGATGACAATATCCGCCTGGGCGGCGGCCTGGAGGGGCGGGGTGGGCGCGTCGCCGCGCTCGCGCAGCCGGTTCTGACCGGCCTCGCCAGCTTCGACGTACAGCGTCTGGTAGCTGCTGGTCTGGCGCAGCCGTTGAGAGATGCGCGATCCCATCTTACCCGCTGCGCCAAACAATGCAATCGTCGTCATAACAGCCTCCTTATGAAAAACAAATCACGCGGTTATCATTGGCCGAGTCGTAGGCGGCAAAGACGAGCCGCACGGTTTTCAGATTGTCCTCGCCGGTGGTCTCGGCCTGGCCCTCACCCTTGAGGGCGCGCAGCAGGTTAGCGTTGCAGGGCACAATACTGGCGTGGACGACATCATAAGCAGGGTCCGCCCAAGAATAGCGCGGCGGTGGACAGCGCCGCAGCAGCGTACCCTCGCGCGTAGTCAGGCGAACCCAATAATCTGGCCCCAATTCCAGCGAGCCGCGCTCGCCCTCGATAAACAGAAAGGTCTGCGGGAAGGCTTCGCGCTCCAGGTAGTTTTCGGCATAGGCCATATTGACCACCACCGTCGTCTGCCGCCCGCCCATCTCCATCATCACGGTTGCCACGTCTTCGCCGCGAATATCGCGGTGAACCCGGCGGATCTGGCAGTAGAGGCTGTCGGCCTCGCCAAAGAGGAAGCGGGCTGTGTCGAGAACGTGAGAGCCAAGATCGGTGAGGATGAACTGCTCCAGTTCCTTGAGGAACGGCTGGTTTTTGAACACCGGAAAGCCGGAGATCATGTCGATGCGGGCGCGGAAGGGCGCGCCAATCGCGCCAGAGCTGAGTATATCGCGCACTGCGCGGATGGGGGTTTGCCAGCGCCAGTTTTCGTGGATGAACAGCGGCACACCCGCCGCCCGGCAGGCCGCCACCATCCCTTCCGCCGAGGCCAGGTCGGTGGACATGGGCTTCTGGCAGATGACGGGCTTTTTGTACTGCGCCGCCAGGTGAACCAGAGGGGCGTGCGTCTCAACAGCGGTGATAATATCCACAAAATCAACGGGGGTCTGTTCCAGCAGTTTTTCGGGGTCATCGGAAACCTGCGCGATGCCAAACCGGGCGGCCATCTCCGCGGCCCGCGCCAGCGTGCGGTTGTAAATCGCCACCGGTTTGGCCCCACCCACTTCGAACCAGGCTGGGATCTGAAAATTGGACCAGAATCCCGCCCCAAACACCGCGAATTGTAAATCCGGCATAGATGCCTCCTCTGTATTGTGATTCTCGCGTCGGTAAAAAAGATTATAATCTTCAAAACCAATCGCGATAAGGAGAACACACGCATGCCTCCTCTCCGAACGGCCATTTTGGGATGCGGCGGCTTTACCCACAGGCACGCCGCTATTCTGGCTTCACTACCTGAAGAAGTTGAACTGGTGGGATTCTGCAACCGCACCATCGCCAAAGCCGAGGCGTATGCGCGGCAGTACACCGGCGGGCGCGCGCCGGTCTTTGCGGACCATCACGCCATGCTGGAAACGCTCGACCTGGACCTGCTGGTGATCAACCTGCCGCCCTATGCTCACACCGACGCGGTGGAACTGGCCGCCGCGCGGGGAACGCACATTTTTATTGAGAAACCCATTGCCCTCACCTCTGAAAAAGCCTGGCAGATGGTAGAGTGCGTGGAACGGGCCGGGGTAAAAACCCAGGTGGGGTTTCAACTGCGCTTTGGGGCCGCCGTAGAAAAGGTAAAAGCCCTGATCGCTTCTGGTCAAAGCGGCCTGCCGGGGTTGATGGCGGCGCGTTACTTCTGCAACTCACTGCACAGTGAATGGTGGCGGCAGCGCCATCTTTCTGGCGGACAACTGGTTGAGCAGGTGATCCATATGGTGGACCTGATGCGCTATCTGATGGGCGAGCCGGTGAGCGTCTTCAGCCGCCAGGCCAACCTGTTTCACCAGCACATCCCCGGCTACACGGTGGAAGACGTCAGCGCAACGACGATGACCTTCCCTGGCGGCGCGCTGGGGGTGATCTACGCTACCAACGGGGCCATCCCCAACCGTTGGATCAACGATTACCGCCTGGTGGCCGGCAACCTGACGGTAGACTTCAGCGACGCCAATCACGCTGTGCTGACTTACACCGCCCAGGAAGGCGCGCCCACTGAGACCATCGCCTCGGAACAGGATATGTACCGTCTGGAATGGCTGGACCTGATCGCCGCCATCCGCACCGGCGGCGAGACGCGCACCCCCATGCGCGAAGGCGCGCGCTCGCTCGATTTGGCGCTGGCGGCCACCCGCTCTGCCACCGAAGGATGCGAGGTCAAGCTGTAATACAGGTTAGCAAAGCAGAGTATAATCCGTCTCATGATGCCCCTTCACCGCCTTAAAACCGCGCTGAACACGCCCTGGCAGCGCACCCTGTACATTATGTTTTTCGCCCAACTGCTGACGGCGGTCGGCTTTTCGAGCATTTTCCCGTTCCTGCCGCTGTACATTCACGAATTGGGCTCCAGCACCGGAACCAGCCTGGAACTGCTTTCTGGGTTGGTCTATTCCGGCCAGGCTTTTACCATGATGCTCACCGCTCCGCTATGGGGCGCGCTGGCCGACCGCTACGGGCGCAAGCTGATGGTCGAACGCGCCATGTTCGGCGGCACGGTCATCCTGCTGTTGATGGCCTTCTGCCGCTCCGCCGAAGATTTGGTGATCTTACGGGCCATCCAGGGCCTGATCACCGGCACAGTGGCCGCGGCCAACGCCCTGGTGGCCGCCATGGCCCCGCGCGAGCACAGCGGCTACGCCATGGGGCTGCTTCAGGTAGGGCAGGGCGCGGGGGTGGCCCTGGGGCCTATGGTGGGCGGGGTCATCGCCGACTCTTATGGATACAGCGCGGCTTTTTACGTCACCTCGCTGCTGCTTCTGCTGGGGGGACTGCTGGTTTTGTTTGGAGTTAAAGAGCCGTTTGACCCGCGCGCCAAAGCCAAAGGGCGGCCCTCGGTGCTGGGCGGCTGGCGCGAGATTCTCGCCAGCCCCGGCGTACCGGTGAACTACAGCCTGGGGTTCCTGAGCAGTCTGGCGCGCAATATGCTTCTGCCCATCCTGCCGCTGTTCATCCCGCTGGTCCTGGCTTCAACGCAGTCGGTCAACACCTTCACCGGCCTGGTGGTGGGGGTTTCATCGGGGACGACGACGCTGAGCAGTATCTACTTTGGCCGCCTGGGAGACCGCATCGGCCACCGCAAGGTGCTGGTCACCAGCCTGATCGCAGGCGGGCTGTTGTACATCCCACAAATCTGGGTCAACGCCGCCTGGCAAATTTTGATTTTACAGGCCGTTATTGGAGTGGCGTTGGGCGGGGTGATCCCCTCTTACAGCGCCCTGCTGGCACGCTATACCCGCCCTGGCTTAGAGGGGGCCGTCTATGGGCTGGATAACGCCATTGGTTCGGGCGCGCGTGCCCTGGCCCCCATGCTCGGTTCGGCAGTGGCAGTGTGGTTGGGACTGCGCCCGGCCTTTGCCATCACCGCTGTGGTCCTGGTGCTGGCCGGGCTCGCCGGCTCTGCGCTGCTGCCCCAGCGTGAGATGCCCCCCGCCCCGGCCTCTGAGAGGACCGCCCTGAAGCCGGCCAGAACCCCAGGGGAGCCAACCGCTCTGCATCAACGCGCTCGATGAGCCGGGCGCTTTACCCCACGACTAACGGCCCCCCCTCTGGGCGCATTGCAGGCGCGCTGTGCGCCCTGGCCGCGCTGGCATTGGCGTGCAGTGCCGCGCCCACCTATGTGCTGATGGCGACTGCCGCCCCCACCCGGCCTCCGGCGGCCACGGCGACGGCTTTTCTTCCTGCTTCCCCAATGGCTATGCCTACGCGCAAATCCACCCCAACCGCTACCCCTTCGCCCTCACCTTCGCCTTCCCCTACCGCCACGCCTCAACCTACCCTCACGCCGACTTTTACCCTCACGCCAGAGCCAACCGCCACTCCCACCGTTACGCTCTCACCCACGCCCACGCTCACCCCCATCTTTTTCAACCCTGATCTGCCCGCCGAGGCCGCCATCCCGGGCATTTCGGGAGCAGATCAGGCTCTGCCGCTGTCTTGCGAGGCGCGCTCGGCGGTGGATTGGGCCGCGTATTTTGGCATTTTGATTGACGAATTGGAATTTCAATACCGCCTGGACACCAGCGACAACCCCAACCAGGGATTTGTCGGCGACCCCAACGGACTGCCCGGCCAAATTCCCCCGTTTTCTTACGGCGTTCACGCGCCGCCGGTGGCAAAGCTGCTGCGCGAATACGGCCTGAGCGCCCAAAGCCGCACCGGCATCACCCCCGATGACCTGCGCCTGGAAGTTTCGCAGGGCCGCCCGGTCATCGCCTGGGTGATTGGTCACGTCTGGTTGGGGTACAGCCGCACTTATACCGCCGCCGATGGAACGACCGTCCTCGTCGCCCCCTACGAGCATACCGTCATTGTCACTGCTTATACCCGGCAAACTGTTACTGTGTTAGACGGCAGTCAGGTGTATACCGTCCCCTGGGAGCAGTTTTTAGCCTCCTGGGCGGTGCTGGGCAATATGGGTGTGGTGCTGGCCGCGAATTAAGCGTGAGTGTGACTCATCCGCTCGTGCAGTACCTGAGCCAATCCTCCCGGCGAATCAGGAAACTGAACATTCGTTTGTTTAAGATCGTAGGCTTCTCGCACCAGGTAATCCACCGTCATCACATCTAACTTTTCAGTCAGGCCGCACTGGCTCATCACCGTTCTGATAAAGGCGGACCAACTTTTATTTTCACCCATCAGGCGCCAGAGCTGGGAGAAGAGTTCTTCGGGTAAACTCGTCATTTTTTCGAGCATCTCCTTTGGGGTTCCTGTAAAAAAACCGAGGGTTGAAACGCCACCGAGACAAGTGTATAACCGCTTCTCCTCACTGTCATTGGGGACAATCCTTGATTTCAGGGGGGGAAACCCTGGTCTTGTATTGATTAAAACGAAGTATCTATGCCGTTTGTTTCACCCGCACAGCTACGACCACCAACCTGCAACCCTGCTTTAGCCATTTGGCATTAATTGTTTGCCCTTCAAGGGGAAGGCACACAGGCGTTCTTCTTCTGAAAGCGCCTGGCGGGCCTGATCGCGCACGTTGTTGACACCGGCAAAGAATTCGCGCATTAACACCACCGAGAGATACTTTCCACGCGGGGTGAGGGTGATTTCATCGCGGGTGATGCGCGCAAAAGCGCCGACCAGGAACATAAAAAGCATTTCCAGCCACAGGCCGCGCTCGGCGCTGACGCCAAAGGATTTTTTGAAACGCTCTCGGTTAAAGCGCAGGCTGAACAGCTCCATCATAAAGCGGTAGCGCATCTGCTCGCGCTTGCCGTAGCGCTGACGGGCCGCAACCGACATATGCCCTGCCTCAATCGCCCGGCTGTACTCATTCAACGAAAAGGTGTTGACGTACAGCGAGCCATCCAGGTAGCTGAACGCGCCGGAACCCAGGCCCACGTACTCTTCATCTTCGACGATGTACTCGTCAATCATGCCGCCGCCGGCGCGCAGGAACGTCCAGGCGGACATGGGCTTGAATTCCGCGCTAAGCTCTTCAAGGATGATCTCATAATAGCGCGCCTCGCGCCCATAGTTTACCCGCCCCACGGAGCGATCTAACGATTTGGCGACCGAGGGCGATGACATCAACGGGTAGAAGGTGGTCTGCTGCGCGCCCGAAGCGATCACCGCGCGCACATCGCGCCGCAAGATTTCTTCCGTCTGGTTGGGGAAGTTGTAGATCATGTCTACGTTCAGCGATGGGAAGTGCGGGGCCGCCTGGCGGATTCTTTCCAGCACAGCGGCGCCGGAGCCGAACTTATAGTAACGTCCCATTTGCTTCAGCAAGCCATCGTCAAAAGACTGTACCCCAACCGAGAGGCGCTGGACGCGCCCTTCCAGTTTAGCGATGATTTCAGGAATGAGGTGGTTGGGATTGGTTTCACACGAGACTTCACCAATGGGGAACAGCTCGCGGGCCAGGTCTATAGTTTGAACCAGTTCGTCAATGAGGATGGTGGGCGTTCCGCCGCCGATATAGAGCGACGTAAAGCGATATCCCAGGCGGTGCGCCATGCGCATCTCTTCACGGAGCTGTTTAAAATACGTGTGCGCCTTTTCTTCCTGGAGCAAAAAGCGGTTAAAGGAGCAGTAAGGGCAGAGGCTCTCACAGAAAGGCACGTGCAGGTAGAGCGTATAGGTTTTGCCCGCGCGGGGACCAGGCAGGGTTTTCACCGTCGTTGGCTCCAGCCGCAGGTACTGCTTCGCCATTCGTTTCAGGTAAGGGGTCAAAATAAACTGCGATAACAACCGCGCCACCCCCACCCCGACCCGTTCCTTACGTTGAGTGTGCCTGGTCTGCGGCGATGAAGGCTGGTTGGAAGCGATGCGTTTAAGTTCATTCATGTTTTGCTCGATTTGGATAAAGATATATCCCTAAAACTACGACCTGCACAGGCTGACAGACGGCGCGGCCGCGGATGCAGCCCCAGCAGGAGGGAATTTTCAGGTTGGCTACAAAAATATTGAACTAGAGCCTGGGTTATTGTACCTAATGGCAGACGCAAACACAACTTAATTTATCCACTAAAATTGTGAATAATATCACTTGTTAGATGCTTATCAAGCGTCTTGCTAAGGGTATTAAAACGCGCCAGACTGCCGGGTGCAATCAGGGATATCCGAACCACAGACCGAGAAAGTCCCCCAAAGGGCACTGCTTCGGCAGACACTGTAGAAAACTATGCTACAATCCAATAGCTGGTGCCCATTTTCCTGTTCAAACCGCAAGGAAACCACATGATCCGCACCGAAAACCTTACCAAGATCTTTTCATTGGGAAAGAAGGCCGAGCCTATTACCGCCGTTGACCGCCTGACGCTGGAGGTGGCGGAAGGGGAAGTCTTTGGCTTCTTAGGGCCTAACGGCGCCGGGAAAACAACTACCGTGCGCATGTTAACCAGCCTGATCGCCCCAACCTCGGGCCAGGCATTCATCGGTCCGTACCAGATCGGCAGAGACGATCAGGCCATCCGCCGCATGGTCGGCATTTTAACGGAAACACCCGGCATGTACGAGCGCCTCTCGGCAGACAAAAACCTGACGATCTTCGCCCGCCTATACGGCGTCAGAGACGTGCCCGGCCAGGTGGAAAAATACCTGCGCATGTTGGGCCTTTGGGAGCGCCGCTTTGATCCGGTAGGCAGTTTTTCTAAGGGGATGCGCCAGAAGCTAGCCATCGCCAGGGCACTGCTGCACGAACCGCGCGTGTTGTTCCTCGATGAACCCACCTCAGGCTTAGACCCTGAAGCCTCGCGCATGGTGCGCGACTTTATCGAGGAACTGCGCAAATCGGGCGTGACGATCTTCCTCTGCACCCACAACCTCGATGAAGCCGACCGTCTGTGCGACCGCATCGGCATCTTTAAAACCCGCCTGGTAGCGGTGGATACGCCTCAGAACCTGCGCGCCAGCCTGTTCGGGCGCAAGGTGGTCTTCCACCTGCAAACGATGGAACCGCGCTGGCAAGAAGTGGTGCGCGCCCTGCCCTTTGTGCGCGACGTGCAGATGATTGACCGCCGCCTGGTCATCGCGCTGGACGACCCCGAAGCGCATAATCCCGTCATCGTGCGCCGCCTGGTTGAAGCCGGGGCTGATATTCAATTTGTGGGCGAATTGCGCCACTCGCTGGAAGATATTTATTTGCAGGTCATTCGCGCGGAATAAGGATAAGCCAAGATGGACTTCAACCGCATCCTGACGATCGTGGATAAAGAATGGGCCGAGGTCTTTAAAAACCGGCTCGTCCTCTTTACTGTCAGTTTTATGCCCCTGCTGCTCACGATTTTGCCGCTGGCAATGCTGTACTTCACCGGCGCCTCCGGCGAAGACCTGGTCGGCGACAGCGCCGACATCCCCCCGCAGTTCTTTCAGATGTGCGGGCAGCTTTCGCCCATTGAGTGCATGCAGTACTTCCTCATCAACCAGTTCCTGCTGATGTTTATGATGATGCCCCTCATCATCCCCACCGCCATCGCGGCCTACAGCATCGTGGGCGAAAAGACCACCCGCAGCCTGGAACCACTGCTGGCGACCCCAATTACCACCGTGGAACTGCTGGTGGGCAAGGCGCTGGCGGCGGCTCTACCAGCCATCGGGGCTACCTGGCTGTGTTTCTTCATATTTGTCGCGTTAATACCGGTGGCGGGGGGCACGCCGGGGCTGGTAAGCATGGCCCTCGGGCCGACCTGGCTGGTGGGCATTCTTATCATCGGCCCGCTGATGGCGGTGGCTTCAGTGAACATGGCCGTCATCGTCTCGTCGCGCGTCAATGATCCGCGCGCCGCCGAGCAGATTTCGGGCATCCTGATCGTCCCCATCCTGGCGCTGTTATTTGGGCAAATTGCCGGCCTGATCGTCATCAACCCAACCGTCATGGCGATCACGGCTCTCGTTATGGTGGTGATTGACGCCGCCCTGGTCGTCGCCGGCGCGCGCCTGTTTCAACGCGAAGTAATTTTGACCCGCTGGAAATAGACAATGAAACCTTTACAATGGCATCTGCGATTGGCGCTCATCCTGTTGGTTGGGATGCTCGCTCTACCCTGGCAGCGGGCGGGCGCGCAGGAAGAGAATACCCCAGAGTTTCGCCTGAACGTCCGGCGCAACTTTGGTTACTCCAGCGGCAGCCAGATTCGGGGCCGCTTCACCAATTCGATTGTAGGGCCGGTGGAGAAGATCCAGTCGGTCACGTATCTGATTGACGGGCAAGAGATGGCGACCGTCACCGAGCCGCCATTCTCTTACACTTACCAAACCGATGACTATGCCCTCGGCTGGCATGACCTGAGCGCCCTGGTTCGCACTCAGGACGGGCGCACCGTTGAAACGCCCACGCGACGCTTCCAGTTCGTCAGCCCAGAAGAAGAGTTTGCCGGGGTGCGGAGGATCATCTTTCCCGTCCTGGGCGGGGTCATCCTGCTGATGGTGCTGGTCATGGGCGCGCAAATGCTCTTTTTGCGCGAAAAAACCCTCAACCTGCCCCTGGGTACGCCTCGCCAGTACGGCTTGCGGGGCGGGACGATCTGCAAACGCTGCGGGCGGCCCTTTGCCATCCACCTATGGGCGCTGAATTTTGGCCCTTGGAAGTTAGACCGCTGTGACTTCTGCGGCAAGTGGGCTATGGTGACGCGCCTGCCCCTCGAAGCACTGCGCGCCGCCGAACAGGCCGAACTGGCCGCCGCCGCGCCCCAAGAGCCGGCAGGCCGGCCCAAACCAGAAGATGAACTACGCAAAAAGCTGGATGATACCCGCTATATTGACAGTGACGGATGAGCCGCCCCCTGCGTACTTTTTATGCGTTTTTTCTTCGTAAATCTCTTGTTAGGGGTCCTTGATATTTGTATAATGGTCATATGCTTCGATCCACAGCGCCGCTAACCGCCCTAATTCTGGTGATTCTCGTGGCAGGCGTGTCGGCGGGTCCTGCCTTCTTACAATCCACCCAGGGGGCCGAGTTCTTTGAAGAGACCGGTCACTGGGTGCGAACGCCGTTCCTGGAGTTTTATCACCAGGCTCCCGACCCTCTGCTGCTGTTCGGTTACCCCATCACTGAGGCGATTGACCATCCCATCCGCCAAGGGGTAAAGATTCAGTTCTTCCAGCGCGCCCGCATGGAGTGGGATACCAACGGGACGGCGGGCGTCACCCTGGCGCCGCTGGGTGAATTTTTATACGACAACTTACAACACGGCGAAAAGGCCGATTTTGCCGTGAACAACGGGGCCTGCCGGAACTTTCCGGCCACCGACAAGCGGGTGTGCTACAGCTTTTTGCAGTTCTACGATGCCAACCAGGGCGCGATCTACTTTGGCAACCCCATCTCAGACGTAGAGATTCTCGACAACCGCCTGGTGCAGTACTTCCAGTATGCCCGCATGGAATGGCGGCCTGAAAACGAGCCGGGCCAGCGCGTGGCCCTTACCGACATCGGACGGCTGGATTTTGACATCTTTATCGGCGACGACTCGTACACCGAGGCGATCAACAACGTGGTCGAGGCACGACCGACTCGCATTCAGGTCTATACCTTCCCAGACCGCCCGCTGATCAACACCCCCACGCGCCAGAAGGTCTTTGTAATCGTCCGCAACCAGAACAACCAGCCTGTGGAAGGCGCATTGGTAATGATCGAAGTGCGCCTGCCAGATGGTACATCGGTGCAGTATCGGCCCGACCCGCCTACCAATGCGGATGGCTTTGTGGAAGTAGGGTTTGACCTGCCGGCACTCCAGCCCAACCAGGTGGTGACGGTCATTGCCAGGGCCAACGTGGTCAACGGGCCAGAGGGCGAAGCCGAGACGATGTTCCGCATCTGGTGGTAACGATCTGAACTACGCCAGCGGGCTGCGGCCCGCTTTTTTTATTTTCCTCTCCAGCGTGCTATAATATTGATAGAAAAAATATCCTAGTCGCCCCAATGGAGGCCAGAAAGGAACGCTCGCCTTGCCAAAACCCACTCGCCACTCCCCCAAACCAACCGCCCCGCGCCGCGCCGCCAGCGCCACAGCGCGCCGGCCAGAAGCCAAACGCGGCAGTCCGCGCGCGCGCAAGTCTGGCGGGGGCGCGCCCTGGCAGAGCCGGCCGGTGGTCAACCCTTTCAGCGGCTGGAACCGTCTGTCTATTGACCGCAAGCTCGACATTTTGGGGGTGATCCTGGCGCTGGTTGGGCTGCTGACGCTTCTCAGTCTGTTGAGCAGCTCTAACGGCCTGCTGACGGGCTGGTGGGTTGATTTTGTCAACCGCCTGGCCGGGTGGGGGTCGTTCATCCTGCCGATTGGCCTGACGGGGGTGGGCATCTGGCTGATTCTGCGCAACGTAGAGCGTCTTCCCATGCTGTCTGCCGAGCGTCTGGTAGGGGTGATCTTGCTGTACCTGAACCTGCTGGCCTGGCTGCACCTGGCGGCGGGCGGCGGGCTGGCCGCGGCAGAAGCCGGGCTAGGCGGCGGGTACATTGGGGCGCTGTTTGAGGGCGTTCTGGTCGGGGCGCTGGGCGTGGCCGGGGCAGTGGTGGCGCTGTTCTCGTGGCTGTTGATCGCCATTGCCCTATCGCTCGATATTTCGGTCAACGAACTGTTCATGTTTTTCCAAAAAATGCTGGCAAGCCTGGTCCGGCGTTTTAAGGCCCAGGCGGCCCCTGGCCGGGCTCTGCCGCCTATCCGCCAGCAGGCCATGCCGCCGCCCGAACCGGCTGTCACCGATACACTGCCGGCTGGTTTTCGCCCACTGCGGAGCGAACCGGCCGCTGACCCCACCCCCACGCTCGACCGCCTGTCCGAACCCGCGCCCACTCCCCCCCGGCCGCTCCGCCCGGCCCCAGAGAGCCAGCCAGCTTCTGGCACTGCCCCGGCTGAAGTCAAGGTGACGCACCAGGGACCGGCCACCCCACCCTGGAAGCTCCCCCCCATTGATGAAATCCTCGACCCCGGCACGCCGGAAGTGGTGAAGTCGAACCAGGACCAGGAACGCGGGCGGCTGATCGAAGAGACACTCCAATCCTTTGGCACGCCCGTGCGCGTGGTAGACATCCAGCGCGGCCCAACCGTCACCCAGTTTGGGGTCGAACCGCTGTATATCGAAACGCGCGCCGGGCGCACGCGCGTGCGGGTGAGCAAGATCGTGGCCCTGGCCGACGACCTGGCCCTGGCGCTGGCCGCCCCGCGCATCCGCATCCAGGCCCCCGTGCCGGGGCGCAACTACGTGGGCATTGAAGTCCCCAACCTGGAAGTCAGCCGCGTGCCCCTGCGCGACGTGATGGAAAGCGAGCCGTTCAGGCGGCTGCGATCGCCGCTGCGCTTTGCGCTGGGCAAAGACGTTTCGGGCCACGCCAAAGTTTACGACCTGGCGGCCATGCCCCACCTGCTGATCGCCGGGACGACTGGATCGGGCAAGTCGGTGTGCGTCAACTCACTGCTCACCTGCCTGCTGCTGAACAACACCCCCGCCGAACTGCGCATGATCCTGGTAGACCCCAAGCGCGTGGAACTGACCGGCTACAACGGCGTTCCGCACCTGTTAGCCCCTGTGGTGGTAGAAGCCGAGCAGGTTGTGGGGGCGCTCCAATGGGTACAGCGCGAAATGGACGCTCGCTACTACCGCTTTTCGCAGGTGGGAGCGCGTAACATCCAGGACTATAACCTCAAGAACTCGCCCCCCCTGCCCTATATGCTGGTGCTGGTGGATGAACTGGCCGACCTGATGATGCTGGCCCCCGATGAAACGGAGCGCAGTCTCACCCGCCTGGCCCAACTGGCCCGCGCGACCGGCATTCACCTGGTGCTGGCAACGCAGCGGCCCTCGGTGGACGTGGTGACGGGGTTAATCAAAGCCAACTTTCCGGCGCGCATTGCCTTTGCCGTGGCCTCTGGAACCGACAGCCGCGTAATCCTCGATCAGCCCGGCGCGGAGCGCCTGTTGGGGCGCGGCGATATGCTCTTCCAGGCTCCAGACGCTGCCGCGCCGGTGCGCGTTCAGGGGGTATGGGTGTCGGAAGGGGAAATCCAGCGGCTGGTGGAATATTGGCGCAACCAGGCTTACGAACTGCGCAACCAGGCCGTAGCCGCCCCTACCGCCGCCCCCGTGAATATGGACCTGCCCCTCAATGCCCCCCTGCGGCAGACGCCCCTGTGGGGTGATGACGCCGACAAACCCGGCGACCCGCTGCTGCCAGAGGCTACCGCCATCGTGCGCCAGGAAGGCAAAGCCTCGATCTCCATGCTCCAGCGCAAAATGCGCATTGGCTACACCCGCGCCGCCCGCCTGATTGACGCGCTCGAAGCGCAGGGCATCGTTGGCCCGGCCCAGGCATCCTCGCAGGTGCGCGAAGTGCTAGACCCAGGCCGTCCGATGAACGCCGGGGCCGAGAACAGCCTGCCGGAAGCCTGATCGCGGGATGATCCTGCGGTACAATACCACCCATACAACCTGAGAGGATTAACCATGGCTTCTTTCGTCAAATTCACGCTCGAAGATGGAACCATCGTCTACATCGAATCATCCGACGTACCCAAAGGCAGCGGCAGTCTCATCCCGCGCGGCGGGAGCGAACACGCCGAACCGGAAGCCGCTTCTTTTGAAAAATCGGTAGAGGCAGTGCGCAAAATGGCTTCGGTCATGCTGAACGGCCTGCGCGACGGCTTCGAGGACAAGCCCTCTGAAATTGGAATTTCTTTTGGTCTCAAAGCTTCTGCCGAGTTGGGCAGTCTGGTAGTAGCTCGCGCGGGGATGGAGTCGAACTTTAACGTCTCGCTGCGCTGGTACGAAGATCAGAAAGACTCCAAAGAAAAAGACCAGGAACCGCAGGAAAACGCCGCTGAAAAGCAAGAAATGCCATGAGTGAGCTGCTTGGAAGCGGGTCGCTCAGAAGCGGGGTTCTGCCGAAAATGTACACCGAACTGGCTGAATGGTGGCCTTATATCTCACACCCTGCGGATTACGCCGAAGAGGCCGAAATTTACCGGCGCACCCTGCTGGGAGCCAATGAAAACATCCATACGGTGTTAGAGTTAGGCTCTGGCGGCGGCAACAATGCTTCGTTCCTCAAACAGCATTTTGAGATGACCCTGGTAGATCTTTCACCGGGGATGCTTGCCAACAGCCGCCGCCTTAACCCGGAACTGCCGCACATTCAGGGCGATATGCGCAGTGTGCGCCTGGGAAAAACCTTCGACGCAGTCTTTATCCACGACGCCATCATGTACATGACCAGCGAAGAGGATCTGTTTCAGGCCATCCAAACCGCCGCGGCGCACCTGGGACCGGGCGGGGTGGTGCTGATCGTGCCGGATCACGTGAAAGAGACGTACCACAGCGGCACCAGCCTGCACGGTCACGACGGCGCGGAACTCGGCCCAGAATACACCGGGCGCGACCTGCATTACATGGAATGGACGTATGACCCCGACCCCAGCGACTCCACCTACCTGGTGGATTTCGTCTACCTGATCCACGAGCCGGGACAGCCCACGCGCTGCATCTACGACCAGCACGTTTTCGGCATCTTCTCAGAGCAAACCTGGCTGGAACTGCTGCGCCGCGCCGGTTTTGAGGGCCGACTGCTGCCGTTTGAACACAGTGAAGTGGAACCGGGGTCTACCGAAATGATCCTGGGCGTAAAAAAGTAAGGATTTTTTTCAAAAAACCTTGCATTTCTGAGGAAAGCTGTTATAATCACAAATGTTCCTGGCGCGGATGCCCCCCTCATCCGCGCCAGGAACATTTTAACGCCCGCTGTTCATCTCTGGCGTCAGGAAAACGCGCATTAAACGCAACAGGCTTTTCGCTGTACTTTGCGAAAAGCCCTGTAATGACGCCCCTTGCGCTCCACGGCAAACGCGGCTATGATAGCGCAGTTTTGAAAAGGAGCGGTATGCCTGTACACCCCATCCTGGCGCTGATTGTGGATGGCAACAACCTGGCGCATTATCTTTACGAACTCACGACTCACAACCCGGTTTCCGTAAGCGAAATCTGGCAGTTAAGCATGCAGTTATCGGGGTACGTGCGCTCGGCGGGCCAACCGGTAATGGTGGAACTGTGCCTCGATCATTTTCCCCCTGATGAGCCGCCGCCGGATATGGCGGGTGTAAAGGTGCTCGTGGCCGGCGCGGCAGAAGACGCCGATGAACTGCTGCTCCAGCGCTTCCGCTTTCACCATCACCAGGGCTGGCCCTGCGTAGTGATCACCAATGATGAGGCTGTCTGCGAGGATGTACAGGCAGAAGGGGGCAAGTGCCTGCTGGCGTATGATTTCGTGCGCCGCCAGGGGAAGAAACCGGTCTTTCGCTCTCCACAAGAATTTCAATCGCTGCTGCGCGTGGGCGCGGCGGCAGGCAGTCATCCCCTACGGCCCCAACCCGCCCCCAAACGCCCAGCGCGCGCGCCCGCTCCGCCGCGCGCCGCGGTGCCGCCTCTCACGCCTGCGCCCCCACCTGAGCTTCCAGAAAAGCCCCCTGCCAGCGAACCTCCCGCGCCGCCTTCACCGCCCCAGCCCGCTTACCGCCTGACGCTCGAAACCTGGCCGCTGGCGGCGGGCGTACGCTTTTTGGTCGATTCGTTCTGCCCACAGCACGGGGACGAGTACCGCAAGCTGTACCGCTCGCTCAAAGATCATCCACTGGTACAGGCGGACCTGACGGAGCTGGCGGCGGCCCTGGTGGAATCGTGCGGACAGGAACCAGGGTTTGCCGCACGCGGCTCGCTGTTAGACCGCGTGCGCCTGGCACTGCTGCTCTCTCCAAACGAAGATGTGCCGCTGGCTGTGGTGGTCGAGCGCACCGGCCTGAACCCTCGGGGTTTGCACGGGCGCATCAAAGAGAAGGCTCGCGGCTGGCTGAAAATAGTATAATGGGCGCGTGTACGCTCAGAATCCCTGCCTGACCTGTGGCGCATGCTGTGCCGCTTATCGGGTGGCTTTCTACTGGGCCGAAGCCGACCCCACCCTGGGGGGTACCGTTCCGCCTGAGCTGACCGAGCCCTTACCGCCCTTCCGCGCCTGCATGCGTGGGACCAACCAGTCCACCCCTCGCTGCGTAGCCCTGCAAGGCAAGATCGGCGAGGCTGTTTTTTGTTCCATCTACGCCCTGCGTCCCACCCCCTGCCGCGAATTCGGCGCGCAGTGGCAAGAGCAAGAACGGCGCATCGTGTTCGCGCCGGGCGACCAGGAACGCTGTAACCGGACGCGCGCCGCCTGGGGCCTGCCCGCACTCATTTAGCTTGAAAGGCTGCCTATGACCACTCTCATGATCCGCAACGCGATCATCCATCCCACCGGCCAGCGCGCCGCGGTGCTTCTCTCCGGCGGGCGCATCCAGGCCATTGATACCTCTACGCCAGAACGCGCCGCGCCGCCTACAGCAAGCGTCATTGACGCCGCCGGGCTGACTCTGGCCCCTGGTTTCATTGAACTGCAAATCAACGGCGGATTCGGCGTAGATTTTACCGAAGACCCGGCGGGCATCTGGCGCGTGGCCGCCGAACTGCCCCGTTATGGCGTCACCGCTTTTCTGCCGACGGTAATCACCTCGCCGCTCGATACCATTGAGCGAGCCATCGCCGTGATGCGCGCCGGCCCACCACCCGGGTTTCGCGGCGCGGTTCCGCTGGGATTGCATTTAGAAGGGCCGTTCCTCAACCCGGGACGTAAAGGGGCGCATAACCCGGCTTACCTGCGCCTGCCCGACCCGCGCCTGGTGGCCGATTGGTCACCGGAAAACGGAGTGCGGCTGGTGACTCTGGCCCCCGAACTGCCCGGCGCGGAAGAGACCATCCGCGCACTGCGAGAGCAGGGGGTGATCGTCAGCGCGGGGCATTCGCTGGCGACTTTCGAGCAGGCCCAGGCCGCCTTTGCCGCCGGTGTGACCTACGGCACGCACCTCTTCAACGCCATGCCCCCGCTCGAACACCGCAGTCCCAACCTGACGGGCGCGCTGCTCACCACTCCCGGCGTAACGGTAGGGCTGATCGTTGACGGCATCCACGCCCACCCCGCCATTATCCGGCTGGCGTGGAAGGCCAAAGGGCCCAACGAGATTACCCTGGTAACGGACGCGATGGCCGCCCTGGGCATGGCCGAGGGGGTCTACCGCCTGGGGGACTTTGACATCACCGTCCGCCAGGGGGCGGCCCGCCTGCCCAACGGGGTGCTGGCCGGGTCCATCGTCCGGCCAGATGAAGAGATCCGCAATCTGATGGCCTACACCGGCTGCACGCTGAATGAAGCCCTGCCCACCTTCACCGCTACCCCGGCGCGCGTTTTAGAGCTGGCGGACCGCGGACGAGTAGAAGTGGGTGGTCGCGCTGACCTCGTCCTGCTCACCCCAGAAGGGCACATCCGCTACACGCTGGTAGGGGGCGAAGTGGTATATACTGAATAGGGAGGTTCAGCCATGTCGTTGCATTCCGAAATCATCGAACAGCCGCGCGTCCTGGCCGAGTTGCTGCGCGGGCAGTGGGCCAACGTACAGGCCATCGCGCGGGCACTGCAAGGGATAGAGATTGATTACGTCTTTCTGGCCGCGCGGGGGACTTCAGACAACGCCGGGCGCTACGCTCAATACCTGTGGGGGGCCGGCAACGGCCTGCCGATTGCCCTGGCGACGCCTTCGCTCTTTACTCTGTATGAAACCCCGCCCCGCTTGCGCCGCGCTTTGGTGGTGGGCGTGTCGCAGTCGGGCAAGTCGCCCGATATTGTGCGCGTGCTAGAAGAAGGCCGCCGCCAGGGCTGCCCGACTCTGGCAATCACCAACGCGCCCGATTCTGATCTCAACCGCGCCGCTGATTATCACATTGACATTCAGGCCGGCGAAGAGCGTGCCGTCGCCGCAACCAAAACCTACACCGCCGAACTGATGGCCCTCGCCATGCTCTCGGCGGCGATGGCCGGCTCGGAAGAAACCCTCGAAACGCTGGAGCGCGTCCCTGGCTGGGTGGAAGAAGCCTTACTCTTGGATGAAGAGATTGGCCGGGCAACCGAACGCTACCGCTACATGGAACAGTGCGTGGTGCTGGGGCGCGGATATAACTATTCCACCGCATTTGAATGGTCCCTCAAGCTCAAAGAGCTAACCTACGTGGCCGCCGAGCCGTACTCTTCTGCCGATTTTCAGCACGGCCCTATCGCCATTGTCGAACAGGGCTACCCGGTGCTGGCGGTCATCCCGCAGGGGCGCATCTTCTCGGACCTGCTGGCCCTGCTGCGCAGTCTGCACGACGAGAAGCGGGCCGAACTGGTGGTTATCTCTAACCGCCAGGAGGCTTTGCGGCTGGCCCGCTCGCCGTTCCGCGTGCCGGAAATGCCAGAATGGGTCAGCCCGCTGGTATCTATCATCCCGGCGCAGTTATTCAGCTATCACCTCACCCTTGCCAAAGGCTATGATCCCGACGCCCCGCGCGGCTTGCGCAAAGTGACCGAAACGCGTTAGGACAAAACCTTTGTCAGAATCAATTCAAGCACCCGCCATTCTTGTCATTTTCGGAAAATAAAATTATACTTCCCGTAAGAAATGGATGGCGTATGGGGATCAAACTAGACCAACTTGATAAAAAGATCATTGACCTGCTCGCCGTAGATGGTAGAATGTCTTGCGCGGATATTGCTCGCGCCATCGGCAAAATTTCAGAGCGGTCGGTCCGCTACCGGCTGGAAAAGCTGATGGCTGAGAACGTCATTCGCGTTACGGCGGCGCCCGTCCCACAGTCCTTGGGCTATTCGATTATCGCAGACGTGTACATCATGGTTGAATCGGGACAAGTTTTAGACGTGGCCCGGAAAATCGCCGCGTATGAGAACGTCTCGTATGTGGCCGGGTCCACCGGCGAGTTCGACCTGCGCGTTCAGGTCATTGCCCAAAACAACCGCGAACTGTACGACCTGGTGACTGAAGTGATCGGGAAGATTCCCGGCGTCCGTAAAACGACGACTTCGATGGTTCCGTTCATCGTCAAAGACGTGGATCAATGGCGCATTCCCTCGCCAGTCTTTAAGGATTTTGCCAAAGAGAAGGAAGAATAAGGATACGATTTTCTGGTAAACTTCTGAGCAAAAGACGGCGTCGGCGGATCAGGCAGGGGGAGAATCTCCAGAGGGGCTACGAAGGACAGGAGGTGAATCATGAATCTGGAAGGCTTGAAAGTCCTCTACCTGTTGGAAGATGGGTATGAAGACCTCGAATTCTGGGTTCCGATCATGCGGCTGCGCGAGGAGGGGGCGCGCGTCACCATTGCCGGCCCAAAGGCGGGCGAGGAATATCGGGGCAAGCACGGACTGGAGGCGACCTCAGAAGCCAGCATTGGCGACGTTGACCCGCAGTGGTACGATGCCGTCTGCATTCCGGGCGGCTGGGCGCCCGATAAGCTGCGCCGCTATGAGAGCGTGAAGCGGCTGGTAAAGACGCTGTACGATGAGCAAAAAACCATCGGGATGATCTGTCACGCCGGGCTGGTGGGCATCAGCGCGGGGATTGTCAAAGGGCATGACGCCACCGGCAGTGAAGGCATCAAAGACGACCTGATCAACGCGGGGGCCCGCTGGCGCGATGAGAGCGCCTTCCGCAGCGGCTGTATTGTGTGGGGCCGGGTCGTGGCCGATATTCCCAACTACTGCCGCGAGCTCGTTCATGCGCTGATGGAACAGAAACAACGGCTCAAATAACCTTCTACTTTTTTGATCCATGGGGAGAGAACTCTCATGGATCGAGAATCACACCCACCTTACCGAGACTCTTACCTTTGACACCGGACCCTTTACCCGATTTCTCTGAGCGCCGGTCCTTTCCCGGCACGCGCGACAATTCCTTTGATATCATTCTGCGCAGACAGGAACAGGTACAAAATATCCCCGATCTGGTTTTCGCGGGGCTGCTGCTGGTTCTGGCACTCATCCCTACCCTGGGCCGCTGGCCCTGGACGGTAGGGCTGTGGCTCTTCTTCCTGGGCGATTGGGCCCTGCTGGCCCTGCTGCCCAGGCTGGGCAAGTCGTTTGGCCCGCCCAAAACGCCGGTGATCTTGCTGGCACTGCCGCGCGCCATCCTCGCCCTTCTGCCGCCGCCGCTGGCCCTGCCCGTGCAGATCATCGGGACGCTGTTGGTGATCTACGGTTTTTGGATCGAGCCGCACACCATCCGCGTGACGCGCCAAACGCTGGTTTCGCCCAAACTAAACGCCGAAGCTCCCCCACTGCGCATCCTGCACCTGGGCGACCTGCACATCGAGCGCATCAGCGCGCGCGAGCGGCAGCTCAACCGCCTGGTGCGCGATTTGCAACCCGACCTGATTCTGTTCTCCGGCGACATCCTCAACCTCTCGTACCTGGATGACCCTACTGCCTTTGAACATGCCCGGCAGATCATGGCGGAATGGCAGGCCCCCTATGGGGTGTACGCCGTCAGCGGCAGCCCGGCGGTGGACCTGGACGAGCTGTTCCCGCGGCTGGTTGAGGGCCTGCCGCTGCGCTGGCTGCGCGACGAGCGCATCACCCTGGAAGCGAAAGGCCACGCCCTCGACATCATTGGGATGAGCTGTACTCACAAACCCTTCATTGACGGCCCGCGCCTGGAACGGCTGGTTGAACCGCGCACCGGGCGCTTCACTATTTTGCTTTATCACACCCCCGACCTGGCCCCTCACGCCGACCGCACCGGGGCCGTTGATTTGCAGCTTTCGGGGCACACTCACGCCGGGCAGGTGCGCCTGCCCTTCTTTGGCGCGCTCTACGCCGGGCTGTTGTACGGCAAACGCTTTGAGGCCGGGCGTTATGCGTTGAAAAACATGGTTTTATACACCACGCGGGGGATCGGCATGGAAGGCAAGGGCGCGCCGCGCGTCCGCTTCCTGGCCCCGCCTGAAATCATCCTGTGGGAGCTAAGAGGAGGAAAATCCGCATGAGCGAGGAAAAGGCAGCGCTTTCACCGATTATCTTTGAAACCGCCGGTGAACTCCAACCCCCTGCCGACCTGACGGCCGTATTTAAAACCGCCGCCGTAAAACGCGCGGTTGGACAGCCCGGCAAACAGCCCGGCGATTTGATCTTGCTGGAAAAGCCCGAAGGAGGCTATACCATTGTGGTCTCGTTGGGTGCGCCGGAAAAATGTACCGCCGAGATGGTACGGCGGGCCGGCGGCGGCCTGGGCCGCTGGCTGATGGAGTCGGGCGCGGAGCGCATTGACCTGGACCTCGACTCACTGCATGCCAGCGGCGTGGAGGGCGCCACCGGGGCGCTGCTGGAAGGGATCCGCCTGGGAGCCTACCGCTTTAACCGCTATAAAAAGCCAGACGAAGCCGCTCCCCGCGTGCGCGTGACGCTGCGCTGTGGTCCTGGCCCCGAGCGCGCCCAAGCTCTGATGGAACGCGCCACCCACCTGACCGACGCAGTGCTGCTGGCACGCGAATTGGCGCACGAACCGGCCAACATAATCAACCCCGTCACCCTGGCCGAGCGGGCGTGCCAGATGGCGGCAGACCTGGGGTTGAAAACGCGCGTTTTGGACGAGAATGACCTGGCCCAAATGGGCGCAGGGGCCATTCTGGCTGTCGGGCGCGGCAGTCAGACCCCGCCCCGCCTGATCGTCATTGAATACCCCGGCAGTGGGGCCGAGCCGGGCGCGCCGCCCGTGGTGGTGATCGGCAAAGCCATCACCTTCGATACCGGCGGTTATTCTATCAAAGATACCACTCACATTGTTGGGATGAAGTACGACAAGTGCGGCGGCATTGACGTTCTCGCACTGATGCAGGCCGCCGCCCTGTTGAAGATCAAGACCCCGCTGGTTGGGATCATCGGCGCGGCGGAGAATATGATCTCGGCGCAGGCCTACCGCCCGGATGACATCGTCACCACCCTTTCGGGTAAGACGGTGGAGATTGTTTCGACCGATGCCGAAGGCCGCCTGGTGCTGGCTGATGCCCTTACCTACGCGCAGCGTGAATACCAGCCCCGCGCCATTATTGACCTGGCAACGCTCACCGGCGGGGTGGTGGTGGCCCTGGGCCGCGTGCGCGCCGGGATGATCTCAAACAATGACGAACTGGCCGGGCGGCTGATGGCCGCCGGCGAAAAGACCTTCGAGCGCCTCTGGCGGCTGCCCCTCGACGAAGATTACGTTAAAAACATGCAGGGCGACGACGCCGACCTGAAGAATTCCGGCGGGCGCGAAGGTCACCCGGTGCTGGGTGGAGCCTTCTTGAGCGAGTTTGTGGATAAGAGCATCCCCTGGGCGCACCTGGATATCGCCGGCGTGGCTGACAACCCCAAAGACCTGCCCTACTCGCCTAAAGGCGCGACGGGTTTTGGCATCCGTCTGCTGGTGGAGTATTTAGAAAGCCTGGGATAAAACCAACCGGCCTGCTTCTCACGCTTTGAAGCAGGCCGGTTGCTTATTTCAACTTTGCCTGGACGTACTCACGCACCTTTTCTAAGGCTTCAGGCAGTTTGGAGGCGTCTTTGCCGCCCGCCTGGGCCAAGTTGGGCCGCCCGCCGCCAGAGCCGCCGATCACCTGGGCCGCGGCTTTCACCAGATCGCCAGCAGACAGACCGCGCTTCACCAGGTCATCGGTAACGGCCCCGATGATGACAGGGCGGTTCTCAGGCGCAGAGGCCAGCACGACCACGCCGCTGGGATAGCGCCGGCGGAAGCGGTCGGTCATGGCGCGCAGGGTCTCGGCATCAGCGTTGGGCAGAAGCGCCGCCAGAACCGGAACGCCCGCTACCAGCGGAACGTTTTCAAGCTGGCGCTCAAAGTCTGCCGCGGCCAGTTCCTGCCGCAGAGCAGCGATGCGCTTACGCGCCCCATCCAGCTCGTCCTGCAACTGCTGAATTTTAGCCGGGATTTCTTCCACCGGGCTGGTGAGCATCCACGAAAGCTGTTTAAGGGTGCGGAAGCGGCGCTGTACCAGGTCATAGGCGGCGCGCCCGGTCACGGCTTCGATGCGCCGCACCCCGGCCGCCGCACTGCTCTCGCTGACGATCAGGAACAGGCCGATATCGCCCGTCTCGGTGACGTGCGTGCCGCCGCACAGCTCATACGAGATCGGCTCTGGCCCGCCAATGGCAATGGTACGCACCACCTCGCCGTACTTTTCGCCAAACAGCGCCATAGCCCCTTCGGCCATGGCCTCTTCGCGGCTCTTGAGCGCCACGTTCAAGCGGTAATTCTCTAAAATATCGCGGTTGACCCCGGCTTCGACCTGTTCGAGCTGCTGCTGGGTGAGAGCTTCTGGGTGAGTGAAGTCGAAGCGCAGGTGATCGGGGGCCACCAGCGAACCGGCCTGGCGGGCGTGTTCGCCCAACACGGCCTGAAGGTGGGCGTGCAGCAGGTGCGTGGCGGTGTGGTTGCGCATAATGTCGCGCCGCCGCTGCACATCCACGCTTGCCAAAGCGCGGTCACCCACGCGCGGATGCCCGCGCACCACCCTGCCGACATGGGCGATCACCCCGGCGGCCGGGCGGCGCACTTCGCTAATCTGCACTTCCCAGCGCGGCTCTGCCACCGAAACGACCAGACCCGTATCAGAGACCTGCCCACCGGCCTCTACGTAGAACGATGTGCGCGGCAAGATCAACTCCACCGCATCGCCCTCGTGGGCTTCATTCACCGGCACGCCATTTGAGACAATCGCCAGCAGTTCGCCTTCAGACTCCAGGGCGCTGTAGGGGTCATATTCCACGCCCTGCGCATCTAACCGGCCCTCAGCCTGCAACGCCTCGACCACCCGGCGGTACACATCCACATCTTCGCCGCCCAACGGGCCAAAAGCCTTGCCGGCTCCCGATGCCACACGGTGTTCTTCCATCGCGGCGCGGAAACCCGCCTCATCCACCTGCAAACCCTGTTCCTGGGCCACGTCGCGGGTCAGTTCCAGCGGCAGGCCGTGGGTGGCGTAGAGGTCAAAGGCCCGGCGGCCATCTAAGGTGGTCTGGCCGGTGCGTTTTAGCTCGTCCAGCATTTCCTGAAGCTGGCTCATGCCCGCTTCAACGGTGCGCTGGAAGCGTTCTTCTTCGCGCGTCAGACTGGAGAGGATGGCGGCGCGGTTCTTGACCAGTTCGGGGTAAAAGCCGCCGTACCGATCAATGACCACCTCGGCCACTTTCGCCAGGAAGGGGTCGTGCAGGCCAAGCTTGGCCCCAAACCGGGCGGCGCGGCGGATAATCATGCGGCAGACGTAGTTGCGCCCGGTGTTGCCTGGAACAACGCCATCAGCAATTAAAAAGGCGGCGGCGCGTCCGTGATCGGCGATGACGCGGTAGGGGGTAAAGTTGGCGTCACGCTGCGCGTCGCTGTCGCCCGTCATTTTCTGGACGACCTGCACCAGCGGGAACAGCAAATCGGTGCGGTAGTTCGAATTAACGCCCTGTAACAGCGAGACGATGCGCTCGAAGCCCATGCCGGTATCTACGTGGGTGGCGGGGAGCGGCTCTAACCGGGTAGGGCTGAGGCGGTTGTACTGGATGAACACCAGGTTCCAGATTTCCAGGAAGCGCTTGCAGTCGCCGTTGACGCGGCAAACATGCCCAGGCACGCCTTGCTTGTCACAGGCTTCTGGACCGCGGTCAATATGGATTTCACTGCACGGCCCACACGGGCCGGTGTCGGCCATCTCCCAAAAATTCTCTTTGCGGCCAAAGGGCATCACGCGGTCGGGGCTCATGCCGGGCTGCTGCCGCCAGTAGCCAGCGGCCTCTTCATCGGTGGGAATGTCACCCTGGTCATCCTGGAAGTAAGTGGCATACAGGCGGCTGCGGTCTAACCCCCAACGCTCGGTAAGCAGTTCCCAGGCCCAGGTAATGGCTTCTTTCTTGTAATAATCGCCAAAGGACCAGTTGCCGAGCATTTCAAAAAACGTATGGTGGGTATCGTCGCGGCCCACGTCTTCAAGGTCGTTGTGCTTGCCGGCCACGCGCATACATTTTTGCGCGTTAACCGCGCGGGTGTAAGGGCGGTGGTCCGTTCCCAGAAAAACGTCCTTAAACTGCACCATCCCGGCATTGGTAAAGAGTAAGGTCTGGTCGCCGCCGGGGACGAGTGAAGAAGACGGCACAAACGTATGCCCCTTCGAGACGAAAAAGTCAATGAATTCCTGCCGGATCTGCGCGCCGGACATGTACTTCTGCATACCCTCTCCTGTCCAAGTCAAGAACCGATCTAAAAATTGCTTTGTCGCTGAGGCGCTGGCGGCGGAACAGCCAGCACTCCAACAACAGGCCATCGTTTTCAGATGAACTCCAGATTTAACGGGGCAATTATATCAAACTTCGCGGCAGCTACCCATTGGGTTTCGCCATCCACGATTCTGCTTCGGAATTGCGCATGCCCGCCCAAACAAGATCAGGGATAGGGAGGGTTTCTGAACATTCTCTAAAACTTTGGGCGAATGCCCATTAGCGAGAGATCGCCAGCTTGACCGTCCGGCCGCCTTCGTCGAGCGTCACGCGGACGTAGTGGCGGTGGATGTGATGGGCCACGCGCACCTGCTTTGAGACGGTCAGCACCAGGCGGCCCTCTTTGGCGCCGGGTTGGGCAGGTTCGCCCTGCTGCCGCCGCACGCGCACGTCCAGCCCATCTGCGCCGTTCAGGTCTGCGCCCGGCAGGTAGCCAGCGGCTAAGGTTTTAGCCTGCTGGAGAACCTCACGGGGGGCGGCCTGTGCGCCGACCACTTCCTGTTCAGAGACGGTTTTCACCTGGGGGGGCTGTTTCTCGCGGCGCACGCCCTTGCTCTCATTCTGAAAGCCGGTGTAGGCCGCCAGCGGATCGCCGTACAGCACAAACGAGATCAGCGCCTTCTGATCTTCAGGGTCGAGGTAGCCCTGCCGCCGGTGCATCTCGCGGGCCAGATCAATGCGGGCCTGTACCAGCGCCTCACCCGCCGGACGCCCGGCTTTGAGGTGCTTCCAGAAGAGGCTGCCCAGCAGGTCGGCGGCGATGAGCGGGGCACTGATGGAACCGTAGGAAATGCACGTCGAGCCGACGACGGCCAGGCTGCCAACGCCGAGGAATTTGAGCGCCAGCGACTGATTTTCGGTCTTACCAAAGATGTGCGCACCGTAACAGGCTTCGCTGAAGATGACGCGGGGCGCGCCGGTGCTGCGGCGCAGGTCTTTGGGGGTCAGGGCAACGGGGTAATCGGGGCCAGAGTTTGGCTCGGCAGGGTCGCTCTGGCCGTACCAGGCTTCTGAATCTTCCACCCCATGCAGGTTGTAATAACCCAGCCCGGCCAGCGGCAGTTGTTCTGCCGCCAGGCTGTTAGAATCTTCCGGCGGCGAGGTCAACAGAGTATGAGGGGCGCCAATGGTGCGAAAGACAGCCATTGACGAGCGCCGCCAGACTGCCGCCGTGTACCCCATGCCGTGAACCCGGCGGGGCCGCGCCCGGCGCAGCCACCAGCGCCGCACCCAGCGCAGCCAGCCGTTGTTCGAGCGGGCCTTTTCCACCGCGCGGCTGTGATATTTTTGCAGCCTGCGGATGCGCTCCAGCAGGTAAGCGCAGTCGGGGCCAGGCTCGCCCGGCAGACGCCCTACCGGCCAATCGGGGACGAAGTAATTGGCGTCCAGCGCGCCGTAGGGGCTGTCGGATGGGACGAAACGGTCTGCGTCATCGGTGGGGTTGGGCAGGCGGTGGAAGGGGACGACCGAATCGCCGCCAACGATCAGCACCGCGCCGATCATCTCGCCGCGCTTTGCCAGCGCGCCATCCAGGTCCGAGAGGAGCAGTTTTAACTTCCAGGGGTCGTCGCCAGGGACGGGCAGAAGGCCGAAGGCGGCGGTGCTGGCGGCGTCATCGGCATAGAGAACGGCGGCGTCCCAACCGGGGCGCTGGCGGATGATACCGGCCAGTTTGCGCAGTTCCTGGTCGAACACGGCGGCAGTCTGAAGACCGTACTGGCTGGTCAGGCCCTGGCGGGTGGTGAAGATCACGTAAACCGGATAGCGGCCATCCTGACGGGCCAGGGCGGGCTGTTTCAGGCGCTTCGCCAGCCGCTCGAACTCGGCCTCGACTTCTTTCAAAGCCCCATGGCTGGCCGGGCGCGCCCGGCCGCCCGCGCCGGGCCGGTTGGAGTCAGGGGCAGGGGGTGGGGTTTGGGCAGGGCGGGCAGGCGCTTCGGAAGGCCCCCCCGCCGGATGAGCCGCGGAGTGGGCGGGCAGTTCATCCGCCGCCTCTGCCTGTACATTCTCCACAACCGGCAGATCATCCGCCGCCGGTTCAGGCTCTCTTGCATCAACGGCGCGCACCGCCACAATCTGCCCTGGCCCCAACTGGTTCCAGCCCATGCGCGCGGCCACAGCCGGGGGGATGGGAAAGTCAAAGGGGATCAGCATGTGTTCCGGCCACAGAGCGCGGTAGGGATGAGCCTCGCCCCACAGCCGCCGCGCCACCTGGCCGGTGGCATCAGCGGCGGCACAGCGGTGCAAGAGCGCCACGCCCTCTTCCTCATGGCCCTGTTCGATCTCCTGCACGGCCAGCGCCAGGCGAAAGATCAGGGCTTCTGACCAACGCTCGTGATAGTCCCGCGCCAGCCGGGCGGCTTGGGCATATTCCTGGCGGACCTCAGCCAGCCGCCAGTGCATGATGGCCCCCAAGGGCGAATCGGGGAGCTGTTCTAACGCGCCGGGCAAAAGTCTGCTCAGTTCATCCCAGCGCTGTTCTTCAAAGGCACGCCTGGCCGCCCGCAGGGCCGCTCCGCCCGGCAGAATCATGCCCGGCCCCGCCTTGCCGCCCAACACATACACATGCGTGGCCGCCCAACGCGCCCGCTCAGGGTTCAAACTGCGGCAGGCGCGCATGTGCATCTCATGCGCGGCCAGGTATTCGGGGTCCTTCTGCAGTACCTGTTCCAATACCGGGATCGCTTGAGCGGGATGCTCTCCAGCAAAGATCACGCGGGCCTGGAGCAAGCGCACTTCCAGGTCGCCGGGAAAAGCCGCCAGCCAGGCGTAGGCGGCCTGCCGGGCAAAGCGCAGTTCGCCCAGGTTCAACCCGGCCTGGAGCAGTTGGATGAGCGTGCCGCGTTCTACCAGCCTTGTTCTGCGAGCGTTCATCATCCGACGCCAACCTCCTGTTTGTGATGGACGAGATTGAGAGCAATCACCGCCAGCAGTTGGCGGCGGATGCCGGTGTTGTCGTGGGCCAGTTCCACGGCGCGGCGCAGCATGCGTTCCGCGCCGGGGTAATCTTTGTTGTCACGCAGGATCAGGCCGCTCTGGTAATAGGGGCGGTAATCGTTGGGAGCCAGGCGCATGGCCTCGCGGTAGACGCGCAGGGCCTGCTGGCTCTCGCGGCGCTCCTGGTAAACGGCCCCCAGTTCCAGCAAGGCTTCCAGGTGATCGGGAGCCAGGCGCACGGCCTCGCTGAGCAGATGGACAGCCTGGTCTAATTGCCCAGATTGATGCTCCAGGCGGCCCAACATTAGAGTCAGTTCCGGCTGGCTGGGGTTAAGACGCAGTGATTTAAAGCCGCTGCGTTCGGCGGCGCGCAGGTTGCCGCATTCGTACTGCGCGAAGGCCAGGAAGGTCAGCAGGTCAGGATCGTCGCCGTGTTCGCCGGCCAGTTTTTCGAGGATATCCAGCACGGCGGGAGCGCCTTTCAGCCGGTAGAGCAGGCGGGCGCGCTCAAACAGCACCACATAGGTATCGCGGACGGACGCGGGGGCCTGCTCAAGGGCGGCGATGGCTTCAGCGGCCTGTCCCTGCAACTCCAGCACTTTTGCCAGCATCAACAGCGCAGGGGCATCATCTGGCTCACGCTGTACGGCGCTGCGGGCATACGTCAGAGCCAGCTCGGGGCGGCCCAGAGAGAGGGCAATCTCCGCGGCCAGCGCGTCGCCCTGGCCCGAAGCGGGATCTACCTGAGCCACCTGCAAGGCGGCTTCCAGGGCCGCATCGGGCTTACCGGCCTGGCGGTAGGCGCGCGCCAGCGCCAGCCAGATTTCGGGGCAGTCGCGCTCGATTTTGCTGGCGGCCTCTAACACTTCAACGGCGCGCTGAGCGCCTTCGCCGGTCAGGCAAGCCTCGCCCAGCTTGAGGGCATAGAGGGCGCGGTGGGGTTCCAGCGCCAGGGCCTGCTCGCGGTGGGTCATCCCTTCCAGACAGCGGTCTAAGCGGAAGGCCAGGTCTCCGGCGGCATCGTGCCAGCCGGCCTCATCAGGCCACAGGCCGAGGGCCCGCTGATAGGCTTCGAGAGCTTCGGCATCAGCGCCAGACAGGGCGGCCAGGCGGCCATGCAGGGCATGGATAAGAGGATTGGCAAGATATTCGGCGGCCAGCGCCCGCGCGACGGCCAGCCCTTCGCCTTCGGCCCCCTGCATGTGGTGGAGAGCCAGTTGCAGGCGGACTTCTGGGGCATCTGGGCTGCGCTGGGCGGCCTGAGCAACTGCCGAACCGCGCCCCAGCAGACCTAAGGCACGCACCAGCGCGGCGGTATCCTCCGGCGAGTGCGGCAGGGCGGCCAGGTCGCGGGCAGACTGCACCGTAGGATGGAAAGCGGCCTCGCCGCGCGCCTGCCAGCGGCGGATCAGCAGTCCGCCGGGGGTCTGATTCTTTGCCAGATGGTCAGCGGCCCGGATGGCTTCCTGGAAGCGCTGGTAGGCGGCATCGCCGAGGGCAAGCGGGTCGGGCGCGTGAGCGCGGCAGTCAAGCGCTTCGCACAGGCGGCGGCGCTCGGCGCAGATCACCAGGGCGCGGGCCAGGGCAAAGTGAGCGCGGGTCTCATGGGGGTGCTGGCTGGCGTAGGCGTCAAAGATCGCCAGAGCGGTCGTCCACTGTTGAGTTTCGAGAGCGGCCTCGGCCAGCCACAACTCCACTGGCGTATGTCCTCCGGCGGCTTTGGTCTGAGCCAACGCGGCGTCAAAGGCTTCGCTGGCCGCCAGCCATTCGCCCCGGCGGGCCAAACGGCGGGCGCGCGCGGCCAGCAAACGGACCTCGGCGGGCGGGACCGCTGCTGTCTCTTCTTCCCACGCACTCACTGTGGTAACGCTGCCCAATCCGGGCGCCAGTTCCAGGGCGAGTTCGGCTCTCAGGGCATTCAACCCCTGGTGATCGCTGCCACCGACCCCGGCAATGTGCGCCGCCCGTTCGATCTGTAAGGATGCAAACGCCAGCCCGGCGGCTTTATAGCGCAGTGCCGCCCGCTCTGGGTGGATGGCAAGGGCCTGCTCAGCGTGGTAAAAGGCTTCTGGCAGGCTGCCCAGTTCCACCAGCAGATTGCAAAACTGCTCATGGATCTCGCCGAGTTCTTCGCGCAGGGCCGCCAACCATGCCGCCGGTTCGGGCGGGGCGGCTTGCAGAAGTTCTTCTGTCACGCGCAGGGCCTTTTCCAGCGCGGCCTGGGCGGCCTGCGAGCGGCCCAGACGCTGCAGCAGATCAGATTGGAGCAGGTACAGGCGGATGCTCTCCTGCGACTGGCTGTGAGCGGGGTCGGTCAAAGCCTGTTGTACAACGGCCAGCGCCGCTTCATCGCGGTCCAACTGGTGGAGCAGGCGAGCGAGCTCATAGAGCAGGTCCGGCCCAGGGACGGCCTCGGCCTGCACGGCTCGTTCCAGGCAGTCCAGCGCGGCCAGGGCATCATCCATCATAAGGTACAGTTCCGCCGCGCGGCGGAGCGCCGCTCCGCTGACCGCACCAGCGGAGCGCATGGCCGCCAGGTGGGCCTGCGCCAGACGGGGCTGACCGGCCTGAATCTGCCACTCGGCCAGGAGAATGCGCAGTTCGCAGCGCTCTGGCTCTAACTGGACGGCGCATTCCAGCGCGTCAAGGGCAACGCGCCGCTCGCCCAGGGCGGCGACAAAGTGTGCATACCAGACGAGGTTATCCACCTGGTCGGGAGCCAGTTGCAGGGCTAATTGGGCCGCCGCCAGGGCTTCGTGCGGCAGGTCAGCCTGCACGAAAGCTTCGGCCAGGTCGCGCTGCAACAGCAGCGAATCGGGGATGATCTGTGCGGCTTCCTTCAGGGCGGCCAGAGCAGTATCCACCTGGCCCAGGCGCAGGGCAGCCCGGCCAATACCCCACTGCACTCGCCCGTAGAGTTCGTGTTCGGGGAACGGCTGGATCTCAGCGAGGGCCTGGTATAACCGCAGGGCGGCGGCGGGATCGCCTCTTTCCATGAAAAGCTGGGCCTGGTAAAAACGCGCTTCGTAGTGAGCCGGTTCCTGGGTGAGGATGCAGCGCACGGCCTGCTCGGCCCGGTACAGGCGCACCTCTGGCGGCAGGCTGAGGGCGGGCGGATCACTGCGGAACTCCGGCAAGTCACCCAAGAGTGCGCGGATGTACAGCAAGCGCCACTGCACGGGCAGTGCGGCCTGCGCACCGGACGGATCCCCACAGGACTCGCCGGAAGGCTCTGGCTCCCAGCCGGACGCGCCGCCGGGGCGCAGGGCGGCTTCCAGAGCGGCAATCATGCCTTCCAGATTGCGCGCCTCGCGCGCCGCCAGGGCGTAGGTGTAGGCCATTTGGCGGTTCTCTGCCCAGGCAGGGCGAGTATTTTCAAGGACGGTCAGGGCCTCGGCGGCTTTGCCGGTTTCGAGCAGGGTTCTGCCATACCCATAGGCCGCCTGAACGGAACCCGGCAGAGCGTTATAGGCCTGACGCAGGGCCGGCAGTGCCTCGGCGAGCAGGCCGCATTCCAGACAGACTTCGCCCAGGGCCAGGTTGGCCGCGGCGGCGTCGGCGCTGCCTGCCGGGATTGCCAGGACGGCGGAGCGGAGCGTTTCGAGGGCGCGGGTGGTCTCGCGGCGGTCGCGCTGAATCTGGGCGAGGGCCAGCCAGGGGGCGCCTTCGGTGGGGGCGTAGCGGGTAGCACGGCTGAGGAAGGCCAGGGCGCGTTCCTGCTCGCCGCGCGCGGCCAACGCCCGCCCCAACAGTCCGGCGGCCACGCCGTGATCGGGCGTTTCTTTGAGAATCTCATCACACACCTCGATGACGCGCTCCAGCGCGCCGCCGTTAAGAGCCGCCTGGGCCAGCGCCAGCCGATCGGGGATGGCCGGCTGAGGCGAGAAGGCCAGCACGGCCTCAAATTCGGCCTGGGCCTGCGGCCAGGCGGCGGCGAGCATCCACAACTGGCCCAGGCGGCGGTGCCAGTCGGGTGATTGGGGCTGAAGGGTCGCCGCGGCCTGGGCATACTGCCGCGCGCCGTTCAGGTCGCCCAACTGCTCGCTCAACAGCCCGGCCTCGTGGAGCAGTTCTACATCCACCGGGCGGGCGGCGATTAACGCCTGGGCCAGCGCCAGGGCTTCTTCGCCCAGCCCCAGCCCGGCCAGCGCGCGGATCACCGGTTGGGGAGCCCATTCATAGACAAAATCGCCCCAGAACGGCAGTCCGGTACTGCTAACGCGCTCGATCAACGCGGCGGCGGCCTGGGCGGCCAGCTCGCGGGCGGGCAGGGTTTCGCCCTGGGCGGCCATCTGCGCCGCCTGGCGGATTTGCAGCACCGGGTCATTAAAGCTGGCCGGCAGTTTTTGCCACGCTCCGGCTGGCAGTGGACAGCCGGCCATGCCTACGCCCAGCTCGCCCTCTAAAAAGCGGGCCTGTTCCAATACGGCTTGCAGGCGGGCTTCGCTGGCGGCGCCGTTAACCCCGCCAGATAGATGCAGTCCTTGCAGACTCAGCCCGGCCATCCATTGGCGCAGAGCCCCCTCTGCCGACTGCAAGAGTGAAGCCGCCTGTACGCGGTTGCCGCTCAACTGCACCAAAGCCGCCAACTGTTGAAAGAGAAAGGCCCGCGCCGCTACCGCGGCCAGGCTCGCCGCCCCCTGGGCCGCGTGCTGGCGCAGCGTGGCAAAGGCCGGGTGATCGGCGGCAAGCAGCGCCGCCAGCCTGCCCGTCAGTTCGGCCTGGCCGTGCAAGCTGAGACTGCGCAGCACGCCCAACTGGGCATCCAGCGGCTGGCCCTTGAGGAGCGCCAAAAAGCAATCCAGGTGAGATTGAAGAGGCGCGGGCTGGCTCAGACGGGCATGGACGAGGCATTCAAAGGCTGGTTTGCCTCCGGCAGGCGGCAGAAGGGCGCGCAGCAGCGCATCGGCATCTGAGACGAAACCGTAGAGGCAGGCCAGCGCCAAGCGCCAGCCGGGCGCGAGCTCGCCGCGCGGGCCGCTGCGCTGCTGAACCTCGGCGCTCAAAAAGCTCCAGTTGCCCTGCTGGCGGCGGCGCTCGCGCAGCGCCAACGCCAGCAGACCGGCTTCTTCCAGCGTTTGCGGGGCGCTGCCCTGTGCTCCGCGCGCATTGTGGTAGACCTGCATGGCCGTTTCAAGCAGGGCGGGGTTGTCTTTCTCTTCTACCACCGGGGCCGCTAAAAACGCTTCGGGGTCGGGTTTTACTTCCAACGCCAACAGCGCCAGCCGGGCCGGAGACCAGCGCGCCGCCTCACTCCCGGCAAAACGCGCCGCCCGTTCAAAAAAGGTTGGAACCTGCACGCGCGCCCATACCAGCGCGTCTTGCCGCAGTGCCGCCAACACCTGTGCCCGTTCTTCAGGGGCCAGGTTAGCCGCCAATTCCTGGTAAATATCCAAACTGGTCATTGCTATCTCCCTTTAGAAAGGGCGAGCCATAAAAAATGCTACCAGCAACATCCCAAACCCGATCAAAATCAGGAAAATGCCGATCCCCGCTTTGGTTCTTGCCAGTTGGTTCAGCGCATCCACCAGCGCGCGCGCATTGCCCACCAACCCGGCAACTTCTTCGGCCAGACCTTTCTGCGCCAGCCGCGCCGCCTGATTGGCAATAGCGTTCACGTCGCGCCCGGCCGCCTGCCCCACCAACAGGAACAGCCCGGCCAGGATCGAAATCACGCCGAGGACCATCAGGCTCAGGCTGACCATGAGTTGGAGATCATAACCGTCATACGGGAACATACAGCCTCCTGAACGTTGAATTCAAGCGGTCGAATTGTTTGGAATGGTGTGTAAACTGCGGGCCGTAGTTTACACACCACTCGGTCAACGACCCTTCAGAAAGGCTGTGATGCAAGAAACGTGCCGGGAAGGGGAAGATCAGCCGACGGCAGGCGTTTTGCCTGCGTTCATTAAGTCAGCGGGCAGGTCGGGCAGGTCAATGGTCTGACCATCGCAGAAGAGAACGGCGCGCTCGATGGCATTGCTCAACTCGCGGATATTCCCCGGCCAGGAATAAGCCATGATCGCTTCCATGGCGCGCGGGCTGACATCGGTCACATTCATCCCCTGGCGGCTGTTATAGACGCGCAGGAAATGCCCCACCAATTCCGAAAGGTCGGCCCGGCGCTCGCGCAGAGGGGGAAGGTGCAGATCAACCACTTTAAGGCGGTAGTAGAGGTCTTCGCGGAACTGCCCATCGTGGATCATGGTTTTGAGGTCGCGGTTCGAGGCCGCCAGCACCTGCACATCCACGTGGATGAGGGCCGTGCCGCCCACCCGCCGGAAGGCACGCTCTTCGAGGGCGCGCAGCAGCTTGGCCTGAATATCCATCGGCATTGAGGAGATTTCATCCAGAAACAGCACGCCGCCATCGGCCACTTCCATCAGCCCGTGCTTCCGCCGCTCCGCGCCGGTGAAGGCCCCGGCCTCATAGCCGAACAGCTCAGACTCTAAGACCGTGTTTTGGATGGCGGCGCAGTTGATGGCGATGAAGGGTTTGTTGGCGCGCGGGCCGCTCTGATGGATAAAGCGGGCCAGCACTTCTTTGCCGGTGCCGGTCTCGCCGGTGATCAGCACCGAAACCGAGGCCGCCGCGGCGCGCTGCGCCATGCTGAGCATGGTTTGCACTGCCGGGGTGTTGCCCACCACGAAATTGAGCGATTTTTTTTGCGTTTCGCGCAGGTGGGCCAGTTCGCGCCGCATCGAGACGACCTCGACCGCCCGCTGTAAAGATTTCTCTAGCTGGCTGTACTGGATGGGCTTTGCCAGAAAATCGTGCGCGCCGTTTTTCATGGCGTCTACGGCCATTTCGATATCGCCGTAGGCCGTAATGAGGATGATGGGGGGGCGCAGCGGCAGATTGGCGGCCTCCACCAGCAGACTGGGACCGTAGCCATCGGGCAACTGCACGTCTAGCAAGACTACGTCGCAGGCCCCGCGCTGTAAGCAGGCACGGGCCTCAGCCAGCGTGGCCGCGCCGAGGGTTTCGTAGCCGCGCGCGGTTAAAAATTCTTCCGTGTTGCGCCGGAAGTTCTCTTCATCATCCACGATTAAGATCGTAAAGGCCATAACTGCAATCCTCATTCACCTTGATAGGCCGAAAGGCGGACGTAAAAGACCGTCCCCCCCGGAAACGAATTGACCTGAATACTGCCGCGGTGGGCGGTGACGATCCGCTTGGTGATCGCCAGGCCCAACCCGGTTCCCTGCACTTTGGTGGTGACAAACGGCTCAAAAATACGTTCGCGGATCTCATCGGGGATACCCGGCCCGGTATCGGAGACAGTTACTTCAACCTGCGGCAGTCCACCCGGCGGAGACGCCAGGGGCGTGACCCGCACGGCCAGCGAACCGCCGCCCTGGCCGCTCATGGCATCCACCGCGTTGCTGATGAGGTTGGTGAAGACCTGCTCCAGCGAGCGCGGGTCGCCCAGCACATGCGGGACCGCTGCGTCACAGTGAAAAAAGCAGTTGATATTCACTTTGTTCATGCGCGGGTGCCAGCGGTCTAACAGACGGCGCAGCAGCGCGCCCAGGTCCACTTCTTCAAACTTGTGCGCCGCCTGGCGCGAGAAGTTCAACACCGATTCCATTAGGTGATTCAAGCGCTGGCAGTCGTTAATCAGCCGGGCGATATTCTCCTGGTTGGCGTCATTTTCGGGCAGTTTGACCTGAAGCAACTGCAAGCCCGTGGAAATATTGTTGATGGGGTTGCGCACCTCGTGAGCAAAAACTGCCGTGACCTCGCCCAACACGGCGCGCTGTTCAAGTTGTTGGGTGCGCTGGCGGATTTCTTCATGGGCGCTGACATCGCGGAAGCCCACCATCACCGCCAGCGAGCGGTCCGATCCATCTTCACCGGCGGTTGGCACGGGGATAACCTGCATCTCAACGGGGAAAGACTGCCCGCTGCGGCGGTGCAGCGCAATGAGGCCCAGGTTGTGAGTCGGGACGCCCTCGAGGGCATCTTGCAGGGCGGGCGTCAGGCCATCGGGGCCGATCAGCACGTTTTCAACCGGCTGACCGAGCACTTCCCACTCGGCATAACCCAGCATCCATTCGGCGGCGGGGTTCATCTGGCGCACTGTCAGGTCTGGCCCCAAAAAGAGGATGCCCTCTTTGACGTTCTCCGCGGCCAACTGCCAGATGCGCAAGCGGCTCTCGGCGGCCTGCAACTGGGCGCGCAGTTCGGCCAGATGTTCATACACGCGCAGCAGGCTGTTCACCCGCTCCGCGATGACCGGGAGAGTCTCTTCCTGGTAGATGACGGGGTCTGGCTGGCGCGCGGCGATAAGCAGCAGGCCCTGGGTTCCCAGCGGAGCCGAGGCCAGCAGACTCAGGCCCGCCATGCGGGCCTGACGGTGCAGTTCGGTTTGCACGCGGCGGCCAGGCCGCCAGATGAACGGGTGGGTCAGGCGCATCTGGTCAGCCATGCTCACCTGATCGGGGAGCAGGGTGCTATCGCCGCCGCGCGCCAACCCGGCAAAGTACAGCCCACCCGGCGCGACCCGGTAGATGCCGACCGCTCCGGCATCGAACAAGGCGCGGATAATTTCAGCCACGCGGACGAGCGTCTCTTGGGCGGCCTGGGTATCGCGCGGCAGGGGTAAAAGATCAATGTGAGCCAGGGCATCGCGGAAGCGTTCCATTTGCTGCGCGGCCAGGCGCTGTGGGTCTTCGTGGGGCCGGCAGAGGAGCGCACGCCAGGAGCCGTCAACATCGAGGTTTTTGGGCGTCACTCTTACCGCCAGGGGCGAACGTCCGCGCCGTTCTAACAGGGTGTGAAAGGCCGCCTCGCCGGCCAGGGTTTGTTCGGGCAGGTCGGGGAAAAACTCACGCGGTGGGCGGCCTACCACCTCGTTAATGGCGTAGGCCGTCAGCTTTAAAAACGCGGGCGTGGCCTGAACTACGCTGTCGTGTCCAACATCAACCAGCAAGGCCGCCTCGCTGATGAGCTGAAAGGCCCCCACCAGTTCGTTTTCGCCGGGCGGGCGGCTGCGGCGCAGTGAGTTGGTGGCCGATTTGGATGGGAACGCATTGGTCATAAATCCATCTCTTCGTTAAAAATCGGGCTGGCGCAGGCCAGAAGGCAAAATGCCTTCCATCGCCCGGTATTTTGCCACCGTCCGGCGGGCCACGTGGTAGCCGCGCTCGGCCAGCTTGCCGACCAGTTCCGCGTCTGACATGGGACGGGCTTCGGCGTGGATAATCTCGCGCAAGACAGCGCGGACGTTCAGACTGCGGTCAAAGAAGCTGGACAGGGGGATGATCTTGCCGTTGGGAAGCTGCACGGCTTTGTTGGCGACGGCCCGCGAGATAGTTGATTCGTGGACTTCTAACTCACGGGCCAGGCTGGCGCGCGTGATGGGGCGCAGATACTGCTCGCCGTGCAGGATAAAATCACGCTGAAGAGCCACCACTCGCTGCATAAGCCGCAAGATGGTGTGATTGCGCTGTTGAATGCACTTGACGAACAGCGCGGCGCGCTCCAGGTCGCCGCGCAGGGCGTCTTTATGCTCCGCATCCGATTCCTGGATGGCCTGTTTGTACAGAGGGTTGACGCGCAGTGTGCCGAAAATAGGCAGGATGATCTCAACCATCAGCGGCCCGTCCGGGTAGTCGTTCAGCCGGCTGATAATCATATCGGGCTGGTAATAGACCTCAGAGGCGCGCGGGCGCGAGGGCCGCGTTTCGCCCCAGGCAGAGCGGGCCGGGTAGGGGTTGAGGTTTTCGCCGATGAAGCGGGCGGCGGCCTTCACCTGCTGGACGGGCGCGCCCAAAACGCGGGCCAGTTCGTCATACTGGCGGCGGCTCAGCAGGGCCATGCCTTCTTCAATCACCCGCTCGGCCAGCGGAGGGACGGCGCATTTTTCCTTTAACACCTCTAACTGCACCAACAGGGCTTCTTCCACCGAACTCGATCCCACCCCCACCGGGTCGGCCAACTGGATGAGACGCTGGACGGCTTGCAGGCGGCCCACGCTGACGTGCAGGTAGCGCGCCAGTTCCAAAAGCGGAGTTGCCAACAGGCCGTCTTCGTCCAGGCTGGTCAGCAGGTGTGCGGCCAGCGGGCGGTCTTCAGGTTTAAGGTCGGGGGCAATCTGGCGAAAGACGTACTGAGAGAGTTCTTCAACGCCAGCGGCGTAGGCGTCTTCGGGTTCGTCGCTGGCCTCTAACCCACCGCCGCCACTGCCCACAAACACATCGCGCGGGGAGATAAAGACGACCGGCTCGGCGCTGTTTTCGTCTTTGGGGCGGCTGCATACCGGGCAAACCGACTTGCCTTGCAGCAGGCGGCGGCAGGTGGGGCAGCGCCGTTCTTCGAGCAGTTCGAGGGCCGGGTTAGCGGCCAGTTCCTGTTCGATCTGCTGGCGCAGCTCGCCGGCGGTGAGGCTGAGCAGGCTCATCGTCTGCGCGAGGTGCGCGGTAGTGAGGGGTTTTAAGGCCGGGTAATGCAGTTGAAACATGGCTGGGCTTCCGTTGGTTTTAAGTATAGCGTTCAAGCCTAAATGTTGCAACTTTCGTGCCAGGCAAATTCGGGGCGCGGCGAAAGAAAGAACCGGAAAATTTTGGTAAAATCGGTGAAGAATTGCGCGAAAAGGGCCAATGGGCCGGTAGAAAGGACCTGAGAGGACGGATGGAATCGTTAGCCATCGTGGGCGGGGGGCTGGCGGGCTGTGAAGCGGCCTGGCAGGCCGCCGAGCGCGGGATCGAAGTGGTTTTATACGAAATGCGCCCACTCCGCCAAACCGGGGCGCACACTGGCGCGGACCTGGCGGAACTGGTCTGCTCGAACTCGCTCGGCTCGAACCAGATTGACCGCGCCGGGGGCATGTTGAAGGAAGAACTGCGGCAGCTCGGCTCTCTGCTGTTGGAATGCGCCGAAGCCTCTGCACTGCCGGCCGGCAGTGCCCTGGCGGTGGACCGCGAAGCTTTTGCGCGCGCCGTGACGGAGCGCATTACCGCTCACCCGCGCATCCGCCTGGTGCGCGCTGAGGTGCAGGCCATCCCGCTGGGGCCGGCGATTATCGCATCTGGCCCGCTGACCTCTCCGGCCCTGGCACGCTCGATCCAGGAATTCAGTGGGCAGGATAACCTGTTTTTCTTCGACGCCATCGCGCCGGTGGTGCAGGCCGACAGCATTGATATGAGCATCGCCTTCCGCGCCTCGCGCTACGACTTTGACCATGTGGAAGACGGCGACTACATCAATTGTCCGTTGAACCAGGAAGAATATCTGGCCTTTGTGCAGGCCCTGCGCACTGCCGAGCGCATCCCCTTGCGCGAATTTGAGCAGGAGATCAACGCCGGAGTGCGGGCGGGGGCGCACCGCTACTTTGAGGGCTGTCTGCCGATTGAAGTGCTAGCCGCCCGCGACGAGCAGGCCCTGGCCTTTGGCCCCATGCGCCCGGTAGGTCTGCGCGATCCGCGGAGCGGCCGCCGCCCGTATGCCGTGGTGCAACTGCGGCAAGACAACCTGGCCGGCACGCTCTACAACTTGGTGGGGTTCCAGACCAACCTCACCTACCCAGACCAAAAGCGCGTCCTGCGCATGATCCCCGGCCTGGCGCAGGCCGAGTTCGTCCGCTATGGGCAGATGCACCGCAACACCTTTATCGCCTCACCGCGCGTGCTGGCCCCCAGCCTGCAAGCCCTGGCGCGCGCCGACCTGTTTTTCGCCGGGCAGATCACGGGCGTGGAAGGCTACATGGGCAACATCGCCACCGGTCTGGTAGCCGGGATCAACGCCGCTCGTTATCTGCTGGGCGAGCCGCCCCTCATTCTGCCAGAAACAAGCATGTTGGGGGCGCTGCTGCACTACGTCACCCACGCCAACCCGGCAGATTTTCAGCCGATGAAGGCCAATTTTGGCATTCTGCCGCCGCTGCCCGCACCCGAGAAGAGCAAAAAAGCGCGCTCCATGCAGTACGTAGAGCGCGGCCTGCGCGACCTGGCCGCCTGGGCCGCCGCGCACGGGCTGACTCTGCATGTCGCCAACCACCCTGCCCCATAGGGGCGTTTGCCAAACTGCGCGTAAACCGCGGGCCGCCGCTAACGCGCCGTTCGCTCAACCACAGGAACAAGCCGAATGATACGACGGACGATTGGAACCCTGTTTCTCAGCCTGAGTCTGATTCTGACCGGCTGCCGGGCGCCGCAGACTGCCGCGCCCACGCCCACATCACAGCCCACCCCGCCGCCGCCCACGCCAACCCTAACGCCCACAGCCACCCCTGTGCCGCCGCCTACGGCCACCTCTGCGCCCACACCTGCCGGGTTTAATGGACAGCGCGCCTATGCGGATGTGGAATATCAGGTGAGCCTGGGGCCGCGCACGCCCGGCAGTCCCGGCCACGATGCCATTGTAAAATGGATGCAGGCCGAACTGGCCGCCGCCGGTTGGGACGTAGAAATGCAGGAGAGCGCCTATCACAATTACACCGTCCGCAACATCGTCGCCAAACGCGGGGCCGGCAAAAAGCCCTGGATCGTGCTGGGCGCGCATTACGATACGCGCCTGGAAGCCTCAGAAGACCCCGACCCGGCCCGCCGGCAAGACCCGGTCCCTGGCGCCAATGACGGCGCTTCGGGCGTGGCGGTGCTGATGGAGCTGGCCCGCACGCTGCCGCCCGATCTGGACCGGGAGATCTGGCTGGCGTTCTTCGACGTGGAAGATCAGGGCAGACTGCCCAATTGGGAGTGGATCATCGGGTCTAACAAGCTGGCCGAAGCCATCGCCGCCCTGCCCGAACAGCCCGACGCGGTGGTGATCGTAGATATGGTCGGAGACGTCAATCTCAATCTGCCCATCGAGCGCAATTCAGACCCAGACCTGGCGCGCGAAATCTGGGCGGCGGCTGAGGAACTGGGATATGAAGATGCGTTTTTACAACAACCGGGCTATTCCATGCTGGATGACCACACCCCATTCCTCAACCGGGGGATGCGGGCGGTGGACATCATTGATTTTGATTACCCTTACTGGCACACCGTGGCCGACACGCCCGATCAAGTCTCGGCAGAGAGTTTGGGCATTGTAGGCGAGACGCTGTACCATTGGATCACCGGGCAAGAGTAGGCCAGGCCACCCGAAAAGACAAACGCATTTTTAATTACCAGAGAATTGTCAAAACCGGCTCAGTAGCGTAAACTTGTACATATGCTAGAAACCGATTCGCTGCGCATCATTCGCTCCATCTGGCTCCATCGCATCACCCTTTCGCTGGGCAAAGGGGCGGGCATCCGCGAGGATTTGCGGGCGCAGTTGGAACGCTTCTTTGAGCTGCTGGAACAGGCCGTTGACAGCGGCGACCCGGCCTGGCTGGACCCCATCATCTCGCTGTGGGCCACCTCGCTGACGGAAACCGATCTGAAGAATAACCAGAGCAACCTGATGCAGTTCCTGCGCGAGGTCATGCTGCAAACCTTCCAGGTCTGCCGCGAAACCCTGGGCGCAGAGCAGGCTCTGGACCTCATCAACCTGCTGGGGCCGTGCTTCGCCTACTGCTTTGAGAAAGCCTCATACCACGAAATGCAGGTGCGCGTCAATTACATCTCCAACCAACTGCGCCAGGTGCAGGCCACGCTGGAAAAACTCGACCGCAGCAAGTCTGATTTTATCGCGGTGGCGGCTCACGAACTCAAAACCCCCCTGACGTTAATTGACGGCTACGCCGCCATGCTGCGCGAACAGCGCGAGCGCAGTAACGCGCCGCAGTTCGAGATGGACCTGCTGAACGGCATCAACAACGGCGCGCAGCGCCTGAAGACCATCATTGACAACATGATTGACGTCTCGTTGATTGACAACAACCTGCTCCAACTGCACTTTCAGCCGGTGTGGATGAACCGCATCTTCGACGTGCTGAGGGCCGAACTGGAGCCGGCCATCCGCGAACGCAACCAGACCTTTGAAATCCACAGTTTCCCCGGTTTTGCCGATATGACCTTTGGCGACCCAGAGCGGCTGCTCCAGGCAATGCGCCATATTCTGGTCAACGCCATTAAATACACGCCTGACGGCGGCAAGATCGAGGTGAGTGGCCGCAAACTGCCCGGTTTTATGGAGATCATCGTCAAAGACAACGGCATTGGCATTGACCCGGCCGATCAGGCATTTATCTTTGAGAAATTCGCGCGCATTGGCAATATTTCTCTGCATTCCAGCGGTAAGACCAAGTTTAAAGGTGGGGGACCCGGCCTGGGACTGCATATTGCCAAAGGGCTGATTGAATCGCATGGGGGGGCCATCTGGGTTGAGTCGCCGGGGTACGATGAAGAGAAATTCCCCGGTTCGACTTTTCATATCCTGCTTCCCCTGCGTACCGAACCACCCGACACGAATATGGCTCGCCTGCTGTCACCCCTTCTTAACCCTACCCAAACCGAGGAAAGAATCTCATGAGTTCTACCGCCCCCCAATCTTCTTTTATCCGTCCTGCCGACCGGATCGCTTCGTTTAAAAATTACTTCTTCGCTGATCTTAACAAGGTAATCGCCGGCCTGAAAGCCAACGGGATGGACATCATCCGGCTGGATATTGGCTCGCCCGACCTGGCCCCGCCGGAGTTCATCCGCAACCACATGATCGAGCGGGCGCGGCGCGACGATACGCACGGGTACACTGCCTACGGCGGCACGCCGGAGTATCACAAAGCGGTGGCGCACTACTACCGCGAGCGGTTCGGCGTGGAGCTGACCCCGGTCAAAGAGACTCTGGCGCTGCTGGGGTCGAAAGAGGGGTTGTTCGAGTTAAGCCTGTGCCTGCTCAACCCTGGTGATATTGCCCTGCTCCCCGACCCGGGCTACCCCACCTACGCGGCTGGGGCATTCGTAGCCGGGGCGGAGTGTTACAACCTGCCGCTGCTGCGCGAGAACCACTTTCTGCCAGACCTCAAGGCCATTCCCGCAGAGGTGGCCCGCCGCGCCAAAATCTTGTGGCTGAACTACCCCAACAACCCCACCGGAGCGGTCGCGCCGCTGTCTTTCTTTGAAGAGGCGGTGGAATTTGCCAAACGCTATGAGATCGTCATCGCCCACGACGCGCCGTATGTGGACGTGTGCTTCGACGGCTACCGCGCGCCGAGTATTTTGCAGGTTCCGGGCGCAAAAGACGTGGCCGTAGAGTTCAACTCGCTCTCCAAGACTTACAACATGGCTGGCTGGCGGTTGGGCATGGCAGTGGGCAACGAAAAACTGATCGGCTATCTGCACACCTACAAAAGCCAGGCCGATACCTCGCACTTTGGCCCAATCTTAGACGCCGGGGCGCTGGCGATGACGGGCGATCAGTCGTGGCTGGAAAAGCGTAACCTGATCTACAAAGAGCGCCGCGATTACGTCGTGGCGGGACTGCGGCAGGCCGGCTTTACGGTAGAAGCGCCCCCTGCGGCTATTTACGTCTGGGCGGGCCTGCCCGCTGGGACCACTGAAACCAGCGAAGAATTTTGCAGCCGCCTGCTGCACGATACCGGCGTGAGCATCACCCCCGGCACGGTCTACGGCAGCTACGGTGAAGGGTACGTGCGCGTTTCGCTGTGTACTCCCGCTGACCGCACCGCTCAGGCCATGCAGCGCCTGGTAGAGTGGCGCAAAGTGCAAGTTTGATAGGAGCTTATGTCTAAAAAGACCGCTGAACCCACCCACCCCCCCCGCGAGCGCGCGTTTTTGGTCGGCGTTGAACTGCGGAACGAGCCTTCGCTCCTGCCGCTGGAAGATTCGCTGGACGAACTGGCGCTGCTGGCCGATACCGCCGGCCTGGAAGTGGTTGGAGAGATCACCCAAAAGCTAGACGCGCCCAACCCAGAGACGTATATCGGCTCAGGGAAAGTGGATGAGTTGAAGGCCCTGGTAGAAGAGAGCCTGGCCGAAGTGGTCATCTTCGACAATGAACTATCGCCCCGCCATCTGCGCGAGTTAGAGCAGCGCCTGGGGCCCTCGGTGCGCGTGCTGGACCGCACCGCCCTGATTCTGGACATTTTTGCCCAACACGCTAACACCCGCGAAGGCATTTTGCAGGTGGAACTGGCCCAATACGAATACCGGCTGCCGCGGCTGACGCGCGCGTGGACGCACCTGGCGCGCCAGGCGGGCGGCGGCGGCGGGCGCACCGGCAGTACCGGCGGCGTGGGTCTGCGCGGGCCGGGCGAAACCCAGCTCGAGGTAGACCGCCGCGAAATCCGCCGGCGAATTGCTACTCTGCGCCAGGAACTGGAAAAAGTGCGCGCCCACCGCATGCGCTACCGCACCCAGCGCCAGCGCTCGCAGATCCCTATTGTAGCCCTGGTGGGCTATACCAACGCAGGCAAGTCTACCCTGCTCAACCGGCTGGCGCGCTCTGACGTGTTCGTCGCCAATCAGTTGTTCGCCACGCTCGACCCCACCACCCGGCGCGTGGAACTGCCCGCTGGTCACCTGGCACTGATGACCGACACGGTGGGGTTTATCCAAAAACTGCCGACGCAGTTGGTGGCCGCCTTCCGCGCCACGCTGGAAGAAATCGCCGAGGCCGATCTGCTGATCCACGTGGTGGATGCCTCGCACCCCAACGCCTTGCAGCAAATCCGCGCAGTGGAGATGACGCTGAAAGATATCGAGGCCGGGCATATCCCGACCATTCTGGCACTGAACAAGATTGACCGCCTGCCCGAACCCGATGCGGCCCTGGATATTGCCCCCGACTACACCGGCCCGATGGCGGCGATCTCGGCCCTGAGCGGCAAGGGCATTAATGAGCTGTTGGCGCTGATCGAAGAAGAACTGTTTGAGAATTTCGTGCCGGTAGTGGTGCGGCTGCCCTTCGAGCAGGGGCAGTTGATCTCACTGTTCCACGACCAGGGGCGGGTAGAGAACAGCGAACACAGCCGGGGCGGCGTGTTAATTGAAGGGAGCCTGCCGGGCCGCCTGGTGGCGCGCTTTAAACCCTATATGCTGAAAGCGCCAAATGGCGAAGAAGGGGCACAGCCCCCTGCCTATACGCCAGCGGCCAGCGGTGATGAAAAGGATGAAGCTGTGGACGATTGGGATGAGGTGGACGAGTACGACGATACCAACGCCGTAGAGGAGTGACCCAACCCATGCTGCAAAAAATTTCGACGTTCCTCGACCGCTTTTCCGAGTTTTACGCCCACCGCAAGGGGTTGTTCCCGCTGATTGCCATTGCCCTGATCATCTTGAACTTTGTACTGGAACTACTGCCAGCCAACTGGCTGAGTCAGACGGACCTGCTGCTGCACCTGGGAGTTCTGCTGGCGATCATCGGCTTTTTGCTGGCCCGCGCCCTCTGACCCCGATTTTAAAAGCAGACGGGCCGTCTTGCGCGGCCCGTTTGCTTTACTTGCTTTTCTGCTCTTTTTCCATGCTGACGACTTCGCGGCCCTGGTAGAACCCGCAGTTGGGGCAAACCATGTGCCCGGGGCGAACCTCGCCGCAGTTGGAGCAAGTCACCAGGTTAATGGCTTCGAGAGCGTCGTGCGCGCGGCGGCGGTCGCGGCGGCCCTTCGAGTGCTTGCGTTTCGGATGAGGGGTCATGTCTATCTCCTGATCTGTTAATCCAATAACCAATGATAAGGCCAATCTGGCAGCCGCACCATTGTACCTGCCGAAAGGCTGTACGTCAAGGGAGAGTTTTTCTAAAAACCAGACACAACTGCTTGATACAGGTTTCCATCCCGGCGAACGGGATTTTTTTATTGAGACTGCCACAGGTTGCCTTTTTGCAGTGTCTTTAATAAATTGTACTGCAAACTGTGGGGGAATGTGGCAGAAATCGGCCTTTTTTCCCAGCGGTGGCCTGACTGCGACAATCTTCCGATACGTTTTTTTTCGCTTCATTGTCGCAAACCTGCCTCAAATTCCGTTTCGCTTTACCGGTTACTCCCCCACCGGTGGGGGATGTCGGCCAAACACTGCGACGATCTCCGTTTGTGTTTAAATATGGCAGATCGTCGCAGTCAGACCAGAATGGTTCTTTCGTATTTGGACGATGCGGTTATTGGCGGGCAAACTGGTAGAATCAGGCATGGTGGAGAGTATACCGCACGAAACTGTGCGCCGCACGCTCAAAAAGGTGGCGGCTTTATGACGGATGTCCGGTTCTCAGGGAGTTTTTATGAGTCGTGAATATCCGCGCCGCCTGTTGGGGCGGCTGCTGGGCGTATTTTTCAAGCTGTTGTACCATCCGCTGGCGTGGACGTATGACGCGGTGGCGGGGGCGGTATCGGTGGGGCGGTGGCAGGGGTGGGTACTTTCGGCGGCGGAACAGGTGGAGGGGCGGCGCATCTTAGAGCTTGGGTTTGGGCCGGGCCACCTGCAAGCGCGGCTGAACGCCGAGGGGAAGCGAGTTTTTGGGCTGGATGAAAGCGCGCAGATGGCGCGCCAGGCGCGGCGGCGGCTGCTGCGCCGCCAACTCCCCGCCCGGCTGGCCCGCGGACTGGCCCAAAACCTGCCCTTCCCCACCGCGAGCTTTGACTGCGTAGTGGCGACCTTCCCGACCCCTTATATCTTCCAGCCGGAAACGCTGGCCGAAATCTACCGCGTGCTGGCGAGCGGTGGGCGGGTGGTGGTACTGTTTGCCGCCTGGATCACTGGAGGCAGCCTGGCAGATCGCGCCGCCGCGCAGCTGTTTCAGATCACCGGGCAGGTGCCGCAGGCGGTGGAGATAGGCGAGGCCATGCTTGCGCCGTTCCGGCAAGCCGGGTTCGCGGCCGAACTGCGCGAGATTGAACGACCCGGCAGCCGGCTGTTGTATATTTTCGCGCACAAAACATCTGAATAACAGGCAGTTAATACATTTGAGCTGAAACCACAGATGGACACAGATGAAAGACAAGAAAATCTGGCGTTCCCATCACAGGCATGCTCAAAATACAGGGCCACCGGTATTCCCTCACCGGGTTGATTTGATGTAAAATTATCCTATGGAAATACAAATAGCCGTTGCCAAAACCAATAAATATGCCGTCTCTGAGAGCGGCGACACGCTCGAAGTCGTTGAACGCCCCAACGGGGGCATGTCGGTGGTGCTGGCCGATGGGCAGACCTCTGGGCGCGGGGCCAAAGTGATCTCCACGATGGTGGTACGCAAGGTCATCAGCCTGCTGGCCGAGGGCGTGCGCGACGGGGCCGCCGCCCGCGCCGCCTCTGATTATCTCTATACCGAGCGGTACGGCAAGGTTTCGGCTACTTTAAACATCCTCTCGGCAGATTTGCAGACCGGCACGCTGGTGATCACCCGCAACAACCCTTCGCCGGTCTACATTGCACGCGGCGAGGAAATCGAAGTGCTGAATGGCGAAAGCCAGCCCATCGGCACGTCGCGCAATACCCGCCCTGCCATCTCGGAGATCGCCCTGGAGGGCTGGACCACGGTGGTGCTCTATACCGACGGCATCCTACACGCCGGAGAACGCTACGGCCAGACGCTGGACATCTGCACTCTGCTCGATTCGATGCTGGAAGACCAGCAGCCCTCCGCCCAGGAAGTGGCCGATGCCCTGCTGGCCCATGCCATCCAGTTAGATCAGGGCCGGCCCAACGACGATATGAGCGTGGTTGTTTTGCGCGTGATGCCCTACGAGGGCGACCTGATCCGCCGCATGACGGTACGCCTGCCGGTGATCTTTAACCCCCAGTAAGCTGAGAGCCAATGCGAGCGTCGCCCTGGCGGAGAACCTGGCGGATTCGCAAAATCTGGCGCAAAGCACGGGCCGGCTGGCGCGACACGCTGCTGCTGCTCGGCGAGTTCCGGCTTCCGCTCTTCTGGTTTGGCCTGGCAATGCTGGGCAGCGGCTGGCTGTATTACTTCCTGTCTTTGCGTTCCACCGCCCCTTTAGACAGCGTCGTCGAAGGCATCTACGTGGTTCTGACGATGACGTTTTTTCAGCCGTCCGAGGCATTCCCGCGCGAGTGGTACCTGGAGTTATTTTTCTTCCTCATGCCCGTCGTGGGCATCGGCATCCTGGCGCAAGGGCTGGCGGAGTTTGGCATCCTGTTCTTCAACCGGCGCCTGCGCGGCAAGGAGTGGGAAATGGCAGTCGCTTCTACCTACAGCAACCACATTGTCCTGGTGGGCATGGGGCATTTGGGGTTCCGCGTCGCCATGAACCTGTACGAGTTGGAACAAGACGTGGTGGTGATCGAAATCGAACCGCGGCCCGACCTGCTGGAAAAGGTACGGGCGTTGGGCATCCCCGTGCTGGTGGAAGACGGCACGCGCGAATCGGTCTTGCTGGCGGCGGGGGTTCCGCAGGCGCGCACGATTATGCTCTGCACCCAAGATGACAGCTTAAATCTGCGCATGGCTCTGAAAGCCCGCAGTCTGAACCCCCAGATCGAAGTGGTGATCCGCATCTTCGACGACGATTTCGCCGCGTCTTTGCAGTCGCAGTTTGGGTTCCGCGCCCTCAGTGCCACCGGCATGGCGGCCCCGCTGTTCGCCGCTCTGGGCGCGGACGTGGATATTACGCCGCCGATCACCATCGAAGGTCAGGCCCACATTCTGGCTCGCCTGAAGATTACCCCCAACTCACGCCTGAAAGGGCAAACGGTGAGCCAGATCGAAGAGTGCCATCACGTTAGTATCGTGCTGATTTCATCCAACGGCCAGCAGGACTTTCATCCGCGCGGTGAGCGCGCCGTGTTTTCAGGGCAGACCCTGGCCGTCTTTGGCAGACCGGAGCAGATCAACCGATTAATGCATGAAAACCAGCGGTAAGACCCTCCGCATTGGCATCGTCGGCCCCTGCACAGCCGGCAAATCCACCCTGATCGGCAACCTGCGCGGGCGCGGCTTCGACCTGCGCCACATCGCCCAGGAACATTCTTACGTGCAAACCATGTGGCAGGTGATCGGCAAACCCGACCGGCTGGTTTACCTGGATGTTTCGTACCACGAATCACTGCGGCGCAAGAACCTGAACTGGACGGAAGCAGAGTATCTCGAACAGGTGCGGCGCTTACAGCACGCCCGCCGCTACGCCGATTTTTATCTGCACACCGATGGGCTGACGCCCCAGCAGGTGGCGGAACAGGTGATGGCATTTTTAGCGGAGTTGTGAGCCGCGGTCATCAAAGGCGTTTGGGTACGGGATGATTTTGAGAGAGCCTTGAATTTTCAGCAGATTTGTCTTGACACCTTCAAAAAGACGTGATAATCTTGCTTTTGTCGCATGACGCCCATGATTTCACCCAATCCAAACGTGTTGACCCATGACCCAAGCTGGGAATGGGTGAGTCTGCGTCGAATTCTTCAAATCAGTTCTTTTTGATGGAGTGTGTTAGCATGTCTGAACGTTATATTGGGACCGTGAAGTGGTTCAACGCAACCAAAGGTTATGGTTTTATCGGCCGCGAAGGTGGCGATGATGTCTTCGTCCACTTCTCCGCGATTTCAATGGAAGGGTATCGCTCGCTGAAGCAAGACCAGAAAGTTGAATTCGAAATCGAACAAGGTCCCAAAGGCCTGCAGGCTGCCAACGTCGTACCCTTGGACTAATTTTTAATATTGGCCTGCGGTAACAACCGCTGACCTACCTGAAAATAACACAACAGGGCCTCGTATTCCGAAGCCCTGTTGGCTTTTAATTCGAGGCTGGCAATTTCGGCTTACATTTGGCTCTTCAGCGCGGCGCGCATTCTTTCGAGGGCTTCCATCAGCATGGAGCGCGGGCAGCCGAAGTTCAGGCGGATAAACCCTTCCCCACCTGGTCCAAAGGCGCTGCCCTCTGTGACAGCTACGCGGGCCTTCTGCAAAAAAAACTCGGCGGGCTGGCTGCCAATGCCCATCTGACGGCAGTCAATCCAGGCCAGGTAGGTTCCCTCTGGGCGGATCATGCGCGCGCCGGGCAGTTCGCGGTTAACAAACCCTTCCAGCCAGTTGCGGTTGCCTTCCAGGTACGCCAGCGCCTGATCGAGCCACTCTGCGCCTTCCTGGTAAGCGGCCCGCGCGGCCACCAACCCCAACAGGTTGATGCCATGCACCAGACCCCGGTCACCGCGCTGGTAGCGCTTGCGCAGTTCGGGGTCAGGGATCACCGCGACGGAACAGGACAACCCGGCAATATTAAAGGTCTTGGATGGGGCCAGCAGGGTGATCGTGCGCCGGGCAATTTCAGGGCTGAGGGATGCAATGGGGATATGCTTCTGGCCCGTGAACACCAGATCCGAATGAATTTCATCGGAGCAAATGATCAGATCGTGGCGCAGACAGGCTTCAGCCATGCGCTCCAGTTCGAGGCGCGTAAAGACCCGCCCCACCGGGTTGTGCGGGTTGCACAGGATGAACATGCGCGTTTGAGGCGTAATGGCCCGCTCGAAGGCGTCCCAATCAATGCTGTAACACCCGTCGGCTGCGCAGGCCAGGATAGCGTCTTGACGGGTGGCTCCAGCGTGGCGCGGAACTCCCAGGAAGGGCATGTATACCGGCGGCTGGATGAGGATACCCTCGCCCGCATGAACCAGGCTTTGAGCGGCCAGGTTCAGCCCCGTCACCACCCCTGGGGTGAAGACCAGGGCATCGGTGCTCACCTGCCAGTTGTGGCGGCGGCTTAACCAATCCACTACCGCCTCGCGCAGGCCGTCTGGCTCCAGCGGGTAACCAAAGACGCCGTGCCCCACGCGTTCTTGCAGGGCGCGGATGACCGGCTCGGGCGAACGAAAATCCATATCGGCCACCCACATCGGCAGCACATCTTCGTCAAAATGTCTCCACTTGGCGCTCTCGGTGCTGCGCCGGTCTGGGAGTTCGTCGAAGTTATAAATCATGGCCCATCCTTAGTCAGTGGTTTGTGGTTAGCGGCCCGTAAAGAGTTGACAGCAGCCAGCAGGTCAACAGCTTTCTCAACGGGCTTCGCTAAATTCCAGTTTTTTTGTCTTCTACAGGTGGCTGCCGGAAGGATTATACTCGATGCGCCAGACAGATTGTGTTAAACTACGATATACTCTAGCCATGACCGAACCACAAGCCCCATCTTCTCGCTCTTATCCATGCCTGGTAGTACAGCCCGCGCCCGACTGGCAGGATTATGAACTGGTGGACAGCGGCGACGGCTGGAAGCTGGAACGCTACGGTCCTTACCTGCTGAAACGTCCCGAACCCGAGGCTATCTGGAAGCCAGCCCTGCCCGCCAAGGCGTGGAACCGCGCCAGCGCCGTCTTCCGCCCGGCCCCTGAAGAGAACGGCGGCCATTGGGAGATACTGCAACCGGTTGACGAGCGTTGGGTGATGCGGTATAAGGAATTGAAGTTCTGGACGCAGCTCTCCGCCTCGCGCCATTTGGGGGTGTTCCCTGAACAGGCCGGCCAGTGGGATTGGCTGGCCGCCCAGATTCGCGCCGCCCAACAGCCCCCGCAGGTGTTAAACCTGTTTGGCTATACTGGCATCGCCACCCTGGCCGCCGCCGCCGCCGGAGCGCGCGTGACGCACGTGGACGCCTCGAAAAAGGTGATCACGTGGGCGCGCGAGAACCTCGAACTATCGGGGCTGGGCAGCCGCCCGGTGCGCTGGATGGTGGACGACGCTCTTAAGTTCGTTCAGCGCGAGGCCCGGCGCGGCGCGCGCTATGATGGTTTGATCCTCGACCCGCCGAAATTCGGGCGCGGGCCCAAAGGCGAGGTCTGGGAATTTTATAAGCTGCTGCCGAATCTGTTAGAAGCCTGCCGCCAGGTGGTTTCGGAACAGCCCTGTTTTGTACTGCTGACGGCTTACGCCGTAAAGGCCTCGGCCATTACGCTGTATTACGCCCTGAAAGAGATGATGCGCGCCTGGGATGGGCAGGTGGAGGCCGGCGAAGTGGTGCTGGACGAAAAAAGCGCCGGGCGGGTGCTGTCAATGGCAATTTTTGCCCGCTGGTCCAAATAACGATGTTGGCCGGCCCTGGCATGGAGGTTTGGAGGAGAAAGATGACATTAGAAAACAAAACCATTACGATTATCGGCCCTGGCGTGATGGCTGAAGCCATCATTTCGGGCCTGCTGCGCCAGCAGATCACCACGCCCGAATGTATTTTAGCTTCTGGCCCGCGCCTGGAACGGGTGGAGGAACTTCAGCGGCGGTATGGGGTGCAGGCGTATACCGATAACCGCGCTGCCGCCGCGCAGGGCAGCGTGGTGATTCTGGCGATTAAGCCCCAACGGCTGTCTAAGGTGCTGGCCGGGCTGGCCGGTTCGATTGCGCCAGATGCGCTGGTCCTTTCGATCATTGCCGGGGCGACCATCCACACGATTGCAAGCGGGCTGCGCCACTCAGCCATTGTCCGCTCGATGCCCAACACCCCTGCCCAGATTGGCGAAGGCATTACCGTGTGGACGGCTTCGCCTTCGGTCAATCCGGAGCAGATGGAGATGGCCCGCCAGATTTTGGGGGCATTAGGGCAAGAGGTGTTCGTGGAAGAAGAGTATTACCTGGATATGGCAACGGCCCTATCTGGCACTGGCCCGGCTTACGTATTCCTGTTTATGGAAGCGTTGATAGACGCTGGGGTTCACATGGGCTTTCCACGTCGTATCGCCGAGCAGTTGGTCAAACAGACAATTTTGGGGTCCGTGTCTTACTATCAGGCCCAAAAAATTCACCCGGCGCAGTTGCGCAACCAGGTGACTTCTCCCGGCGGCACGACCGCCCAGGCGTTGTATTACCTGGAGAAGGCCGGTTTTCGCACAGCCATCTCGCGGGCTATCTGGGCCGCGTATGAACGCTCGCAAGAACTGGGCAAGGGGTTAAACAGCAAACCGCCAGTAGAGGAATGACCTGGTCTCTGGGTGTGCAGCGGCAGGGCCACACACCCAGAGAGGCTGATTTAGGCAAATAGAATAGTTGGCAGCATCAGACGGAAGTCGAACCAGTCGGTGCCAAACAGGATCGAGAAGAATATCATCACAAAGATGACCAGCATAATGCAGCCACAGCCGCAGCCCAAACAGCCGCCCTGTCCAAACCCAAAGTGTTCCTGCATCCAATCGTAAATCACATTAAGAAAGAACAGGCGCAGCAAACCACCCAAGCAACCCGGTCGGTCGTCCATGAACATCTCTCCTGAAGTTTTTTCTGTTATCACTACCGTATACGCGCATTCAGCTTAAAAAGTTGCAGGCATCAGCGATGAAATGGCTTCGGGGCAGGCACATTCATTCGATTGGGGAGCAGGCCGTCCTGTGGGGGGTGTTCGCGCTGGCCGCCGGGTTAATCATCTGGCGGCCCATCGGCTACCGCCTGTCCGTTATCCCCGGCACGTATGGCGACACCCGCCTGATTAATTACATCCTGGAACACAATTACCGCTGGCTGGCTGGTTTGGAACCAAACTACTGGAACCCTGGCCTGTTTTACCCCTTCCCGCTGGCGCTGGCTTTTAGCGATAATCTCTACGGCGTGGGGCCGTTTTACGCGGCTTTGCGCTGGGCTGGCCTGGACCGCGAAACGGCCCTGCAAGCCTGGATCTTCCTGGGGTTCTTCTTGAACTACGCCTCCGCCGCGCTGGTGCTAAGGCGGCTGCGGTGCGGGGCAGTGGCATCTGCCGCAGGGGCGAGCTTTTTTGCCTTTGGACTGCCAATGCTGGCGCAGGTAGGTCACCTGCAAATGCTCTACCGTTTCTGCATTCCACCGGCCTGCTATCTGCTATGGCGTTTCTGCGAAACGCCCCGGCTGCGTTTTTTGGCCGGCGTGGCTCTGCTGACGCTGTGGCAGGCGGCGGCGGGCGTATATCTGGGCGTGCTGCTGGCTTTACTGTTGGCGGCATTGGCGGTGGTACTGCCGTGGTATTGGGCTGCCGGGTGGCGCGCGCGGCTGGCTTTCTGGCCCCGCCAGGTGCAGGCCGCCTGGCAGAAGGCCCGCCCCACCGGGCGCGCTGCTGCGGCGGTGATGGGTCTGCTCACGCTGGCCGGGCTGATGGGGTTGTTTTGGCCCTATCTGCGCGTGATCCAGCTCTATGGCTTTACCCGCCCCTGGGAAGAGATCGCCCGGATGCTGCCCCAACCCCAGAGCTACCTGGTGGCCGATCATGTTGGGTATTGGCAGCCGGTCTCAAAGCTGATGATGGGCCTGACAATGCGCCATGAACACCAGTTATTCCCCGGCCTGGCATGGTATGCCCTGCTCGCCATAGGGCTGGCCGGGAGATGGGCCGCGCCGCAGCGCACCGCGGCCGCGGCGCATCTGCTGGCCGCGGCGGCGCTGACGGTTTTGACTCTTTCTATCGCAGGGGTTTCACTCTATCAGACCGTCGCCTGGCTGCCGGGGATGAACAGCATTCGCTCGGTCACGCGCATCATCCTGGTGCTGATGTGGCCGGGGGCGCTGTGGGCTGCTTACGCCGCCGGGGCACTGCTCCGCCTGCCCCAACGCCCGGCGCTCCGGTGGCTCGCCGCCGTGCTGGTTCTGGCCGCCGTGCTGATCGAGCCGCTGGCATTCCGTCACCGGTATCAGTTCGTCAAGCATCACGCTCAAGAACGGCTGGCCGGCCTGCGCGCCCAACTGCCGGAAACTCTGCCCCCCAATCCGGTCTTATTCGTGGCCGCTAAAGCAGATGAAGACCCGGTTGCCACAGAGGTAGATGCCATGCTGTTGGCCCAAGAGTTGGGCTGGCCGACCCTGAACGGTTATTCGGGCAACGAACCGCCCGGCTATCATCCTGCAACCACGTGCGCCGAACTGCCCCGGCGCATCCACAGTTACATGACCTTTGCCGGCACTACGGATGAGCGTTTTTACCTGAACCTCATGCGCCGGGTCGTCCCACTGGGCTTTACCGACTGCGACCCGGCCTGGTGGCAAACGATGCCGCCGTTCCCTGAAGCACAACCCTAGCGGAACAACCGAAATCAGGGTTGAAGCATCACCTTGATCGATTCTTTGGCCTCGCGCACCATCTCAATGGCTTCCTGGTACTTTTCCAGGGGAAAAGTATGGGTGACGATCTCTTCGGCGGGAACCTGGCCTTTTTGCATCATATCCATTGCCAGGGGGTAGCAGAACGGACCCAAATGCGAACCCAAGACGTTTAATTCTTTGGTGTCGCCGATGATGGTCCAATCCACCGTCACCGGCTGGGTGAACACGCTGAACTCCACAAACGTCCCCAGGCGGCGGATCATCTTTAAACCCTGGGGAACGCCTTCAGGATGACCAGTGGCTTCGATATAGACATCACAACCGTACCCACCGGTCAGCCGGCGCACCTCGGCGACCACATCTACCTCGGCGGGGTTAAGCGCCAGGTCGGCCCCGCAGTGGCGGGCGACCTCCAGGCGGTTGGGGTGCAGGTCAAGGGCGATCAGACAGCCGGGGTTTTTCAGTCGGGCGGCGGCCACCATGCCCAGCCCCAGCGGGCCGCTGCCGGCCACCACCACTACATCGCCCAATTCAATATTCGCCCGCTGGACGGCGTGAATGGAGCAAGAGAGCGGCTCAATGTAGACCGCCTGCTTAACCGAAAGCGCGCGGGGGACTTTGTGGTTGATTGCATCCGCCGGGAATTTCATGTATTCGGCCATGGCGCCGGGGGTGCGCTGGCGGAAGCCATAAACATCGTGCTTGCGGTCACACATCCAGTACTGGCCGCGCTTGCAGAAGCGGCACTCCCAGCAGGGGACGATTTGCTCCGAAATGGCCCAATCGCCGAGAGCCAGGCCGTACTTTTCGGCGGCACCCGCGCCTAGCGCCACCACTTCGCCTACAAACTCATGGCCTGGCGTGATCGGCGGCTGGCAGTAACCGGTACGGTCGGCGTCGCCCCAAAACAACGGCGCGCCCGAAAAACATTTGATATCGCTGGCACAGATGCCCACGCCCAGCACGCGCACTAACACTTCACCCGGCCCTACTGTTGGGACGGGAAGCTCTTCGAGACGGTAATCTTCTGGCCCATAGCACAGCACCGAGCGCATAGTTTTGGGGAGTTCAACAGGATTCGAAAGCATGAGATGGTCTCCTTGTCAACACAGGATCGAGCGGCTTATTTCTACTGGCTAGTAATCGCCCACAACCTCAGCGAGCAATTCTTCCAACAGCGCGCCTTCTAATACGCGCGGCTTCCAGCCAGGAAGAAAACGGTCGAGCATGAGCGCCTGCGCCCAGCCGGTGTAATAAAAGCGGGTATCCCCTTCTTGCCCGGCCTGGCGCTGCATCTGCTGGAGTTCTTGCTTCCATAGGTTGTTGATGGCGCAGTAACCGCGAAATCCTTTCACCTGCTGCATAGCGGGCAGGCTCTGATACTGCCGATGGTCACAGGCCAGGCGCAGCATGCCCAGTTCCGCATACTTAGCCAGACCTTCCAGCCATTCGAACCGCTGCTCGTAGCGGGCCAACTGCGGGCGGCCGGTAAAGTACTGCTCGCGGCGCTGTCGGCGCGCATGCAAAAAGCGCCCTGCATGGGTGCGGGCTTCTTCATCATCCTGCGCCTCAACGGCGCTCAACAGCGCGTTGATCTCTTGGGCCCAGGCCGCATTCATCTGCGGGTCAATGGCCCAATAAGATGGGCCATCGGCATAGGCGGCTTCGGCGTCTTCAAAAACCGTGCGGGCTGTATTCGCCTGGAAAGCGTGAAAGCTCTCGTGAAGAATGCCGCCCAGGTAGCGGTGCGGAGTGAGCATTTCATTGACCAGCAGCGGCCCCAAGAGTTCGCGCACCACCGGCGGCATCTGCTCACCCAATTCCTGGCGGAGCAAGACCAGGCCCCACTCACGCGTAGCCATGCTTGCCGCCCAACGCCCCTCGACCTCAACGGCGAAGTTCTGCCCGTTCTGCCAGGTGCTGCGGGCGCACGCCATGCCTTCAGCCGCTATCGGCTCCCACCTCTCCGATAGTCCTTCCAACCCGCACATAAAAGCGTGGCTCTCGCTAAACACCAGCACGGGGATGGCGTCCGCGCCAAAGCCGGGCCACAGGGCTTCGCCCAGGTTGGTACGCAGGTGCAGTGCTTCGGCGACGAGCGCGGCCTGTTCACCGGTGAGGACCGACGGATCAGCCGAGGCTGTGGGCAGGTTGGCATTGGAAACCCACAAGACGCCGGCCCCCAACAGGCAGAGGGCGGCCAGGCCGGCCACGAGGTAAAAAAGGATACGGAGAATTCGAGGACGGCCCGGCTTTTTCATGGCAAGATCGCTTTACCCTTTATGAATGATAGGCTGTTATTGATTATAGACCGTTTCGGCCCGTTCAAACTGGCTGTTATACAGCTCGGCGTAGAAGCCGCCCCGCGCCAGCAGTTCGTGGTGGTTGCCCTGCTCTACAATATCGCCATCCCGCATTACCAGGATCAGGTCGGCGTCGCGGATGGTGGAAAGGCGGTGGGCAATGACAAAGCTGGTGCGGTTCTTCATCAGGCGCTGCATGGCGCGCTGGATCAGCACTTCGGTGCGGGTGTCTACCGAACTGGTGGCCTCGTCTAGGATCAGGATTTTCGGGTCGGTCAGCACGGCGCGGGCAATGGTCAGCAACTGCATCTGCCCCTGCGAGATGTTGGTGGTTTCTTCATTAATGACCATATTGTAGCCACCGGGCAGGGTGTGAATGAAGTGATCCACATGCGCGGCTTTGGCGGCCGCATACACTTCTTCGTCGGTGGCATCTGGCCGCCCATAGCGGATGTTCTCTAAAATCGTGCCGTTGAAGAGCCAGGTATCTTGCAGAACCATGCCAAACAGCTTGCGCAGGTCATGGCGGGTGAAATCCTGAATATTGTGACCATCAATCTTGATAGCACCACTGTTCACATCATAGAAGCGCATCAAGAGCTTGACCAGCGTGGTTTTGCCCGCCCCGGTAGGGCCTACAATGGCGATCTTTTGACCCGGTTCGATGCGGGCGGAAAAGTCTTTGATAATGATTTTATCGGGGGTGTAACCGAAGTGGACGTGCTCAAACTCCACGTGGCCTTCCACATCCTCCACCTGTACCGGGGTACTGGTATCGGGAGCTTCTTCTGCTTCATTCAGGAACTGAAAGACGCGCTCGGCGGCGGCGGCGGTCTGCTGGAGGACGTTAGAGGTATTGGCTAACTGCACCAGCGGCTGGTTGAACGAGCGCACGTACTGGATGAACGCCTGAATATCCCCTACCGTAATGGCGTTACGCACCGCCAGGTAGCCGCCCAGGATCGTCACCGCCACATAGCCCAGGTTGCCGATGAAGCCCATAATCGGCATCATCATGCCCGAAAGGAACTGCGACTTCCAGGCCGAATCATAAAGCGTGTTGTTATAAGCGTCGAACTTCTGCACGCTTTTGGCTTCGCCGTTGAAGGCTTTCATCACGATGTGACCGCCGTACATCTCTTCGATGTGGCCGTTGATATGCCCCAGGTATTCTTGCTGCTGCTTGAAGTACTTCTGCGACTGGCCGACCACCACGCTCACAAACGCCAGCGAGAGGGGGATGACGATCAGCGCGGCCAGAGTCATCCAGCCGTTGATCGAAATCATCATCGCCAGCGTACCAATGACCGTTACCCCCGAAGTGATGATCTGCGAAAGGCTCTGGTTGAGGGTCTGGCTGATGGTATCCACATCGTTGGTCACGCGCGAAAGCACCTCGCCGTGGTTGGTCCCGTCGAAATAACGCAGGGGCATCCGGTTGATTTTGGCGGCGATTTCTTTGCGGAAGCGGTAGGTGATTTGGGCGGAAACGTCCGCCATGATCCAGCCCTGGATATAGGCGAACATGGTAGAGAGCAGGTACAACCCCAACATCAGAAGCAGGATATTGCCGATGTAGGGGAAGTCAATGCCCTGGCCTGTGCCGGCAATCTGAGCCATGACGCCCTCGAACAACCGGGTGGTGGCCTTACCCAAGATTTTGGGGCCAAGAATGCCGAAGATCGTCGAGCCGATGGCAAAGATCATCACGACCAGGAAGGCCAGGCGGTACTCACGCAGGTATTCGATCAGCCGGAGCATGGTACCTTTAAAATCTTTGGCTTTTTCGCCGCGCATCATCATATGACCCGGGCCGCCGCCAAACGGCCCTGGCCCGCGCCGCTGTTGTACCCGGCTTGGGGGTCTGTTTTGCATCGTCATAGTAATTCCTCCGCGCTGAGCTGCGAAAGCGCAATCTCGCGGTAGGTTTCGCAGGTTTGCATCAATTCCTGGTGGGTACCCCGGCCTACCATCCGGCCTTCATCTAAAACGATAATTTGCTCAGCGTTTTTAATTGTGGAAACGCGCTGGGTGACGATCAGCAGAGTGCTGGTGGATGCCTTTTCCCGCAAGGCGCGGCGCAGGGCGGCATCGGTCTTGAAATCCAGCGCGGAAAAGCTGTCATCAAAGATCATAATGGGGGCGCGCTTCACCAGGGCGCGGGCAATCGACAGGCGCTGTTTTTGCCCGCCCGAAAGGTTGGCCCCACCCTGAGCCACTTCGGCGGCCATGCCTTCAGGCTTTGAGTCAATCACCTCTTGGGCCTGAGCCACGCGCACCGCCTCTAAAATCACGTCTTCGGGGGCATCTTCATCGGCATAGCGCAGGTTGCTCTCGATCGTGCCGGAGAACAGACTGCTCTTCTGCGGAATATACCCGATGCGGGCACGCAAGTCGTGCTGCTTTACCTCGCGGACGTCCACCCCATCTACCAGGATCGCGCCGTCGGTGACATCGTAAAAACGGGGGATGAGGTTGACTACCGTGGACTTGCCCGATCCGGTGGAGCCGATCAGAGCAGTGGTTTGGCCGGGCCGTGCGGTGAAGGTGATGTCGTGCAGTACATCTTCCTCAGCGTGAGAGTAGCGGAAGCAGACGTTCTTGAACTCCACCAGGCCGGCATTGCTGGTGAAGGGTTTGGGCTGTTCAGGATCGCGGATAGAAGGCTCAGTCGCCAACACCTCGGCGATGCGCCCCGCCGAAACTGTGGCGCGCGGCAGGCCGATGAACATAAAAGACATCATCAAGAAGCTGAACACAATCTGCATGGCGTACTGCATGAAGGCCATCATATCGCCTACCTGCATATTAGACTCAGCCACCTGGTGCGCGCCCACCCACAGAATGGCAATGGTCAACACGTTCATCAACAGCATCATGGTTGGGAACATCACCACCATGACGCGGTTGACGAACAGGTTAGTCTGCGTCAGGTCGAGGTTAGCCTTGTCAAAGCGTTTTTCCTCGGCCGCCTGCTTGTTAAAGGCGCGGATCACCATCATACCGCTCAGGTTTTCGCGCATCACCAGGTTCAGCCGGTCGATCAGAGTTTGCATGATTTTGAACTTGGGTTGGGCAATCGAGAAAACGCCCACCACCAGGCCCACCAGCAGTACAACGGCCACAGCGATCAACCACCACATGGATGAATCCTTGCCCATCGCGCGGAAAATACCGCCCACACCCATGATCGGTGCGTAGAACACCATGCGGATCATCATCACCACGAACATCTGTACCTGGGTAACGTCATTGGTGGAACGGGTAATCAGCGAGGCGGTTGAGAAGCGGTCAAACTCGGCGCTGGAAAAGCTCTCCACCTTGCGAAACACGTCGCGGCGAATATCGCGGGCCAGGCCGGCGGCGGTACGGGCCGAAAGGAAGCTGACAGCCACCGTACAGGCCGCCGCCACCAGCGAGATCAACAGCATGAGGCCGCCGGTAGAGAGAATATAGCGGTTTTGCAGGGCCTCGGTGTCTACGCCCAGGGCCGCGTACTCTTCCTTGACCACCCGCACGGCGGCCTGTTCGATCATGTTATCACCCAGGGCGGCAAACTGCTGCGCAATGCGTTCAGCAATCTGCGCGCGCATGGTTTCTGGGGCCTGCGCCAGCGCCGTGAACAGGTCAGTGCCGGGGGGCAGTCTGGAGAGATCAAACCCCTGGCCCAACCTGGCGGCCTTCGAGGGGTCACGCATGATCTCTTGCAGACCGCTCACAACCAGCAAGCCTCGGCCCATGACAGGGCTCAGGCGCGCAATCACCGCCGGGTCGGTTGTGGTTAAGACGTAGATGGAGCCATCGGCCAGGGCCGGGTATTCCTGCAGATAGCGGTCATAATCGGGTGAGGCGCTGTCTACCAGGGAGTAATGTTCCTGCAACAATTCACGGTCGGCCTGGTTGAGGAACAACCATACCCGTTCCATCTGTTCCTGACGGATGGCGCGGGGCGCGGCGTCCTCTACCCCGCCCTGCTGGATACCGTTATTGATAATCCGCGACAAATAATCGGGTAAGGCCAGGTCTGCATTCGCCTGGATAAACAATAAAATGATCGCCAGTGCGATCATTAGCCAAAAAGGTTTCAGGTATTTTGCCAATCGCAGCATATCTTCATGATCCTTTATTCTGGTACTTCTAAACCTTCAGATCCTCCGGTCTCTAGCTGTCTGGTTTTCTCGATCAACACGCGCAGAGCGGCCGCGGCCTGTTCCTGTTCGGCAGGGGTCATCCGGGCGGCCAGTTCATCCAGCCAGCTCTGCCGGGCATGAATACTTTCTCTCAGCAGTTCAAGGCCCCTGTCGGTGAGGACGATCTGCTTCACGCGCCGGTCTTCAGGGTCCTCACTGCGCGAAATTAACCCCTGCTGCACCAGCCGGTCAATCATCTGGCTGGCGGCGGCGCTGGTGACGCCCAATTCATCCCCCACGTCTGAGACGCCGCAGGCTCCCCGATGGCGAATGAAAAACATAGCCGCTACCTGCGCCATCGTTAGGCCATGCTCTTTGGTGAAGCGCATGGAACTACGCATAGAGCGGTGCATAAAGACTTCCATCCACTCGCGTAAGAGCGGCAAAAACTCATCAGAAGATGCCATTCGTTAATCCCTCTAATTGATTAAGTGAGCTTAAATATAAAGACTTCTTTAAAAAATGTCAAGGGGAGACGTTAACACGAAAAGGCTTATAATCGTGCGAGGAGGCGCGCATGACCACGGTTATTTTCAGCTTTGATACCGAAGATTACACCAACCCCGGCGCTGATGATGCCATTGTGCGGCTGGCGGAAACACTGCGGGAGGAGGGTATTCGGGCCAGTTTTAACATCGTAGCGGCGCTGGCCGAGGCGCTCGTGGAGCGCCGCCGGCGTGATGTGTTGGACGCGCTGGCCTACCACGAGATCAATTACCACACCTACCGCCATACCTGGCACCCTGTCCCCGCTGAGTACAGCGATACCCCCGATTGGGACGGCCCCTACCAGCGGCTGCTGGCCGAAGAGGGGCCGGGAATTGAGGTGGTGAAGCAGGTGTTTGGGCGCGAGCGCCTCTACGCCGCTGTGCCGCCGGGCAACTGCGTGACGGCACAGTCTCTGTATGCCTACCCTCAGATGGGCCTGCCGCTGTGCGTCTCCAGCTTCCCACTGTACGAGACGGTTGGGCAGACGATCCACTACGGCGGCGGCCTGTATGTGGAAAACAATTCGTTTTGGGACAGTCTGCTGCTGAATGAAGGCCTGGCCGGCGCAGTGCGCCAGATAGCCACCTGGCGCACCTGGGAACGGTTGGTGATCTGCATGCACCCCAATCTCATCTACTACCCGGTGTTTTGGGATACCCTCAACCTGGCCGGTGCCAACCACGTTGCCTGGGGACAGTGGCGGCTGCCGGAACGCCGCAGCGCAGGGGTGATTAACCAGTTCTTCGCCGACCTGCGCCAGGCCATCCGCGCGCTGCGGGCTGATGGGAATTTCCGCTTCACCACCTTTCAAGAAGTGGTGGAAAGCGCCCCGGCTCGCCCGCCCCTTACCAGAGAAGATTTGCTCTCACTGTTGGACTCGGCCAGCCGCAAGTTCTTTTTTGCCACTTGCCGGGCTGGCAGTTATTCACTGGCAGAGATGTTTGGGGCCTGCGTGTATTTCTTGAACGGTGGGGCGGGCCAGTGGATGCCGGAGATCATCGCCGGGCCAACTGAAGAGGCGCAAGGGGTGAGCGCGCTTACGCGCCTGAGCGCCGCCGACCTGCGCGCCGCCGCCGCCCGCATGGGGGGCCTGAAAGTCATCCCGGCGCAGGTGCAGGTCGGGCATAGCCGGATTGGCCCGCGCGATTTTCTAGAGGCCGCCCGCCAAATCTTGCAGGGCGCGGAGCAGGCCGAGGTTGCTCCTGGCCCACAAACCCCCGACTACGCCGGGTTTTACCATCTCGACGAAGCCAACCTGGCCGGAACCTGGATGTATGCCCCGGACTTTCAAGATGAGTGGGTTTCCAGGCGGCTCCAATGGCAGGCGTGGACGATTCACTTGTAAAAGATGGTTGACAAACTACCAGGGTTGCGGTAAACTTGCCTCGTTGTCCGGCGAGGTAGCTCAACGGTGGAGCAGTGGACTCATAAGCCATTGGTTGTGGGTTCGAATCCCACCCTCGCCACCTGAACCGCTCAAAACCGCCTTTTCAGGCGGTTCTTTCGTTTTAACGCTTTTCTTAACGTTTACCTCGTAATTCATACGATTTTTTTATGTTTTGCATATCCTTTTTTAATAAACCCGTATTAATTATGGGGGCTGAAGAACGCAATCGCCGTTCTTCAGAACTGCAACCACTTAGATTGGAGGTGAGATCTATGTTGGCACTGCGTGATCCTTTCCGCGAATTAACCGACCTGAGCGAAACCTTTGATCGCTTCTTCGATCGCTTCTTCGACCGCGTCTGGAACGGCATGCAGTGGACGGACACCGTCATTCCGATCGATCTGACCGAGACGGATGACGCCTATCTGGTGAAAGCCTCGCTGCCGGGCATCAACCCCGATGATCTGGACATCACCTACAGCAACAATGTCCTGACCATTCGAGGCGAGGTGAAACCCGATCAGACCAGCGAATCGTCACGCTATCACCTCAGAGAACGCTGGAGCGGTCCGTTCCGGCGCAGCCTGGTGCTTCCGACCAAGGTCGTCGCCGAGAACATCCAGGCGAACTACGAAGCCGGCGTGCTGACGCTCTACCTGCCCAAGAGCGAAGAGGTCAAGCCGAAGCGCATTCCGATCCACGCCGGGGCCTCGACGAAGATGATTGAAGGGAAAGTCGCTGAGAAAGTATAAAATCATCAGAAGGGCTTCGGATACACGAAGCCCTTCTTTTGGCCTTACGCGCTTCCACTCTTTCGGTAATCTGATTGGATAAAACGAACGATAGGAGGTGTCTTATGGCAAATCTAGTCCGCTATACTCCCTGGCGCAGCCTGGCGCCGCGAGAACGCCAGTTCTCGCCGTTCTCTACCGATTTTTGGTTTGAACCGTTCTCCATTTTCCCCTGGGAACGCAGCGAATGGCTGGACCCCTGGGGCCTGGCCGAGTTTTTCCCTGGCGACAACCTGGCAATTGACCTGTATGAAGAAGATGACCGCCTGGTGGTGAAAGCCTCGCTGCCGGGAGTACGGGAGAAAGACATCGAAGTGATCGAGCAAGACGGCATCCTAACCATCCGCGCGAAAAGCGAGGAGCAAATGGAACAGAAGCAGGCGGGATGGCAGATCCGCGCGGAACGGTACGGGGCCTGGCAGCGCTCACTGCGCCTACCGATGGAGGTGAACTTCCAGCGGGCCGAGGCGACCCTAAAAGACGGCATTCTCACCATCTCACTGCCCAAGCGTGAGCCGCACAAGAACCTGATCCAACGGATCCAGGTCAAAGCGCCCAAATTCAGGCTGCCCGGCCTGTTCAAAAAAGAAGGGAACATTAAAATTTCACATCACTAACAGCTTTACAGGGAGAACGAGACTATGAAGCGTGCCATCACTGTTCTGTTCGTGCTGCTAGCGGCTCTGGCGATGTTGGCGGCGGCGGCCGGCCCGGTCTTTGCTCAAGAAAGCCAGCCACCCACCCCCCAACCGCTGACCATTTATACCCAGTATCCCAGCCGTATGATCGGCTTTGGAGAAGTCGTTACCATCCCCATCAAATTCCGGGGTGGAACGGGGCAGGCTCTAGACTTAACAGTTGAGGGCCTGCCCGAAGGCTGGACCGCCTCATTCCGGGGCGGCTCGCAAATTGTGGACGCTGTCTATGTTGATGGGATCAATGAAGCCAGCGTTGACCTGCGCCTAGAGCCGCCCGCCGATGTGAAGGCTGGCCGCTACACATTGAAGGTGGTCGCCAGTGGGGGCCGCGAAAAACTGGAACTGCCGCTGCGCCTTACCGTCAAAGAAAAGCTGCCCCCACGCCTGTCTTTAAAGGTGGAAGGGCTGCCTACCAAGCGCGGCTCACCCAGCACCACTTTTACCTTCACCGCCAGCCTGAAGAATGAAGGCGGAGAAGACCTGCTGGTGAACCTCTCGGCCACACAGCCTAAAAATGTGCAGGTGACAGTGGAATCTGCGGGGCAGGAAGTCACCGAACTGCAGGTGAAGGCCAACGAAACCAAGACTCTGACGATCAAGGCCGATCCCTTCATTGACTTAGAGGCCGGGAAATACCCCTTTAGCGTCCAGGCCACTGCCGGTGATGTGCAGGCTAAACTGGACCTGACCATTGAAGTGGTCGGTGAAGGCAACCTCAGCATCAGTGGGCCGGAGGGCCGGCTTTCAGGTCAGGTGGTGGCCGGGCAAGAGACCCCACTGAAGATCGTGCTGACCAACAGCGGCACCGCCCCGCTGCGCGGCATTGAATTGTCTTCGAGCGAGCCAAATGGGTGGTCGGTCACGTTTGACCAACAGAAGATTCCCGAAATCGCCGCAGGCCAGACGGTTGAAGTCACCGCGCGGATCAAGCCGCCGGAGAAAGCGGTCGCTGGCGATTACATGCTCACGATCCGGGCGCGTCCGATTGACGCCAACCAGAAGTCGGCGGAGTTCCGCATCACAGTGCGCACTTCTACTTTATGGGGCGCAGCCGGGATTGGGTTGATTGCTGTATCGGTAGGCGTGGTGGGCCTGGCCGTGATGCGCTTTGGCCGCCGTTAATGCCCCGGCTCCGCCAGCTTGCGCACAGGAGGTAGCCCATGGGCAACAACGTGATTGAAACCCATGATCTGACCAAAAAATATGGGGCGTTTGTGGCGGTTGACCGCTTGAACCTGACCGTGCAGCCGGGCGAGGTCTTTGGGCTGCTGGGACCGAACGGCGCGGGGAAAACCACCACCATTCTGATGCTGCTGGGGCTGACGGAGCCAACCTCCGGGTCAGTGCGCGTGTTGGGGCTGGACCCGGCGCGCCAGCCCCTCAGCGTCAAATCACGGGTGGGGTACCTGCCCGACCAGGTAGGGTTCTACGATGAACTGACCGCCCGACAAAATTTAGCCTACATCGCCCGGCTCAACGGCATTCCCGGCAGTGAGATTGACCGCCGCGTCGATGATGCGCTGGCGCGAGTGGGCCTGTCACACGCCGCAGACAAGCGGGTGCGCACCTTCTCGCATGGGATGCGCCAGCGCCTGGGGTTGGCCGATGTGCTGATTAAACAGCCCAAATTGATTATTATGGATGAACCTACCAGCGGCCTGGACCCCGAAGCCTCGCATCAGTTTTTGGATATGATCCGCGGTCTTAAAGAGGAAGGCATTACCATCCTGCTTTCTTCGCACCTGCTGCATCAGGTTCAGGCCGTCTGCGACCGGGTGGGGCTGTTCAACCAGGGCAAGATGACATTGGAAGGCACGGTTAACGAGCTGGCGCAGCGCGTCTTGGGTGGTGCTTACCGCATCCGCGTGGACGCGCAAGGGCCGCAGACAGCGATTGTGCAGGCGCTGGAACAGGTTCCTCACGTAGTACACGTGCGGGCAGCGGATACAACCATATACGAAGTTGAGGCCGCCCAAGACGTGCGTCCCGAAGCCGCCCAGGCGGTCATCGCCGCAGGTGGGCGCTTGCTGGGCTTAGGCGTACAGGCCCAGAGCCTGGATGACATCTACTCGGCCTATTATCAGGAGGTAAAGCATGAGGGAAGCCACGCTGTCTCATTCCACCCAGCAGGGTGAGCGAGTGGTCAGCGCGCCGCGCGTCAGAGAAGGGTCGCCCTGGGCCGGCATGGGGTCGGTGATTTTTAAAGAGATGGCCGACCACTTATCCAGTACGCGCATCTTCATCCTTGAAATCTTAATCATCCTGGCCGCCCTGGGGACGATATACGTCGCCACGCAGGAGCTTCAGCAGACCGTCAGCCAGGATCAATTCCTGTATCTGCGCCTGTTCACGAGGTCGCAAGAACCGCTGCCTGCATTTGTTGGCCTGCTGGCCTTCTTCATCCCATTGGTATCCATCGCGCTGGCGTTTGATGCGGTCAACGGTGAGTTCAGCCGCCGCACCCTATCGCGCATTCTGGCGCAGCCCATCTACCGCGACGGGCTGCTGCTGGGCAAGTTTCTGGCCGCTCTGTTCACCCTGGCGCTGGTCTGCACGGCCATCTGGCTGCTGATCTTTGGCATGGGCATCCTGCGCCTGGGCGTGGCCCCCGGCGCAGAAGAAGTCGGACGGGCGCTGTTGTTCCTGCTCGCTTCGGTCTTTTACGGCGGCGTCTGGCTGGCGCTGGCACTGGTCTTCTCGGTGGTTTTCCGCCAGTCAGCGACGGCCGCATTGGCTTCGATCGCCGTATGGCTGTTCTTCACCGTCTTCTGGGGCATGATCGCGGGCCTGCTGGCGCAGACCTTCAGCCCCATCCGGATCGGTTTTCCGCAGGAAATTCTGGCGCAGGCCAACCTGGAACTGGCCCTGGCGCGGATTTCACCCAACACGCTCTACGCCGAGATGATGGTAGCCCTGCTCCAGCCCGAAGTCCGCTCATTGGGGATTTTACTGCCTACCCAGTTAGAAGGAGCCATCCTGGGCGCGCCCCTGCCTCTCGGCCAGTCGGTTGAGCTGATCTGGCCGCATTTCACCGGTCTAATCGCCGCCTGCATCCTGCTCTTCGCTTTGGCCTACGTGCTTTTCCAGCGGCAGGAGATCCGGGCGTAAAAGGAAGGGGGTCTCCGCTTGAAGGACCGGCGGAGTTGCCGGTCCTTCTTGTCATTCAAATCTTTTGACTTGTACATTTCGACATTTTAAAAGAAATTGCAAGGTTATCCTCTCAATTTAAATGTTACAATTGAAATTGCAGGCCAACTTATAAATAAAACAAAAGTCTTCAGATATTTATCAGAGTTTCAAAATGACGGAGACAGAAAACTCAACCTGTTCAAAAGATGAAAACACAATCTTTACGATAGGGCATGGTAATGCTGAGGCCAGCAACATCGTTTCTTTGTTAAAAAAGTGGGGAATCCAGATACTGGTGGACGTTCGTTCAGCGCCTTATAGCCGGTACGCTAACCAATTTAACCGTGAAACCTTCGATATTACCCTTGCCCGCCATGGGATCCAATATAAGTACGCCGGGGAGTATTTGGGCGGGCGGCCCAGAGACCCCGATTGCTATTTTAAAGGCATCATTCCCACTGGGGAGGTGGATTATCTCCACGAGGTCAACTATGACGCCGTGATGGGAAAAGCATGGTTCCAAAAAGGAATACAGGGGCTTCTCCATGATGCCGAGAACCACACCGTAGCGGTGATGTGCAGCGAGGAAGACCCCAGGCGCTGCCACCGCCACTACCTGATTGCTTGTTATTTGCTCCAACAGGGAATCCAGGTCAAACATATTCGTAAGACAGGAGAACTGGTTTCTGCCGAACAATACTCACTCCTTGTATCCCGTAGAGAGAAGCAAGAAGTCGAACCACCTTTACTGCTTTTAGCTCCGTTGCAAACGGAGACCCATTTACCTGAAAACTCCCCGCAGACCGATCTGCAACCCAATAATGAACCGACCGGCAACGACGTTCAGGATGCAGAACCGGGCCCTGTGGATGCAGAAATGAAAGACGAATCCGCCAGCATATCGGCTGAGACTGGTTATCTCTTTGATATCAATGCTTATGTTGGCCCAAAGCCCCAATTACGCTCCAACAAAAAGACCCATTCGAGAAAAGAGAAGAAAAGAAAATGAAACTCTATACCATTGGCTTTGCAAAGAAAACCGCCCAACAGTTTTTTGAGCTACTAGCCCACAATGGCGTCACCCGCCTGGTTGATATCCGCCTACACCCTCATGGGCAGTTAGCTGGCTTTACCAAACAAGAGGATTTGCGCTACTTCCTCGACCGGCTTATCGGCTGTGACTATATCCATATGCTCAACCTTGCGCCAGAAGAAGATATCTTAAGAGCCTATCGTAGCAGCCACGATTGGAATCAATACGCGCAGACGTTTATCGCCTTATTGGACCGGCGCAACATCCCTGCCGCGCTCGATAGAACTGTGTTTGAAGAAAAAGTTTGCTGTCTGTTGTGCAGCGAACCAACACCAGAATACTGTCACCGCCGGCTGGTAGCTGAACGGCTGGCATCAGAGTGGAAAAATGTAGAAATTATCCATATTTAAACTTTCCCTGGGGGAACCATGGAAACCACGCTAATCATTACGGACCTTACCCGAATGAGCGGGGCCAGGGTTTGTATTGCAGGTGTAACTCCTGAAAAGCGTTGTATCCGTCCTGTCTTCGAGAATGGCAAAATAACAGAAAATTGGCTTTACCAAAACGGGCAGGTCGTGATCCGCCCATTTGCCAGAGTGTTAATCGATACATTGCGCGCTTATCCTCAGTCACCTCATACTGAAGATTGGATAATCCGGCCTGATTTCAAGCAGATTCTAGGAACGCTGACCGAGGATGAAAAACAATCGTTTCTAGAAGAAATCCTCGACCCGGGCGTTGAAAACATTTTCGGCGCGCCAGTCCACTCAGATCACGGCTATTTTTTGCGTGAGGGCGAAGGGAACCGTTCACTGGGAACCATACGTGTAAAACAAATGCTGTCCGTCACCCATCGCTACCATCCTCAAGAAGACAAGTGGGATTACCGAATTGAATTTGTGGATGAGAATGGCTGCGCCTTTAATCTCTCCGTAACCGACCTTGCCTTTCGCTATTATGTCGATCACCTGCGAATCCAGCAGGGATTGAGCTGCAACCACATCGGGGGACAGCTCGTCCAGCAGTTACACTACAGTCAGGCCGTCTATTTACGGATCGGACTCACGCGCCCCACCTGGCAAAAGTGGCCCCATTGTTGTTTTTTGCAGATTAACGGCGTTTATTCATTCCCAGATTACCTGAAAGGCCGCTGTTTTGCCGATTTTGCCAGTCAGCCCTCTAAGTCATCAAGCCGCGTTCTTATTTGACGTTGCTGGGTGACTTTCAAAAACGATCCGTACTGCCACGTCACGATACCAATATGCTCTAGACCTCCTGCACCAAATGATTGGGCCAGACAAAACCTTTCATCCAGGTCAGTGGGAAGCGACTGAAACCGTCGCAATCAAGAAACAGCCCATGTTCTTAAAGCCCCGCCCCGTGAGCTGCGAGCGCGGCTAGGCGATGAGGCAGAGAAATTCAAACCACAGCTCAAGCCAGAACCGCGCCAGCCCAGCCTTTTTTAGGCCGTTAGGGATGAATCTGGTTCAATTGGCTTTGCGCTTGTGCCAGCCCTCTCGGAACAGGTCAAAGTGCAGGGTCTGGCGCGGGTGCTCGCGCAGTACAGCCTCATCTAACGTCACGCCCAGGCCAGGGCCAGAGGGCAGGCTGAAACAGCCATCCACCACTTCTGGCACGCCGGGCGCGGCCTGTTTGACGTACGGCTCGCAGAAATCGTTAAAGTGTTCCTGAATTTTAAAATTAGGCGTACAGGCCGCCAGGTGCAGGGCGGCAGCCGTGGAGACCGGCCCGCCGACGTTGTGCGGAGCCGTTAGCACATAGTAGGCATCGGCCCAGGCGGCCAGTTTTTTGGCGTTCAGCAGTCCACCCAGGTGGGTGATGTCCGGCTGGATTACATCAGCAGCGCCCAGCTCGAACAACTCGCGGTATTCATACAGGGTATGGATGCGCTCACCCGTCGCAATGGGAATACCCAACGGCGCGACGGCCTCGGCCACTTTCTTCAGCGCGGGCAGGTTTTCCGGCGGGACGGGTTCCTCGAACCAACCGGGGCGCATGGGGGCCAGAGCCTGGATGATTTCGATGGCCGTGGCCGGGTTAAAGCGCCCGTGCATCTCAATCAACAGGTCAATCTCTGGGCCAACGGCATCACGCACGGCCTCGACCAGTTCAATTGAGCGGCGTTTTTCGGCGCGGTCCAGCTCGTAGAACCCCGCTCCAAATGGATCGAACTTTAAGGCACGGTAGCCTTTGGCAACGGCCCGGCAGGCCGCTTCTCGAAACTCTTGCGGACTGCGCTCAACGGTGTACCAGCCGTTGGCGTAGGCCGGGATGCGCTCGCGCACCGCGCCGCCCAACAGCCGATAGACGGGCTGGTTAAGCGCCTTGCCGACCAGATCCCAACAGGCGATTTCCACCAGGGCAATGCCGGTCATGGCAATTTCTCCGGCGCGCCCAAAATCGCCGCGGAACATGCGTTGTACCAGCCGCTCGATCTCAAACGGATCAGCGCCCAGTACGTAGCGCGGAACGGCTTCGTTAAGATAACCGAGCAGGGCCTCGTCCTTGTTCAGCGCGCGCGCCTCGCCCACGCCCACCAGACCGTCATCGGTCTCCACTTTGAGAAAAGTCAGATTACGCCAGGCTGTACCCAGCACCAAAGGGGTAACGCGCGAAATTTTCATAACACCTCCGCTCTATGGCAGTTAAGAAGCCGGTGGATTAACTTTTGCGCCTCTGCCGCGGCGCGTTCCTCTGAATCAGGGGCGAAGGGGCCTGGCTGACCATAGAAACGCCAGGCATCATTGGATTCGTAGCCCCCTTTGCGTATCGACTCGGCGTCTGGAAGGTAGCCGATCACCGGCGCGGCATAGGCCACCGGCAGCACCCGCCGCCCGGCGGCGCCCAGCGCACGCAGGCGCAGGCCCGTCGCCGAAAAGACCTCCGCGCCGATAAAGACGAAGATCACGCCGCCCACGCGCCAGGCCGCCAGCTCCAGCGGGCAGGGTTCAAGCGGCCGCCCTGCCTCAATCGCCCGCAGTACCCGCCGCTCAGCGTTGGCGAGCGCTTGGGCAGTGAAAGCCGTCTGCACGGGGTCGGGGTCATCGCCGGGGCGGATATTTAACAGGTTCGCCACCGCATCCACCGTGCCGGCGGCCTGGATAGACGAAAAATCACCGGCGGCGATCCGCTCCAGCACGCGGATGTTGCGCTCGGTCGTCTCGCGGTCGGGCAGGGGCCGGAATTGGAGCGGCAATATGGTCGCCTCGGAACACAAAGGGGCGATTTCCACCGGCGCTAACCGGTCGGCAATGCCAGCGATCTGCTCCACAAAGCGCCCAACCCATTCCAGCATGGCCGGGCGCTCGCCAGCCACGGTAATGGGGTTCACATCGCCTGCTGGCCCTTGCAGAAACAGACAGGGAGCGCCCAGCGTCTCTTCCATGTGCCGGATGATCTGCCCCGGCAGGTCTCCGCTGACGGCTGGGGTTAAAAGCGCCACGCCATGACAGGCAAAATGCACCAGAGCGGCCAGGTTGCGTGCCGGGTTGGCGGCATCTTTCCAGAGCAACAGCGTAAAGAGGTTATCGAGCGGCCCGCGCTCCACCACTTCCAGCGCCGGGTCATAGGCGATGGAAACACGCCCATCCGCCAGCACCGCCCGCCGGTTGTACGTCAGTCCCACAATTTCCTGCTCCGCGGCCAACAGCGCCGCCGGGCGCAAATTGGCATGGGCCGTTTGCACTGCCGCCACCGTCTGCCGGCGCAGCAGAGCAAGGTAATCTTCGCCAGCGCCGGTTTCCCCTTCAATCGGCGAGACCGCCGGGCCGCTGTGGGTATGGGTGGTGGTGATTACACAGCGGGCCCGGTCAAAGCCGCCCATGCCCTGCCCTTCCAGCGCCGCCAGCAGCATCTCGCGCTCGGCGGGGCCAAACCCCAGCAGTTCGTAATTCAACAGGACGTGCTTCTGCCCGCCCTGTTCTAACACCAGAGCGCGCACATAGAGGGGGTCTTCGATACGGGTAAAGGGCTGGTTGCGCCGCGCAATAAACCCGCTTAACGCGGTGGGCGTGGTAGGCGTAATCTCGGCCCGCCCGCAGCCAATTTGAAGCGATGCCATCGTTTCACTCCCTGGAGTCGAAGAGCGTGGAGAAGAACTTATCTATTATCTAACACTTGTTTTGTGGGTTGGTTATGAGCGGCTTCACCGCCCACAACCAACCCACATGCACTGTTTTCTGATCTTACGCGGCCAGATGCAGCGCGCCAGAGGCCGCCGCGCGCGCGGCGTGCAGAATCTCCAAAATCCGCGCCACAATCACCTGTTCTTCGCCGGGGCGCAGGGTTTGAGGATTCACAAAAACCCCATCCTTTCCCGATGGAGCCAGGGCAATCGCCGGCTCGCCCTGCATCAGGCGGTTTAACAATTCGTCCCGCGTGATCCCAAAAGCGTGTTCATCTATCACAATTTCAGCGCGCGGCATTGGCTGGCCGGCCTCGCTGGGGAAACTGCGCCGGGCCACCAAATGCGGCTCAGAAGCCAGCGCCGTAATGATCCAGGCCACCTGATCTTCGTAAGATTGGAGCAAAGCGCGATGATCGAGGTTCAAATACCAGCGCACGGCGGCCATCAGCCCGATGATCTCTTCCTTGCCGGCCTTCATTGGGCGGCCTATGAAGGCGCGCGGGCAGGCGTGGAAGGCACACGCCTCGATCAAATCGCGCCGCCCCACGATCAGGCCGCTGCTCTGTGGGCCGCACAGCCCTTTCCCTCCACTGAAGATCGCCAGATCAGCGCCCTGCTGGGTGAACCACCACAGATTTTCCACCGGCGGTAACTGCGCCGCGGCATCCACAATCAGCGGGACGCCGTGCCGGTGGGCAATTTCAATTTGCTGCGCCAGCGGGACGTGGCCCTCCATGCCCAAATGCCGGTAAAAGACAAATACCGCCGCGGTGCGCTCCGTGAAGGCAGCTTCCAGGTCTTTGGCAGTCGCGCCCTGGTCTGTTCCAATTTCCACCAGGCGGCCCCCGGCCTGGCGGATGGCAAAGTCATAGCCCACCCGCCCGCGCCGGTGAATGATGATCTCATTCTTCATCCCGTCGCTGAACGGCAGCCGCTCGCGCAAAGCAGGGTCTACCCCGGCAATGCAGGCCGCTGTACTCAAAACCAGCCCCGCCGCCGCCCCACAAGAGACATAAGCCGCTTCATTGTGGGTCCATTCGGCAATTTTGCGGCCCACCTTCTCTTGCAGTTCGTCAATATTGACAAAATGCCGCGAGGCCTCCGCCATTGCCGCGATCACTTCTGGGGGCATCAGCGAGCCGCCCAACATCGTCAGCGTGGCACTGCCGTTAATGATCTTGCGCACCCCCAGCTCATCGTAGATATCCATGCGCGGCTCCTTTTACGCCTGAAGGTTCGGCAGGACCCAATAAGCAGGGGGGGCCTTCTCCCAATCGGGCATGGTCACACCGGTTGGGTCGAACACCACCTTACCGGCCCGCAGGGTCAGCACGCACTCCAGCTTGCGGCTGCCCCACATGCGCGCCTTGCCGCAGTCGGCAAAGCTGAACTGCCCTTCAACGTGCCGCAGCACGGCCACGTCGGCTTCGGCGCCCACGCTCAGGGTTCCCAGTTCGGGGTGGCCGATATTCTGCGCCGGCAGGCTGGTGGAGCGCCAGATCAGTTCGGGTAGAGGCATGCCCATGCTGTAGAACTTCGACATAGCGTTGAGCATACTCACCACCGGCCCATTGATATTGCCCATGTGCAGGTCAGTAGACATGGTATCGGGGACAAAGCCATCGCGGAAGGCCGGAACCGCATTGCGGAACCAAAAACTACCCGCGCCGTGACCCAGGTCGAACTTCACCCCGCGCTCGCGGGCCTGCCACATAAAATCATTCACCTTGCACGCATCTGACAGGATGGGAAACTGCTGGGCAAACACATGGGTATGAATATCACCGGGGCGCAGTTTTTTCAAGATCAGGTCGGGGTAACTGCGTTCCGGCGGGCGCGGCCAGAAATCCACCATTACGTGCTTGCCGCACATCTCCGCCGCCTCGAGGGCTTTATCTACCGAAGCCCAGGGGGTGTGCAGGTCATCCCAGGGTTTGGCCGTCCAATAATGTGCGGTTTTGATCCCCACCACCAGGTCGGGGTAGGTCTTCGCCACAGCGGCGGCCATGCCCGGCTGAAACTCGCGGGGGTCTTGTTCGGTATCGCTTTCCACCATGCCCCCACGCGCGATGTTAACATACGCCAGGATGCGCACTTTGGAGCGGTCAATAATGGCCTCTTTAAAGTCGAGGAAGTGCTTCCACCCGGCGGTACCTGCGTCTACGGTAGTGGTCACGCCAGAGGCGAACAGGTGCGCGTCGGCGTGAACCCCCTCGACGTAATTTTGCGACACCGGGCGGAAGGTATATACATGGGTGTGGATGTCAATAATCCCCGGCGTGACAATCAGGCCGGTTACATCCACCACCTGAGCGGCCTCGGCAGAGGGAATCTCTGGGGCGACCCTGGCGATCTTGCCCTCTTGAATGGCAACGTCCATCTGCGCGTCAATTTGGTTGGCGGGGTCAATCACGCGCCCGCCTTTTAACAGCATTTCATACTTCTGGCCCTCTGGGGCGTTCTGATTGGTCATTGCCTTTTCACCTGTGCTTTCAACCTTTCTGCAGTGACTTCTGATAGAGCGCCGTCCCATAGAACTCATACGAGGCGGCTTTGTCCGGCACGTCTACCAGGTGAACAGTAAAGCGGGCGGGAACGCCATTCTCCGGCAGATGGTCACGGAAATAGCCCTGGTAGGCTTCAAAGTAAGCCTTGCGCAGTCGTTCCTGCTCGGCGGCATAACCCAGCGGGTCCACCAGCGGATTGGGGGCCTTGGGCTGGCAGCCAAACGCATGGATTTCGATAAAATCAACGCAGCGCAGCGAATCGCAAATGCCGGCATCTTTCAGCCATTTCTCCCAGCACTGGAACACCAGCGGAATTTCGCGGTGGGGGTCCATCGTCACCAGTTCATCTAACCCCAGCACCCCTTTGGCCGAATACCCACCCGTCAGACCGGCAAAATAGATCTTCAAATCCCCGTCCGGCTGTTCTTCCGTCACCAGGGCCGACAGCACCGGGTGCTCGCCCTCGTAGTAATACGTCAGCTTTCCGCGCTTTTTTACGTTGAATGCCATCGTGGTAACTCCTTAAGCTTTGGATTTTCCAAAAAAGGAATCGGTTGCATCTACGACCTTGCCTTCACTCTGGAAGGGGTCGGGATCTTCGCCCAAGGTGTTGGTAATGACGTGGAAGGGAGGCCATGCGCGCAGTGAAGCCGGTTCAGGGCAGAGCAACAGTTCTCCGTCCTGCTCCGTATAGAATTTCAGCCGCCGCACATCATTGCACCCCAAACCGGCCTCAGCGGCCAGCTTCAGGTAGATCAATTCCTGCGGGTCGAACCCCATGAGGTAACTGGCCGCGCTGTCTACAGCAACGACGTTAACGCCCGCCACAACCAGCCCCAACGGCCGGTTGCGCCCGCGCTGAAAGCCCGTCCCCTCGCGGCCCACCACGCCCTCGACGATATTCAAAGCCGGGCGGATCACCTGAGCCGTGTCCACCAGGCGGCGCGCCAGGCCAGTTTGCCAGAGTTCATGTTGAGAGCGGTCAAACCACTCGTGACGTGGGCGTTGATCATGCTGTATCTCTTCCGGCAGTTCTTCCCAGGCTTGCAGACAGTAATGGCGGTCAAAAACATTCACCAGGCCCATCAGGTTCTTCATCCCCAGGGTAGTGATGCCCAGGTTGTGGGTTTTGAGCTTGGGGACATTAAAGAGAACCGTATTGGGCGCCACCGCCAGCCGGCTGACGTTCAGGCGCTCGAAAACCTGCGGAACCGGGACCGGCTTTTTAACGCAGGTATAGGTGGTGGGGCAGTGCAGCTTCACCCCACTGACTTGCGAGAGGCGTTCGTAGCCCGTTCCGCGCCAGTGCCGGGGGTTGTTATCATCGGTATCACGCGGGTCTTCCACAATGGTCATCTTGCGGGCAGGCGTTCCACGCTCACGCAAATAAGCGATCATCCCAGCGATAAACCCCGGATGGGTGGTAATACCCGTATCGGGGTCTGCAAAGCGCTCTCCAGAGGTGACGTTGGGTTTAAAAACGACCTTTTCGCCTTCCATCTCCAGGCGCAGGGCGCTCAGAGCCTGGATGGCAGCGCGACGATAATCATCCCAACTCACAGTCCCGGCCAACGGCGCGCGCACCACCAGGACGGCGTTGGGGTCTTGAAGGAGTGGGTGTATTTTCATAGATATACTGTAGCATAAATCTCAACCAAAGGGTGCGAGCGGATCAGACAAAAATACTCCGCATACGCTTCACTCACTGCTCTGTAATGGTGATCGTCTCAATCGCGTCGCCTGGGTAATCGGGGTTATCGTCTGGGTTGCGGCGGCGCAGACCGTTGACCACGTCCATCCCGCTGACTACCTGCCCAAAGATGGTATAGCCGCCGTTGAGATGAGGAGCCGGCCCAAAGGTGATGAAGAACTGGCTGCCGTTGGTATCGCGTCCGGCGTTCGCCATGGCTACGACGCCGGGCTTATCGAAGGTCAGGTCGCTGTCTTCGTTAGCAAATTCGTAGCCAGGCCCCCCCATGCCCGTCCCGGTAGGATCGCCGCCCTGGGCCATGAATCCTTCCAGCACGCGGTGAAAGGTGACGCCGTCAAAATAGCCCTGACGGGCCAGAAAAACAAAGTTATTGACTGCCAGCGGGGCCTTATCGGGGTACAATTGAATGACAAACTCGCCGCCTTTCGCCATCTTGACCGTTGCGGTGTACTCTTTTTGAGGATCAATCAACATGGGCGGCGCGAATTCATACTGGCGCGTCCCTACCAGTTGGGGGGTAGCGGCGCCAGCCATCCCTTGAGGTTTCTGGCTGGCGGCTACCATCCAGATAATGGCAATCACGACCAGAATAATGACCACCCCGGCGATGATTTGCACGCGGGCATTCTGGCTTAGGCGGGCCGGGCGGCGGGCGGCTTTGGTGGAGCGTTTCTTCTTCGGCATTGGGGTTTCTTCCTCAATTGATTGTAGATGATGCTGCGAAAATTGTATCACCAACGGGGCGAGCACATTCACGCGGGGATGCGCCGAATTTACAAATAAAGCGCTCACGGTTATATTTTATACTATGGAACTTACTCACGGGCTACTCATTATCGTCACTGCGGTTCCGCTGGCGCTGGTTATGGCAAACCGGCTGCGCATGGATCTGGCCGCCCTGATCATGGCCGCGGCGCTGGCAATTTTGCAGCTTTTGGGGTTTGGAGTGCTGGGGCCGCCTGGAACGCCACAAGATGCCATCCGCGCCATTTCGGGCCTGAGCCAGCCGGTGATCATTACCCTGATTGCCCTGTTTATCCTCACGCGCGGGCTGGAAAAAAGCGGAATCACGCGCTGGGTGGCCGAGCGTATCCTGCGCCTGGCAGGGAAGGATGAAGCCCGCCTGATTGCCCTGTTCGCCGCCAACACAGCTCTGCTTTCGCTGTTCGTCAACAACCTGGCCGCCGGGGCGCTGCTGCTCCCCAGCGCCATGGAAGTATCGCGCCGCACAGGGATTCGCCCCAGCAAGCTGCTCATTCCCGTCTCGTATGGCAGCATGTTGGGCGGCACGGCCACTTACTTTACCACCGCCAATATCCTGGTGAGCGACCTGCTGCGCAGTGCCGATCCGCCCCAGGCCGCCCTGCGCATCTATGACTTTACCCCCACCGGCCTGCTGATCGTCCTGGCTGGCATCCTGTTCTTTTACCTGTTAGGCAGCCGCCTGCTGCCCGACCGCGACCCCGCCCCCGAACAGGTCATCGCCCGGCGCACAGGCAGTGAACTGGAAGACCTGTATCAGTTAAGCGAACGGCTGTGGCAGGCCCGCGTTTTGCCCGCTTCTCCGCTGGCCGGGCGGCTGCTCTCGCAGAGCGAGATCGGGCGGCAGTGGGGCATCACTGTGGCGGCCATCCGCCGGCCGCGAGGCGATTTTCTCTTACCGCGCCCTCTGCAAGAGATTCACCCCGACGATACGCTCCTGCTGGTGGGACGGGCGGAAAAAATCAGCCAGATGGATGGGTTGGGGTTAGAGATTCAACCGGCCCAAGCCAACGGCCACCTCAGCCAGCAGGGGATCACCTTTGGCGAAGTGCTGTTGGCGCCTCATTCCAGCGTGGAAAGGAAAACCCTCAAAGAGATTGATTTCCGGCGGCGCTTTGGATTGACCGTAGTGGCCCTTAAACGCCTGAACCGCAGTTACCGCACCGACGTGGGCGACCTGCCTTTGCAGTTGGGAGACTCGCTGTTGGTGATCGGCCCCAATGCCGCGCTGCGCACCCTGCGCCGCAGCACCGATTGGATCGTAATCGAGCCACACCCCGGCGATCAGCCGGTTGATTTCCGCCTGGCCGGCATCACCGCTGCCGTCATGTTCGCCGCCATCGCCGCTTCGGTTGCAGGGGTTCCGATTTACCTCAGTATGCTGGTTGGCGCGATCCTGATCTTGCTCTGGCGGGTCATCAGCATGGAAGAGGCGTATCAACTGATCGAATGGCCGGCGGTGTTTTTGATCGCCGGGATGTACCCGGTGAGCCTGGCGATGGTGCAGACCGGGCTGGCCGCCATCATCGGCAAAGCGGTCTTGTCGGTTGTTACGGTGTTTGGACCGCTGGGCCTGGCCGCCGGCGCCTATTTGCTGACGGCTTTCCTCACCCAGATCATGGGCGGGCAGGTCGCGGCGCTGATCACCGGGCCGGTGGTCATTGCCGCGGCCATTCATATGGGAGTCAACCCCCAGGCCATCGCCGTCGCCACGGCTACCGGGTGTTCCGCTTCCTTCCTCACCCCCATGGCCCATCCAGTCAACATCTTAGTGATTGCGCCCGCCAACTACCACTTCAGCGACTTCTTCCGCACCGGCTGGCTGTTGACCCTGTTGAGCTTCGTCATGCTCCTGCTGGGGTTGTTGATCTTCTGGAAACTGGCGTAATCGGGGTCTTTTAAATCATGGGCCGCTTGCGTTTGGCTAACTGCACCGCCATGCCCCAGGGGTCGCGCAGCATAATGAGCTGGTCTCCAGCGGGGGTAACGCTCAGGTCGCTGTAGAGAGTAGCCCCGGCGGCCAATAACCGATCGCGCACCGCTTCAATGGCTTCATCGCCCGTGTCGAAGGCCAGATGCAGTACCAGCGGGTCCATGGCGGCATAATCGGGGACCTGCGCCGCCGGGTTGTTATAAATCTCGACCATCACCCTGCCGCTGCCATCAACCAAAAAATGGGTAAAGGGGGTGGTTTGCATCTCACGCGCCACTGTAAAGCCCAGGTGATCGCAGTACCACCGTGCCACCTGAATGGGGTCCTGCACCATATAGCCAACATGCTCGATCTTCATTGCGGTCTCCTCAGAGGGTCAAAAATCGCGAACTGGCTGTTCATTATAATAAAGGCATGGAAAACGTTAAGAGAAGCTGTGCCTGTAGAAGCCGTCAGCACAGAGTAGGTCTCTGGTCAGGTCATTGCAGCGAAAAAGCCGCCGCAAATCACTTGCTGAAAACCAGACGTAAAACAGCCCCGGTAGAGAGAACACACTCAAGCTGTTGAGGGCTTACTTCTCATCTTTGGGTTTCCAGAAGTGCACCAGCTCGGCGGGCGTATCCAGGCTTAATTCCTGCCAGGCGTTTACCGGCACCTGAAGGTAGGCCAGAGAGGCGGTGGGCAGAGCTTCCACCTTGCCGGTGATCATCTGCAAGAAGCTTTCCAGCACCGGATTGTGACCGATCACAAGCACACAGTCGGCAGGGTCTAACAGGCGGCGGATGGCTTCGAGGTACGTGTCCACTTCGCCCCGATAGAGGCTGGCGAGGTAATAAATATCTCCCCGAAAGCTCAATTCTTCCACGAGCAGGTCGGCGGTCTGATGCGAGCGGACAGCCGCCGAAGCCAGGATGACCTGAGGAAGAATCTCTTTTTCCTTTAACACCTTCGCCATGGTGACGGCATTTTTGCGCCCGCGCTTGCTCAGCGGGCGATCCCAATCATCGGTATTCTTTTCTGCCAGGCTCGACTTCGCATGGCGCATGAGGATTAATGTCTTCATTGTCTATCCATAACACCTTTTCGATAGGTTTCGATCTATCTTCTATTTTAACCCAGGAACGGATCGAGCGGGGCAGTTCGCCGCCGCCATTATAAATAAACGGGCGGGCCTTGCGGCCCGCCCCCAAGACAAAGATTGGATTGGTTTAGAGGGTATCCCCGTCCAGGCGTTGATAAGGGTTCTGGCCGCTCATCAACAGCGGGCGGCGGGCCAAACCACCGGCCAACAGCAGGCCGCCCATTACCAACAGCAACATCGGCACGGCCAGGCGCGCGCCCCAACTGCCCATCAGAAGCATCCCGGCGCCCATCCACAGGGCCAGAAGAGAAAAGCTGGTGAATACCCCTCCGATGATGGCAACCACGGCCGAGCGCGACTTGTAAGCCACCAGCAGCAGTACCAGACCCACCGCCAGCGGTTCGATCACCCACAGCACCGACCACCATTGCCACAGGCCCGTCAGACTGCAAAAGGTTAAGGCCATGGCATTTAAGCCAACCACAAGAGCAGGGATGCCAAACCACACCACCCGCGTAGTCACCGCCGCGAATAGAAACCCCACTGCCAGCCCCAGCACGATGAAAGACCAGCCAAAGCTCCAGATTTGCCACAGGTCGAATACACTGGCGACCAGCAGCAGTGCCCCGGTGACATTGATCGGGATAGCCGGGATAAACAACGCGCCCCACCCCCGCCGGCGGATTGCCAGCATCCCCAGGCAGAACAGGAACGTACCCACTGCCAGAACGATCATCGGCCAGTAGCGCCAGGGTTCGAGCCAGGTCAGGCGGATATCGAACACCGCAAAGAGCAGGTTTGCCAGCAATGCGGTCATGCCAAAAGCCAGCAAGGCGACGCCGATCACGACGGTTGTTAATTTGTTATTCATGGTTTCCTCCGCAACTCTATCATTCCAGACGCTTTGAACCTACCCGGCAAGCGCCGCTTGCCGGGCTCTTCAGGCGCTCGAATGTCTAATCACAACGTTATGAGAACAGGCTGTGGATCAGGCTGGCGAGCAGCGAACCCAATCCAATCAGCGCCACACTGCCCCCCGTCACCACGGCCAGCGGCCAGCCCACCCGGCGTGCCAGCCGGGCGGCCGCGTGCGGGGCATGGCGGTTGAGGGAAAGAGTGATGTAGATAACGCCGCCAACCAGCAGCGGCTCGAACAGGCCCGCCAGCCCCCATATTCGCCAGTTGCCGGTCAGGGAACTAAACGCGAACAGCAGCCCATTGCCCATCAGGATGCCCGCCGGGATCAATAACCAGAGAGTGGCGAGCGCCCCCATCAACAGGAACAACAGCAGAGCGACGAGCAGCAGTTCTGAAGCCCAACCATACTGAAACAGGCCCCACCAGCCGGTGGAGATCCCTAACCCCACCGCCAGAAAGTTATAGCCCACCAACAGCCCTGCGCCTAACAGCGCCGCCTGAGTGGTACTGCGCGGGGCCAGAGCGGCCTCCTGGTTGAGCGGGTAGACTATCGGCGGCGAGCTGCTTTCTTCCAGGGGGGCAATCCCCAAGATTGGCTCTGATATACTCTCCGCGCCGCCGCGCTCCGCCGCGCGAGCGGCCCCGGCGACTGCTGTTTCTTGCTTCACCTCTTCCGCCGCCGTCACCAGCGCCGCCGAGATCACCCCGCCTACCGTTGAAAAGAGCCTTGATGCCGACTTCACCACCTCGTCAAAGCTGGCCGAGAGGTCTACGTGCGCTTCCCCTTCCGCCGTGCCGCCAGAGCCGGGCTCGCTTTGAACAGCGCCCTCACCCACAGCCGTTTGGGCGCGCAGGCGTTCTTCGAGGTTAGGGTCGGTCACGTCGGCGGCAAAATTCACATCGGCCAGGTTCTGGCGGGCCGTGCCAGAGTAGACCTGGGGCGGATCAAGCGGCGCTCCCGCGCCGCTCTCCGGCGGATTCTCTGGCAAGAGCGGCGTTTGGGCCGCAGGCATGCTCCCGGCACAGGCCGCGGCGGCTTCGCGCAGGGCCTGTGCCATTTCAGCAGCCGTCTGGTAGCGGTCAGCGGGCTTTTTCGCCAGAGCCTTCAACACCACGCGCTCAAATGGGGCCGGAATGGCCTCTGGGCCGCGCGGTAGCGGCAGGGGGTCGTTCAGGTGCTTCATTAAAATCGCCAGCGGCGTATCGGCGTCGAAGGGCGGATGGCCGGTGAGGATTTCATACAGCACCACCCCCAGCGAATACAGATCGCAGCGGCCATCCACGTCGGTTCCCAGGCCCTGCTCAGGGGCCATATAGTGCAGGGTTCCCATCAGCGCGCCGGAGACCGTGTAATTGGTTCCGCCCACGATCTGGGCAATGCCAAAGTCCGTAATAACCGCCTGACCGCGCCGGGTCAGCAGGATATTGGCAGGCTTTACATCACGGTGGATGATGCCTTCGGCGTGGGCATAGCCCAGGCCGTTGAGAACGTCCGTCAGGATATGGGCTATCTCGCCGGGGGGCATGGCTTCGCCGCGCGCGCGGTAGTGGTTCATGTGCGCTTTGAGCGAGTCACCTTCCATCAGCTCCATGACCATATAGTACAGATCGTCCTGCACGTCAAAATCATAGACCTGCACAATGTTGGGATGACGCAGTGCCGCTACGGCACGGGCCTCACGCGAGAAACGGGCCAGGAATTCTTGCTCACCCACCAGATCTGAGCGCAGCACCTTGACCGCCACGTAGCGGTCTAACTGAGCGTGATATGCCCGGTACACCTGGGCCATCCCGCCGCGTCCAAGTGGCTCTAAAATCTGGTATTTGCCGAGGGTTTGTCCTTCTAAGGTCTTGGGTGACATAATGGCCTGCTCGTTTCTACGGTTTGATCGTTTGTCGTGTTTATCTTATCCACTTCGCCGCACGCAAACCTATCGGTTAGCTAACAATCGGCTGAAACTTGCACATCTTTTTCACTCAAAACTCCCTTATGCCACCATGCGGTAGCCCAGACCGCGGATGGTCAGCAGTAGGACGGGAGCGTTAGGGTCTAACTCGATCTTGGTGCGCAGGCGGCGCACCAGGTTTTCGATCTGGTAATCATAAATGCCTTCCTGATATTCGGCCCACACCGCTCGACCAATCTCATCCTTGGAGCAGACCCGCCCCCGGTTTTCATAGAGATATGCCAGCAGGGCAAATTCCTTGGGCGAGAGCGACACCGGGTTGCGATTGATCCGCACGATTCCGGCGGCCAGGTCTACTTCGAGGTCTGGGAAAGGCGTTTCGCGGGTGGTGGTGTCGGGGTCATGGAAAATAAAGGTCACTTCGCCAATCCCAATGCGGTCGCCGTCGCGCAAGACTTCGGGGCCAAGCAGGCGCTGGTCATTGAGGAATGTACCGTTGGTGCTGTTCAGGTCTTCCAGGATCAGCTTGCGCCCTTCGCGCCGGATGCGGGCATGTTCGCGCGATACCCGTTTACTGGTCACAACGATGTCATTTTCCACCGCCCGGCCAATATTCGAAACCGAATTAACCAGGTAGTGTTCTTTGCCAGAAGGATCGGTCAGATACGGGGAAGGTTCCGGGAAAACCATGCAAACCTCGGTTTGTTGAACTTATGCATAGATAGTATAAAGGATTTGAGCCTGGCGTGGGATAAAAACCAGATCCACCTTCTTTGACTTTTATCTATCGCCCGGATACAATCAGGACAGGCTAAAAGGCAACGATCTCACGATGCGAACGGTACTCTCTTGTTACCAGACACGCAGCCACACCCACGCCTGCCGGGTGCGCGGGTGACACTAACAGAACAGTCACCGTTTGGGAAGCCCGCCTGCTGGCCCTGCAAAGCCAGGGGCTGGGCCCAACCGGATGAAGATCACGGTGAGGCTCACTGGCATGACGGACTCTCGCAACCCCTTGTTGTACCAACTGAATACGCGCGTCTATCTACGCGAGCTTTCGACCCACCTGGGCCGCGCCGCCACATTAGATGATGTTCCCGATGAGCTGCTGGATTGGCTGGCCGCGCAGGGCTTTGACTGGTTGTACCTGTTGGGCGTCTGGCAGACCGGATTGGCGGCCCTGCATATGTCGCTCACTCACCCAGGGCTGAACGAGGAATACCGCCACAGCCTGCCGGACTTTCGCACAGAGGATGTGTGCGGCTCATGCTTTGCTATCACAGGGTACAGCGTCCACAACGCCCTGGGGGGGGCTGAGGCGCTTCAAAGGCTTCGCCGCCGACTGGCGCAGCGAAACATCCGCCTGATGCTCGATTTTATCTCTAATCATACCGCGCCCGATCACCCCTGGGTGCAAACGCACCCAGAATACTACATTCAGGGCCACCCGCTGGATTTGGAAAGCCAGCCCCTCAACTACACACAGATCGAGAGCCGGGGCCGCAGCCGCGTCTTTGCCTATGGACGCGATCCTTACTTCCCCGGTTGGGCCGACACCCTGCAACTGGATTACAGCAATCCCCAAACCGTCGCCGCCATGCAAACCGAACTTCTGCGCGCCGCTGCCCACTGCGATGGCCTGCGCTGCGATATGGCAATGCTGGTCCTGCCAGACGTCTTTGAGCGCACCTGGGGACGGCCCGCCCATCCCTTCTGGCCCGCCGCTATCCGACAGGTGAAGGCCGCCTTCCCTGGCTTTGTGTTCATGGCCGAGGTCTATTGGGACTTAGAGGCTGCTTTGCTGGACGTAGGTTTTGACTATACCTATGATAAGCGCCTGTACGACTACCTGCGCGACGGCCAGGTACAGGCGGCGCGCACTCACCTGCGGGCAGAGCCTGCCTACCTGGAGCACATGGTTCACTTCCTCGAAAACCACGATGAACAGCGCGCCGCCAGCGTCTTTACCCCAGAAATGCACCGCGCCGCCGCGGTGGCAACCTTTTTCGTCCCAGGGATGCGCTTTTTCCACCAGGGTCAGTTGGAGGGGCGCAAAGTCCGCATCTCGGTGCATTTGCAGCGCGGCCCCCATGAACCCGTTGACCCCGAACTCAATGCCTTTTATCAGGAACTGCTCGCGGCCCTTCGCCAGCCTATCTTCACCGCAGGGGCATGGCAACTACTGAAAAGCGTGGATGCCGCCACCGGGCTGCCGCACCCTGCCTTGCTGGCTTATGGTTGGAGCCGGTCCGGCGGGGAACAGGCTGTAGTGGTGGTCAACTACACCCCACAGCCCAGCCGAGGGCTGGTGCAGTTGCCCTGGCGCGCGAGCGGAACATGGCTTCCAACCGTGACGGTAGGCGGGCCTGCCGTCACGGCTCTGCCGGTGGGGAATCAACTCGAAGTGGATCTGCCGCCTTGGGGCGCGTGGGTAGCCGCCCATACGGCATAGTTCTTTTACGAAGAGGAAGGCGAACTTTTACCTCATCTTTATTTTATCTTCAGCGCGCTTTTACTGCAAAAAACGCCTTTCTTCTGTACATTATTTCTATGACCATGCAGCTACCCGACCCCACCGAGCCAGACCAACCGCTCTCCGAAGCCAAAGACGCTCCTGCCCAGCCGGCTTCTGGCTCAGACCCGGTGCCTGGCCTAGACCAACTGCTGCCCGCCCTGATCGAGATCAACATTCGCCAGGCGCGGGCCGGCGGCCAGACCGACCTGGCCCAGGCGCTGCAAAGCTTACAGCGGCAGTTACAGGCCAGAGACCAAACCAGGGAACCACCCAAACAAACTCCCTGAGCTTGGCCTGGTCCTTCACGCTTCCGGCCGGTTTAAGTCATACATCATGCGCAGGCCAATAAGGGCCAGGTTTGGCTCAACGGCCTCAATCACCTTGGTTTCTGCGGCAATCAGGCCGGCCAGCCCGCCGGTTGCGATCACGCGAGCGCCGCCGCCCAGTTCGGTCTGCATCCGCGCTACCAGGTTTTCGACCAGTCCGGCAAAGCCAAACACAAACCCGGCCTGCAAGGAATGAACCGTATTTTTGCCAATGGCCGAAGCCGGGCGCGCCAGGGCCACCTGAGGCAAGGTGGAAGTCGCCCGGAAGAGCGAGTCTCCGCTGGTGAGGACGCCCGGCGCAATCGCTACTCCCTCCAGGTTTCCCTGGGCTGATACCGCGACAAAAGTCGTCGCCGTGCCAAACCCGATGACAATCACAGGCGCGCCGTATAGGTGGCGCGCGCCCAGGGCGTTCATCACCAGGTCTGAACCCACCTCAGCGGGATAATCGGTGTTGATCTTCATCCCCGTGATGGTCCCCGGCCCCAGAATCACCGGCTCACGCCGCAGGTAGCGCCGCGCCAGTTCGGTGAACACCTGCGTCAGCAGCGGAACCACCGAAGAAATAGCGCATCCGTTGATTTCGGCCAGAGCAATCCCCTCCGAAGCGCACAGGTTAATGAGCAGCATGGCGTATTCATCCGCCAGCCGTCCCCGGTCAGTGGATATCCGCCAGTGACAGCGCATCTGCTCGCCTTCGAACAGCCCCAGTTTTATATTGGTGTTGCCAATGTCAATGCACAGAAGCATGTGGTTTTCCCTCACGTGTGATCCTATCTCCAAACTGCCGAGGAAGTGTACATCACCTGACAGCTCACAACAAGGGATTTGTGGCCTGCATGATGAAGTTTTACGGAACCCGTTAAACCCCGCCCCTCTTTTAGAGGCGCCAAATCCATTTCCATCATACAATCGTTCTTCAGAGCATTCCTCAAAGACCACCCATTCGCCCCAGCAGGAGGTGTATTGCATGGCTCATACCACCTTAAAATCAGGCTACGCCGAACTCGTAGACCGCTTGAACCGCTTCCCTCAGGGAGCGCCGCCTTCGGAGACACTCTATAAAATTCTTCAAATTTTATTCAGCGAAAAAGAAGCGCAGTTGGTCGCCCTGCTGCCCATTAAGCCCTTCAGCGCCGAAAAGGCCGCCCAAATCTGGAAGATGGACCTGGCCGCGGCCCAAAAAGTGCTGGATGAACTAGCCGGGCGGGCCATTCTGGTGGATATGGAACACGACGGCGTCACCACCTATACCCTGCCCCCGCCAATGGCGGGCTTCTTTGAGTTTTCAATGATGCGCCTGCGCGGTGATGTGGATCAGAAAGTGCTGGCGGAGCTGTTTTATCAGTACATGAACGTAGAAGATGAGTTTATCCGCGCGTTATTTGTAGGCGGCGAGACGCAACTGGGGCGGGTTTTCGTCCACGAACCGGCCCTTGCGCCAGAAAACGCCCTGCACGTGCTGGATTACGAGCGCGCCAGCGAAGTGATTCAGACGGCCACGCACCGCGGGGTGGGAATGTGCTACTGCCGGCACAAAATGCAGCACGTCAACCGCGCCTGTGACGGCCCGATGGATATTTGCATGACGTTCAATACCACCGCCGCGTCTCTCACCCGGCATGGCTATGCCCGCCTGGTAGATGTTCAGGAAGGCATGGACCTGTTGGAACAGGCATATGCCAGCAACCTGGTACAGTTCGGTGAAAACGTCCGCCAGGGGGTAAATTTCATCTGCAACTGCTGCGGGTGCTGCTGTGAAGCCATGATCGCCGCGCGCAAATTTGGGATTCTCCACCCCATCCATACCACCAATTTCTTGCCAGTGGTGGATGAAGCCCTATGCAACGGCTGCGGCAAGTGCGTCAGCGCCTGCCCGGTAGAGGCGATGACGCTGGTCTCGGCCAATGATCCGCAGCAGGCCAACCGCAAGAAGGCCAAGTTAAACGAAGACATCTGCCTGGGATGTGGATTGTGCGCGCGCGCCTGCACGCGGAAAGGGGTGACATTGAAGCCGCGCGCGCAGCGCGTGATCACACCCGTTAATTCCATCCACCGAGTGGTGATGATGGCAATCGAGCGCGGCGACCTGCAAAACCTGATCTTCGACAACCGCGTGCTGTGGAATCACCGCGCCCTGGCGGCTGTGCTGGGGGTCATTCTGCGCCTGCCGCCGCTTAAACAGGCCCTGGCAAGCCGGCAGTTCAAATCGCGTTATTTAGAGACGTTGATTCTCAAGGCTTCTCAGTGGATCGAAGCCTGACCTGGAGGAAAAGATGAAAATCACCGATGTGAAAGTTCACCTGATTCGCACCCGCCGCACCACGACGATTCCATCCCCCTGGATTCTGGTGCAGGTATTTACGGATGAGGGATTGGTAGGTCTGGGCGACGCCACCAACTGGCCCGGTGGGACGATTATCCGCCAGGCCATCCTGGAACTCAGCCGGCTGGTGATCGGTGAAAACCCATTCCACATCGAAAGGTTGTATCACCGCATGTATCACAACCTCGATCAGATCGGTCAAACTGGCGCGGTAATCGCCGCAATCAGCGGGATTGAAATTGCCCTGTGGGATATCGTCGGCCAGGCCGCCGGAATGCCTATTTACGACTTATTGGGCGGCCCCTGCCGCGAGCAGGTGCGCGTCTACAGCCATGCTGGAACGCCTGAAGCCTGCGCTCATCTGGCCGAGAAGGGCTGCACGGCGATTAAGGCTTACTTTCCGGTCGGCCCGCTGCCAGAGGGAGAGCATATCTTCGTGCCGCGATCCATCACCCTGGCGGAAGAACTGGCCGCTTTGGAACATATGCGCGCCTGCCGTCAGGCCGTTGGCAACACCGTGGATATCTGCACGGATATCCAGGCCCGCTACACCTCCAGCGCCGCCATCCGTCTGGCCCATCGCTTTGAAGAACTCGGCCTGCTGTTCCTTGAAGAGCCAGTCGGGCCGGAGAACATTGACGAACTGGCAAAAATCAAAGCCGCTGTTAACGTCCCCATTTGCGTGGGCGAGCGGCGCTACACCCGTTTTGGCTTCCGCGACCTGATCGCTCACCAGGCCGTTGATATGATTATGCCCGACGTGGTGCGCTGCGGCGGCATCGCCGAGACGAAAAAGATCGCGGCAATGGCCGAAAGCTACTACATGCAGGTTTCACCCCACAACCCGAACAGCCCGGTTTCTACCCTGGCAAGCATCCACGTGATGGCGAACATCCCCAACGGCTTACTGCTGGAGTATGTTGACGATGAGCAAGACCCGCCCTGGCGCAACGACCTGCTGACCGACCCGCCCGTGATTCGCAACGGCTTCTTGCAACTGCCAACCAAACCGGGCCTGGGGAGCGGGTTGGTGATGGAAGCCGTCGAAAAGTATCGGTTTGAAGGATGACGTTGAATTTGCCCGGTTGGATCTTCCCGGCCACTGCCCTCATCGCGGGCTGGCGAGCTTTATAGAAACGTGGCAATCTCTTCCAACGGCTTCTTGGTAATGGCCGGAACCCGCGCGTCTTCCGCCGGATAGCCAGCGACCAGCAGAAGAAACGGGCGCTCATTGTTGGGCCGGCCCAAGATTTCGTTCAGGAAGTTCATGGGGCTAGGCGTATGGGTCAACGTTGCCAAACCGCTGTGATGCAGGGCCGCGATTAAGAATCCGGTGGCAATCCCAACCGACTCCTGTACGTAGTAGTGCTTAACGCGCTCGCCGTCGGGGCGGACGGCATAGCTCTGGGCGAAAATAGCGATCAGATAAGGGGCAACTTCCAGATAGGGTTTATATTCGTCCGTCCCAAAGGGCTTAAGGGCTTGCAGCCATTCTTCGGGGGCGCGCCCGGTGTAAAACTGATGTTCCTCGGCCTCCGCCGCCTGACGAATCCGGCGTTTGACCGCCGGGTCGCTGACCACGACAAAATGCCAGGGCTGCTGATTGGCCCCGTTGGGGGCGGTTCCAGCGGCCAGCAGGCAGTTTTCAATGATTGAGCGCGGAACCGGGCGGTCTGAAAAGGAACGCACCGTGCGCCGCCGGCGGATTTCATCTAGAAATTCCTGCGAGCGCCGCTGCATTTCTTCCAGCGGATAATATTGAAACTCTAATGGCACGAAATCGGTTTCTGTCACCCTTATTTCCCTCCTCTATATCGGTTACTAATTCACAAACGCCTCTTGGGACATCCCATGCCCCAAATGGGGCATGGGATGCCGAGATCAGAGCGCGCCGGGGTTCGAGCCTTGCTAAGGGCCCGGTCTGTATACGGCGGGAATGTAAATGAACGATCCAAACCGCTCCACCGCCGGGTTGTAGCGTTCATCCACCAACGCCAGCCCCTGGGCTTTTCCCGGGATGGGGATCTGGCCGTTGAAAAAGACGATAAACGCGCCGCTGGTCGGGGTGAAGCGCGTCCGCCCGGTAAAATCGGTCAGCAGGTAGAGGGTGGTTGCGGGCATTGCCACAAACAGAGCCTGGTTACTGAGGGGCCGGCCGGTGGCATCGCGCAGCAAAATCTCCACCTGCCCATTGGGCAGTTCTGACAGGACAATATCGGTATCCTGCTTGAGAATCTCGAAGGGCAGTTCCGCAGTGGAATAGGCCAGATCGGGGCCGCCCCGAAAAGTCGCCTGGGCCTGATTAGGCCCCACCGCTCCGAGTACCAGCAGCGTTACCTGCGCCTGCCCATGTGGTCGAGTAGGATCATCGGAGGTTGGGCCGGTAACGGCGGAACGCTGTTGTGAACCCAGGCGGAAGGTGACGAGTTTCCCATCCAGAGGCCCGCTCGCATCGCTTAGTGTGGCCGTGAGTGTGACTTCTGTGCCATACGCGCCAGCAGCCGCACCCGCCAGCGTGAGGGTGGTGGGCCGCTGTTCGGCAGTGGGCCTGGCGCCAGGATCCGTGCCGGGGACGTAGTATGCGCCCCAGTTGGTGGAGAGCGTAACCTTGCCCACGCCGTTTACCGCCTGCACGACAAAGCGCACGTCCGAGGCCGGTGTATCAAGCGGCAGCGCCAGCACACCTTTCCACAAGCGTGTATCACCCATGAACTGCTGCAAATCTAATGACTGCCACACGCCTTCCAGACTACCGCTTTCCGCCGTGTAGGTGATCCACACTTCCTGGATGCCCGCCGAGGGGTCGCCCAGCACTTCTACTTCAAAAGACACCTCAGACCCTTCCACCGACGATAACACGCGGTTGATGGCCGGGGGCGAAGCATTGGCCGGGGTGTTATCTTCATCGCCGTATTGACCGGTTTCACCACTGTAGAACATGCGGAAGCTCATCTCGCTAAAGGTGCGCAGGATGCCGGTGGGCGAATCGGATGCGCTGGAACGGTACTGCGCCGGGGTGATCGCCAGAGCCGACTTCTGAAGGCCCGGATCGGCCAGGTCACCGAAGTAATTGATCCAGAAAGGCCGGATAGGGTAGAAGATATCGGTGTAGAAGGGCGCATGTACGCCGCGAATTTCGGTAGCGGCAGCGCCCGTCAGCGGCAGAACGCCGGTGGTATCTGAATACACGCCGCCGCGGAAGCCCACGCCGCGTAAAACGCCCAGGCTCTGTGGGTCAGAGACGTTACGGAACATCACGGGCAGCGCCGGCTCAAAGGGATTGACCTTCACCTGGCCTTCGTCGCCGGTCAGGTACGTGGCATTGAAGGTTTGGGGGGGCTGGCTGGCATCGCGCAGTTCTTTGGTGTGCAGGGTCGTGGGGGTGTTAATCGTAACATCCGCGAAGCGCAGGCCCAAGGTCTGGCCGGGATTCGTGCTGTAGCCGGTAGGCGCCGGTATGATGGTACTGCGCGAAGGCGGGGTGTAGCGCTCGCCAGGGAAGTTGATCGTCGCCATCGGCAGTCCAAACAACGTTGCCTCCAGCAGAGCCTTCGCGTGGATGCCCCGCAGTTCCGCCGTCTCTTGCAGGTAAGCCTGCTTGGCCTGCACCAGCGCCTGCCCCACGCTCACCGGCCCGCTTCCGGCGCGCAGATAGCGCGTGAAGAGTAAATACAACCGCTCGCTGTACTCAATGAAATCCGTATCTCCGTACTGATAGCCCGTCCCCGCTACCAGGGTAGCCCCCTTGCGGGCAAAGGCCTGCGCCCAATCGGGGTTGGGTGAGATGCCCGCAAAACCGTGCTCGTTGACCAGGTTATAACCCGAATGGCAACCGGCGCTGTACACCAGCGCGTTACGCAGGTCCACCCCGGCGGCGTCCAGCTCACTGGCCGTCATCCGCGTGGCGTTGTCTGCCGCAAGGGTGCTGCCCGCGCTGAAATGCCCCGCCAGATAGATGATGTCGTGCCGGGTGGTGAACAGTTTGGCACGCAGATCATCCGCCGTCCACGACTCGGCTGGGGCCAGCTCACGCGCGGAGATCAGCGTCTCTACTTCGCTGGCCGCTGGCAGTCCGGCTTCCAGTTCTGCCGCCACCTCGCTGGCGGCATCAGCCAGGAAATCGTAGCCGGTCACGAGGGCCGTTTGTGGAGCGGCTAGCTGGCCCCCGCCCTGGGCGAAGGCGTCTAACAGGGTAGCAATCTCGGCGGAGGTCTCTACTAACCGCCCAACCGCCAGGTCGGGGATGGGCAGCACGTCGGTCTTGAAGCTCAAATCACGGCTGGCCCCGTAATCGTCCTGGCTCAAGTAGTAGTTCGACTTCAGGCTGGCCTGTGAAGCCGTCTCGTTCTGTACCGGCGGAGTGTAGCTGGACTCGCTGCCCAACAGGGCGAAATCTGGGTGGCGGAAGAAGGGGATAATCTCATCGTTGCCGATCAGAACAAGATAGGCCAGGTTGGGATTGGCGACACGGTAGGCGCGCACCACCTCGCGGATGGCCCCTGCCACCAGGTTCTTGGCATATACGCAGGTGTAGCGGCCGTCAGCCTGGGCGTTGAGTGCGGCCACGTTGGCGTCTTGCCCCACGTCCACCACCACCCCGCCCACGCTGGCGGCGAAGTCATTCACCTTAGCGCGGAAGGCCGGGTCAGCAGACGCTGGGTCCTGGCTTGCCAGGCGGGCCCAATCGGTCAGCACCAACGTCTGGTAGTCCCTTGCCTGGGCCGTCAGCCCCGGCAGGTTGGGGTCGGTCGTCAGACCAGTGCACTGCCCGGTTTGACGGGTGATGCTCAGGCGGAAAGGCCGGGCGGGGTCGTAAACGCCGTTGCGCCCGTTGACACGGATGTAATAACTGCCGGTGTTGTTCCAGGTATTGACCGCCAGGTTCTCGCTGGCCGTCCCTTCCAACGCCGAGATACCCACCAGGCTGCGTGACTGCGCGCTGCTGAACGCCTGCATCACTTCTTCGGGCGTGGCATCGGGCAGATAGTCAACGGGGCTGTACATGTCCGGTGAATACATATCGGGGCTGTACATGTCCGGTGAGTACATATCGGGGCTGTACATGTCCGGTGAGTACATATCGGGGCTGTACATGTCTGGCGAGTACATATCGGGGCTGTACATGTCTGGCGAGTACATATCCGGGCTGTACATGTCCGGCGAGAACATGTCCGGGCTGTACATGTCCGGCGAGTACATATCGGGGCTGTACATGTCCGGCGAGTACATATCGGGGCTGTACATGTCCGGCGCGAACTCGGCATCCAGTTCAGTGAGGTCTTCAGACGAGAGGATCTGCTTGAAGGCGTCGGGGATGTGCTTGTAGATGGTCAGATCGTAGTTGGCTGGCAGATTAGTCAACGTCACTGTCAGGCGGCTGTCTGGCTCAATTGGCACTTTGAACCAGCGCGACTGGCCCGGGCTGTTCAATGTTTGGGTGAGTGTCACCGTGTCAATGGCAGAATTGGCCGCCGCGAGCGTGGGGGCTGGGGCCGCCATGACCTGGGCCGCCGTCGGCCAGGTGGTATTGGGCCGGAAGACTTCGTAAGCGCCCATATCAACCACGCCGCCCAGAATACGCGGCAGGCCGGCATAATCGCGCCGCAGTTCATCGCCGATCCAGGTATTCTCGCCCTTATCCACCGCTGGCGAAACCACCGAGAGCCGCAGGTCGGTGCTTGCAAAGAGCGGGTCGGTGTCTATATTGCCGCCGCCGTCCGTCCCCAACGCAGGGTTCCATGCGGCGCTCCCACCCGATTCCTGCACCAGGCTGGCGGCAAACTTTGCGCTGGCTAAGCCGGGGTTAATGAAGACCGCGTGTCCAGCTTCCGAATGGTTATTCCAGATAATGCTGTTATAGATGGCGGCGGCTCCCTGCTGGTAAGACCCAGCCCCACCGCGAGGCGAAGTATTCCGCGCCAGCGAGGCGTTAATCATCAGGAAGGGTGCGTTTCCGTCATGGAAAATCGCGCCACCCGAGTCAGACGCCGCGTTGTCAGTAAACACCGCGTTGGCAACGCCCAACCTGCCGATATTATAGATGCCGCCGCCAAACGCAGCACGATTGTTGAAGAAACCGGAACGGTTCAAGAATACATCAGCGTTACCAACCCACAGCCCGCCTCCCTGATACGCCTGGTTATTCTCAAAGGTCACATTGCCTAACCAGTAGAAAGGTTCAGCGGCCGTCTGCATATCACCAGCGGATACTTCCTCCTGCCCATACCCCTCGCCGCCGCTAAATTCAATCGCAACGCCGCCGCCGCTCACGGCGCTGTTTTCCTTTAACAGCAGGTTGGTCAGGGTGGGTGTTCCTACGCCTGAATATAGACCGCCGCCTTTGCGATATGCATCAATGGTCGGATGATTGGCGTTGCCACCACGGATGATGAAACCGCTCACCGCATTGATAGTCGAGGAAATCTCCACCACGTGGTAGCTGTTCTCGCTGTTGTTGGTAAAGCCAATATCATCCCCATTTTGATCGCCGTCCAAAATAGTGGGATTGGCAACCCAGTCGCGATCGCGCAGGCGGGTTTCGCCGCCGGCAAAACCACCGTACAAGCGAACATAAAAGTCAAGGCGGAAGGTGCGCTCGCGCAGGTCGGCGGGGTCTGGTACGTTTGGAATGGGACCGGGCCGGTACACTCCCCTGGCGACCCACACTGCTACATGGTTGTAATACGAAGCGATTGAATTGGCATAATATAACGCCTCTGACAAACTAGTGAAGGCATCGGCCCAACTGGAGCCATCATTGGCACCGGTTGCCGCCTGGTTCACGTAGATGAACACCGTCTCAACGGCTTCATACGCGCCAATGTCAATCGGGTAGCTCGTTGCGCGAGGGTTATCTACGCGGTCTGACCAGAGGTCGGCAGGCATATTCACCCAGGTTCCGGCGTCGCGCGCAGGAGAGCCCATGTCCAGGCTGAGATCATCATCCGGAGTGCCTGGGCGACCGTCTGGGCCGTTGGGGTCAGCGAAGAGCGGCTCAGGCGGGTCAATATTGCCCCCAGAATCGACTCCCAGGCTGCTGTCCCACAGGCTGCCCGATCCACCGGAACCCTGGATCAGGTTGTGATCGTGGTAAGAAGTACTTGGCAAAGCCGGGGATATTCCCGGCTCGTTATAGACCTGCGGGTTTTCCTCGGCACGGTTGCCCCAGAAGAGGCTGTTGTAAATAAATACTTCACTGGCGTTATAAGCGGCGACTGCGCCGCCTTTCGACTGCAAGGCCGGATTCTGGCTGGCAATATTGTTGTAAAAAGTGGAATTGTAGATCCTGAAAGAAGAGCCGCTCGCATAAATCGCCCCGCCGGCCTCTCCGGCGCTGTTGGCATTAAACACAGCGTTCATCATGCGGGCCGATGTCGCCTGCACTGAAAAGGCCCACAGAAATGCCCCACCCCCTACCCCCTGGGCGCGATTTGCCAGGAAAGTCGCCTGGTTTAGGTCGAGGTTGTAGACGCTGTACAGGCCGCCCCCGGCGGACCAGGCGACATTGTGATAAAACGACACGTTCTGAAGCTTTGGTGAAGGCGAGAGCAGATCTACGCTGGAGAGGTAAGCCCCACCTCCGTTGACCGCCTGGTTTTCAGAAAAAACAACGTTATAGAGCAAAAGCGAACTGCCCTGCGCCAGCAGGCCGCCGCCCTGATCGTCGCCATCAGTGTTGGCGTTACCCCCGCGGATGTACAGCCCGTCCAGCGTGGTGTTGCTGGTGGTGTTATTGGCCGTAACTACATGCAGGCTGTTTTCGCCGGTATTCAGAAAACCCTCATCGTCTCCGGCCAGGTCACCGCTTAAGATCGTTTTATATCTCCTCCAGTCGTATCTGCCGCTGTTATCATTGGCGTAACCGCCTTGTAAATAGATCGTTGAGTTCACGCCTTCATAAATGGTAAACGTGGCACTGCGCGGGTCGTCTGGATTGGTGCGGTTGGTAGGACGGTAGATTCCTTCCGTCAGATAGATATAGTAGTAGTAAAAATCTGCAGGGTTGGTCGAGTCATACAAATGCGCCAGCGCCTGATCCAGGGTGCACGCGTTCTCCCAACTCGAGCAGTCGCCTGTGCCAGCAGGCATAGGTTTGACATAATAATAATTAAAGAAAGAAGCTCCCTGAACGACTTTTACATTCAAAGGGCTGATCATCGAGGCCAACAGACCAACAATCATCCACAGTGTCAGGATCATCCTGGTTTTCACGGTCTTGCCCTCCCTTATCCCGATTCTGGCGTACAGCCGGTTTCAAACGCGTACTCAATCGCTTCTTCCAATGTCATTTGCGCGCCCTCCGCCACCAGACGTTCCTGTAAATCGGCTGCGAGGGCGGCGCGGGCAATCGCCAGCTTGCTTTCGAGCTTGCTGAGTTCCGCCGGTGAGAGCAGTGACCCGGTGCGCTTGCGCAAGGCATCGGCCGCCCCCACCAGGCGCAGAGCGCGCGCCGGCTGCAAACACAGCACCGCCAGGCTGGCAAAATCTTCAAACAGATAAGCGATGGCCCATTTACCATCCAGCTCGTGGTTGATTTTGAGGCTCTCTTTATAAAGCGAGAGGGCCTGGGCGTAATCCCCCTGTTCGCGGGCCAGGTTGCCGAGGTTGTTAAGAGCATTGGCAATGGCCCAGCGATCGCCCACTTCGCGGCGGATGGCTAATCCCTCCTCGTGCAGGGCGCGCGCTTCCGCAAAACGGCCCTGATCAATGGCGACATTGCCCAGGTTGTTGAGCGACACTCCAATTGCCCAACGGTCGCCAATCGCGCGGCGAATTGCCAGGGCCTCTTCGTGCAGAGCGCGGGCCTGGTCGAGCTGGCCCTGGGCGCGCGCTACAATCCCCAGGTTGCTGAGCAGGCTGGCCGTGCCAGCCTGGTCGCCCAATTCACGCCGGATCGTCAGGCTTTCTTCATAGAGTTCTCTGGCGCGGTCAAAATTGGCGCGGTGCGCGGCGACGGTCCCGCTGTAGTGGAGCACTCTGGCGATCCCCTCGCGGTCTTGGAGCGAAGCAAAAACGGCATAGGCCCGGTCCAGCCATTCGGTGGCTTCATCATAGCGCGCCTGCTTGCGGTACAGCTCGCCCATGGCCGTCTGCACCAGGCCCAGGCTGCGCCGGTCGCCCGACTGCTCACAGAGTTCCATAGCCTGCTGGTAACTCTCGCCAGCCTCGCTCCATTTGCCCATCAACTCCAACACCTGGCCGAGCCGCTGGTGAACGTCAATTTTCTCAGCCAGCGAGAGAAGCGGCAGTACGCGGCGGTAATATTCCACTGCCGCACTGTTGGCATGTTTGGCCTGGGCATCGCGCCCGGCTTTCAGCCAGTATTCGCGCTTTTTCTCCTGGTTTTCGCTGTTGCCATAATGAAACGCCAGCAGTTCGATGTAACGATCCAGCGCGGCGGCATTGGCGCTTTCCATAAACCCGGCAAACATGCCGTGTAATTTGGCCCGCGTATTATAAGGCAGGCTTTCGTAAGCCACTTCTTGGGTGGTGATATGTTTAAAGAGGTACGTCTTTTCAGGCTCGGCCTCCGCCTGATTGACCGGAACCAGGTCGGTCTGGTAGAGGGCGTCGAGGTTGGAAAGCGTCAATTGGGGATCGCCGGGCTGTGGGTAATAGCCCCAGATCCAGGCCGCTTTAAACATCCGCCCGATGATACTGGCAACCTTGAGCGTAATCTTCTGGCTTTCATTGAACTGATCAATGCGGCTAAGCACCAGGCTGTAGAGGCTGTCGGGCAGGTCGAGTTGATCGAGCGCCCGAAGGTTCGAAGGATCAATGCCCCGGTCGCGCAAAAAGTTGATTAATTCCTCGACGTAAAAGGGGTTGCCGTCGGTCTTTTCGATGATGCGGCTTACCAACTCCGGTGGAATCAAAGCCGGAGTGGTGCTAAGCTGTCGAAGCTTTGCAGCGATCAACTGCTCTGTCTCGTCTGCCGATAGTTCTGCCAGTTTCACTTCTACGTAGTTCGGCAGGCCCGCCACGAGAGGCTGTTTAAGCCGCTCTAACTGCGTTGGCCTGAAGGTAATGACCAGAAGCACCGGCATATTGACGATAGCGCGCCCGATAACGCCCAACAGGTCTTGCGAAAGCTCGTCAATCCACTGGCAGTCTTCCAGGATCATCACAATTGGGCGGTCGGCGGCTTTGGCACGCAGGCAATCCACCAATAACGCCTCCAGCGATGATTTGCGAAGCTTAGGGCCCAACGATTGGGTTAGGTCATTGTCTGGAATGGGCAGTTTGAGGACCGTCCCCAACAGCGGCAGACGGAGCCGCAGAGAGGGGTTGATGGAAGCAAGCTGTTCTTCCAACCGACGGACCTGGTCTTCAAGGCTCATAGACTGGCTCAATTCAAACAGGCTGTACCACACACCCTGCCAGACCAGGTAGTTATTGTTCGTGCCGTAAGCCTCGCACTCTCCGCCGTAGACGGCCATTTTGTGTTGAATGGCCATGCGGATCATCTCCACTGCCAGGCGCGACTTTCCCATGCCAGCTTCGCCGGCAATGCCCAAAACCTGCCCGCGCCCGCGCATGATCAGTTCTAAGGCGCTCTCGAACTTCTGAAGCTCCGCCTGTCGTCCGACCATCGGCAGGGCATAGGACGTCTCGCGCAGGATGGCGGCATGGCGCTCTTTGGTTCCTTCCAGCGAATACACGGTAATTGGGGCAGATTTGCCCTTTACCTGAAGCGGCGGCAGCACTTCGGCGGCAAATGCGTACTGAATGGGATACCAAACATGCGAGGCGATAAGGATCTGATTGGCCTGCGCGGCCTGCATCAGCCGGGCCGCGAGGTTCACTTCATCCCCAATGGCTACATAAGTACGCCGGGTGGTTCCGCCGCCGGCCCCGGCATACAGCCAGCCGTGCGTCACGCCGATCCGCAGTCCCTGGATATAGCCCAGTTCCTGCGCCATCGCACGAATCTCCAGCGCCACATTCGCCGCCCGGACGGGGTCATCTTCGTGCGCCACCGGCACGCCAAATACCGTGTAAAGGTAACTGCCTTTATCGCCCATAATGATGGCGAAAATACTGCCATCATAGTTCGCCAAAATCTGTACCGCCCGGCGGATAAACGTATCGAGCTTGCTTACGCAGGCTTCATCATTATCGTAATCAATGCCGGAGAAGTAAATAAACATCGGCACGCCAGGGCGTAGTTCTCCCAAGAACTCGCCCTGCCCGCTTTTCAGGCGCTCATAAATCGAGGGGAGCAGCCAGGGGCGAATCTGCTCCTGGGTGAGCACATTCAGAGAGAAAGGTTCCCAGGGTTGGGGTTCGACCACTGTCCGCAGGTCTTGCAGCACGCCGAACCGCTGCCCGCTGTCTTCATCCACGCACCACCTACTGATTTCTACCCGCTCCCCCAGGGCCTCGACTACCTCGCCAGAGAGGACAATCTCGCCCTTATGAGCATGATGCTCCGCTGCCGCCAGACGGTCGAGCGTGCGCCCGGCGAGGATGTCGAACACGCGCAACTGAGGATCGCCCACCAAAAAGCGCCGTACCGGGCCAGAAGCAATTCCGACTTTCATCGCCAGGGCAATTTTTTTGCCAGAAGGCATAAGGATTTCAACGAACTGCCGCATGGCTTCCTGCATCTCCAGGGCACAGGCCGCCGCGCGCAGGCCATCGTCGCCATCGAACCAGCAGGTGATGGCGTCGCCGCTGAAGACAATCGTACTGCCGCTGTAGCGGTGCAGCCGGGCGATTAAGCTGTCGAACACGAGGTTCAGGTAACGGGTGACTTCTTCTGGGCCGCGCTGCGGCCCCAGATCGTTGAGCAGTGCTTCGGTCAGAGGGGTAAAACCACTCACATCTGCAAACAGTGCCGCTCCATGCGTGCGGAC
>Ga0101944_10000582_pt1 | contig 102832 bp, 86 predicted proteins | sample DewCreD2012metaG_FD_75245 | JGI IMG/M metagenome (GOLD analysis project Ga0101944, IMG submission 75245) | Hot spring sediment bacterial and archeal communities from British Columbia, Canada, to study Microbial Dark Matter (Phase II) - Dewar... ... | reverse complement strand
TCAATAGGCAAGAGGTAAGAAGAAAACTGCCAAATACCCCTTTCTTTTCCATCTTTTTTTAGGTCGATTCTTTGCTTGCTTTTTATCACTTCTTGTCTTACTATTTTAATATTGATCAAATATCGCGCTTAAACTTAATTTGCTTAGCGAAAAATCATCTTTGATAAAATTTGCTTTATTTTAATAATATTATACTGAATAGGAGGATCAATGACAAAAACAATCAAATGTCCCGAATGCGAAAAAATTGGCGATGAAGAAGTTGATATTATTGTTCCGGACGACGCTTGCATCGGAGATATCCTAGAATGTCCTCTTTGCGGAGCGGAACTTGAAATTTTATCTAAGGACCCCCTCCAGGTTTCAGTAATTGAAGAGGAAAAATAAATTTAAGATATAAAATTTAAACAATTAATGTTTCCAAATTTTTAACCTTTTAATATTATCGCCATCGTTAGCCCTGAAACAAAGTTCGCCATAATTTTTGCCGCTCGCGGTTTTTTCAATCCATTCTTGTTTAAAAAGAGGACTGTTTACGTCGATAATATTAATTGATGACGAATGGACGCCCGATATTAAAGTTTTGCGCGAGGAGTGGGCGTAATCAATCCTTAAAATATTACCAACCTCGTCTTTTAAAACAGCAATAATAATAGCGATGTGTTTTCCGCCATCTAATCTAATCATGTCCCCCGCCTGAACTTCGTTAATTTTATTAATCGAAAAACTTTTTTCTTCCGATGTTAAAAGTTTTACGTTGGCCCGAGAGGCGATAAATTGACCAGTTGCTTCAAGCATATCATCGGCTATTCCATTTCCTCCTTTTTCTCTATCAAGAGCGTCCAACATCCAAAAAACAAAGCCGGAACAATCAACGCCGATTTTTTTTCTTTTCATAAAATTCAATATTTCACTCTCAGTCGCTTTTTTTAAATCTAAATTTGCTTTTTCAGCTTCCTTTTCCGTTGCGTCAACTATTTCTTGAGGTCTTCCTTTTCCTCCATATGGTCCGGTTATACCCAACCAATTTCTATTCATCCAATAAGGACAACAAATTTCCTTTCCACCGATTGGAAGGTGGGTATATTGATAAAAAATTGACTGCAAGGCCGAAGATGTTTCAAGTGTCTTTTTGGACATATCGATTTAAATTTTGCGTTATATATATGCCAACCATAATCCCAAAATCGCCAGCATTATCCCCGCCATCCACGCGCGCATTACTATTTTTGGTTCCTCCCAACCTAAACTCTGAAGCCATAAGTGAAAAGGGGCAACCTTAAACGCCTTTCTTTTAAGGAATCTCTTTGATAAAATTTGAATTAAACTCGAAGAGGCTTCGATAATAAAAATTCCGCCAATTATAATCAACGCAAAAACTTTGCCGATTAGAAGTCCAACAACAGCCAATGTCGCGCCAAAAGAAAGCGCTCCCACGTCTCCCAGCCAAATTCTTGCCGGATAAACATTAAAGTATAAAAAAGCGATTAATGCCCCGATCCATAGAGCAATAAAAATTGAAAGCGGGGTATCCAAAACCGAACGCGAAAGGATCCAAAAGGCAAAAAGACAAATTAAAAGCAACCCCGAAGACAATCCATCTAGTCCATCGGTAATATTAAAAGCGTTGGCAAAAGAAACAATAATAAAAGCCGCCAAAGGAATAAAGGCCGGCCCCAATTTTAGAACGCCAAAAGAAGGAATATTAATAATATCTATCCTTAAGTTAAAATACATAAGCGCGCTAATGATAAAAGCCAAAACCCACTGAATAATAAATTTATATCTCATCCTCAATCCAAAAAAACCGCTTTTTTCAAAGCCAAAAAATTTTTTAATATCGTCATACAACCCTAACAGTCCAAAAGAAGTGAAGGTTAAAAACAAGACATTTATTTCGTCGACCATTTTATAAGCTGAATTTATATATGTTCCCAAAACAGAAAGAAGGGGAAACAGGATTAAGTAAAGAAGAAAGGTTACTCCTATTATCAAAAGTCCTCCCCCTACTGGCGTTCCGGCCTTGGCATTGTGAAATTTATCGAAAATTTTTGTTCGGTTTCCTTCGACATCCGTTGTTTTTTGTACTCTTCTAAAAAATTTCAATTTATAAAGAAGATTAATAAAAGGCACCACTAAAATACTGGTAATCAAAAAAGAAAAAATTAAAAGTCCAAGATAAAGCGATATCATATTAATTTATATATTTAATATTAGTTCGTTTGCTTTTTTTAAACAAGTAAACTTTTAGTAATATTTAAGACAATCTTTTACGGCAAGTCGCGCAAGGAGAATAATTATGACAGACTATTTTCCCGCAATCAATTCTTTCTCCTTCAAGAATAAGAATCACTCTTTCCAAATGTCTTAAAAGAGAAGCCTTTAAATATAATAAATCTCCTTTCTTAAGAATTTTTCTTAATATCTCGGCCGCTTCAAAAACATCTTTTGCCCAAAAAAATTGTTTCTCTTTTAAACTCGTTTTCGCTTCTTCAATAATATATTTGGTTAAGGGTCCAACACCCAAAAGAACATCTATTTTTAATCGCCCTATTTCTTTTCCCACTTCTCGATGCATTTTTTCTGAATATTCTCCAAGTTCTCCCATTTCTCCCAAAACAATCACTTTTCTTCCGGGCAATTCGGAAAGAGTTCTTAATCCGGCAATCGTTGAAGCTGGATTGGCTCTTTTGGCGTCATTAATTAAAGTTGTCCCCAAAGGGCCTTTTTCAACGCTTAACCTTCCAGTTAAGGGTTTGAGATTGGAAAATTTTTCCAATATCATCTTTTCTTCAACTCCAAGTTCTTTAGCTACAGTGTACGCAGCCAAACAGGCGTAAACAGCCGGATAACCCAAAAGTCCTGTTTTTACCAAAATTTCTTTTTTTCCATCATGTAAAATAAATTCAGTTCCTTCAAGGTTAATCTTAATCTTTTCGGCCCAAATATCCGCTTCTTTTTTCGTTCCGTAAAAAAGTTTTCTTCCTTTAAATTCATTTCCGATCTCCCGAACATAAAGATCGTCCCAGTTAAAAACCGCAAGCCCATCTTCAGGAAGCGCTTTAATCAGCTTGCTCTTTTCTTTTATAATGTTTTCAAGAGAACCCAAAAGATCCTTATCCGCGTGCACCGGCGTAATTCCCGTCAATACTGCAATTTTAGGCCGCGCCAAAGAAAGATGAAAATCCATTTCTCCCACATGATCGACTCCATATTCCAAAACTAAAATCTCATTCCAAATTTTTGTCTTTAAAATAGTAATCGGCAAATTATAAATCGTATCCAAATTAATATCAGTTTTGTTAACCGAATATTTAGAAGATAAAACGTCTGAAATTGCTCGAACCGTCGTTGTTTTGCCATAACTTCCCGTTACCCCCACAACTGTCAACTGCAGATTAATATCCAGCCAAATTTTGGCCAAAAATCTTCTTATTTTATGGTATATCTTTTTCATCCGTTTAATTTATTGTTTATTAGGCTAATTTTTGGATATCCGCCCCCAGAGTTTTTAGTCTTCCTTCTATATCTTCATATCCCCGTTCAACCATTTCAATATTATCAATTACGCTTTCGCCTTCGGCGCACAAAGCCGCAATAATTAAGGCCATTCCGGCGCGCAAATCGGGACTGGTAAGTTGCCTCCCCTTAAGTTTATTTGGGCCATAAACTAAAACTCGATGGGGGTCGCAAACGGTAATTTTTGCCCCCATTGAAATAAGTTTATCAACAAAAACCATTCTCGATTCGTACATCCAATCATGGCAAAGAGTAAGTCCTTCCGCTTGAGTCATCAAAACAATAAACGGACTCATTAAATCAGAGGGAAAACCAGGCCAAGGACGAGTTTGAATTTTACCTCGCGGCGCGATTAATTTCGAAGGCAAAACAATAAGCGAATCACCCTTTGTTTCAATTTTAACCCCGGCTCTTTTCAAAAAAAGAAGAATCATTGGCAAGTCTTCTATTTTTATTTCTTTAATGCTTATTTTTCCTTTTGTCGCCGCCGCCAAAATCGCAAAAGTCGCCACATCAATATAGTCTGGAGAAACCCTATAAGAAGCGCCTGCAAGTTTTTTTGATCCTTCAATTATAATTCTATTTGTTCCCGCTCCTTTTATATTCGCCCCCATCGCGTTTAAAAAATTAGCCAAATCTGAAACATGCGGTTCACAGGCCGCGTCTTCTATAATAGTTTCTCCATTAACCAAAGCGGAAAACATCAGAATATTTTCCGTCGCCGTTACCGACGCTTCATCAAGAAATACCTTTCCCAACTTTATTTTTTTTACCCTTGCATCGTAATACTCTCCGTCGGAATTTATCTCAACGCCCAACGACTCAAGCGCTTCAAAGTGGGTTCCAATTGCCCGACGACCTAAAATACACCCTCCCGGATGGGTCAAAGAGGCCCTTCCAAACCTGGCTAGAAGCGGCCCTAAAAACAAAATCGAAGCTCGAAGTTTTTTCACCAAATTGGGATTAAGCGAATATTTATTAACGCCGCTAGTGTTTATTTCCAATCTCTTAGTTCCCAGCCCGTTGATTTTTGCTCCCAGTTCTTTTAATATTTCGCCCATAACATAAACATCGTTAATTTGGGGAACATTTTCAATTACACAATCATCTTTCGTTAACAAGGTTGCCGCCATTAAAGGCAAAATTGCGTTTTTATTTCCAGAAGTTTTAACTTCTCCCTTTAGGGGTTTTCTTCCTTGAATTATAAATTTTGACATCTTTTTCCTTTCTGCGCTGAAAGTTTTAACACTTTAATTTTAGTATAATTTACTTATCAAATCCCAACAAAACAATTTCTTCCTTAAGTTCAATACCAAATTTTTCTTTTACTTTTTCTTTAATAAGCAAGGCTAAATTTATCACATCTTTAGCTTTCGCCCCTCCGGTATTAACAATAAAATTAGCGTGTTTTTCGGAGATTATCGCGTTGCCAATCTTTTTTCCTTTTAAATTGCATTGATCAATTAACGCTCCCGCGCCTAGGGGTTTGGGGTTAACAAAAACACACCCCGCCGAGGGCTCTTTGGGTAAACCGTTTCTTTTATTTAAATATTCTGCAATTTTTTGGGCAATTTCTTTTTGGGCTGTTTTTTCTAATAAAAATTCCGCCTTAAGAATAATTTCATCATTATGTTTAAATCTGCTTTCCCTATAATCGAATTGGCAATCTTCCTTGTTTACCCAATCGATTCTTCCTTCTTTGGATAAAATTTTTACACGAATAACTTTATCTCCCATTAATTCTCCAAAAGCTCCCGCATTCCCCCTTATCGCTCCACCAACTGTTCCAGGAATTCCAACCATAAATTCCAAGCCGCTTAAAGAATTTTTAAGAAGCTCTCCCAAAAAAACGCTAAGCTTTAATCCCGCCCCAGCAATTACTTTAATTTCTTTATCAAGATTACTTAGTTCTAAAGAAGAAATTTCATTTTTTATTACCAGCCCGCGGAAACCTTCATCGCTTACTAAAGTATTCGAGCCTCCTCCTAAAATAAAATAAGAAATATTAAATTTTCTCGCTAATAAAACCGCCTTAATTATTTCTTCTTCGGTTTTTGCGACATAAAATAAATCGGACGGACCGCCTATTTTAAAAGTACAGTGAAGCGACAGAGGTTCGTTTTGTAAAATTCGATCAGCCCCTAGCTCGTCAATAATTTGAAGATATTTTTTATTCATTTTTGTCAACAAATTTTTTTAATAATTATGTAATTTAAAAATCAATAATTAATTTTAAAACTATCGGTTGTTTTATTAATCAAATTTACAAACCTCAACCCGCCCGATGACATAAAAATGATTACATCGCCGGGCTTTGTTTTGGTTAAAAGATAGTCGATAAGTTTTTCATCTATCGGTTCATAAAAAACATTTTTATTTGTTTTTGAAATCGCCTTAACAATATCGCTTCCCGATACCCTTTTCTCTTTAGCGATATTTTTTAAAAACCCAACCTTGCCAACAATTATTTGATCCGCCGAATCAAAAGCCCTTGGATACCAATTCAAACTTTCTTTATATTTAAGAGCCGTCGCCGCCGGGTCAAATACGCAAATAATTCTGGCGCGATGGTAATGTTCTCGAAGCGCCTCAAGCGAACTTTTTACTTTTTCGGGGTGCTGAGCAAAATCCCAATAAAAAAATCTTTCGCCGATTTTTCCTAAAAACTCCAGTCTGGTTTTTATTCCTCGAAAAATTTTTATTCCTTCCAAAATGTGTTTTTCGTCAATTCCGATTTCTCGACTAAAACAATAAGCGGCGCAAATATTTTCCAAATTATGTCTTCCCAAAAGGCTGGTTGATATCCGAGCGTTATTAATATTAAAAATTGTTTCTTCGCCTGTCCGTTTAATTTGATTAACAAAATAGTCCGCTTTTGAATTATTTAAAGAATAACTAACCGCTCGAGCGGGAGAAATTTGGATTACCTTCGAATCAACAGAATCAAAGTTGTAAACCAAAAGACCATCTTTTGGCAAAAGTTTTACCAAATCGATAAATGCGTTAAGATAAGATTCTTTTGTTTTATAAATTTCGGGGTGATCATGTTTAGTCGCGGTTATTAATAGATATCTGGGGCGATAAAATAAAAATTTTGGCGGATCAGTTTCAAAAAGCGCCGGCGACTCGTCTCCTTCCACAACCGAATATAAAGAGTCTGTTATTTTAATGCCATCATTTAAATTTAAAGGCACACCGCCGATCATATAAGACGGATTTAGTCCTGCTTTAATTAAAATTAAACTAATTAACGCTGAAATTGTCGTTTTCCCATATGTTCCAGCGATTACAATGGAATTTTTTTTAATTAAAAAGTCGCGCAGAGCTTCAGGATAAGACAAAACCGGACAACCTATTTTTTTTGCTGTCAAATATTCCGGATTGTTTTCTTCTACCATCAAGGCGCTTCTGCCAACAATTACTAAATTTGCGTCTCGCGGCACATTTTCCTCCCGGTATCCCTCAGTATAGGAGATATCGTGTTCTTTTAAATAGGTCGAAATCGGAGGATAAACGCCTTTATGGTCCGATCCGGAAACTTGCCAACCCATATCCCTAAAAGCTTTTGCAAGGGTTCCCATCGTTTTCCCCGCAATGCCTATAAAATAAACCTTTTTCTTTTTCATTGATTTAAAAATTTACTCGAATACCTTTATTATTCAATAATGTAGATAGGTTTGTATAAAATTTTTCAATATGTTTTTTATTTTTAAGCAGAAAAACTTCTTCGTTTTCATATCCTTCGACCAGTATTTTTAATTCTTCCAAATCTTTTGACCAACCAAAACCGTTAAAAAACTCAACTCCTTTAAATTCAGTCTTGTAAAGGGCGTTCTTATCATAACAAGACCCCAAATAGGCGTATTTTTTTCCCGCCTCTTTGGCCCAATTTATCGCGGAAAGCATCATCCCCGCCCCTAAATTATCTTTTAGAAAATTTAGATCGTAAAAACTATGCGCGTATTGAAGAAGGTTTTCAGTAATTTTTAAAATCGCATATCCAGCCTCCCGATGAGTAGTTTTTTGCTTAAAAATCATTATATGACTATATACACTTCCGCAAAAAACATTCTTTACCGCCGCCGCCGCCGGAAAAACTCCTTTCCCAAACTTTTGTTCAGCATAATCTTTACAAAATTTTTGAACAGACGAAGTATATTTAAATTCAGAAAGAGACATTAAATCCCAAGAAAAATTTTCCATCTTGCGCAAAATTCTTCGATTCTCGCTGGAAAGTTCAAAATCGGAAAGATTTACCCGAACGTTCCGACAAAGATAATAGACATTTGGAAGATTTCTCATTGGGAGAAATCCGTTGTCATATATTTTTTCCAAATTATCCCCTTCTTCATAAAGCAACCATACCTGATAAGGAAAATAATATTTTGAATAATTGGCTTTAAATTCTCCAAAAAATAATTTCACCATCCCTCCTTTTTAATCGCTTAATCTTTTAATAACTTTCGCAAAATTTTTCTTGATGCTTCCTGATCGGACCAAGGAAATTCTTTTTTTCCAAAACACATAGATTTTTCGTGGCCCTTGCCGCAAATTACGACGATATCGTCTTTTTTCGCCTTTCTTATCGCAAATTCAATCGCTTTTCCCCTATCGTAAATTATGGTTGGTTGAGATCTAACCTTCTTGCAACCCAAAGCAATTTGTCTGCAAATATTCTCAACTTTTTCAGTTCTCGGATCTTCAGCGGTCAAAATAACTAAGTCGGCGTATTTTCCGGCAATTTCTCCCATTAGCGGCCTCTTCCCGACATCTCGAAGACCAGCCGCCCCAAAAACGACAATTAGTTTCGCGTTTTCAGTCAATTTTTGCTTTAACGTTTTTAGAGTTTGCTCTAGAGCGTTTGGCGTATGGGCAAAATCAACAATAACTTTAAAATTCTGGCCTTCCTTTATTTCTTCCATTCTTCCTTCCACTCCGTCAAAGTCTGAAACAGCTTTGCGTATCTTTTCTTCTGAAATACCTAAATTAACACTAGCCGCAATCGCCGCCAAACAGTTTAATTTATTAAAGTCCCCGACAAGTTTCGTTTTAAAAGGAAAGGTGTCGGCGGTAAAATCCGCATTATTTTTAATTCCATAACTTACCGTTGGTATCTTTTTCGCTTCAAGTCGAGAAAAAAGATAAGAAAAAGAGTCGTCATCCTTGTTTAAAATTGCAATTTTGGAATTTTCAAGAAGTTTTAACTTAGCCTTTCGATAATTTTCAAATGTTTTATGATAATCAAGATGTTCGCGAGTAATATTGGTTATTATTCCTACTTCATAATTAATTCCGAATACCCTAAACTGATCAAGACCGTGCGAAGTTACCTCCAAAACAACATATTTTATTCCTCTATTAACCATTCGACGCAATAGTTTCTGAAGCAACCATGGATCGGGGGAAGTTACATGGAAGCCAGTATCGATAGTTTCCTCTTCGATTTTAGCCGAAACCGTAGAGATTAAACCAACCGGAAAACCGGCGCTTTTTAAGATATGAAAAAGAAGGGTGGCGGTGGTTGTTTTTCCGTCGGTTCCAGTAATGCCAATAATTTTAAGTTTGTAAGAAGGGAAACGATAATAAATATTCGCTAAAATAGAAAGGGGAAGATGAATCAAATAATTTTTGGCTTTTTGCGACAATAATTCCCTAGTCTCTTTCGCTTTCATTGAAAATATATATAATTATACCATTCTACTGCTATTTTTTAAAAAATCACAAAGCCAATAAAACTATTTATCCACAAGTCTGTCTCGATCTTATATTTTACCCTGCCTTTATTTTCCAAAGCCTAAAAATATCCTTAGCTATTTCAAACCATAAAGGCGCAGCCGTCTCGGACCCCCAAGGCGAAGTTTTTGGTTCTCTTAGGGTTACCAACATCGCAAATTTCGGATCATTCGCCGGCGCAAAACCAATAAATGAAGCAATTGTTTTTTCTGGATCATAATGCCCGGCGATCGGGATCTGGGCTGTTCCAGTTTTTCCAGCTATCACATAGCCCTTGGGTTTGGCCCATTTTGCCTCTCCTTTTTCCACCGCTTCAACCATCATCTGAGTTATAATCTTAACAGTTGTCTCGGATATTGGTTTCCCAACTTTTACGGGTTTTAGAGTAATAGTCTTTTTTTCTTCAACGATACTTTTTACCACCTGCGGTTGATAAAGATTTCCGCCATTGGCAATCGCCGATACCGCCGCAAGAATTTGAATGGGGGTCGCGGCGATTCCTTGACCAAACGAAGCGGTGGCAAGATCTATCTCCCGCCAGTCTTCTTTATCTCTTAGCTTCGGCGAGATTTCGCCCTGAAGATCGATTCCTGTTTTTCGTCCAAAACCAAATCTATCCAAATAGTCATAAAACCTTTCTTTCCCCAATTTCTCGACCACATAAACCATTCCTACGTTATCTGAATGAACTAAAATATCGGTCATTGTTGAACCTGGAAAATATTTATCGTTCCAGGTCTTGATTGTATATTCCCCAATCTTTCGAGGGCCTTCGCATCTGCCGCAAACTTCATCCGGTTTTATCCTGCCCGAATCAATTCCCGCCGCCATTACCAAAACTTTAAAGATCGATCCTGGTTCAAAATCAAAAGAAATCGCCGGATTGCGATATAGCTCCTGATCAAAAAGATAATATTTTTCGGGATCATACGAAGGAAAAGACGCCATACCTAAAATTGCTCCATTTTTAGGATTCATGACTATAACCAAACCTGAAGAAGCGCCATACTTTTCAAGTCCCTTTTTAAGTCTATATTCAATCGCAAATTGGACTTCTCGATCCAAATTAAGAAAAAGATTTCTTCCTTCAATGGGTTTTTCTTCCAGCTGTTCCGATAGGGGAATCGGTCGACCCAAAGCGTCTTTTTCATAATATTTAATTCCCGCCTTTCCTTTTAGTTCATTATCATAATATCCTTCCAGCCCAAAATATCCTTTTTCTTTTCCTTCGCTATCTTCCCCGACAAAACCCAAGAGATGAGCGGCCATAGAAGCCTCTGGATAATATCTTTTATCCATGCTCTCAAACCCCAAACCGGCGATCTTTAGGTCTTCAATCGATTTTTTGGTCGAACTATCCAAATTTTTTACCAAAGGAACCCACATTAATTTTCTGTCGCTAAGTTGCGAGGGGGGCTTAAGTTCCGGCAGAATAGTTTTTAATATTGTTACTAATTGCTCAGGGGGAATTTTAAGCTCCTGCGGATTAGCATATAAAAGATGGTTTTCTTTATTCATCACCAAAGGAAAATTGTCTTGAGTATAAATTTTTCCTCTTTCCGCCGGAATTTCCTTAGAAGTATAATACTGTTTAATCGCCAAGTCGGAGAGTCTTTTGTTCTCAATAATTTGCCAATAAAAAAGTTTTATTATTACAGCCAAAAAACCAATCAAAAAAAATAAAAAAAGATATCGGAGTCTTTGATCCATATTAACGATTAAAAGCAACTGTCTCGTTATTCTTGGCTATGGTTAAGACCGGATCCATACCCAACTCCTCCGCCTTTGTTAAGAGAGACGAAAGCGAAGTTTTGGAGGCGATAAGAATCTCCAAACTCTGGTTTTCTTTTTTTAATGACATAATTTCTCTCTCAAGCCTATAAGCAGATTCGCCGTAAGCCACTTCTTTGCTTAAAAAAACGGCTTGCAGCAAAATTACCATTATTAATATCGCTAAAAGTTTTTTCATATCCGCAAAAAATTTATATTTTTTCGGCCACTCTTAATTTGGCGCTTCTAGATCTAGGATTGACCGCAACTTCTTCTTTTTTCGGTTTTATCGGCGACTTGACAATAATCTTTAAAGCGTCTTCCTTTTCTTTTTCTCTAAAAAACACTTTCACAATCCTGTCTTCTAATGAATGGAAGGACAAAACAACTATTCGTCCTCCCGGTTTTAAAAGATCAAGAGCTTTAGGCAATGTTTCTTTAAGACCATTAAGTTCATCATTGACCGCAATTCTTAAGGCCTGAAATACTCTTGTGGCCGGATGAGTACGATCAAAAGGCCCCCTTGGCGGAACAGTTTTTATGATAATCTCCGCCAACTCGTCGCAAGTTTCTATTTTTTTTATTCTACGGGCGCGGCAAACAGCGCGAGCAATGCTTCGAGCATGTTTCTCCTCACCCAATTTAAGAAAAAGATCATAAAGCTCCCCCTCGTTTAAAACATTTATTAAATCTCTAGCGGTAACGGCTAGGCGAGGATCCATCCTCATATCTAAAACTCCAGGCATATTAAACGAAAATCCCCTTTCGGCTGTTTCCAGCTGATGACTGGAAACTCCTAAATCAAAAAGTATCCCATCAACCTTGTCAAAACCAAATTTTTCCGCCGCCTTGTCTATCTCGGTAAAATTTCCCCAATAAAAAACTGGCGGCGAAAACTTTTTTCTAATCTCCAAAGGAAGACCGTTATAAACGTTTTCTAACCTTTTGCTGGCAAATTCTATCGCTTCAGGATCGCGATCTATTCCTAAAAGATTTCCTCCCCTTTTAACAATCTCTTCGCTGTGACCGCCGCCGCCCAGAGTTGAATCGATATATTTTCCGCCGATATTAACCTTCAGAAAATCTATTGCTTCTTTTAAAAGAACAGGAATATGATAATAACTACCCAACATTCTCTTTTCTTAACTTATCTGCGATTTCACCAATATTTTCGTTCAAATATTTTTGATATTTTTCCCAATTATTTTTATCCCAAACCTCAACATATTTGTTTAAACCTAAAAACACTACCTCGTCGCTTGTTATCTTAGCGTGTTCCCTAAGATAAAGAGGGAGAATAAATCTTCCTTGTTCATCTAAGGCAATCTCGCTTGCTTCGCCAAGCAGAAACCGGTTTGTATCTCTGGCTGATCCCAAAATAAACGGTTTTCCTTCTATTCCCTCGACTAAAGACTGCCATTCCTTTGCGGCCACAATCATTAAGGAATTTTCATACCCAACTGTAACTACTAATTCATCCCCCAACTCGTCGCGAAATTTTTTCGGAAAAGCCGTTCTTCCTTTGGGACTAATTTTTGCTCGATATTGTCCAATTAGCATCGCCACTTTTCACCACTTAACACCAATTTTCTCCATTATGTCCTTAAAAAAAGTCTATGTCAATAGGGAATCGCCCGTTTATCATAAGGAGAGTAATTCAGAATTTTCTAGCCATTTAATTTAAATAGGCGGATAAATGGCGTTGAGGCTGTTAGAAGAGAATAACTTTATTATTTAGCGAGGATAAAAAGGAAATAGCCTGTCGCGCTTGCTTTAATTAGCCCATCTTCAGCTTTTGTTTGAAGTTTAGTCCAGGCTTTGCCGTCATAAGCGTAGATATCGCCTTCTTCGGCCGTCTTAAATGAAACCTCAACTTTTCCAGTTGGATAAGGAAAAATACCATAAGGAGCGCTTTTTGCCGCTAAACCATTTGGCAATTTAAGAGGAATGCCAATTGTCGAAACAGTTAAATAAAGTTCCTTGGCGGATAAGGTCGAGGAAGTTAGAGTAAAAATTCCATCTCCCGTTGTCAGACCGTCGCTTTTTGCCTCGTTTCCTTTTTGAATTCGAAAAACTGTTTCATATTTTGATGAATTTTGATCAATTACTTTTAAAGTTAACGAGCCTTCATTAACATTTTCGTCATATTTATATTTGCATGTTCCGGTGGTGCAACTGGCGCTTCCAAAAAGAACTTTCTTTATATATTCTGTCGCGCCATTTAATTCAACGGGTTTCCCCCCAGTAGAAATCCCTTTTTCAATTTTGCTCTCTCCAAGATCGGAAAAATAAATAAGATCATATTCGATACCAAAGGCGCCTTTGGGTAAATTCTTAATCTCAAGCGTTATCCAATGTCCGTCTGAAGTTGGTATCATAGATACAAAAGGTCCCTCTTTGACATTTTCTTCAACCGATTTGGTTGGAATAGCGGTTGGTCCTGAATTTAAAGAAGATTCATTTTTAACCGAAGAGTTTTTATTTACGCAACCGCTAAGGAAAAACACAGAAAAAAATATTAATCCCACCAAGAGAAAAACGTTTTGATTAGACCTTATATTATTCGCTTGTTTGCAATAAAGTTTTCTCATCTAAGTTTATTTTGAAAGTAAGAAGAAAGTTTGTCAACATCCATTCTTTCTTGTTTCATGGTATCTCGATCCCTAATTGTAACAGTATTATCCTCAAGCGTTTGATAATCAACAGTAACACACCAAGGGGTTCCTATTTCGTCTTGTCTTCGATATCTTTTGCCAATATTGCCAATATCGTCCCAAGTTGTTACTACTTCGTTCTTTAGCAAATTGTAAATTTCATTAGCCTTTTCAACTATTTCCGGTTTATTGGCAACCAAAGGAAAAACTGCCACCTTATAAGGAGAAAGTTTTGGGTTTAGTTTTAGCAAAATTCGACTTTCGCCCGACTCTATTTTTTCCTCGGTATAAGCCTCAAGAAGAATTGCCAACATCGTTCTCTCAACCCCCATAGAGGGTTCAATTACGTGAGGATATAGCTTTTCCGAAGTTACGGGATCGGAATAAAGCAATTCTTGACCGGAAAATTTTGAATGATTCTTTAGGTCAAAATCGGTCCGATAAGCCAACCCGTAAAGCTCTTTTACCCCAAAAGGAAACTCATATTCAAGATCTTCCGTCCTTTTGGAATAATGGGCAAGTTCCGCTTTTTCGTGTTTTCTCCAAGACAATCTAGTCTTCGAAATTCCCAGGTTAGTCGCCCATTCTTCCATTGTCGATTTCCAGATATCAAACCAATTCTCCCAATCCTTTTCGTAAATAAAAAATTCAATTTCCATTTGTTCGAATTCTAGGCTTCTAAAAATAAAATTGCCTAAAGTAATTTCATTTCTAAAGGCCTTTCCAATTTGCGCAATTCCAAACGGCAATTTGGGATGAAAACTATCGACAATATTTTTGAAATTGACAAAAATCGCTTGGGCGGTTTCCGGCCTTAAAAAAGCAACCGAAGCGGCATCTTCAACCGGGCCGATAAAAGTTTTAAACATTGGCACGAATCTTCTTGGCGGGGTAAATTCTCCTCCGCATTCAGGACAAATTTTGGCGCCATTAAGGTGATCAACCCGGAATCTTTTTTTGCATCTCTTGCAATCAACTAAAACATCAACAAAGCCGGCAATATGACCCGAGGCTTCCCATATTTTGGGATTCATAAGAATGCCGCCGTCTAGCCCATAAATGTCTTTTCTTCTGTGAACAAAGGTTTTCCACCAATTTTTTTTAATATTATTTTTAAGTTCAACCCCCAATGGGCCAAAATCCCAAGTATTGGCTAAGCCGCCATAAATTTCGCTGCCGGGATAAACAAAACCCCTTCTTTTGCTTAAAGAAATAACTTTTTCCATCAAGTCCATTTTTCTCCCCCTTAAATAGAATATTTTAACACTTTCCGAAGAAAGTCACTACTCTTTAAATTTTTTTCAATTGTTTGTTCAACAAAATTAAAAATATTAAAATTAATTGGAAAATTTTTATTTTTAGGCCAAAATCCCAAGAAAACTAAAAGAGATTGACCAAAAGATGAAAGAAAATTTGGCAAATTTCTTTCGTCGATATTTTCCAGTTTCTTTAAATATAAATTTAAGAGATTGTAAATTTCTTCCTGCTCGACATTCTCGGCGGTCAATTTATCCACCATTTCGCAAATTTCATATGCCGCCGCAACTTTTTTTAAATTTTTTCGCCATAACGCGTATGTTTCAATTGCCTCCGCTTCTGATACAATGTCCAATTTTTTCCCTTTAATCAGCGACAAACTAACACGATTGAAAATTTCTAAATTGCCACGCTTTCGAGAAGAAAGTCTCCTTACACCCTTTGCAAGACAACTAATCTTTCCGCAATGTTTAGTAAAAAAAACAATAATCTTATCAGCTTCGCCAAAATCAAATCTTCTCAAAACTATTCCTTCGGTTTTATAACTATCACTCATTCCAAAAATTACAACTGCCACTTTAACTCTTTATCGCCGCGAAGTTCAAACTCTTCTCTTTTTCCGTTAAAATCAATGTTTAAATCATACTTTTCCACTCCCGGTTGTTTTTGAATTAAAAGACGATAGGGTTTTCCTTTCTCCGCCCTAAACGGAAGTTTATATTTAAAAGATACTTTGGTCATGCTTTGCGGCCGAAGCGGCGCTTTGTCGCCAAAAAACCCGGCAAAAACCGTTTTTCCCAATTCCTCATATGTTTCAACTTTTATTTCGGAACCAGTGGAATCCAAAAGAACGCTTCCTTTGGGAACATAAAGTCTAAACCAATTTCGATAAAGACCGTTTAAACAAAGTCCGCCCGAAAGAAGACCGCAATCAGACGCTTTAAAAGGATTGTTATAAACAATATTAATTGTTTTAATTATTTCTCCGTTATTAGAAATTTCGATTTTTTCATCAATTTTTTGTTTAATAAAAAGATTGGATTTAGCGCCGGCAAAATTAGTATCAACAAGAAGTTGATAATCGCCATCATATTCCTTGACTCGTCCGGCCATATTAAAAGCTTCCACCGCTTTTTGAGATTTTTCGTCGAAAAGATAAAAAAGAACGTGTTTTTCTTGAACCGCTGTTAGTCCTACATTAAAAAGTTCGGCAATTTTTTCTTTGGGACTATTAAAAGCGTTGGAAAGAATAGAGTGCATTAGTGGTCCGATAACCGCTTTTCTTGAGGTCTTTACCGTACTTACGGGCTTATCGGCAATTTCTTCTAAGCGATAAACTACCTGGGGACAATCGCATCTTTTGTCGATCTCAGCCGAAAAATTACCCCATTCAGGCACGCCTATAGTTCCCAAAACCTTAAGTAAATTCGCCAAGAGTTTGGTATCAACCGCGACTACCCCGTCAACCTTCTTGACGCTCGGAATCTTTTGATATTCATCCATAAAAAGTTTCATCGACTCCGCAAAATCCGGAGAAAGATTCATATCGCGGAGATAAAAATAAGGAACATTTTTATGAAATTTTTTGATTGGTTCCGGAGCGGGCAACTTTCTACCCCAAGCGTTGTCCAAAGAATAAATATCCTCTGATAAAATCGGTTTAATTTTTCCATTTGAAATCTCAAGAATTCCATAGGCCGTCATAAAACCGCCCGTTGGACGAAGTTCGCCATCGTTTTGAAAAAGAACAAAATAATATTTAGGGGCATTTACGCCCATTAATTCCGGAGTAACCTCAATAAGGGGTTTGGCGTCGGTAATAAATAACGAGGCTTGATCAATGGTAGAAATTAAAAGGGAAAGATTATCTTTTACTTTAATTCCCCGAATTTCACGGGGATAACGATCAGGGTTTATTTGATCAATTTCCTCTCTCGCAATTTTAAGTTCTCTCCCAATATCGTCAAGTTTTGGATGAATTTTATCAAGCGTCGTAACAAGAAACGTAACGCGGTCCAAGGTCGTTTTTCCTTCCGCTGAAGTTTTTTCAACTCCGCCCAAACCCAAAATATCGGCATAGGGGGTAATCGCTTCCAACACCAAATCCACAGATCTTAGTCCCGCAAGTCCCGCATTGATCGCATGATTAATATCGCTATAGTAATTTTTAATTATTGGGAAGTAATTTAAAACTTTATATCTGTCAATTTGATCTTTAAGGCTGGCAATATCTTTCTGAAGATTAGCAGACGCATTTTTTATTTTAGACAAATCTTGCTCTTTAATTGCCGTTTTTAAATTAACAACATCGTCTTCGAGCGGTTTTTTATAGGAAACGACCGACTTAACCGAAAAATAAGTTAATCCACCAATTAAAAACAAAACTAGAAGGAAAATTCCAAAGAAAAAAATTTTTTTGGGAAAAGTCTTGGTCAATTTAGCAATTTTTGGATCAAATGCGTTATTGTTTTCTGCTTTTTCGATCTTTTCTTCTTCTTTTTGATCTATCATTAAACTGCTCCTTTCCCTGAAATTATCGCCCATGGGGTTTTAATTAAAATAAGAATATCATAAAGAATTGATTTTCTTCTAGCATATTCGGCATCCATTTGAATTCTTTTATCAAAATTTATCTCGCTTCTTCCCGATACCTGCCATTGACCGGTAATCCCGGGTTTAACTTTTAAAACTTCTTTTACTAATTCTCTGGTATCGGGATATTTCTTCTGTTGTTCCTCAAGTTCAAAAGGATAATACGCCCGCGGCCCAACCAAACTCATTTCTCCTTTTAAGACGTTTAAAAACTGCGGGGCTTCATCAATTGAATACTTTCGAATAAATTTTCCAACCTTAGTTACGCGAGGATCGTTATGAAGTTTATAGCTGGATTTTTTATATTCTTCCAATAATTTTTTAAAACGAGGATCTGTGTGAAGCAAATTATGAGCGTTTGGAATCATCGATCTAAATTTAAGAATTCTAAATTCTTTACCATCTTTGCCTACCCTTTTGGGCGTATCGGCAAAAACAGGACCGGGCGATTCTATTTCAATTGCCGCTGCCACCACAATCGATATGGGCAAAAAAATCAAAATTCCCAATAAACTTCCCACAATATCAAGCAATCTTTTAGCGACATTGTAAAACATTTTTTTTAATTTTCAATAATAGATCTTTTAAATTTAATTATAAATATTTTATTTTTCCTTTTTCTTTAAGTTCGTTTAAGGCTTCTTTTACTTCTTTAGATCTTCCTCTTTTACAAATCAAAAGAGCGTCGGGAGTATCAACAATTATCATATCTTCAACCCCTATCGCCACCGCCATTTTTCCTTTTGGCAAATAAAAAACATTCCCCTCCGATTGCAACGCAAAAATATCCCCTTTGATAACATTATCTTTTGGACCGGCGGATAAAGATTGATAAAGAAGATCCCATGTGCCGACATCAAACCAACCAAAGTCCGCTTGAATTGCATTCGCGCTGTCAGAGGGCAATTTTTCAAAAAGTCCGTAGTCAAAAGAGGTTTTTTCGATTTTGGCGTATTCTTTTTTTAGAACCTCATTCTCTTTTTTTGTTCCAATCGCTTCTTTAATTTTCAAAATAATTTCATAGCAATCGCGATTATATTTTTGAAGCAGATCTAAAAAAACTGAAGTTCTTGCCACAAAATATCCGGTATTAATAAGGTAGTTTTTATCCTCAAAAAGTTTTTTGGCGGTTTCCAAGTCTGGTTTTTCTATAAATTTTTCAAAACTAAAAACGGGAAAACCGTCAGTTTCTCCGATTTGTTTGCCAATTTTAAGCCAACCCAAATCAGTAGCGGGATAAGTTGGCTTAACATCGACCTTGCAGATAACGTTTTTTTCTTGACAAACCGCCGCGGCCGCTCTAATTAGTTTATTAAATTTCTTTTTATCTTTAACAAGATGGTCAGATCCCCAAACCATCGCCAAAAGCGACCCTGGGAAAAGTTTGTCGATAAACGCCGCCGAATAAGAAACCGCCCCAAGAGTATCTCTTCTTTCAGGTTCGACAATAATATTTGAATCGGGGATCTCCGGAGCCTGTTCTTTAACAAAATTTGTTTGTTCGCGGGGAACAGCAATAAAAATATCTTTGGGTTTAAAGGAAATTTCAAGACGATCTATCGTATCTCTAAAAAAGGATTTCTCCCCTATAAGAGGCTGAAATTGTTTTGGATAACTCATTCGGCTCATTGGCCACATCCGTGTACCAAAACCGCCGCAAAAAACCACAACCCTTAACGGTTCGTTTAAAGTTGAAAATTTTTCCATTTTTTTTCGACTAATTCTTTAAATTTTTTCTTAAATCTTTCTTTAGCGAACCTTTCAGCTTGATTTCGACAGTCCTCTATTTTAAATTGTCCTCTAATCCTTTCAAATTTTCCAACCGCCTCGATTATATCTTCAACTTTTTGTTTATTAAAAAAAAGACCGGTTTTCCCTTCAATTACCGTTTCTCTCGCTCCTCCCGCGCGGTAAGCAATTACCGGCTTGCCGCAAGCCTGAGCCTCGAGAGGAACAATTCCAAAATCTTCCTCCTGGGGAAAAATAACCGCCCGGCAATTCTGATAGTAAAATAAAAGATCCTCGTCTGTCAATTGTCCCAAAAACTGAATGTTTTTTCCCGCCCTAATTTTAAGTTTATTAAATTCTCTTCCCACCCCCGCAATTTTTAAATTTTTTCCCATGCGATTAAAGGCTTCAACTACCAGGTCCGTCTTTTTATATCTCACCAAACGCGATACCACTAAAAAATAATCATCTTCCACCTTATCGTTTACACAATTAGTAGAACTGCCTTTATTTTTCGAAAGACAAGATTGAACTCTAAATTTATCTATATCTACCGGCGGAGACAGAACTTCGCTTTCCCTTTTATAATATTTTTTAATTCTTTCCCGAACAGTGTTGGAAATAGAAAGATAACAATCAACTCTTTGAGCGGCAATAAGATCCCAAGAACGAAGATAATTAACCAATCCTTTGCCTAAAACTCCTTTTATTCCATTAAAATAATTTTCATATCCGCTCCATAGATATCGAGTCGGCGTTAGACAGTAACAGATATGCAAAGTTTTTGGTTTCGTAATAATGCCTTTGGCCGCTTCGCTAGTAACTGAGACAACAACATCGTATTCGTCAAAATTAAAACTTTCAAAAGCGATCGGCATAAGATAAGGAAAGAGTTCATGATTTCTTCTTGCCAAGGGAAATTTTTGCAAAAAAGAAGTGATTATCTTAAAATCGCAAGCCCATGGAGCGCTTTTGGCATCATAAACTGAAGTATAAAGCGGAGCGTCTGGCCAAATTTCATGAAGAGCCATGAGCACTCTCTCCGCTCCGCCAAATTTATTTATCCGATCGTAAACTAAAGCAATTTTCATTTTAATCAAACGGCTTTTCTTTGCTAAAATCGGGATTAAGACACTTTACCGCCCCTCCAAATTCCTGAATATAACCATATTTAAAATCAAGTTTTTTAACATACTTTTTAATTTCTTCATATTCTTCTTTGGTCAAAACTCGATTAATTTCCGGAAATTCTTTCGCTCTATAAGTAGGATTATACTGGCTCATTAAACTTAAATGAACCCCGTCCGAAACCGAACGAATAAAATCAAGACATTTTTTTGAATTTTCCAAATATCCAGGTAAAACTAAATGACGGACAATCAGTCCTTTTTGAGCGACTCCGTTTTGATTAACGACCAAATCTCCCACTTGGCGGTTCATCTCCAAAATCGCTTTTCTTGCCAAAGTCGGATACCCCGGACAGTTGGAATATTTGACGGCCAAATCTTCTTCGGCGTATTTATAATCGGGAAGATAAATATCAACTAGTCCTTCAAGTTTTTTTAACCCCTCGATCGTTTCATAAGCATTGCTGTTCCAAACAATTGGAATTCTTAACCCCCTTTCTTTAACCTTAACAAGAACATCCCTTAACGAAGATAGCCAAATACTGGGGGAAACAAGATTTATATTATTGACTCTTTTTTCCTGGAGCTCAAACATTATTTCCAAAAGTTCGAGTTCATCAAATTTTTTACACGAAATCCGCTCTTGCGAAATTTGCCAATTTTGACAATAGACACACTTTAGGTTGCAACGGCAAAAAAAGATTGTTCCCGAGCCTCCTACTTGGCCGGAAATAGGCGGCTCTTCTCCAAAATGCGGACCAAACCAAGAAATCTCAAAGTTGCTCATTTAAACAAGTATTATATATTTGAAGCGTTTCTCTAGCCATTTTCTTCCAGGAATATTTTTTTACCTGTCCCCTTCCCTTCTTTATCATCGCCATTCTTGTTTTTTCTTTTAAGACTTCTGACATTTTATCCGCCATATCTTTTGCGTCATTAGGATCAAAATAAATCGCCGCTTTATCATAAATTTCATTAAAAACCGGAATATTTGAAGCAATTACCGGGGTTTCCCGCGCCATCGCTTCCAAACCGGGCAGACCAAAACCTTCAAAAAGGCTTGGGAAGATAAAAGCGATCGACTGACTGAACAAAATCCCCAACTCTTCGTCCGGAACAAACCCGACAAAATTAATTTTGTCTTCCGCTTTTATTTCTTGAATTTTTCTCCTAAGTTTTTCCTCAAAAACATTTCTGGCGCAAACAATCACTAGAGTTATCGTTACCCGGCCGTTCGCAACCAGTTTCTTTTTGTCAATAGTTGATAATTTGCCATTAATTAGTTTAATCGCTTCAATCAGTCGTTCAATATTTTTATGGGGATAAACATTGCCAACATACAAAAAATAAGGTTTTTTAATTTTATACTTATCTAAAACCTCATTGGCCTTGCTTTCGTCAATATTTTTAAAGCTTTTGTCCACCCCTTCGTAAGAAACAACAATTTTACTTGGATCCAAATTATATTCTTTTATTAACTCATTTTTGACAAAATTGCTTGGAACTAAAATTTTTACCGCCCTCTTAACCGTCCACCAAAAAATAAATTTATAACCTAAATACTTTAACCAATAAACTAGCGGCGACCTTGTGGTTGTTTTAGATCCCCGAGAATAGTGTTTAATTAAATCATGGATTGTAACTATATATTTTTTTAAATACCAAAACGGAACATTAAAATGAGGAAAATGAACCAAATCTAGCCTTTCTTTATATAAAATAAAGGGTAAAAAAAATTGTTCTTTTAATGAATAGTGAGGAATATCGGCTAGAGCTATTTTAATCTTTGGATTTTGATTTTTGATATTGTCTTCAAAATCTCTGCGAACAATTAAAAAATATTCATTTTCCTGATCTTCGGCAATCAGATTTTCAATCAAGTTTTGCGCATACCTTCCGATGCCGGCGTATTTTACGCCATACATTCGACAGTCAACACCTATTTTCATAAAATAAACCAAATATTATATTCCGATTTTAAAAATGTCGTTGCAAAACATTACGACAAGCTGTGTTTTGCCACCCTAAAAAAACCTTTTATTTTTATGGCGGACAAAATAAGAAATGTCAACCAGGCCGGGTATTGATCTTTATAAAATTTTTTATAAAAAATTTCCATCGCTTTAATCGAAGCCCTGGCGGTCTTTAACCGCGTTTCTTTTGAAGCCGCTGTGGTCTGGCGACTTTCTTTTCTTAACCCGGAACTTCCGCCTTTATAGTGCCGCAAAAGGACCTTTGGATAAAACATTACTTTATACCCCGCCTGCTTTATTCTATAAAAGTAGTCTAAGTCTTCGCCGTAAAAAAAGTACTTTTCATCCCATAGGCCAACTTTATCCACCACTTCTCTTCTGACAATCATAAAAGTTCCAAAACCGGCGTCAATTTCATGAGGCTTAGTTAAATCTTCGTAAAATTTATGATATTGGCCAAATAATCTGCTTTTGGGAAAAAGTTTTTCCAAACCTAAAAAATAAGTAATCGAGGCCCATGGGGTCGGAAAGCCGCGATGACAATCGGGGTCAATTCCTCCCGAAAACAACATGGTTTTGGGGGTCATCGCGCCAATTTTTTGATCGCTTTCCATAAAATTAACTGCGTCTTCTAGGGCGGATTTTGAAAGATTTATGTCCATGTTTAAAAATAAAATATATTTTCCTCTAGATTTTTTAATTCCTAAATTATTCCCCCCCGCATAGCCAAGATTTTTTTGACTAAAGATGACAACGAATTCTAAATCTTTATTTTTATTTTTTTGGTCAAAATCGTTTTTTAAATTTCTAATCAGTTTGTCAGTTCCATCCGTCGAGGCGTTGTCAACGATAATAATTTCCACTCCCTTAAGCCTTTTAGCGCTTTCAAGCGTTGAAAAAAAACATTCATTTAAGAATTTTCCAGTATTGTAACTTAAAATAATTACCGACAATTTACATTCTCGCATTTGCCACCTCTTTATATATACCATCTAGGGTTTCGGCGATTCTTTTGTAGCTGTATTTTTCTTCCACCAGTTTTCTTGCCGACACAACGAGATTATGATAAAGTTCTTTATTTTCTATAAGCGAGATAATTTTTTTCGCCATATCTTCCCAATTTTGGGCAATTAAAACCTCTTTTTCGTCTTGCGCGTCAATTCCCTCAATGCCAACCTTGCTGCTAACGACAGGCACCCCAGCGGCCATTGCCGCCAAAATTTTCAACCGTGTTCCGCCCGGTCCTTCCAAGGGGGCAGCAAAAACCGTCGCTTTCCGATAAGAATCGATAACGCCGTTGATATCTGAATTTTCCAAATTAATAATTTTTATATCTTTAGACTCAAGTTTCCCCACTCTTTCTTTTGCCCCTTGTCCAACAATCCAACATCTCGCTTTGTCGTTTTTTTTCTTTACCAAAGGAAAAACTTTCAGGGCTAAATTTTGAGCCGCTTCGATATTCTGCATCCAATCAAAATTCGCTTGGAAAAAAATTATAGGATCTTTTTCCGGTTTTCTTTTCTTCCAAACACCCATTAGCTCTTCGCCCGCTCCATTGGGGACCACCGCGACATTGATCCCTTTAACCAAAGAAACCATTTTCTTTTTATCCACTTCGGAAACGGCGATAACCTTTTTGGCTTTTCGCCAAAAATTTAGTTCCCAATATTTAATTTTGAGCACATCAATATATAAAAGCGGTTTTAGGTACCATTTGTCGGTCTTTTCAACAAAATGTTGATAGACCTGAAATTCGATTGTTTGGTCAACCAAAATAACCGGAATCTTGGTCTCAGGCAAGTGAGGCATAACATAAAAAGTTTCCGCGTGAATGAGATCATATTTTTCATTTTTTAACTCCTCAACCAAGGCTGATTGTTGATCTTTTGATAAATTGCGAACAACAACAAAAGGATAAAGGCTAAAACCGGTTTTTAAAATGTTGCCAATCGTCCAAGGCTTGCTAGACCGGTTAAAAACTTTTACGCTTTTGCAATATTTTTGAAGCTCCTTAACGTGTTCTTTTTCGCTTTCGTTTTTAATTAAAGAAAAAAGGGTTATTTCATTGTCTTTCGCAAGATATTTAATTAAATTATAAGAACGAATTTGACCGCCCGAAGAAGGCGGATAAGGCAAATAAGGAGTAAGCATTAAAATTTTCATCGCAATGTAAAATTAATAATTAAATATCAACAGTTGACATTCAGAATAGATTTTAAAAATTATCGATCAACATTCCGATTTTATTTGCCGATATTTTTTAGTTTTTGATAACTCTTTTGTTTAAATCAAAAATAATAAACTGGTTTGTCTCCTTAAGAATTTGATAGTTTTCAAGCATATATTTGCCAAATTCGGAATTGCGATCAAATTTAGTTGTTACGTAAACGCTTCCTCCCCGCGACTTGATTTTTTCGATCGTTTCTCGACTATTGGGATAACTAGAAGCATATCCACCAGTCCAACCCCACCGATTACAATTATAAAGCAGTGTGGCGTCATTGCTGTCTCCAGTAAGAACCAAGGCGTTTTGGGGAGTTATTTCATCAACCGACATTCCGGCCAAATCAACGCCTCCTTGGATATTATAAAACTGGCGAACTTCATACCAAGAAAAAGCAAGCATAAACAAAACGCAAATTAAAGTTAAACTTGTTCCCAGAAAACGATTAACAACTTGTTGTTTTTCAAAAAGAAGAAAATTGGCGCCCTTTGCCAGAAAAAAACAAAAAATCGGAATAAGGGGAATTTGATAATAATCGTGGGTTACATTTCCCGCCGCAAAAACAACTATAAAAAGCAAGATTGAGACCAGCCAAAGGTGAAAAAACCAACCCTCTTTTTTTGGTTTCAAGATAAGACCCAGGACCAAAAGAGGCAGTCCCCAAAAGCCTAAAATCAATTCCCCGATTCTTTTGGCAAAAATCCAATAAAAAAAGGCGCCCTTAAAGCGAATCCCCCCTTGATTTAAAAGCCAAAGATTAGCGGGGATTCCCTCTGGAAAATGACTTATCCACCAACGCCAAAGAATTAAAGGCAAAAGAGACAAGGAAATCAAAAGATAAAGCTTTTTTTGTTTCCAAAAACGAAAGCCGTATTTTCTAAAAACAAGATAAAAAAGAGGAAAAGAAAAAAAGAGAGGAAAAACTTTTTGAGTAAATAAAACAGCGCTTGAAATAAGCAACAGAAAATAAAAAAGCGAAGAATCGGTTTGCAACCATTTAATTGTCAGCCAAAAAACAACCAAGCTAAGAAAAATAATCATTGGTTCGGGCAAAACCACTCGAGAATAAAAGATGCTATAGGGCAAGATAGCAAAATAAAAAGAAGCAAGCAAGGCGGTAGTTTGATCGGAAAAATAGTTAACAATAAGAAAAAGAAAAACCAAAGATCCCAAAGAAAAAGCGATCGAAACTAGACGAGCATATTCAATTTTTATGCCAAAAATTTTATAAACACCGGCGACAATGGAGTTATAAACCGGCGGCTCTACGAGAAAAAGTCTTTCAATATTCTCGGCCTGCGGATGCAGGGGAGCAAAATTATCAATCTTTGGCTTAAGGAAATTCCATCCTTCTTTTATAAAATTTCGGGCCACCGCTGCCGTATCGGCCTGTCGCCAGGAGTGATGATCGGCCAGTGGAATATTTAATTTATATAAACGAAGCGATAGTCCTAAAAGCAATATAAGTAATAGCAATATTTTATTTTTCATTTTTATAAAATTCATTATAATTTTCTTTTTGTTTTATTTTTAAATCAACAACTTTCAAGGCTGTTCCCATTAAAATCCAGAAAAAGAAAGCAACCTTAGAAGCTTCAAAAATATCAATAAAAGTCGCGTTTAAGAAAAAGGCAATCGCCGCGCCGATAATTCCAAAAATAATCATTTTCTCTTTTTCTTTAACCGAATTTTTAGAAAGAAAAACAAAAAATCTTCGACCAATTTCTAAAAATATAGCAAAAAAAGAAGCCGTTCCCAATAGGCCAATCTCTCCCAGCATTCTTAGGTAATCGTTGTCGGTTGCAAGAGTAATAGAAGAATAACCAGTTCCCAAAATCGGATTCTTCGCAAACGCGCGCAACGCCCTAGGCCACTCAACGTTTAGTCTAATATCGGTTGAACGACTGGTAGCTTGATAAACAGTTTCAGGATCGGGATAAGATTTACCGGAAGAAGTCGCTGTTTTTTCTTCCGCCGGGGTCGGGGTTGGGGTTGAGGTTGGCAATTTGGCGGTTCCTTTTTGAGCAATTGGGGCAACCGGTTTTTGAGTGGGAATTTGAGTTGGCGTGGGTATTGCGGCCGTTTTTTGAGCTTGAGAAAGATATTTATTAACGTTTATTTTATTAGATAAAAAGCTTAAATCGATTTTAAAAGTTGCCGCGTAACGTTGACCCAAATCATCGGAAAAAATCATCCCTAAAATTGAAAGCGCTAAAAAAGGAATAATCCAAAATTTCTTTTTTGCGAACCACAAGACAAACGAAACCGCGATCAAAAAAGCGCCAAAGGAAACCCGAGACGCGGTTAAAAGCAAAATATAATAAGAAAAAATTCCCAATAGGAAGATAATCAGCTTTTGAAATGTTTTTTTGACTAAAATTATAGCCGTTGCGATTAAGGGAAGAATCATTGCCATAAAAGCCGCCAGATCATAATGTCCGGCAAAAGTTGAATTAATTCTTGCCCACCAAGTTAACTGGAGAATCATTCCCTTGGAAAACTCTTTGTTCATGGTGGAAATTACCGGCCAACCAAAAAACTTTTGGCCGATGCCATAAATAATCACGCCCCAAACAGCGACAAAAATAGTCCATCCTAGAACCTTAATCTGATTTAAATTCTTAATTGAATAATAAGACACAAAAAGCAAGGAAATATATTCCAATCTCCTTAAAAGATGTAAAAGAGCGATATGAGGTTGAATATTTTTAGTAATAAAAACCGCGTTTAAAACCGAAATAAGCCCAATTCCCAAAAAAAGAAGTATCAGCTTGACAACACTGTTTTTAAGAAAAGAAAAATCGCGTTTAAGAATAAGGCTTATTCCCCAAAAACCAACTGCCAACGCGACAAAAACATCCTCAAGGCGAATATGGACATATGTTCCAGAAACGGCCATCAAAGGAAATTTAGGATAGAGAGGAATAAATAAAAGCAAAAATGAAATAATCAGCAAAAGCCAATTATCTTTAATTGATTTTAAGCGCTTTGCCATATGTTTCTTTTAAATAATTATTTTTATTTAAAAACCCCAAACAGAAAGCCATAAATGCCTTTATTTTTAACATTATATTTAAAATTAAAAGTTCCGGCAGACTTTTGTGTTTCTTATAAAAATGCAAAAGCCCTTTATAAATGTTTAAAATCGGCTCTTTTTTACCCGATTTAGAACTCCCTCGCCCAAGATGAATAATTTCCGCATCTTTATAAAAATAACTCGTAAAACCGGCCTTTTTTGAGCGATAGAACCATTCTACTTCTTCCATATACATAAAAATATCTTCATCAAGACCGCCAATTTTTTCAAAAACTTTTCTTCTGGCCATGAAAGCCGCGCCCATAAGCCAATCAACTTCTTTTGATTCCTTTGGAGAACAACGGACAAAATCGCTTCCGCCAAAGTGTTCTTTAAAAAGCATCACAAAACAAACAAACAAATTAGGAAAACGCCCGCAATTTGCCTGAACCGATCCGTCTTTATTTAAAAGTTTTGGACCAACTATATCTATATTCGGATTTTTATCTAAATATTCAACTAATTTTTCAATCGCCCCACCTTTAACAATCGTATCTGAATTCAGAAGCATAATATATTCGCCTCTGGCTTCTTTAATCCCTTGATTGTTCCCCTTGGCAAAACCTAAATTTTCTTTATTCTCGATAAGTTTTAAGGTTATTTTATTTAAAGTTAATGGACTAACGAGTTTATCATTTTGCCCTGACTTGTTACCTTTTTCGGTCAATTGTCTTAAATATTCCACGCTTCCGTCCGTCGATCCATTATCAACAATAATTATTTCCACCCTAAAAGTCGTTAGGTCGCGGACAATACTTTCCACACACTGTTTTAAAAGATCTTTAGTATTCCAACTTAAAATAATTATCGACAATTTCGGTTTATTCATAGTTCATAGTTCATAGTTCATAGTTCATGGTTCATGGTTCATGGTTCATTATTCATGGTTCATTGTTCATAGTTCATTGTTCATGGTTCATTGTCCCGCCGCTCTTTTATAAATTCCCTTGAAAGCCAAAACCAAAAAATAAAGACCGCCGAGAGTTAAATAAAAAACCAAAAGTCTTTGCCAAAGTTTTGACTCCTGATAAAAAATAGTTACTTTAAATTGATAAACTTTCCCGTTGACAAGAAGAATAAATTGTTCCCTCGACTGGGGGGGAGTAAAAGGATCATTATTCCACTCAAAACCGCTAATAAAAACCGATTCCCTAAAAGGATGGACGATTTCTTCAACAAAAGTGGATTGTTGCGTATCTCGAAGAACTTCTCGAATTCTTTCCGGCGGATGATTAAGTTTATAAGTAATTAAGGGAATATTAAAAAAGGGAGACCGAGAAAAATAACGGAAATAAAAATCAACCGCTTCCTTGCGCGGCATATCGGTGTAGTAAGCGGAAACATTGGCTATTTGGACCGTATCTCCGGGTTCCGTTGATTTTACCGATCCGGGAAGCGCTGGAAAATTTTTGGGCGCGGGCAAAATTAAATAAAAAGTTCCCAACAAAAAAAACGATAAGAAAATTATTTTTAGAAATCTATTCATTTTTGATTACGGGCGATAAGGTAACGACAATTAGATTTAATTTTAGTCTAATTTTCAACGTCGTCGTCTCTTTCCGCCAAGCCTAATCGCCAATTTGCAATTATTGAAACAATCTTGATCTTCCGAGCCTGTATCTTAAGTTTTTGTTTTTTCTTTCTCCTATTTCTTTGGCCGGAACGCCTCCGACTATTTTAAACGGAGGAACATCCTTGGTTACCACGGCCCCCGCGGCCACAACCGCGCCTTTGCCAATCTTTACCCCGGGCAAAATTATCGCTCGCGGCCCAATAAAAACATAGTCTCCAATTTCCACCGGAGCCGTAATCGCTTTAAAATCTTCGCTTTCAATATCGTGTTCGGAATTATAAATTAAAACTTGAGAGGCAATATCAACATGATTGCCAATTTTTAGCGGCGCTCGACCATCTAAAAAAGCAAATTCACCAACTAAAGTATCTTCGCCAATACTTACGCCTGAAGGAGAAAAAAATCTCGCCCCAACATGAATTTTCGATTTTCGGCCGATTTTAAGTCCAGCTAAAGTATAAACAAATTTGCGCCAAAACCAAAAAGGGCACCAGCCGGTCCAGTCAACCAAAAATAAAATTAAATCATTCCACCAACTTAGAATCCTGCGCCAACCTTTCCCGACTGCTTCATTAAAAGAAAGTCTTTGACCGTTTTTATCGGTAAAAATTAGACCGTCAGAAGAAAAATGAATATTTTCTGAATATAACATGATAGTTATTGGTTATCGGTTATTAAAGCAAATGTTTCCAGCACTTCGCGCGCGCATTTTTCCCAACTAAATTTTTCTGTTTGCCGCATACCTCTAGCAATTATCGCATCTCTTTCTTTTTTATTCAAACCCAAAGCCTTTTCTATCGCTTTAGAAATGCTTTCTATTGAATATGGATCGCAATAAATTGCCGCGTCCCCGCCAACCTCCGGCAGACTTCCCGCTTTGGCAACCACTGCCGGCGTTCTTAAGCTCATCGCTTCTAAAACCGGAATACCAAAACCTTCATATAGGGAAGGAAAAACAAAAGCTTTGGCGCCAGCCAAAAGCGGAGCCTTGTCCTCTTCATCAATAAAACCCGTAAAAATAACTTTATCTTCCATTCCCAATTCTTTAACTTTGGCAAAAATTTCATCATAAAGCCAACCCCTTTTCCCCGCCAACACCAACAAAATTTGGGGGTATTTCTTTTTAACTTCCCCAAAAGCTTCCACCAATCTAACTAAATTCTTTTTAGGCTGTAAAGTTCCAATATATAACAAGTAATCGCCGTTAATTTTATATTTTTTCATTATCGCCTTTGTTTTAGACATTTGATTTTTTATTTCAAAGCGATCAAATCCCGGATACGCGACCGTAACTTTATCTTCAGATAAATGATAAATATTCATAATTTCAGATTTTGAGAATTCAGAAATAGTTAAAACATGTTTGGCGTTTTTAATCGAGTAGCTTTCCCATTTTGTCAACTGATATAAATCCCTAGACGAAAACTGTTCGGGATGACGATGGTGCCAAAGATCCATTATATAAATTACAGTTGGAAACGGAGAAAAACGCGGAGCGTAATGACTGGGAGTAAAAAAAAGATCAAGTTTTTCTCTTTGAGTAAAAAGTCTTATAGGCAAAGCAACTTGCGTCCACAATTTTTTAGGACCAAAAACTTTATATCGCCAGCCTTCTCTTTCTTTGGGCAAATCCAAAAGGGGCTGATCTTTAAGATAAATAATGTATTTGTTTTTTTTGTCAATTTTTTCCAGCCGCAAAAGAACGTTAAAAGCCACCTGTCCGATACCAACTCTTCTTTTTTGATTGGCTTCGTTGCCGTCAATCCCTATTAACATCTTCCTGTTTACTAATTTTATAAACAATAATTCCTTTTCCAGCTTCCCACCGACCAATAATTTTATCGGGTTTAAAAGTTTCAATTTCCATGATATTTGATTTCAAAACATCGGTTTGGCCACCAGTCTCATCCACCACAAAAAGCGCCTGAGCGCGAGCATAATCTTCTGGATACCAATCCAAAGCTCTTTTCTTGCCGTAAGCTTCCGCAAAATAACGATAATCAACCGCATTGCGGTCCCAACGATCAAGATCTCTCTGGATAGTCGCAATATTAAAAAGTTCGCCATCCGACGCGTTTTGGGCAATAATATTGCCAACTTTCTTTAAATCATTAAAATCGCGCCAGGAAGCTTCAAAAACCGTAGTGTATCGCAAATGAAAAGCCGCGATTGACAAAAAAACAGCCATAACTATTGGCCGGAAATATTCCTTTTCCCACGCCAGTTTCCCTAAAAAGCCAAAAAGCAAAACCGGAGCCGGAAAAACAAAAAGATAATAGAAAAAGAAAAACTTGCCGCTATACATTCGAGACGCAAAAACCGCCCATAAAATCCAAATCCAAACCAAAATCAGAGGCAGAAAATATTTTTCTTTTCTTTTCTTCAAAACAACCCAAACGCTTAAGACCGCAATTAACGCAAAGATTGCCATTCCCCACCACTGGAAAGATAAAGAAAACGGTTTTTGGGCCACGACCGAAATGGGTTGAGAAAGCGAAAACAATTCCTTCAGCTTGCCAGCAAATTCCAAAGGCGCGCCATAACCAACCATAATTTTGCCGGAAATAAGAATCGTAAACAAAGCAATCAGAGAGGAAATAAAAGGTTCAAAAAAATTACCACTTGGGCCAACATGTTTGCCATCAAAGAAAAATATTTTGGCTTGTTTAGTAAGCAAAAAACGATGGCGCAATTCAAACAAAATATTAGGACTGACAAAAAATAACAACAAGCCCGTTGCTCCTGCCAAACCCCAAACTTTCCCCTTCTTTTCAGTTTTGAACAAGTGAAAAAACAAAGTAAAAATAAAAAGCGGCATCAGGGTCCAAGCCCCAAAATGCAAACTCAAACAATAGCCATAAAATCCAAAGGCAAGCAGGAAATCCGACAATTTTTTCTCACGATAATATCGGTAGAGAAAATAGAAAGTAATTAAAATAAAAAAGGGTAAAGTATTTGGATTCCAAGCTCGCCGAGTTAATTCCACAATTAAAGGCGAAACAGCAAAAAGGCCGGCCGAAAAAAGTCCCGCCGGTTTGCCAAAAATCCTATTGGCAATAAAAAATATCGCCGGAATGGTTAAAACACCAATAAAGGCAGAATAAAAATCAATTCCCGCCGGATTCAGCCGGAAAAGCCATAGAATCGGAGCTATGGTATAAAAGTAAAAGGGGGGAAGATACATTCCCGGCAGCGATGTTTGAGTTCCCAAAAGCCGAAATTGGCGATCAATCACCATTCTTTTAACAAACAAGGCGTCGCGCGCCTGATCGTAAGTAAAAAACTGAAGCTTTGTAATGTTGGCAAATCGCAAAATTCCGGCCGTCAAAATAAAAAAAACCAAAAAAATTTCCGACCAGTACTGTTTTAAAAATTTTAACATTTTAATTTTTTAACAGTTTATAAATTTTTTGTCCTGTTTTTGCCTCCCAGGTCTTGACAATTTTTTTCGGCCCAAAAGCCTCCATTTCCATTCCCCCTATTTTTAAAGGTTCAGTTTCTCCTTTTTCGTCTATTAAGTATAAAACATTAGCTTGCTGATAGCCAGCCGCATCCCACGCAGTTGGGGGCATTTTATAAATTGCTTCCAAAAAATAGCGGTATTCTAAGGCGTTTTTTTCCCAACGAGCGCTTTCGTTAACGTTGGCAACAACGGCAATTTTTTCGTTTTGCCCGGCATCTTTGGCAATCAATTCGCTAACAGGAGCAAAGTAGCTTTCCGGCCGAATTTCTATTTTTAAACCGTTGGGGAATAAAGGCATGATTGCCCAGAAAAAAGACAGGCAAAGCCACAAACGCAATTTTGTCTGATTCTTTTTTAACAACCAAGCGATTGCGGCAGAAAACAGCAAAAGCAAAAAGGGGAAAAGATTGTAAAAATAATAAAGAAAACTTCCACCCGACGGACACATCAAACTGACAGCAAAACCGGCAAAAATAAAAGCTCCGAGCAAACAATAAAGATTATTTCTTTTTCTTAAATTATCAAATAAAGCTACCATTAATAATCCCAATAGTCCAGCGCTTAAAACCAATTTAATAAATTCGAAATTCTTCAAATCAAAAAAACTAACCTTATCCAAAGAAGCCAAAGGTAAAGATCGAAGCGAAAGCAATTCTTTTTGAAAAAGGCCGTCAAAAAAAATCAAGGGGATTTTAAAGAAGAAAACCGCCAAACGGTTAATCCTCCAAAAAATCTGCCAAATAGACGAGCTGTCCTTTGGTGCAAAAAAATTTAGCGCCGCTTTAGCCATTAAAAAATCGTGTCGAAAAACAAATAAAATTAACGGGGCAAAAAAAAACGAAAAACAGGCCAAAGAAACAATTAAGCGCCGACTTATTTTAAATTGACGCCATTCTCGATAAATTAGATAAATCCAAAAAGGAAGAAAAACGACAGCGGTAACATGCAAGGAAATCGCCGCCGCCAAACTTAAAGAGGCAATCAGTATAAATTTTCTTTTTTTATCTAAAAGATATTTTTTAAAAGAAAAAATAAAAAGCAAGACAAAAATCGGCAACCAGTGGGGGTTGCGGGCATGACGAGCCGCCTGAATCATATAGGGATTAAAAGCATAAATCAAAGATCCAGCCAAGGCGGGAATTTTGCCAAAAAAATCTCGGGCAATAAAATAAAACACGACCAAAGAAGTTAAACTAATCATCGCAGTTAAAGCATCAGGGCCCCAAATGTGGAAACCGGAAATTAAAAAAGAAGGGACAAGCAGATAATAATAAAGAGGTGGTTGATATCCCCCATCCAAAATACCTAAGCTTGGACCAATCAAAGTCAGTTTATGGTTGACTATTAATCTTTTAATAATGAGATAATCCCTAGCTTGATCATAATTCAGATACTGCCATTGGCCAAATTTATAAAAATATAAAAACCCAGCCGTTAAAATTACTATTCTCAGCCAAAACCGCTCGTTTTGAATTATTTTTCTCATAACTGACGATAGGCTTCTAAGGTTTGCAAGGCCGCCTTTTCCCAGCTAAACTCTTTGGCCCGACTAAAGCCCTTTTCTTTAAGCTCTGCCGCCAGCCTCTGATTTCGGTATATTTTGGAAATACCGTCGGCAATCGATGAGACACTTTCCGGATCGACCAGAGCCGCCGCGCCGTTGGCGATTTCTTTCATTGCCCCCACAGCCGAAGTCACAACCGGACACCGACAGCTCATGGCTTCCAGTATCGGCAAACCAAACCCTTCATAAAGCGAAGGAAAAACAAAGGCGGTCGCCCCGCTGTAAAGACGGGCCAAATCTTCTTTCTCGACATATCCCAAAAATTTCACTTTATTTTCAAATTTTGAATTTTGAATTTTTGATTTTGCGCTGTCTTCTCCCCAACCGTATTTCCCGACTACTACCAAAGAAAGTTCTTTATTGGCGCCAGCAATTTCGACAAAAGCCGCCAGAAGCCGCTTTAGATTTTTGCGCGGCTCGCGCGTCCCTACACATAAAAGATATTCGTTTTCAATTCCAAATTTTTCTCTTGCTTTATCAATCTCTGTTTTTTCTCGAGGATAATAAATAGGATCAGCCGCCTCGTAAATAACTTTTATTTTCTTTTCCGGAATTTTTAAAATCTCCACCATATCTTTTTTGGTGGTTTCAGAAACGGCAATAATTAGGTCGCTATAGTGTTTAACAAAGTAAAGCCTGCGCTTTTGATTTTCCACAATATCATGCCCTCCCCGAACTTGGAATGTTTCCGGGTATTTAAAAACGGCCAGGTCATGAACAGTGGTAATTCTTTTGGCCTTTTGGGTTGGCGGCTCTAACCAATCTGAAGAATGAAAAACATCAACTGGCCCGGTAAAAAATTCCACTGGCAAAACATGAATCCCATTCCATAAAAATTCCAAAAATTTTGGCGGCAGAAAGGAAACGCAACCTTTAACATTTTTTGCTCTCAAATTTTTAACAAATTCTTTTATCGGCTTGCGATTGCGAAAAGAAGAGCCAAAAAGAAAAAATTCATCCTTGGAAGCTGCCTTTACCATTGCCTCCACAAGCAAGCGCGTATAAGTGGCCACACCGGTACCTTCATAAACAATCTGGCTAATATCAATACCGATTCGCATATTATTAACGAGTTAACGAGTTTCAGAGTTAACGAGTTATTTTATAAATTCTCCTGATTTTCTCTTGTTTTCCAAATAACTTATTAATTTTCCAACCTGCAAAATAAGATCCTCCAACATTTGTTCTATTTCCTTAAATTTTACCATTTCTACATAGCCAATTTCCTTGGAAATCAAAAGTAAATTTTTTGTCTCGCCAATGATCCTTTAGCAATCTTCAAAAAGCGAATAAATTCATTATTATTAGATTTTTCAAATCCTTCAACAATATTAGAACTTATTGAAACAGCTGCTTTTTGTATTTGATCTCTTAGACCATAGTCTCTAGAAAACTTACCACAACTCGTTAACTTATAAATCTCTTTTACCAAGCTAATCGAATCTTTCCAAATTTTTAAATCTTCATACTTTGTTATCTTCATGACAATCTCCCCGCCAACTCGTTAACTCGTTAACCCGTTAACCCGCAAACTCGTTAACTCATTAACTCATTAACCCGTTAACCCGTTAACTCTTAACATATTTCCATACCATTATTTGATTAAAACTAAATTCTTTGGTTTTAATAAAGCCCTGCGATTCTAATTCTTTCAAAATCTTTTCATTCGGATCAAATAGAGGAACAAGATACCTTATATAAAATAGCTCGTTAACTTCACTTTTTAACCCGTTAACCCGCAAACCCGTTAACTCGTTAACGCTCTTTATTCCTTCGCTCCCATAAACCAGCTTTAAATTGTTTCCCGTATCATAATATTTAATCGGCCAATCGGAGGTATTGGAGGGCAAAATAACTACAGCGTTTTTCTGTTTCTCCAAAAAAGCGGTTAAGCTTTTCCAATCTTCTCTTTGAAAATAAGGATTAGTATAGTAGGCAAATAAAGAAACAAGATTAACAACTAAAACAAAGGCAATACTAACAACTTTTAAGGATTTGTTCTTAAATGAGAAAGTCCCCAAAGCCAGCAAGATATAAAAAGCCGGCAAAACCAAAAGCAGGCGGAAGGGCTGATAATTGGGAACAAAAAGCGATAGCCCCCAGGCCAAAACCACCGGCACCAACAACCAGGAAAAAACGACAATCTCTCCGGTCGAAAACTTTTGAACTTTGAATTTTAATTTTACATTTTGAATTTTGAATTTTGAATTGAAAATCAATCCTCCATAAACGAGAAAAAGGAAAGAAGCAACAATGGCATAAATTAATTTATTAAATATGGTGATCCGGCCGAGAGCAAATTTAATAAAAGTCAACGGCAAGGCTTTAAAAAAAGAAAGATTAACCAGCCTCCCCCACTGAGGCAAGGCGGCAGTGGCCGCCATTCCTTCTTGAAGCTGTTTGATAAACATCGGCAGCCAAGGAAGATATATTAGAACAATGAACAATGAACAATGAACAAGAAACTTATATTTCTTTTGCCAAAAAAGAATAAGGGACTGGGCCGACAAAATCAAAAAACCAAAATAATCAACATAAACCGCCAAGCCGGTAAAAACAAAATAAAGAAAATATTCTTTTAACCCGCAAACCCGCAAACCCATAAACCCGTTAACTCGCAAACCCGTTAACTCGTTAACCCTAATAAAGTAATACATCGACGCCGCCGCCAAAAAAGTTACCAGCGAATACATTCGGGCTTCCTGACTATAATAAACATGAAAAGGCGCTGTCGCCATAAACATGGCGGTAATTAACCCTTTAACCCGCAAGCCTGTTAATTTGTTGACTATTAAATAAATTAGCCAAACTGTCCCCACTCCAAATAAAACCGAAGGCATTCTTAAGGCAATTTCTGAACTCCCAAACAGCCTTACCCAAAAATGCATTAAAAAATGATACAGCGGCGGATGGAAATCACCTGTAATTTCTTGAAAAATATAAGAAAAACTTCTTTGGGCGGTAATCGCCTGCACTGCTTCATCAAGCCAAAGCGACTGGTTTAAATTAATAAGCCTTAATCCTAAAGCAAGCAAAAAAACTAAATAAACCATTTCAGCATTACTAAAAAATTTTATTTTTGTAAAATAATCTTTTTTTCAGTTATTCCTCTTTTTTTAGCAATAAATATAAGAAAAGAGGAATTTTGGGAACTTTCGAAGAAAAATCTAAATCCTTTTTAGTAATCAGAAGGGGTTTAAACCTTGGGTTCATTTTCGAAAATTCCCACACATATTTTTCGTCTTCAGAATTTATCCTTTCCTGCCACTTTACTTCCACTACCCAATTCTTCTTTTCTAGAAAAATAAAATCAATTTCTGAAAAATTTTTAGAAGCACCATAATAAATTTCCTCGTCAAAAGGGCTTATTTTTCCAACTCTTTCAATAAAGACAGAATTTTCCGCTAAACTGGGAATTGCTTTCTCAAGATCAAAGGAAAGAATATTGGCCGCAGAAAAGGCGTTATCAATTAAGTAAAGCTTTCGTTCTTTTCTTAAAGATCTGGTTTTTTTATGGGAAAAAGGTTTTACTAAACGAATTAAGTTCGCTTCTTCCATATAAGTAAGATATTTCCTGGCCGTATCAAATTTTATTCCTAAATCAGAAGCAAGATTAGTAATACTAATTTTAGAAGACACTCTATCCGCAATTAATGCGAAAAGATCTGACAAAATCATTGGTTCGGTAATTTTTTTCATTTCCAAAATATCTCTTTGAAGAATCAATGACTTGTAGGTTTTGATTATTTCAAAAACTTCTTCTCGACTTTTGTTCAACACTTCAGGGAAGCCGCCAAAGAAAAAATAATCCCTAAGAGCTTTATTATATTCATTAGTCATCGGCAAGAATTCTCGTAAATGATTATCAAAATTCAATCTCGAAGGCAGTCTTAATCGGGGATTTAACGCGTTTATTCTTTCAAAGAAAGAAAAAGGCATTATTCGAAAGTAATTTGAACGGCCAATCAAACTCTCTCCGCCGCCCTTTATTATCTTGTATCCCGAAGATCCAGAAACATAAATCTTAATGTTTTTCTTTAAATCAAAAATCTCTTTAACCTGAGAACTCCATTTGGACAACAAATGAATTTCATCCAAAAAAATGTAAATAGGAGCCGACAAATCAACAAGAGACTCGCCCAAAATTTCCAAAAAAACATTTAACGAATCCCTTAAAAGAGTTTTTTTCAGCCAAAAGTTGTCAAAGTTTAAAAAAAGAATTCTTTTGGGATCGACGTTTTTCTTTTCAATTAAATAATTGACCAACTCGTAAAGCAAAGTTGTTTTTCCACTTCTTCTTGGTCCAAAAAGAACGGTGATTTCTTTCTTTAATAATTCTCTCACTAAATCGTCAAATACTTCCCTCTTGAAATCGCCTAAAAAAGGTTTGTCAACTTTGCTTGATCGCCACCACGGATTTTGTTCATAAAGAATAACCTGATTATCTGTTTTATGCATATTTTGTCCTACTCCCTTGTAATGGAGTAGATTATATCATATCTACTCCTTTTCGTTGGAGTAGCTACTTTCATTGCCACAAATTTCCTTGGCGCAATTCCGTTTTAATCAAGTCCCAAAATAAAGAAAATTTCAAAGAAATCAAAAAATTAATCGCTAAGGCAATTTTAAATCTTTTGAATTGCTTTTTTGAATAATTTTTCTTTACAAAAATAAGCATAGAAGCAAAAAATTGCCTATAGAAGGCATTTTTATCTTGTTTAAGCTTCTTTTTCCAACTCCCGCCCCCAAGGTGAACTATTTTCGCCTGCGGAACGACTATTAATTTAACGCCAGCCTTTTTTGCCCGCCAGCTCCAGTCAACGTCTTCAAATAAAAAATGATAATCAGGATCTAATTCTCCAACTTTTTGCCAAATCTCTTTTCTCGCCATTAACGCCGACATCGGCAGTTGGTCCACCAAAAAAGGCTTATCATTGGCCGATTGACACACAAGCTCTTTTAAAGGTGAATTCATCGTTAGCGGCCGCAGAATTGGATTATGGTAGAGAAAAATCTGCCAAAGATTCGGAAAGCGCATATAGTAATCAATCTGCGGCTTGCCGTTGGGCAATTCCAACAAGGGCGAAACGGCGCAATCTGGATTTTTGTCTAAATATTCAACCAATTTTTCAATTGCCCCGTCTTTAATAATCGTATCCGAATTAAGAAGCATCAAAAACTCGCCTTTTGCCTCTTTCAATCCCTGATTGTTCCCCTTGGCGAAACCCAGATTTTCCTTGTTCTCAATCAGCTTAACGGTCGGGAATTCTTTTTTCACTATTGCCACTGAACCGTCAGTTGAGCCATTATCAACCACGATAATTTCTGTGTTAGGCCTTAGATTCTGAAAAATAGACTTTAGACACTGAACAAGCAGCGATTTAGTATTCCAAGAGAGAATAATAATAGAAAGTTTAGTCTTCATTTAAAATCCGATGAACATAAAGATTATTGATTACCAGCCCAACCACTTCTCCGCCAACAACTGCCCAAGCGGCGCCGATAAACGAAAAATTATTAATTAAAAAGCAAGCCAATATTAAAGTAAAAATAAAATTAAAAGCCGCCAAAGGCAAAAATTGTTTTACCCGAGTTGAATTTTGAATAATATTCCCCGCAACAGCGTTTGCAAAAAAGAAAATAAAACTTATTCCCAAAATTTTCATCGCTGGAACTGCCGCCGCGTAATCTATTCCATAAAACACTTCGATAATCATTTTTGAAAACAGTTGAAAAGACAATGCCGTCAAAATACCCAAGACTAAAAGAACGCCAACGCTTTTAAAATACAAAGATTTAAGTTTCTTTTTATCGTTTAAAAAAAGACGAGAAGACGCCGGAAATAAAGCAAGCGCCAATGACTGAGGCACTAAAATTCCCGCTTCTATAAATTTATACGATGAACTGTAAATTCCCGTTGCCGCGCTTCCTTTTAAAAGACCGAGAACCACCACGGTAATTCTTAAATAAAAAACCGCTAAAATTAAGATAAACCCAAACGGCCAGCATTCTTTTAATGTTTTTTTAATAAAAGTTTTATCAAAATCCGCGCTAAGAGGAAGACCTAATTTTTGCGAATTTAATAAAAAATATAAAAGCAAAATTAAATTAGAAAGCGGATAAGCCAATAAAATAAATCCTAAATTTAGTCTAAGAAAAGCAAAAATTCCCCCAAATAAGGCCGTTAGAACAATTAAGGCGATATTCGCTCCCGCCATATACTCCATTTTTTCTCGAGCGTTAAGAAAGCTCGTATAAAGAAAAATTAAACCATACGGAAAAAGAGCCAATCCAAAAAACGATAAATAGAGTATTTGTTTTAAAGAAAGATTCAAAATAATCCCCAAGAAGATCATTAAAAAATAAGCCAAAAACGAAAGCGCGACTCTTGCCGGCAATAATTTAGAAAAATAAAGCGGGGGTTTTTCTGGAAACCGAGAAATATCGCGAAGAACCAGGCGTTCAATTCCAAAATCCGCCACTGGTATAAAATTATAGACAAACGCGATAGTAAAAGCGTAAACGCCAAACTCCGCCACCCCCAAAATTCTCGCCAAAAAAATAAAATAAAGAAAACCAATTATTCTTGCAACACCCTGGGAAACAGAAAGAAAGATTGTATTTTTCGCCACTATTTTAAACGTTAAAGACATTTTATTTTTCTTATTATCTATATATTTAATAAAACTAATAAAAAAATACTTATCTTTAAAACATCGATTTTAATTTTTTGAAGGAAATTTTATGATTGAAAGGGTTAATTATTTTTTTATGAAGAGCAAACATTATGATCAAGAAAAACATGGCGATTATGCTAATGATACTTAGATAATACAATTTCTGATACTTTAATTCTATTGTTAATTTTCCATCGAATAACATTTCTCTTTTAATTATCCAACCGTTTAAAAATCCATTTGCCCTAAAATGAAATTTTTCAGGTAAGGGCTTTAGCCTCCAAGTTTTAAATAATCTACACCATAAGTCGTTATTTTCACATTTGAAATTTAAATATAATAAAAAATTTTTATTAAATGGTTCGTTAAAAACTAAAAAAAAGTCTTCAGTCGGAAAATTTTTTATCGTAACTTTCCCTTCAAAATTATCTAGCTGTTCATATTCTATTTCTTTATCATAAAATGTATAACCGTCAGGGTTTTCCGCAGATAAGATATTGTTATCAGAATTGATCAATAAAAAAGTTGGTTCCCAATCAAGCACCGCAGACAAACCATCAACCAAATTAATACTTTTTTGGTCAGAGTCAACTGATTTTATTTCAATTTTTATTGATTGATTTTCATAAGTTGGAGCTAAGTTTAAAGAATACTCTTTCCAAGAATAAGATAAGTCTAAGTCCTTTTTGAGCAATATTTTTTCTTTTCCGTCGCGAACATTTTGACCAATTAAAGAAATTTGAATTCCGTTTCCAAGAACGTTTTTATAATAAAATTTTATAGTGTAAAAAAAATTCGGATCGTAATTGTCTAAACCTAGTTCAATTTTATTCTCTCCGGGGTATGTTATTTTCTTTAAACTATTTTCATCCATCGTTTCTTTTCCTCTCTCTTTCGTATGTTTTTTGTCTTTTATCAAGTTTCTTTTCTCCGGCAAGGAAAAAGAAACAAAAATGTTTTTATTGTCAGTTTTAATCAAATTAGAAATAAACCAACCATTTCTTAAATCTGTTAGCTCAATGTTTTTATTATTATTTATTGTAATTTTTTTATAAGGATCTTCTTTAAAATCTAAACCAATTTTTTCATTTTTAATCAACAAATAATATTCTCCGTCGCTAGGAGCGCTAAAAACATAATCGCTATTTAAAAAACTATTTTTTTGTAATTTTAAAAAGTTTAGAATTCTTTCATAAGAAAGTTGGGCTAATATTATATCCGAAGAAAAAACCTTAGGTAAATTAAGCCTTTCTAGTTTTTGCTGAAAATCAAGAATATATAATTCAATTCTAGGAGCGCATTCCAAAAAATTATCAAGAGAAATATCCTTCTCTGCACTCAAATCTTCCAGCAATTTATCAAGAAAAAAAATGTGGCGGTTAATTATTTGTCTGATTTGCTCTTCATTATTTTCCTTTGGAATTTTTTCAAGTTCGACCAATCTCTTTGCTGAATAAATTAAATCTAGTTCTAATCGAGGCTTGCCAGATAAAAACTTATTTAAACTTTTATTTTCCTTCCATATGATATAGGGATAAAAGATAGAATTTGGCAAAACCCTTACGTAGGGATAAGAAACATAACCATTCCATCTTTCCCATTTTTTCTTTTTTTCAGGAAAAACCACAACAGCGTCACTTTTTTGAAAAATTATCTCGTTTTTTTCTTTATCAAAATCTTGTAAATAAATTAAAGAATTGCTTTTATAAAATGGAAGGGAAACAAACTGTGCCGCTTCGTGTTCTGTGCCCACAATATAGTATGTTTTTTGAGGAATTTCTATCTTTTTACTTAATTGGGCAGTACAAGTTTTAGCGGAAGATACTAATAAAGTAGAAACTAATAAAATAAATTTAAAAAATGATTTCAATTTTATATTAATCATATTTATATTTTTATACCAAATTTTTATTTTTGCTTCCGTTGACGATGTATAGCAATTATTTTATAATTTTAGCATATGAAACTTATTGTCATGATTCCCTGCTATAACGAAGAAAAAACGCTTCCTCTAGTAATTAATTCTATCCCCAAAAAGATAAAAGGCATTGACAGCGTTGAAACATTAATTATCGACGACGGTTCAAAAGACAAAACCGTTGAGGTCGCTAAAAAATTAAACGTTAATTATATTGTTCGACATAAAGGGAACAAAGGACTGGCGAAAGCGTTTGCCACGGGGATAGAAACTGCCTTGGAGAAAGGGGCAGATATTATTGTCAACACCGACGGCGACAATCAATATCCCCAAGAAGATATTCCAAGATTAATCGAACCAATCCTTAAGGGAGAGGCGGAAATTGTCGTTGCCGACAGACAAACTGATAAAATAGCCCATTTTTCTCCAATCAAAAAGTTTTTTCAAAAATTTGGCAGCTGGATTGTAAAGACAGTTTCTCACGCCGATATTCCGGACGCTGTTTCCGGATTTAGAGCATATTCTCGAGACGCGGCGATGCAACTTAATATTATGACGAATTTTTCTTACGTCACCGAAACGATTATTCAAGCAAGCAAAAAAAGAATCCCCATCACTTCAATAAAAATTAATACCAATCCCAAAACCCGAGAATCCAGGCTTTTTAAAAACATCTGGCAGCATATGAAAAAAACAGGTTCTTCGATTATAAGAATTTACGCAGTTTATGAACCTCTAAAATTTTTCTTATATATTGGCGGGGTCTTGGGAATTTTAGGGACAATTGGGGTTTTGCGTTTTTTATATTATTTTATTTTGGGAAACGGAACGGGACATGTTCAATCTCTTGTTTTGTCCTCCGTTTTAATTATTATCGGTTTCCAAATCGCAATTTTTGGAATAATCGCCGACTTGATTGGAATTAACAGAAAATTGCTTGAAGACGCCCTGCTAAACCAAAAAAAAGAAAAATTTAATAAAAAATAACTTTTTTAAAACCTCCTAATATAAAAAATGAAAGTCCTTTTTATAACAAGAAAATATCCCCCGCAAACAGGAGGAATGGAAAACCTGAGTTATAATTTAACAACAAAAATAAATTGTTTAAAAAAAATTATCGCTTTAAGAAAAAAACAAATTCATCTTCTTTGGTTTTTTCCTTACGCGCTAATTTACAGTTTATTAATCGCCCCTCGATACGATATTGTTCATTTGGGAGATCCTTTACTATCGGCAATAGGCTTCTTTATAAAATTTTTTTATAAAAAACCGGTGGCGGTATCAATTCACGGTCTTGATATAACCTATCCCAATAAAATTTATCAAACTTATTTAAAAATTTTTTCTTTTCATTTTGACAAGTATATTTGCATTAGCAAACAAACTATGGCGGAAGCGGAAAAAAGAGGATATAAAAATTTAACCATTATTCCTCCCGGGGTTAACGCCGAAGACGTTTCCCTCTCTTTAACAAAAAAACAGGCGCAAAAAAAACTTGAAGAAATTATAAACAATAAATTAAAAGATAAATCAATTCTTTTAACAGTGGGGAGGCTGGTCAGAAGAAAAGGTCATGTTTGGTTTCTGAAAAACGTCTTTCCTTATCTTCCCCAAAATTGTATATATTTAATAATAGGCGACGGTCCTGAAAAAGAAGAAATTGAAACGATTCTTAAGAAATCGAGCTTAAAAAAAAGAGTTTTTGTCTTGGGAAAAACAACTGAAGAAGTAAAAAATATTGCTCTGTCCGCTTCCGATCTTTTTATCATGCCCAATATTAAAGTTAGAGGAGATATGGAGGGATTTGGCATTGTTGCGCTAGAAGCGGCCGCGGCAGGACTAGCGCCAGTCGCCTCAAATTTGGAAGGTATTTCAGAGGCGATTCAAGAAAATAAAAACGGAGTTTTAATTCCGCCCGAAGATCCCGGTAAATTTAAAGAAACAATTGCGAATTTATTAAAAGACGAAAAAAAGAGAAAAGACTTTGCCAGAAAAGCAAAAGAATTTACAATCGAGAATTATAGTTGGGCAAAAATTTCCGAGAAATATTTTAATAATTTTAAGTTATTAATTAAGCCAATTAGTCATTAATGAAGAATAGGCTTTCCGTCTGCTTAATATCAAATGATTTTTATCCCAACATAATTGGCGGCGTAGGAATATACACAGAAAAACTTGCTTCTGGCTTGGCTCGAAAAGGGCATAAAGTCTACGTAATTGCCTCAGCCAATCAATTTCCTAATAATTTTCATCGAAATATAAATTTTTATATCACTAAAGAGAGAAATCTTTTTAAATTCTGGAGATTTTGTCGCAAAATTTTTAACTCTCAAAACTTTAACGACCTAGATATTATTCACGGAAGTGATATTTTTCATTTACCAGTATGTTTTAAAAAAACATCAGCCAAAATTATTACCACAACGCACAACAGCTATCTTCAACGATTTTCCAACTATAAGGCTTCAAGAAAAATTTATTATCCACTTTTAATATTTTTTGAACAACTTGTCTTATCAAAATCGGATGGAATTATTACTGTTTCGGATTTTAGCAAAAGCTATTTAGAAAAATATTTCATTGACAAACAAAAAATTCAGCTAATTCCAAATGGTGTTGACATTAACAACTATAAACCTTCCATTAAAGGTAATTATGTTAAGAAATTGTTATTGTTAAAAAATGACGACAAAATAATCCTTTTTGTTGGAAGATTAGTTGAAAATAAAAGACCTTTATTCCTTGTAAATCTGGCTAAAAAGTTTTTCCCAAAAAATTGGCATTTATTAATTATAGGAGAAGGCCCATTAGAAGAAAAAATTCGTTTAGAAATAAATTCGGCAAAAAATATTCATTTGATTGGAAAAGTTGACAATAGACAAATGCCCGATATTTATAATAGTTGCAATGTCTTTGCCCTTCCATCAAAAAGCGAAGGATTATCGCTAACTTTATTAGAAGCTTTATCTAGCGGGCTACCAATAGTTATTACACCGCAAACTCAATTTAAAAATATTGTCGAAAATAATTTAAATGGATTCTGTATAGAAACAGATAATGAAGAAAATTGGTTTAGGGCTATAAATAATTGCCTTAATAATGAAAAAAATTTTTCTATAAGATCGAGAGAGAAAATACTAGAATATCAACTGACTGAAGAAAATTTTATAGATAAACACGAAAGGTTTTATTATGAAATTATCAGATAAAAAAATTATTACAAGTTGGGATGACGGTGATCCCTTAGATTTAAAATTAGCAGAAATATTAATGAAATATGAAATTCCGGGTATATTCTATATTCCAAGAAGGAACAAAGAAGGCAGGGTTGTGAACGAAAAACAAATTAAGAATCTCTCTCGTTACTTTGAAATTGGCGGGCACACATTAAACCATGTTGATTTAACCTCGATTCCAATATCTGTCGCCAAAGAAGAAATTGAAGGATGTAAAAAATGGCTAGAAGACCTATTGGGAAAAAAAATCACTAAATTTTGTTATCCTAAGGGAAAATACAATTGTAATATAATTAAACTAGTTGGAAACGCTGGCTTTGTAGAGGCAAGAACTGTCCGTTGTTTTGAAATTTACCCTCAAGCATTCAACAAATTAGAACAGCCGACTACGATAAAAGTCGGCAAATGGGAATTTTCTTATATTAAAAGACTATTAAAGGATAAATATTTTTTAAAAACTGATTTATTTTTTAGTCTACTTAAAAAAGATAGTTGGGATAAACTCGCCAACAAATATTATAACAAAGCATCCCGGGGCAATGGTTTTTTTCATCTTTGGGGTCACAGTTGGGAAATTGAAAATGAAGATAACTGGAAAAAATTAATAAGTTTTTTTGAGAATATTTAAGAAAATGGAAATACCAAATGTTTGTCACCCATTTCAATTGATTAACCGTATTATCTTGTTAAATGCAATCAAAAACAATCAAAATTATCTTCGAGGCAAAATTTTAGATCTTGGGTGCGGACGAAGAATATATGAAAAATATGTCAAGGGAGAATATTACGGACTTGATTTACCTCAAAATACAAAAGCAAATATAAAGTACGACTTAACCCAGTATCCCTGGCCAATAAAAGACAATACATTTGATAATATTTTATGTATCCAAGTAATAGATGATTTTTTTGACCCCGCTGCCTTTATTAAAGAGATAAAAAGAATTCTCAAAAAAAATGGAGTGGCCATTATTTCTTCATCGTTTGTGTGGGAACTCCATTTTGAACCAAATGATTACTATCGCTTCAGTGAACATTCTTTAAAGAAATATTTTACTAACGAGGGTTTTAAAATTATAAAATTTCAAAGATTGGGAAGCTACCCTCATGTAATTGGTCAGGTTATCTCCGCTTATTTAGAAATTATATCTAGAAAATTCCTGTTGTTCTCTCCTGTTTTTGCCATGGTATCTTTACTAAACTCATTTTTTTGGCTCCTTATAGGCTTTTTTTCTAATGAAAAAAGACTTTATCTTATTAACCTTATTGTCGTCCAGAAATAAATTACACCCCCTCTTTTTAAGGAATAATTTCATAGCGAAAAGATGCCTTTTGTGTTTCGAAATTACTAACAGAATATTTTAACTGAACGCTTAATGTCTCTTTGGGATTCAAGGGTGTTCCAGGTATAATTTTACAAGAAAGCCGCAAGGGGTCCTTGAAATTTTTTTTCAAAAATCGTACTTTGAATAAAAACTTTTTTCTTAAATCTGTAATGACAAATTCAAAAGGAGGTTGTAATTTAGAAACCCGACAACGATCAAAATCTCTTCCCCAAATTTTAGAAAAATACCAATAATTCCATAAATTGAGAGAGTGAAGATAAACGTAAACAGAATTAGGCGAATAAACTGGAATATTAACTATTGCCTCACCAGAGAAATTGTTATCAATATTTGTATCTGTTTTTACTTCAATCTTATTTAAGTAAAACTCATATGTTACCCTTGCCTGGTTTTTCCCGTCAGAAATTTGTCCTTCGGTTATAATATTATTTTTATTATCAAAATGTTTTGGAAAAAATCTGGTATCAAAATCCCGAACATCTTGATAGTTACCAGCTGGACTTTTTAATATTTTAAATTCAATTTCATAATTGCCATTATTTCTTTTAAAAATTTCTTTTTCTTTTATTCCTGGTTCTGTCGAAAACACTAATTCTCCCGTACTGTTTAGGAGGTTAAAACTATGAGCAGAAAAAACAAATCCACCAAGATTAGTTAAAACTCTCCCGTTTGAATCTAAAAGTCTTGCTATTTCGATTCCTCCGTAGTCCTCATTACTCAACTCACTTTTCTGAGCAATAATAGCAGTATTATATTTTCGAGTAGAAATTAAAAGTCTTTTTCTATTCCAGTCATACCGCCAAATAGAATTTAAATTTTTAGCCCCCTCAATATCTTCAAGTCCTAGATCTAAGGCAATTGCTAAGATGTTCAAAAAATAAGCATTGCTATCAATCTTAGAAGCAAAATTAAAGATTTCTGTTGTTGTCCCGTATGGAAAATTTGAAACACAATAATCGAGGGGGTCATCTTCCCAAGAATCCATACTCAAATAAAGATTAATTCCTGAATCAAAAATACTTTTGGCAATACCTTGATCTTCTTTGCTGGAATTAAAATCAGGAGAAAATATCATTGTCAATAATCCCCCAAAAGATGGAATCCAAGAACCAAGAATATGTTGTCTATTATTTCTATGCGACTCGTCCCAATTAAGATAACCGTTTAATTGCCAATTTCCCAAAACGTGTTGTTGAAAAGCTTTTATTTTTGCCATCTCTTCTTCGCCATAGTAAAAATTATTTATCTTTTTCATCGCAGAATAACTTAAAAACCCTCGAAACATGTTATTTGAATATGCCGAGGTAAAGTAGTTTGTATGAATCTGTGGTTTTTCAGGATTATAATTCCAAGTAAAATCCGGCCAAAGCCAAGAAGTTTTATTCCCTGGATAAACTTTATCAATAAAATCAGGTGTCTCTTTTGCTAAAGTCAACCATTTTTCAACTAAAATATTATTTTTTAAGATCTCGTTTGAATAAAATAATGCCACTTTATACCAATAGATATTCTCCTGGTTGTCACTCGTTGGAATTTTTGTTATTAAATCCTCAGCAAAGAGCCTTACTTTGTCAACGATATCGTCAATCAATGCCTGGCTAAGACCCAATTCTTGTCTGTATTTCCAAGAATAATAAAGACTCTCAATTACTGGATTATCAATAGAAGGACCCATGTCTGACAAAGGAGAATCAATCACTTCGTGCCACCCGTAAAGATGCCAATCAGTAACGCCGCTTCCTCTACTTTCTCCTCTTTCAAACGATTTGGGCGATAATAGATGTTTAATGATAAACACGGCTCTTTCCTTTTCTTTCTCGTTTATTTTTCCTTTTCCGGCCTTAATGGCAAAAACGGTTAAAATAGAAGCGTTTATCCCTGTTCTCGGCAACCCTTTCTCGTCGAAGTAATATTTCTCTCTCTCGTCCCAATTTTTCTCAAGACAACCATTCTTTATATTTTCAATAACAGCCCAGTAATCAATTTTTTTTTCATAAGAATTACTCAGAAAAATCTTTTTACCATTTTCGAAATCCAATAACACAATGGTAATAATGGAAAAAAAAATTAATATCAAAAACAACTTTTTTTTCATCTAAGAAAATCTAAAAGGAATTATTCAAACTTTAAAATAATAAAATCTTCTTTATTGGTTTCTTTAATAAAAGGGGGTAAAGACACCCTATATTCTGGCAGACGAAAAACATCTTCGAGAACAAAACTAAGTTTATGAATATTCAAAGAATTAGCGCCATTGGAAAAAAAAACAGATTTAATCGAAGAAAGCCAATCGTTTTGTTTTCCTGTCTCATATTCCTTATTAGTAATTATTATTGCGCCTTTTTTAAAATCAACTATTTTTTTTTGAAGATCTATAGCAACAGCAATCTCGTTATTAAATACTTCTCCGTCAGAAGGTCGCGATATTATGGGCCAATTTGCTTTCAAGTTAAGAATTTCTTTCAAAGGCAAAAAATATCTCGCCAGATCATTCTCGTAACTAGGAGAAAAAATAAGAAAATTTTTGTTTTCAATTTGGTCAATAAAACCTGAAAGTTGTTTGCTTTCTTCAACTCCTAATCTTTGGAAAAAAATTCTAGAACCAAAAAATAGATTTGGAATAATCAACAAACACAAAATCCACCGAACAAATAAAAACTTGTTTTTGTTCAATAAATCTTCTAGGAGGAATGAAGACAATACTAGCGAACCAGGGAAAATTGTTGGCCAATATCGACGCAACATCCAGGGATGATCTGGGGCAATTGTTATAAAAAATAAATACAAAAAGGAAGGGGACAACAACAATAATATTACTTTAATAATTAGATTTTTTCTGTTTTTACAAAAAGAAAAAAAAGCAAAAATTATAAATGGAAAAATATTATATAAGATAAGAACTAAAAGCAAAAAAACAAAATCTTTAAAAAATGGATAGCTTTGGGCTCCCTGAATGGCTTTAGAGCCAACAAAAATTAAGTCATTTGAAATAGTATTAAAAATTTGTTTTAGTTGATTTATGGGGGCTAGAAATAATTGATAATAACTAATTGGGGCAAAAAGTATAAAATAAAGAACAAATAAAATTAATAACGAAAAAATTAAAGCAAGAATACTTATATTGTCTTTAACAATTTCTTTAATATCAATTTTTTTGAAATATATTAAAATCATACTTGTTAGAAAAAAGGATAAAAAATACAAAAGTCCTTCAGCTCTTGCAAACAAAAGCATTGTTATTGGCAAAAAAGCGGCCAAAGATAGTTTGTCTTCCTTATCTACTATGGCACTGATAAAAAGATAAATACCGAAAACAAATAAGAACAATAGTAGGTTTTCGGAAAGAGTAAGTCTGGAAAAATAAATAGTTGTGTAATTGGTAACGAAAAAAATTATTGCAATGTATGATGCTTTAATTCCCCCAATCTTTTTTATTAAAAAATAAAGCAAAGAGGCAGAGAGAAAAATTAACGGCAAATTTCCCCAAAAAATTCCCTTTAAACCAAAAAACACATTAAATATTGACAAAAAAGATGAATAACCTATGGGTTGTTCGAGGGTAACAAAACCAGTTAATGGCGATCGCGTGAGGCCAGGGCCAATGTTTTCTGAATCGAAAATTATTCCTTTGTATTTAGGAATTAATAAAGCTCCTTGGGCGTATATTGCATAGTCGCGCAATAGTCCAAATATTGGATAATTAAAATATTGATTAATTAAAAAAAACAATAAGACAAAAATAATAACACATATATCTTTTTTGCTAAAATTAATCTTTTTGTTTTGAACTACCAAGAAACAAATATCTATTGTTAACAAAATAAATAAGCAAATAAAAAAATATATATAGTAATTAAATTTGTTTAATATTGATAACACAGAAGAAGTAACAATATTGAAAAGAACGAAGAAACTTAATTTTGTTATTATTGCTTCAATGAAGTTTGAGGATTTGTATTCCATTATAGCAATTTTATTTAATTACTAACCATAAAAATTATATCTTATTTTAAATAAATATGAAAATTATATACCAAAAATTTAGAGTATGTTTTAGAATAAATTTATTGGCATGATAAGAAAAATATTTTTAAAATTTTTCACCCTAGAAACATTTTTCTTTTTTGTGGCCTTCATTTTTAACATTTGGCTTATAAATCAGGGGTCAGGATTCACTGTCCCCAGGGAAATGTTATTTAGAAGTTATGCAAACGTTATCGCGCCTATTTTAGTTTTCCCTTTTATCTTGTTTTTTTTCTTGTCCGGTGGAATTTACATAATAAACAACACTAAAATAAAATCTTTAAAAAAAAGAGCGACTATTCTCTCAATTTTTTGTCTTCTTTCTGCCTTTAGTCTTTTTTTTACAGTCCAAACGAATCCAGATTACGGAAGATACTATCTTGAAGCAAACTACATTGCCAAAAATGGAATTTTAAATTTTTTGAACAATTGGGGAACATTTCACTATCAAGCTGATTTTCCAACAATACCAATTATCTTCGGCATTTTTTATTCTATTTTAGGAAAGGGTGAATTATCTACCATTATAGCTAATCTTTTTATCTTCTTTGGAATTATTGTCTTTACATATAAAACAGCCAAAAAAATCTCATCAGAAAAAATTGGACTAATAAGCATATTTTTACTTTCAACCACCCCTTTTATTCTGACTCAGACACCTCTACTCTTAGTTGATCTGGGTGAAACTTTTTTTGTAATATTATCAACTTATTTGTTGATTAACTTGACAGAAAACCCCTCGTTAAAAAAATCTTTATTTACAAGTCTATTTTTATTTTTTACCTTCCTTACAAAAATTTTCAGTTTTGTTTTTTTAACCCCCCTTTTAATCTGTTCAATACTCTATGCTTATTATCAAAACAAAAAATCACTAAACTACCTGCTTCAATCATGGATATATTCTTTCATTTTGTCTGGGATTTTTATTTTTTGGAAGATAAATATTTTTAAACAATTGCTTTTTGAATTTTTTCCGCTGGAAAATCTTATGGCGGCCTCCTATCCTTTTATTTTTTCAATTATCGGATTGATGGTTATAACAATAATTTTTATTACTTCCGTCCCAATCAAAATCAAACAAAAAATACGTTTTTTTTCTCCTTATTTTATCTATGCAATATTGATATTTATTTTTATTTTTGGCAAGGATCACGCTTTTTATCTCAGAACTATTTTTGTCGCAACAAATGTTCCTCTGGCAACTATTTTTTTCTTCTCAATATTCTTTATTTTTAAAGATAAATATATTCCTGGACTAATGCTTATACCACTTGCTTTGGCTGCTAATTTAACTCCTAACTATATGTTCAAATATCAGTTGCCCTCTTATCCCTTTATTATGATTTTAACAGCATATGCTTTGACAAGACTCTTTGAAGAAAAAAAACAAATTATTATTTTAACAGTAATTTTTACTTATTCCGTAACAATAACTTACTTTTTCTTTTTGCCCATGATTCAGAATCATATTAAAAATAACATCCGACGAGCTGCGCTATACACAAATCAATACCATCCTCAAAAAATAACAATTCTTTTCTTTCCAATTGGAGATTATGGAACTGAGTTATCAAGATATATTGACGAAAAGACTAAATTTGCCACACCAAGCTTGGCATTGCTTTTAGAATATTATTCTAAAGCAGATGTTGAATACCAGACCGAAGAAGAATTCTTAATAAACGTTAATAACAAAAATTTTCCTGACATTCTAATTCTTACCACACACTTAAACCACCCATTTAACATCAATTCTGATCTTTTGAAAGTAATTAATGATTACTATAATGAGGGTCCGACCTTTGAAAGTGCTAACGGAGCCGGAATTTGGAGGGTAAGGCTCAAGGTGTTAACCAAAAAGAATGTAGGTTTCTAAACTTCTTATATTTTTCCCCAACCCCCGAAAAATTGAACCAACGGTACCTTGAATTTTAAAAGTTGATATATTTTATTCTTGTATCTAGTTTTGGGAGGAATTTGCGTTTTTCCCGCGATTAAAATTATAAATTTTCTACAAACTTTATAAAATCAACTTTTTGAAAGGGAATTAATCTCGTAAGTTTTCAAGAAATTTTTTAAGTAACAAAAAACAAGTCCCCCCAACAATAGAAGCATGCTAAAAATATTTATTTGAATTATTTGACTTAAGCTTGTATGGTATGCTGTGATTAAGATAATTTGTAAAACTGCAATTAATAACGGTAGAATAACGATTGTTAATTCTGAGACTGAAAGAAAATAATTGATTAGAAAAGCATTAAGGCTATAAAGAGTCAAAAAAACAGAGAAAGGACCTAATCTTGAAGCTATTGTTAAATATTTATCGCCATATAAGATTTTAATCATCGGCACTGGAAATAAAAAATAAACTATACTAATACTAAAAGAAACTAACAACACGAGAAAGAAACTTGCTTCTGTTACTTTCCGATAATCTTTGCCTATTGCGAGCCGTGAAGAAACAACGGGAAACATGACTGAGACAATCGCGTTTGAAGCGAAAAAAATAATTTTTCCAAAAATTGACAACGAAGCGTAAAGGCCCGCTTCCGGGGCCGAAAGAAAATGTCTCGCCAAAACAACATCGGTCGTAAAAAAAGAAGTCAGAGCGAGATTGGAAAATAAAACCGCCAAAGAATATTTATTTACTTTTTCCAAAATATCTTTTTCAGGCATTAAAAAATCCATTTTAAAATTTAATCTCTTTCGCAATAACCAAAATCCCCAAGCGGTGGCCAAAAACAAAGCGAAAACAAAAGAGTACACCGCTCCCCAAAGGCCCATCCCAATCATAACCAATAAAACGCCTATAAAAAGTCGCCCCAAACTGTTTAATATTAAACAAAAACACATTTTTCCAAATTCCATCATCCCCTGAAACGAAGCTGTTACTATGGCAAAAAAAACTCCAAAGAAAAAACTAAGCCCAATTCCCAAAAATAAACCAAAAGAATAGATTTTGATTAAATTCTGAAGAAATGGAAATAAAGCTAAAAATAAGCCAAAAATTATTCCCCCGCCGATAAGAGAAATAGTCGCAATTTGTTTTAAAAATAAAACAATCTTTTTCTCGTCGCTTTTTTGACTTGAAACAAATTTAACGATAGTTAAACTCAAAACCGTTGTTAAGATATTCAAGTAATAAATTATAGAAATCAGGCTTTCCAACGCCCCGTAATCGGAAACGCTTAAAAAACGCCCCATGGCGAAATGAAATAAATACGAGCCAAAATTTGCAATCATCGTTCCCGAAAAAACCAAAGCGCTTCCGCGAAGCAAAATATTGTCAAAAAAAAGATTTTTTATCGTCTTAATTTCTAAATTTTTCATCTTACGAAATCCAAATTCCGTTTAAAAAGAAAGAGCAGGAAATAATAAACAAAAGGCTAAATCCAATCAAGATCAGTTTATAGACGACCTTATTTCTAATTGTTCCCAAAATTATAAAACAAGGAAAAAGCGCCAGAAAATATCTCGGCAGAGAAGAAAACGTCCCCGTAAGGGTCGGCAAAAGATATGCCAGAGAAGCAAAAAATAAATATGAAAATTGAATCTTTTTCTTATAACAAAAAAATAATAATATAATCGCGCCGATAGCGATTAAAAACTCAAGCCAAACTGCAAAATAAAGCGGATCTATTTTTGTTGTTAAAATCATTTTTAGATATCGCCAAAAAACTTGATAAAGAAGAATAATTTTATTTCCGCTTCTTTCGGCGCCAAAAAGAGGCTGAACATGAAAAAACATAAACGGATCTTTAAAATTGTTCCATAAAAAGAACATATATTTTAACAGCCCAAGGGGCAAAATTATCAAAGGAAGAAAATTTTTAACTCTTGCTTTTAAATTTAAATTGGCGGATAAGTTCCAACGTTCATAAATCAATGCGGGCAAAAGCAGTATTCCCACGATTCGGGTATAAGAAGCAAAAGAGCCCAAGATCGCCGACAAAAACCACTTATTTTTTCTTGCGGCATAAAAAGAGCCCAAAACCAACATTAAAAACAAGCTTTCCGTATAAACCGTTCCAAAGAAAAAAGAGGTTGGAAAAACAAGCAAAAAAATTAAAGAACGCCTCGCCGCCTGTTCGCCAAAATCGAGACGGACAAGTTTGTAAAAGATAAATAACGCGACCAAAAAACAAAAGTTGGAAATAAATAAACCGGCAAAAAGCAATTTTCCGCCAAAAAGCGGCGCTATAAATTTAATTACGCTTGGATAAAAAGGGAAAAAAGCCTGCTGAAGATATCCATATCCTTTTTGACTGATTGAAAGATAATGAATGCCGTCAAAATTAGCCCGTTGAGACAAAAAATCGGGGATGCCTCGCTCAGAATAAACATAAAGATCTCTTTTAGAAACAAAATATGGCGAGATTAAAGAAATAGCCAAAATGACCAACTGCCAAACTATAAAAATAACCGCGATGTGTTTTAAAATTTTTTTGTTATTGAGCCAAAATGTTTTTAACATAAATTTGAATTATGAACTATGAACAATGAACCATGAACTATGAACCATGAACCAGGAACCATGAACTAGGAACCTTGAACCATGAATCGGGAACCATGAACCTTGAACCATGAATTGGGAACAAAGATAATGAACTTGAATCATGTTTTAGTCGTCAAGCGCCGATTTAATGCTTTATAATAACTTTCTTCCGTTTCTCTGCCAACTTTTTCCCAAGAAAATTTTTTAATCTGCTCAAGACCGCGTTTTATGAGTTTAATTTTCAATTCGTCATTTTTTAAAATTTTTTCTATTCCGCCGGCGATGCTATCTACGCTTTGGGGATCAACCAAAATCGCCGCCTCCCCCGCCACTTCCGGCAAACTGGAAACATTGCTAGCAACAACCGGACACTCGCAACTCATCGCTTCCAAAACCTGAAGGCCAAAGCCTTCGTAAAAAGACGGCATACAGAAGCAAGAAGCCAAAGAATAAAGGGCGGAAAGTTCATTTTCTTCCACAAAACCAAGCCTTAAAACATCTGTCGCCCCTTCCGCCATTTTTAGGAATTCCACCAAAGATTGATTTTCAATATGGTCGGCGTCAAAATCTTTTTGCGTCGCTTGTTTGCCCACTACCACCAGCGGAACCTTAACCATTCTACACGCCTTAAGAAGTCCCGGCAAATTTTTATTATAATTAACATCTCCGATATATAAAACAAACTTTTCCGGAAGATGATATTTTTTAATCGCTTCCGAAAGAATTTTTTTATCATTGATTTTTTTAACTTTATTGGCAGGAGCCAAATAGACAACATCCACCCGATTTTTGGGATAACCAAGAAACCTTTCTATATCCCTTTTTGACGTCTCGGAGTCGGTAATAATTCTTTTGGCTCTTTTAAGAAAAATTTTTTGAATTTCAAAAACAAATTTTCCTTTTATTCCCGGCGGATACTTTTCGGGAAAAATCAAAGGAATTAAATCATGCACCGTAACCACAAAGTCTTGATTTAAATTAAAAGGCAAACTAAATTTAAAAGGAAAAAAATAAGGATAATGAACAAGGTCTGCCTTTGGGGGAATCCGACCATTGTCGAATCTAATTACTTCCAAATTAGAACTTTTTTCCAAAGATTCCAAAAGCTTTTTTATATACATCCCTACCCCGCGGAAACGGCTTTGACCAGAAAGAGGAGAAACGTCTAAGGCAATTTTTATCATATCCAGTCTTTTTCTATATCAATCTTTTTAGAAGAGTTTTTCATTTCCCAGTATTTAATAAAGGCGCTCGCGTGATGAAGTCCCGAATAGAAAGCAAAAACAAAGCCCGGAAAACCGTCTAAAAATCCTCGATGGCGAAAAAACAAAGAAAAAAAGGTTTTAAAAGGTTTATAGAAAAGAAAATTCACAAAACTAAATAAATTTATCTCAATTTTTCTATCCAAAAGCTCTTTGGCGGACAAAGAAGTATAACGATTGCTTTTGGTAAGATAGGTGGCAAAACTTGGAGTGGGAATATGAATCATTGGATTCTTAAGCCAACCTATTTCGCCTTCAACCTCCATTTGTTCATGAACGCTTTTACAAGGAAGATAAGCTTTCCCTTTTTTAAAAAGCCTGATTACCGGATCGGGATATTGACCGCCTTTCTTAAGCCATTTCCCCAAAAAGTAATTTTTCCTTTTTATCCAATAAGCGACAGGGAAACGATTGGCAATTTTTGGCTGACAATCAGAAATTGGGGATTGAGAAACGGCAGACTCTATAACTTGACGAATTTCATCAGCTAATTCCGAAGGAATAATTTCGTCGGCGTCAAGCTGAAGAATCCATTCGCCCTCGCACTCGTCTATCGCCATTTGCTTATTAATATGAAAAATCGGCTTATTGGTGGTGACAATTACCCGAGCGCCAAAATCTTTGGCAATTTTTACTGTTTCATCCGTTGAAGAGCCATCAACTACGACTATCTCATCCGCCAGCCCATTTACGCTTTTAAGACAATCGGCAAGACAGCGTTCTTCGTTATATGTCGCCAAAGCGACGGAAAGTTTTATTTTTGAACTATGAATCATGAACTATGAACTATGCATATTATTAACTCCTTTAATAATCCCGGTAATTAACTTATGAACAATAATTGCCTGTTGCAAAATTTGATTAAATTCTTCTTCGGAAATATAAAATAAATCTCTAGCTAGAATGATTTGGTTTTGCAATTCAGTTAAGGAAGCCTTAGCCATATAATAAAAATTAACTTTTTCTTTCGCCCCTATTCGAGTAAAACCTTCGGAAATATTAGAGGTGATTGAGATCGCTGATCTATTCATTTGTGGAATCAAGCAAAATTTTTCCTTTTCCGGGAATTTTTCTGTTAATTTATAGTTCATTAAAACAAGCTTATGGCTTTCTTTCCACGCATCAAGGTCATAAAAATTCAATATTTTATTACTTTGTTTCTTATTTGTATTCATAGTTCATAGTTCATGGTTCATAGTCCGTTGTTCATGGTTCAAGGTTCAACTATCCGGAACGCTTCTGTTTTTCCATCCATAAAATAAATTCTCTTTACTATTGTAGCAGAATCTGGAATTTCTTTGGGCGCGCCAACAATCATGATATTTTTTTCTCCCGTTAATCTCTCCATGTCAATTGGTCCAAAATAATACTTGCCAAAGTGGGCAACAGTGGAGAAGCCGTATTGGTCGCGCGGCGTTAACGTTGCTTCTTGTTGCAAATTCTGAGGCGGATATTGAGTAAAGAAAGCCATTAAAATATAGGGCTGGTCGTAGCGGTTGGTAATATAAATTTTCTCAAAACGGGACTCATTAGCTTTAACATAGGCCGCCAAGTCTTTAAAGCCCGCTTCCCAAGCGTAGGGATAAGTTTGTGGATAATGAACATAATATTGGTGAAGATAAAAAGAAAAATTCCAAAAATATAAAATAGCCAAGAGCGAAAGGAGAACCTTGAACAATGAACTATGAACCTTGAACCATGAACAATGAATTTTGAACCATGAACAATGAACCTTGAACCATGAACTTTGAATTTTGGGATTTGAATCGGGAATTTTTGAAAAGGCAAAAAATTTGGATTTTAAAAAAATAGCACAGTTTACTATTCCGTAAGAAACAATAATAACCAGAGGAATTACCATATTTAAAGCTCGAATAGCGTGCGGCGACTGAAAAGTCATGGCCGAAGCAACCGGAGCAACCGCCAACCACCAAAAAACCAGCGGATAATTTTTTGGCTTTTTCCGGAGCAAAAAATAAATGCCCAAAATCAAAAAAGGGACTTCAATCAAATACATTTGTCCCATTTCGGGAACTCGATTCCTTTGAATTTCATCGCCCGAAATAAAAAGAAAATTGCCTTCAAAATGGCGCAAATAATTATCGAAAAATTGAAGGGAATATTCCAATATTTTATTGTGCAAAATTTTAGACCATAAAGAATATGGGTTAACATGCTGTCCGCGCATTTCGTTCACTCGCCAAAAAGGGCCCTGATCGGCAAAAATTCCCACCCCGGAAAACCGCGATATTCCGGCTTGGCCATTCATTGAAAAAAACAAAACCCCAAGAGAAAAAACGCCCAAAATAAAACTGGGAATGAGAAGATGAAAATTTTCTTTAATAAAAATTTTTTTCCAGTAAAAAATAAAAATACCTAATCCCAAAAGGGGAACAACGACTCGCGCGCTGTGATAGGTAAACATTGAAAGAAGAAAGCTTAAAACGGAAAAGAAATAATATTTGGGCTTCTTTAGGGCCAAGAAAAAAAGAAAAATTCCCAAAGTCATAAAAAAAGTAGCCGCGTTGGTTTCCCAAGCGCCTCGAGAAAAATGCAAATGCCAAGGAGAAATAGTCAATAAAAAAGCCGCAACTGCCGGAAAAAAACAACTTTCGTCATTAAACATCTTTTTTACCAAAAGATAGACGATTATAACGGTTAAGCCGCCCAAAATCGCCGACGGCAAACGAACCGCCCATTCGTTTAAACCAAAAACTTTTATAAAGGGCATGGTCAAATAAACATAAAAACCGGGTTTCCAGTCGTTAAACGACTGGAAATTAATCGGCCAAGGGTGGCCGAATTCATCGCGACCGGTTTTCAATAATGAATAGGCGTTATAGCCCAAAGCCGCCTCATCAGCGTTAAAACCACAGGGGTAAACAGCAAGACGGTAAATTCTTAAAAATAAAGCTAAAACAAAAATACTGATTAAAATAATTTTTTTCATTATTGTTAATTTGTCTCAACAATTCTAAAAACTAAATCGCCATTAGGATATTTTATTTCGCGAGCAATCGCAAATTGATTTTCGCGACCAAGCAAATCGCCGATCGGCAAACTAAATTCATCGCCCACAAAAAGCGAATTTTTTATTCCCCGATCGGACGGCCAATAAATATCCCGAAACTCCAGATTGTCAATTTTTTCCACATTCCCAACGTCGCCATTGACATTTTCGACTAAATGGGCTTGTTTTTGATATTGGGCAGGGTCATATTGAGTATAAAATAAATAAAAAATATAGGGCTGACCATATTTTACCGTCATTACAATCTTATCTTTTTCTCTTCCTTCCTCGGAAATCGTCCTTACCGCCTCTTTATAACCAAACAAACGATCTTTAGCGCTATAAATTGGATCGTGGACAAAATAATAGTCGACAAGGCGGCAGAATAAAAATAAATAAGAAACAATCAAAAATAAATAACCGCCCGTCTTAAAATATTTATTTTTAGTCGCGAAAAAAGATAAACAGCTTTCCATGCCCGCGGCGATGATAAAAACCAACGGAATAACCATGGTAAAAGACCGAACAGAAGAAACGCTATCTCTGGTAACCGCCGAAGGCAAAGGAGCCAAAAGCAGCCAAAAAAGCATAAAATTTTCCAGTGGCGAGCGTTTTTTTCCCAAAATAAACCCAAGTCCCCAAACCAAAAAAATTAAATCAATAAAATAAAAAAGTCCGTGATAAGCAACCCCGTTGCGCAAATTGGACCAGTCGCCGGAAAAAAAGAGGAATTTTCCCGAAAAATGATTAAAATAACGACCCAAGATTGAACGAGCAAAAAAAATCGGAGATTCATGAAAAACCAACCAATCAAGAGTTGAACCATTATCCTGCGCTTGAATTTCTAGCCTTTCTTCTTTCGGCCGAGAGTAAGACAAAATACTCATCACTTTAAGTCTTCCCGCTCGACCGCCCGCAACCGTTAGAAAATTAAAAAACAAAAAAACTAATAAAAAAGAAACGCCAAAAATAATTTTAGGTTGGGAAGGAACAGTTTTTAATTCGCGACGATAAAAAAAAGCAAAACCAAGTATTAATGCCGGCGCTAATAGTTTGGCTGACTGATAAGTAAATAGAGCCAAAATAAAAAACAAAACTGAAAAATAAAAATAGCGGCTTTTGCTTTTAATCGCTTTAACTGCCAACCAAAGGCCAAAAACTATTTCGAAAGTCATTAAATTAAGTTCCCACGCCCCGCGCGAAAAACTTAAATGCCACGGATTAATCATCAAAAGCGCCGCGGCAAGCAAAGCTAGTTTGTCAGAAGAATTCCTCCGAAGCAAAAAATATAAGAAAAGAACGGTCAGGCCGCCGAAAATAGCCGAGGGCAGTCTGACGGAAAATTCATTTAAGCCAAAAATCGCCACGCTTGGAACAGTCAAATAAATATAAAAACCGGGTTTATAATCGCCGAAGGATTTAAAAATCAAGGGAAACCAAACCCCATATTCATCTCGACCGGTTTTTAAAATAGAATAGGCGTTATAACCCAAAGCCGCTTCGTCCCAAAGAAAACCGACTGAATATTTATTAAGTTGATAAACTCTTAAAAATAGAGCCAGAAGAAAAATGCTTAAAATTAAAATTTTAAAAATAGTTTCTTTTGTTAATTTAATCATTTTATAGCGATAAGCGGCCGTCAATTGGGTTTTTAAACCCGTCTTGGCGACAAAAACGCTTATTTTTTTCAATTATTTTTTATTTTTCTCAAGTATTTCAAAAACCAGTTTTCCGTCTAAAAAAGTGATAGTTTTTATTTTATTCCACCCTTCCGGATAATTTCCGGGGCTTGCGATCAAAAGACAGTTTTTCTCGCATTTAAGATCTGAAAATTCCCAGTCATTATAAAAACGAAACTTGTCGAAACTATCAATCCAATACCAATTATCGTGAAAATTCCACTTTTTATTTTGATCATTTTGATATCGATTCGGGTCCCAAGCAAGATAAAAGAGGAAAAATTCGTGCGGCTCTCCGTATTTTTTAGTCACAATAATTTGATTATATTTCTCAAAATTTTCTTTTGTAAACAAAACCGCTTCTTTATAACCATATTGCCAAGCCCAAGAATAAACAAAGGGGTAAATTTTTTGATAATCATTCCACCAATGAATAAAGCTTAAAATTACCCCGATCATTAAAACGATCATAATAAGCCTTCCTTTAAAAAAAGAATGATTTTTGATTTTTTCGTTTAATTCCTTTATTCCCAAAGCGATTAAAATCATTGGCGCCGGCAAAACAAAAATCCCTCTTAAAACATGGGGAGCGTCGGTGGTTATCGCCGAAGGAATAAAAGCGCTAAAAAACCAAACAACCAAAAATCTTTCTTTCTTTCCTCCGCAAAAAGAAAAAAATAAACCTAAAATTAAAAAAGGCGCCGTTACCAGATATAAAAGTTCGTGATATGGGAGGGAAAATTGATAATGAGTTCCTCCCTTAAAAAATAAATAATTAGGGGAAAGATTTTTTAAGTAATTGATGGTTGCTTGAGAAATAAAATAAACAGGACGATTATATAAAATTCTAGTCAGAATGGGCGAAAATTTGGAGCTTAACCTTTTTTCAACAATCGCGTTAATCGACCCTTGGTTGATAAGCGAAACCCAACTATAACGAGCTTTGGCCGATTGATCAAAAAGTTGAAAAAAGAAAGGAATCATTAAAAACAAAAATAAAGATCCGGGCAAAATAAATTTTTTAAACATTTTTTTCTTAAACGCGATTGAAATTATTATCAAAATCATAATCGGCGCAAGCGCGCGCGCCGAGTTATAAGCGTAAAGCGAAAACCCCCAAGCGATTAAGGAAAAAAATAAATTTTTGTTTTTTGGTTGATCTAAAAAACTAATTAAAAAATAGTTGCCCAAGGCAAACAGAAAGGCCCCAAGATTAGCTTCGAGAGCAATTCGCGAGGTAAAAAGGCTCCAAGGAGAAATTGCCGTAAGAAAAGCGGCAAAAAGAGAAAAGAAATCATCTTTGGCAATTTTTCTTGTCAAAAGATACGAGAGAAAGACCAAGCCAACCCCGGAAAGAATTGACACTAAACGAACCGAAAATGGATTTAGGCCCAAAAGACCGACAAAAGGAACAGTTAGATAAATATATAAAGGAAGTTTATAGTCGCCGTAAGCGCGAAAAATTAAAGGCCAAGGGTTCCCCCATTCGTCTTTTCCGGTTTTCAAAATGCTGTAAGCGTTATAACCATGAGAAACTTCATCCCAGTTTAAAGAAGGCGGATTCTCGGAAATTTTGTAAACTCTTAGAAAAAAAGCCAGCAAAAGAATTAAAAACAAGAAATGTTTTGAAAATTTTTTCATTTAATTTCTTTGGTTAAAAAATAAATATACGGTTCATTAGAAAAGGGTTTTTTTATTAATTTAAGAACCTTTATTCCTTTGGGAGGGTCTTCTTCCCAATTCCAATTTCCAACGATTTCATCTTTTTGAAAAGCCAAATAGATTGTTTTTTCGTCTAAATTTTTCGTTAACCATTCGCTTTTATCGGGCGCGTTAATTTTACCAAAGTAAACCTTGCCCAGAGAAAAACCGTCAAATTGGGTCAAGATGTTTTCTGTCGGTTTTTCGGTAATAAAATTACTTCTAAACCAATCCGGAGTCTTTTTTGTCCAAAAAACATATCTTAATACCAAAGGATCGTGAGTATTATTAATTATTATCCTTGAATAATTTTGTTCATGTTGATTTAACCAAGTAAAAATTTCTTTATACCCATAATCCCAAAATTCGCTTTGCTCTTTTGGATAATGAACAAAATATTCGTGAAACCAAAAAAAAGAGAAAAACACTGAAATAACAATTAAGCCGATATATGTTTTGGAAGAGATAAAAATTTTATTTATCCCATAAGCGACCAGAATGACCACCGGCGGAATCATAAGAAATAGCCGAGTGGCATGTTGACTGCCGTCGGCCGTTAAAGAAGAAGGAATTGGCGATAGCAACAACCATAAAAAAACAATATTTCTTGAAATCTGTTTTTCTTTAAGCAGAAAATTAACGCCCAAAAGAAAAAAAGGCATCATCCATAAAAAAAGTTCGCCAAAACCGGGAACATTATGCCTAGGATTTGGATCCCCTGTTAGAAAAAGAAATTGAGGAGAAAAACTGGTCAAATAATTATTGATAAAATTTTTAGACCAAGAATTTATCTTATTATGAAATATCCTTTCGCCAACCAAAACGCCCGTATTTCTCTTAAAAACAATTTTGTTAATTGTTTTCGCGTCGTTAAAAATGCTAATTGTTTTAAACCGCGTCGCCGCTTCTCCTTTAAAAATCGACCAAAATAAAGGGAAACAAATAAAAATAGCCAAAAAGAGGGAGACTAAACTTTTTTTCTGAAAGAATACCCTTTTTTCTTTTTCCAGCAAAAATAAACCTAAAACGAATAACGGCGTAAAAACATTTGCGGTATTATACGTATAAAAAGAAAGCGAAAAGGAAACCGCGGAAAGCAAGAATTTTTTTCGCAAAAACAAAATTGTTCCAAGAAGCAACAGACTTAAAAGCAAAGTTGATTCAAACGCAACTCTCGAATAATGAATATGCCAAGGAATGATTGAACAAACAAAGGCGGCGATTAAGGCTATTTTTTTATCATTAAACAACTCGATAACCAATCGATAAAGCAAAAAGACGCTGAGCAATCCAAAAAAAACGGAAGGAAGCCTAATGCCCCACTCGTTTAATCCCAAAAAACCAACAAATGGAGAAGCAAAATACATTAATAAAGGCGCGCGCCATTCATTCAAAGATTGAAAATAAAAAGGGAGAAAATTTCCCATATAGTCTTTGCCGCTCTTAAAAAGACTTAACGCATGAAAACCCACGTCAATTTCATCGCCAAAAAGGTTGTTTGGAACCTTGTTTAAGGCCGCAATTCTGAAGGTCGCGGCCAATATAAGAATCAGAAAAATCAGACAGTTTTCTTTTTTAAAAATTTTCATTTATTTCCCGCGGTTAATAAATAAATATATGGTTCTTTTGATAAAGGATCCCTTATTGTTTTAAGAACTTTTATTCTATCTGGAGGATCTTTTTCCCAATCCCAACCGCCCGGAATTTCGTCCTTTTGAAAAGCCAAATAAACGGTTTCTTTATCCAAATAATCCCCCAGCCACCAATCTTTATCGTCAATATTAATATTTCCCAAATAAACATTTTCAAGTTTAAATCCATCAAAATAAGGAAGAATATTTTTTTCTGATTTATCCCCTTTATAATTTTTCTGAAGAAAACGAGGGTCTTTCGCCGTCCAAAAAAGATATCTTAAAAGAATCGGGTCATGGCTATTATTTAAAATAACTCGCGGATAATCTTTCTCGCGCTGTTTAAGCCAAGTAAAAATTTCTCTATAACCATACTCCCAATGTTTATATTCTTCTTTCCCATAATGAACAAAATATTCATAAAGCCAAAAAGAAAGCGAAATTATCAAAATAGAAAAAAAGACAACAATAGTTTTCTTTGATTTTAAAAAAGCATGCGCTCCATAGGAAATCAAAAAAACCAACGGAGGAATCATTAAAGACAGGCGGGTGGCATGATTTCCTCCCTCGACCGTTAACGCCGAAGGAATCGGCGCCAAAAAAAGCCAAAGAAAAATCAAACTTTTTAAAGACTTCTCTTTGTTTATGAGCAACGCCCAAACGCCCAAAAGCAAAAAAGGCAGCATAGTCAAATAAAACTCTCCTCTTCCCGGCAAATTGTGTCTTGGATTGGGGTCTCCATTAAGAAACAGAAAATCCAGAGAAAAACTTTTAACGTAGTTTTTAAAAAATTCTTTAGAAACGGCAAGCGGTTTATTATAAAAAATTCTTTCAACCCGAGATGAAATTCCTGTCGTTCGTTTAAAAATAAGAGAGGCTATCATCGCCGGATTGTTTAAAATATTGATTGATTTAAATCGCGTCGCGCCCTGTCCGAAAAAAATTGTAAGACATAGGGGAAAAACCAAAAAAAGGAAAGTTCCCGCCGCGGCGAAGTGCTGTTTGCCGACTTTGGAAAATTTTTGACGATTAAAAAGAATAAGTCCGAAAATGAATAACGGAAGAAAAACATTGGCGGTATTATAAGCATATAAAGAAAAAGCAAAACAGACAGACGAAAAAAACCACTTTTCTTTATAAAAGAAATAGGTTCCCAAAGTAATTAATCCCAATAATAAGGTTGTATCAAACGCCAGGCGAGAGTAATGCAAATGCCAAGGAACAACGCTGTAAACAAACGCGCAAATTAAAGATAGGCGATTGTTTTTTGTTATCAATAAAATCAAAAGATAAAGAAATAAAATATCGATTACGCCAAAAATCGCAACCGGCAACCTTACCGCCCAAGCGTTTAATCCCAAAATGCCCACAAAAGGAATCAACAAATAAGACAAAAGCGGCGTTCTTGATTCGGAAAAAGAATGCAGATAAATTGGCAGTTTATTTCCCAGGTAGTCTTTCCCGGTTTTAAGAAGACTAAACGCCTGATAACCAACATCAAGTTCGTCTCCGCTAAGTTCGATTGGGTTTTTGTCTAGCCAGATGGCGCGAATTAAAAACGCAAAAAATAAAATAGAAATAAGAAAAAAAATTTCCTTTCTCTTTTTCATCTGCGTTAAAATTACTTAATTTTATTTTATAACTTTATAAATAATAACTTCTTCGTTTTCAAAAACTGTTTTTAAATAACTTCTTCCTTTTAAAAAATTTTCTCCCAATTCGTCTTTGCGGGCATAAATATAACTAATATTTTTTTCTTCTAAAAACGACTCTTGCGAATTATCTTTAAAAAAACTTTTGATTATTTTTAAATCGTCTTCAGTCTGATAACCGGTAATCATCAGCTGTTCTTCGCCGGAAAGATAAGCGTAACGATTGGAAAAAACAAAAACATAGGGGGTGCTATACCAAGCTGAAATTGGCCAAGGCTGATTCTTATAGCGATACTCGGCTTGACCCTGAAAAGGAACTGTTAAAACAATCTCTTCTTTCTTTAAATTATTCTTTAACCAATTTAAAGCGGCAATCTCCTGAGTGCTAACCTTAGCTAGCGGGCCAGATCGGACATAAAAATCAAATAAATTTCCAATCGCGGTGGGAATTGCCAAAAAAATAATCAATAAAGCTATTGCCGCGCGCGTTGCTTTTGTTTTTATTTTCTTAAGAAGCCAAACTGTCGCGGCGGCGGCGAAAAAACCCAAGAAATGAAGATAAATTTGAATAAATTGAATTAAATTAAAAACCAAACCTTTTTGAATAAAAAGCATAACCACGCCCAACGAAGAAATCAAAACGGAATACAAAAAAATATCAATGACATCAATTTCTTTTATTTTTTTAAAAACTTTTCCAATAATCGCAAATAATCCCAAAATCCTTAAACCTGAATTTCCAACCACGAAAAGGAAAATTGCCTCCGCCTCAAGCTGAATAATTCTAAGCCAGCTTTTCCAAGTATTAACCCATAAATAATGCTGTCGCCTCAGTTCCCAATCAAAGTTGCCAAGTCTTGCGGTCATTAGGTTATTGGGAAACCAAAGAGGAGAAAAAATTAAAAAAGATTCCGCTCTTGGACTAATTAATTTAAGAAGTCCAAAATTGGATAAGCCCAAAAAAACGCCAATTAAAAGAAGAGCCATTTCTCGTTTTAAAATAAAAAGATATAGTCCGGCAATAATTAAAGAAACAACAAAGACGAGTCCCGAAGAAACTTTCACTGTCGCCAAGCCAAATCCCAAAAAAATTATCAGAAAAAGCCAATTTGTTTTTTTCTCTTTTTGCCAAAGCTGAAGCGCCGTCAAAATAGCCGTTAGAATGATAATTCCCATAGTATGGGGAGGATTGCCCAAAATAGTATTTCCTTGAGACGCCCAAAAAATTGTTTCGCCCGTAAACAAAGGCCCCTTATTTAACAAAGAATAAATATAACCGAAACTGCCGCACATATAAGTAAAAAACATAGCCCAATAGCCGGTTGTTTTTCCCCAGCGTCTTTTCGCGAAAGCATAAGCGCCTAAACCCAATAGGATAGAAAAAATAACCGGATAAAAACGAAAATAAAGATCTAAAGAGCCCAAAAAAGGAAACAAACGATAAAATTCTCCCATTAAAATATCGCTTCCATAATGATAGTTAAAAAGAGGTTGCCCGGCGTAAAGCGGATTTTTAGGCGGAAAACGCGTTTTAATTTCTTCCATTAAGGCTACGTGCCACAACCCGTCGTGTCCCTGAGAACTCCAAAAAAGATAACCTTCAGGATAACGCATCCCGCTTGGAAAATTAATAAAGCCTTGAATCAAGATTCCGATAATCAAAATTACCTTAAAAACCTTTTCTTTTAGAATCTCTTTAAAAAGAAGAAAAATCTCTTTTGGCGATGTTTTCTTAAAAGAATAAGCGCATAAAGCAATCAATATTGGAAGCAATAAAAATCTAAGGCGAAACAATCCCAAAAAAATTCCCAAAACGCTAAAAATAATCATACCCAAAACAAAGGAAAATAAAATTTTTTCTTCGGGATTGCTTTTTTTATCAGCAATAAAAATAAGACCAGGAAGAAACCAAGTCAGGAAAATTAAGAGCAGAAATAGTAAAAATTTTATTAAAATTAAAGCAAGCTCAGAAATCATTTTATATAATTTTTAATTCTGTATTTTCATTCATTTGTGTCATTGTCATTCTTCTTTTTTCGCTTTATCTAAACTTTAAATATCTTTCTTTACTTACAATCGATTATTGGTTTTTTGCAACTTAAAAAAGTTTATTTTTTTAATAAACCGCGCCACTTTTGTCCTGACCAAATAATCATATTAATTAGATAATGCCTTAAAAGACCGTGATAGATTTTACTCGAGGGGATCAGACGGCGCCACTGGTCTTTCTTCGTCGCTAAATGTTTGCCGCTTGCCCCGTGTTCATGAATTACTTTCGCGCTCGGCAAGTAATAAATTTTAAAACCCGCCTTTCTGGCTCTGCGACAATAATCCAAATCTTCAAAATACATAAAATATCTTTCATCAAAAAGACCAATTTTTTCAATAATCTCTCGGGGAATCAGCATTGCTCCTCCGCTAATCGCTTCCACTTCAATAGAAACGTTTTCGGAAGGAACAAATTTTGAAAAAGCCCCTTTTCTGCCAAACCAAAATTCTTCAATAGCTCTTTTTATTGTTGGAAAATTGAATACAGAACCTTGCGCCGTTTTGTCCGTATTTAACATTTTTAAACCAATTATTGAAGGCCTTGTTTCATCTTCGAATCGCAAAAGTTTTTCTAAAGTTCCCTCTTGAACAATCGTATCTGAGTTTAAAAGAAGAATATTTCTTCCTCTCGCGGCTCTGATTCCCTGATTTACCGCTTTGGCAAAACCCAAATTTTTCTCATTAATAATTAATTTAACTTTGGGAAACTCTTTTTTAACCACTGAAGCGCTTTGATCAATTGAAGCGTTATCAATCACAATTACCTCAGACCCTCCGTTTTTAACCAATTTCTCTTGAAATATTGAAATTAAACATTTTTTCAAGATATCTTTTGTATTATAGCTAACAATGATGATTGAAAATTCCAACATTTTGCTATCTTGTCTTTTATTAATTAAATAATAAAGGAATTCATCTTTTTTGCCAAACGAAATTTCCAACCTTTTTTTCTATTAAGGGTTTTCCGTAGCCATTTTCACTATCTAAAAACTCTTTTTTTAAACTTTCGGGAATTCCTCTTGCGGGTTCAAGTATTGAATATCTCGCCGACTTTAACGAATTTGAAACGGGCATTATCCCCGGATAGCCCGGAACGTCTTCTCCTCCCCAATAGGGCACATAACCATATTTCTTTTTTCCATACCAGTTAAATAAGTATGCCCAAGTAGTTTTAATCTTAAACGGCATTGTCAAAGCGTTAACGGAAAATTCTTTCCCTTTGGCGTCGTTGTAAATTTCATCTAGTATTTTTTTCTCGTTGACAAGGAGCATTCCCTCTTGAACATAAAGCGTATTGATTGGGCCTTTAGGATTAAAACGAAAAGCATGCCAAAGATTATTAATCAACAAAACAAAAATAAATAAAGCGAATATAAGTTTCTGAAATCGCCAGAGATTTTCTAAAAGATAAGCCAGAAACAAAATTATAGCGACGGATACGCCAATATTGACGTAATATAGTTGCGGCGGATTAAAAAAATCGACAAATAAATTGCTTAAAATCCAAATTAAAATTAAGCCCAAAGCCTTTCTTTTCTCTTTGTCTTTAATTAAACAAAAAAATAAAATTAAAAATAGTCCAGATGCCAAAAAAAAACCGGCCTTAAAATTAAACCCAAAAACTTCAAAACGCATTTCCTCGCTTAAACGTCCAATAAAGGTAGAGGTTGCGAAGGGAGACGATTTACCCATCGACATTATCGAATTTATAAGCGTTTTGGTTATTCTAAAGCCATATTTTAATTCAGCCAAGAAAAAGGTTGAAAGAGAAAAAAATAAAGATAAAAAACCCAAAAAAGGGAAAATAAATCCAATTTCTCGGATTTTTCGCCAAATTAACGGAAGAAAAAAGATTAAACTTGCCGCCAAATAAATTAAAAAAAATTCAAACTGAATTGAAAGACCCAATCCAAAACCAATAAGGATCCAGGCCCATTTTTTATCTTTTAAAATTAACAGCGCCCATCCCAAAAAATAAACGATAATTGATAAAACCGCAGGCGCGGGATTAGCAAAATAAAGAGAATATTGCAACTGCGAGAAAGAAAAAGCGTAAAGGAAGGCGGCGATTAAACCAGCTTTTTCGCTAAAAATTGATTTGCCAAAGAAAAAAACCAATAAAATACCCAAAGCGTTAATTATTGAAATAAAAGCCAAAACACCGTTTGGATTACCATTAAAAAGCAAATATACTGGTCCTATAAGATACCAATATAAAGGACCATGGTTTAACCCCTCTCCGCTAGCGGACGGACCAATAATTTTTAGATCGCCTTTTGTAAAAATTTCCTGCGAAATAATAGCGTCTCTCGCTTGATCATAACCAAAATAGACGTTCTCGGGAAACCAAAGAAATCTTAAAACAAGACCAAAAACAAAAATAAAAAAGAGAATAAATTTTGCGGAAAAGATCCAACTAAAATTATTTTTCTTTTTTAACATTAAATTTAAAACTAAGAAGTCTAAACGCGGCCATAAAAAATATTTTAACATAACCCGGTCTTTGCAGACACCTTTTTCCCAGATTAAAGAAATGAGAAGAAAAGCGATTAAAACTATTAATATTTCTCCAAGTTAAAAGCAAATGGTTGCGCTGTTTTATGTCGTTTATATATCTTTGTCTAAAATTATCTTTATTGATAGTCGCTTCATGTTGATGATCTACCTTGGCTTTCGGTTCAAAAATATTTTTGAAACCCATTTTAGAGGCTCTAATTCCCAAATCCACATCTTCAAAATAAAAAGGCAAAAAAAGGCGATCCATACCACCCAATTTAATCCAATAATCGCGACGGAAAATGCCGCTGCCGCCACTCACCCAATCGGTCGGGCAATTTTTTTTAGGAAGAGCAGTGGGATTAATTTCTAAAAATCCATCTTTCCAAATTAGTTTCCCCGGCCCAAACTTTCCTTCATTAAAAGAAACCGCAAAAATTTTTCTGTCGGCGAAATGCGGCAAAACTTCTTCCAAAAAATCTCTATCGGGAATCACGTCTAAATTTAAAATTGTTACCAGTTCGTTTTTTGCTTTAATTACTCCCAAATTACACGTTTCGGCGTAACCAAAATTTCTTGGCTGAACAAAAACCTTTACCTCTTTAAAATTCTCTTTTAAATATAAAACGGAATCATCGGTTGAAAAATCATCCACCACCAAAATTTCTTTAATTTTATTTTTTGGATTTTTCGCGGCCTCGATAACCAATGGAAGATTTTTTTCAAGAAGTTTTCTACCGTTCCAACAAGTAATTACCACCGAAACATTCATAATCAAATTTTAACACAACCAAAAAATTAAATTTAAATTTTTCTATCTCTAAAAAAACGAAAGGCGATTAACAATATTGCAATTGTCAAAGACGTAAAGGAAACTATCTTCCCAATTCGAAAAGAGCTTGGATCGTAAACAAATCTAATTTGATGCTCTCCGACGGGCACGGCTACCGCTCTAAAAGCATAGTTTGCTCGCAAAATTTCAGCTTGATTATTGTCAACATACGCTTTCCAACCGGGATAAAAGACATCGGATAAAAACAAAAGACCATTTGAAGAAAAATTGCCCTTAACGATAAAATCATTTTTCCAATAATCTTCTTCTTCAATCGCAACTTTTTCCACTCCCGTTTGTTTTTTTATTGGAATATTTGGTTCTTTTTCTAAAATAACTTTTCCCGGCGCAAATTTTTCATTATTTATGGTTCTCAAAATTTCGGTTCTGTCTTTCTCTATCGTATAGTCATAAACAATAAAAGCGCGAGGAAGCGATTCCAGGTTTTCATAAATCTGCGAGGTTTTATTTTGATAAATCATCTTAAATCGTTTTTCCGGAAATTTATAATATTCCGGGTCCCAATCGCTCTCTATAATGGGTTTTCGGGAAAAAATATATTTTACGCCAAGAAAATCCAAAGCTTTAGTTGAAAAATTATTGACGCTTATCCAACGACTTCCAGATTCAACTTTATCAATATTATTATTCCCCGCTTGAGTCATAAACTCATTAAAATATCGAATCATAAGCGGTTCATACCCGTCTAAAGAATATAACTTATAAGGAATCCACATGCTTGAAGGCAATAAGCCGGCAAATCGATCAATTCCGGCTCTCGCTTTTAAAAAATTTATTGTTTCTATCCGGGGATATAAATATTCTTTTGAAACAAAAGGGTTATATTTTAGGCCAAACCGACAAACATCCAAAAAACAAAATAAAATAATAAAAAACGGCAGGACAAATTTAAATTTTTTAAATTTAGGAAAAAAATTAATAGCCGCAATCGGAAACATTAAAGTCAAGAAAAAAGTGGGCAAAAACAAATTCCTTTTGGCGATTGTTAAATTTTTAAGCAAATCCAAATTTGAAGAAAAAAGTCTGTCTTTTAAAAGGACAATCGCCCAAAGGCCAATAAAGCAACTTGATAAAAACAAAAACGAAATTATAAACTTTTTTTTATTTTTCTCTTTAAGAAATTCATCCAATCCAAAGCCGGCAAAAACCGCCAAACAAAAATCAATAAGAAAAAGAAATCGTCCGCCGGCGGCGGCGCTTAACCCGGGAAGGCTTAGTTTTCTAGGCAAAGAAGAAATTGGCGTCTGAAAAGCAAAAAGTAAAGCAAAAATAAGTATTATTCTAAAATAACGCAAATCTTTTCTTTTTGAAAACAAAAAAACATAAAGCGCCAATACTAACCCGATAACGCTTATATACCCCGCGGACTCGTTATAACTCGCCCACCCCCACCAATTGCCAGTGGCGGGATTGCCAAAAAAGTCAGGCGCCAAAAAAGAAATAAGACCTTTTGCGGGGATAATTCCATAAGAAAAAGACGCTGTAGTGGGATCGGTTTGTCTAATAGAAAGTTTTAAAAGCTCAACTCCCGGGAGGATCTGAATTGCGGCAATTCCCATTCCCAAAATAATAGAAAAAAGGGGGAGAAAATATTTTTTATCCCTTTTTTCGAGAAAACGAAAAAGCATATAAAAAATAGAGGCAATCAAAAGATAAATCGTAATTTGCGGATATCCTGATAAAATAGAAAGAGCGAGAAAAAAACTCCCGCCAACCAACCAAAAAACTCGATTCTTTTTTTTAATTTTGTCGATTGAGAGCAAAACTAAAGGCAGCCAAAGTCCGGCATGCCCTAAAATTCCATATTCAAACCAAACCATCATAAATCCGGAGAAAGCAAAAAGCAGTCCTCCCAATATTGAAGCAAATTGAGAAAGTTTTAAATTTTTTAAATATAAATATAAAAAAACTCCGGCTAAAAATGGTTGAATAACAATATATATCGACCAGGCGTCAATATTGGAAAAAACCCAAAACAAAAAATTAAGGGGGTAAAATACCCCTGATTGAAAATTAGCCAATAACGGGCTTCCGGCCAAAGCAAAAGGAATCCACAATGGCGGCTTAGAATTTTTAAGCAATTCTATCGCATATACGCGCCATGGATAAATTATAGAGACAACATCCGAAAGAAGCCCATTTTTAAAAGGAACGCCGGCCGCAAAACCATTCCAAACATAATCTCTCCATGGATAATAAATACCGACAATAACATCGGCCGGAATAGGCGCCAACCCCTTTAAAAAAAACTTCCAAGAAAAAGCAATCGCGGCTATTAGAAAAATTCCAAGAGGCCAGCACTCCTTAATTTTTTTCATTAGCCCGCCTCATTTAATTTTCCGAAGATTAAAATTTAATTGGCAATTTATTTTAAAAATCGACTTATTTTTGCTTTGCTCAATAGATCGTTAATCCAAACTTGAACTTTTTCTCCAATCTTCTGTTCCTTTATCCTCTCTCGCGCTTCAGTCTTTTTCTCCGCGTCTCCGCTCGCCGTTAATATTTTCCCATTATCTTTTATAAATTTATCAACTTCTTCTTCTGAGATAGTAATATCCTTCTCTAAAATTTTATTCACCTGGATTCTCATCCTCAGCTGATCGCGAAGGTCATCCATTGTCATATTTTGCATTTTCAAAACATCTTCAATTTTTGTTCCTTCGCCCAAGTTTTTGCTGATCTTAGCCACTTCATCATCGATTTCTTTTTCCGACACCGCGACTTTTTGTTTTGCGGCTTCTTCTTTAATCAACTCTTCAACAATTAGATTCTCGAGAGTATCTTTTCCAAAAGACTTAACCAGTCTTTTATTTAGTTGATATTGAAAAATGGGTTTGCCGTTAACAATCGCGGCAATAAATTTCTCTTTAAAGAGAAACCCCAGAAGACCGACAATAATCGCAATAAGAACAAAAAAGGCAATTGGAAACGGCAGCGATTTCTTTTCTGAAATTTTAATATCAGGTGTTTTAACAATCTGTTCGTTTTCTTTTGGTTCTAAATCTAAAACGCTCGGTTCTTTTTTCCGAGAAACAGCTTTTTTATTAACCTTTGGGGCGGGATTGGTTGTTTTTTTGGTATTTTTTGTATTCATATTTTAAATATTATTACTTTTTTTATCATTTGAAAAGGGGCAAAATAAAATAGTTTGATAATCAAATAAACAAAGTTTTAGTTCTAATGATTGAAACGAAACTCAACCTCAGTTTGGGACAACTCCACTTTGTATTTTAATTGTTTCGTTTAATCAACTGCTTCTCCTCCTATTCGATGTACTAACTGTACAGGTTGATTAATTGCTTAATAAAAACTTATTCTTTTTTATCTCTTAAGTCTCTCCAAACACTTAAACCATAAAAGAAGGCAGTTCCCGCAAAAATACTTCTTACCAAACTTCTAAGTTGAAACACATCAAACCACCTGCTTAGCAAAATCGTTAAAGAAGAAGTTTTTGGCAATTCCGGAAAAATTGGAACAAATAATCCGTAAGACAAAGAGGGCTCAAATGTTAAAGTTATAAATAACCAACCTCCCAATATAACTAAAACTAACCAAATTTGTTTAAAATTGCTTTCTATCAATTCTAAAGCCAAAAAGGGGGTAAGCCACAAAAACCACTGAGGATGATAATGAGTAGCGCTAAAGAATAATAATAGAACTATTAAAAAATAACGCCAAAGATCAGATGGGTAAATTTTTCGATAGCTTGCATATAAGAACAAAAAGAAAAATAAAAAGACAAAGATATAAATGTTTTCTGCGCCAGAAACCGGCAGGGTCATGTGTAACATCTTTTGAGATTGACGAGAGAACAAACAAACTGTTCTAAAAGCCGACGAAAATAAAAAAGGAGAAATAGTTATAAGATAAGGCAAAATACCCAAAATACCAACTTTCAATTTTTCTTTTATATTTTTTCCCAAAATAACTGCGAAGGGTAAAAAAAATAGAGGAAACATTTTTAAGCCCCCCCCTATACCCAAACAAATCGCTCCCCAATTTAAACTATTTTTCTTCATAATAAACCAAAGCGCCAACATCACAAAAAATACAGGCATAATATCAAATTGTCCAATCATAAAAGAAGTATATATTGCCAACGGATTAGCCAACCATAAAATAAAAGACATCTTTTTTTTCTTAAAATCAGTAAAAAAATCGGTTAATAAGAAAGCTATTCCTAAATCAAATAACAAATAAGGAATTTTAAACATTAAAACGGTCGTCATAATTTTTACGCTTCCATAGATATTGGGGTAGTTTTCTAAAATCCATTCATAGTTTTTATAAGAAAGAAAGGGTTTAAAAATAAACCCAAAAAACCCTAAAAGATAATAAGTTAATGGCGGATAAGTAAAAAAATTTGTTCCATAATTTTTAGCGATAAGGTCATAATTGGGTAAATTAGCCAAATGATCATAAATATTTAAAACTCCTTTAAATACGAATAAATTTTGGCTAATAAATAAGGCCCATAAGTCTGGATGGGCAGTAAGAAAAGCAAAAATTAAGCGAATTAAAATTCCAAAGAAAAAAAACAGTAATAAAAATTTATTTTTTAATAATTTCATGAAATTTTCGCCAAAATATTTGTTTTGAATAATCAAGACTAGATGTTTGAGTATTTTGAGAAATTTCTTTTAATTTTTCTGGTCTATTTATTAGCGTCATGGAAATTTTAGCAAGTTCTTCTTTTGTCGACCACAAAAATCCATTAAGTTCATTTTTTATTATTTTTGGGGCCTCTCCTTTGGCAATTACCACGGGTACAGCGCCTGAAGCCATAGCTTCTATGGGGGTAATGCCAAAGTGTTCTACTTTTTCCGGCTCTTTCTCTTCGTCTATTCCAAAACCCGCCGCATGCCAAAAAATTTTTGCTTTGCTGTAATTTTTTTTAAGTTCTTCGAAAGAAACATTGGTTAAAATTTCTATTGGATAGCCCCGCGTTTCTTTTTTTAGTTTTGCCACCAGCTTTTTTCCATCTTCCGCTCCGCCTATCAAAAATAGGCGCCAATCTTTTAACCCTTCGTCAACCATTTTTTTAAAAACTTCCACTAAAATATCTTGACGTTTGCTATGAAGCAAATCGGTAAAACGCGCCACCGAAAGAATAATGTTTTCTTTTTCCCCCGGCTTAAATTCTTCCACTGCCACAGGAGGATAAACAACTTCGCTCTCAATTCCAAATTCTTTGTCAATAAATTTCTTGGTAAAAAAGGAATTGCAAACTATTTTGTGAATATTTCCAAGCTTAATTTTATTTAAAAAATTTTTACCATTAATATCATGGAAGGGAACCTGAAAATGAAGAATATTTTTTCTTCCAAAAAGAAAAGGGATACTTCCGTCCGATAAATAAAAAATAAAATCGTATTTTCTTAATTTTTTTACCTTCTCTAAAAGGGATTTTTTAAAAATAGCGGGTTTAAAATTTATTTGGTCTATTTTCAAACCTAATCTTTCAGTCAATTCTTTTTTTACTTTGGGATTATCCCAAAAAAGATCAACCTCCCACCCTTCCCTAAGCAAGAATTCAGCTAATGTTAAGGCGTATCTTTCGCCGCCGCCAATCGTATCTAAATATGGATCAAAAATTCCCGCTTTCATAAATAAATTTTTTAATTAAAATTTTCTATTTTTTTTGATTCTTGTTTTTCCCATAGCCGAGCGTAGGTGATAAAAACGCTAAAAACTTGATAAATCGCCTCCATGACGCCTTCAATCCCATCTCTGAAAGCCTGATATTTAATCATTCTTAAATAAAACTCCCTCCACATAGCAGAAAGAAAGCGAAAAATGTTCATGGGTGGGTGTCCAGATTCATAAAGTTTTTCGGCCTCGATTTTTGACCAATTGATTGTATTTTGCAGTTTATTTTCTAAACTGCCGCGATGGGAAAAATGGACAAACGCTTCTTTAAGATAACCAACTTCGCCATCAATTTTCGGCTGTTCGTGTAAATCGCCCTGCCAACTTACAAGTTTATTTTTTCTCATTAATCTTAAAACATAGTCCGGCCACCAGCCGCCCCAACGCAATTCTTTGGTCAACCGAATATTCCTTCTAGGAATAGCGTAAGCGGCGAATTTTTCGGACGACGATAATTGATTTTGGATTACCGATTCAATTTCTTTTCGCAATAAAGGAGTCACTCTTTCATCGGCGTCAACATAAAGCAGCCACTCGCCGCAAGCCGCTTTAGCGCCAAGATTCCGGTGATCGGCAAAAGAATTGCCAGACGGAGAACGGACAATTTTCGCGTTGTATTCCTTGACAATATTTAGGGTTTTGTCGGTCGAGTCGTTGTCCACCACCACAATTTCCCCCACCCATTTTACAGACTCGAGGCAATCTTTTATAATCTCCTCTTCGTTGCGAACTAAAATTATCGCCGACAATTTAATTTTATTCATATTAATTCCAACTACCTTTTCCAAATCGCCCAAGATAAAAATCTCTTACTCCAACCCTTTGCCACTTTCGCCCGAAAAGCAAATGCTTAACACTTTCTCTAAACAAGGCAATCTTCGCCCGAAACGGCGCCCAATAAAAACCAAAGAGCAAGCGATTGCGCGTCATAAAGTAATCTTGAAGATCCGAACCTGAGCGGGAAGATCCGGCATTTAGATGCCAAATAACCGCCTTGGGCGTGTAAATTAACTTAAATCCCGCTTTTTTTGCCCGCTGGCAAAAATCATTGTCTTCGTTATACAAAAAATATTTTTCATCCAACAAGCCAATTTTTTGAAAAACTTCCCTTTTAACCAACATTAAACAACCTGTCACAAAATCGGTTTCGACTGTTTCGTCATACTGGCCATTATCAACTTCATCCACTCCGCGATGACTCCCATAGACATTAGCCCAATCAATCATACCGCCAGCATACCAAATAATTTTTCCCAAATCTTCTTTTTTATATCTTTCTTTATGAAATTCATAACCTTTCTCGAAATAGATTTTACCGCCAACTACGCCAATCTTTTTATCAGAATCAGCCACCTGAACTAATTGGGACAAAAAATCCGGATCAACCCTTGTATCGTTGTTTAACAAACAAACATAATCGGCGCCACTCTCCAGCGCGTATTTAATCCCCTTATTATTGCCGCCGACAAAACCAAGATTTTCCCGATTTTCAATTAATCTGATAGTTATTGACAACCGATTGTCAGTTGTCTGTCTTTTGCCGAACAGGGAAAATTGGTCATCAATAACTGATCTTAAATGTTCTACGCTTCCATCTGTCGATCCGTTATCTACCACAACCACATCTAGATTAAAATCCTTAAGTTTAACCTTAGAAACCGATTTTAAACAGTTCAAAGTCATTTTATGCCCATTCCAATTAAGAATAATCAAAGAAATTTTTTTCATCAAAAACTATATTTTTGCTTTTATTTTAAGCCTTAGGCGATCAAGAGAATTTAAGGCAAGTTTCTGAAGCCAAAAAAGATAATCATTAATCGCTTTTAAAGAAACCTCGCGAAGATCCGCTTCCATTTCTTGAAAACCTTCCTTTTCCCAGACCTTAAGATACACTACCATCTCTGAAAAAGCCTGTAAGCTAGCCAAAGAGAGACCATGAAGTCCGTCTTTGTACCCTTCAGCCGCAAAAAAACGAGATAAAAATTCGCCAGTTGGTTTTAAAATAAAATCTTTTAGGGAAAATTTATAATTTTTCTTTATTAACTCCTCTGATTGAATGTCGGTATATCGGTTCATTCGTTCTAAATATTGAAAAATAGACTGATAATTGAAATGAATAATGGCGTTTTCTTCTTCCGCCTCAAGGACAATACCAACGCCTTCTTTTAAATAAGGAGAGTGAATTTTATCAGGAATTTTTACTTTTCCGTTTTTAAAAAAACGAGGGAGATAATCAGGCCACCATCGAGAATTTTTAATCCATTTTCCAAAAATGATATTTTTGCGGGGCATTTCTACATAATCAACCGCGCCTTCCAAAGCAATCTTTTTTAATTTTTTAGCCAAAGTTTCAGATAAGATCTCGTCCGCGTCCAAAAGCAGAATCCAATCGCCTTTCGCCTTGGAAAGAGCAAAGGTTCTGGCCGGCTCGACAAAACGCGTATATTCATGTTCATAAACTTTCGCGCCAAATTTCTTGGCGATTTCAACGGTTTTGTCGGTTGATTTCATATCAACAATAACAATTTCATCCGCCAAATCTTTAGCGCTTTTTAGACAACGCTCAAGGTTTTTTTCTTCATTATAAGTATTTACGACCAATGAAATTTTCATTTTAATTATTTTGGTTTTATTTTAGCAATTTTAGAAATAATTTTCTTTCTCAATTTTGTAAATAACTATTTCTTCGTTTTCAAAAATACTTGTTTCCTCTTTGCCGAAAAAATTAGAATTTCCCAATAATTTCTTGGGAAGATATAAATAAACAGGTTTATCGCTTGATGAAATCTCAAGAACGCTTTTGCCGGAAAAATAATCCTGAACCTTTTTTGCCCTTTCTTTCCAAGAATATCCAGAGATCTCCAAATTCATTTCGTCTTCTAAAAACGTTTGTTTAGCGCTTAAGGCTGAAACATAACCGGTGGTTTCATAAACATAAAGAGGCTTTGGTTCTTTCCACTCTTTTCGCCGGTTGGGATCAAACGGGCAAGTAATAACCAAACCTTCGGGTTGTCCGCGCAAAAAATCCAAAGCCTTTAATTCTTCCTTGCTGATCATCGCCGGCGGGCGGGCGGGAAGATAATCATTTATTAAAGTAGAAATGGTTGTGGGAAGCGTCAAGAGCGGCAGTATTATTAAAATAATAAACTTTAATCTTCCTAATTTATTTTTTTTCTCAATTATCTTTAAAAACCAAGAAATTGATAAACCGGCAAAAATGCCAACAAAAACCTGAAAATAATAAAAAAACTGAATAGTATTCCAAGGATTGCCTTTCTGAATAAAAAGAAGCGGCATTATTAAGGAAACAGCCGTCATTTCCAACAGCAAAATTTCGATTTCTTTCAATTTTCCAAGTTTTTTTATTAGAAAAAAGGTTTGAAAAAAACCTATCGCCCTAACGCCTAAGTTGCCAAAAATAAAAATCGACAGAGCGAGATATTCCGCCAAAAACCATTTGAAAAAATTTTTTGATTGAAAATAAGCCAATCGAGCGTTTTCAAGTTTAAACCAGCCTAGTCTATCGGGAAAAGCCAACATGGTTCTTGGAAACCAAAAAGGAGAAAAAACCAACAAAGACGCGGAACGCGAATTTAAGGGCAGAAATACCGCAAGCGAAACCGCAAGCGCGCCTAAAAAAAGTTTAGCAAGATCTAAAAATCTATCGCGCTTTCTAAAAAAAGAAAAAAGCATTAATCCAAATAAGGAAAAAAGAACAATCACTCCAGCGTAAACCTTAATTTCAATAAGAATCCCCAAAAGAAACGAGGCAATAATTAAATCTTTAAGTTTTTTTCTCTCAAAAAATTTCATCGCCCAAATTAGCCCAAGAAGCATCACAATTAAAGATAACGCGTAGGGGGGGTTAATCATCGTTGAAATTGCCTGATTGGCCCAAAACATTGATTCTCCTCCCAGCTTTCCCGTTCTAATTAAACTAACCAGCCATCCCCAACTCCCGCCAAAATAGACAAAAAAAGTTGCCCACCAAGCGCTAACGTTTGAAGAAGTTAACTTCTTAACAAAAACGTAAGTTAAAATTCCCAAAGAAACAGCCATTATCGGCGGCAAGATTTGAAAATAAAGAGTAATCGCCGGAATTCGCGTTAATAAATGCAATGCCGCCGCTAAAATATCAAATCCTAGATGATAATTTTGTAAATTCCGACCATAAAATAAAGGATGAGCAAAGGAAAATTTCGAAAGCTGATTAATCAAAGCAATGTGCCAAATTCCATCATGGCCATTTGGCCCCCAAAATCCCATTCCAAAAGAATAAATCAGTCCGCTTTTAAACATTGTCAAAGAAAGGCTAGTCGAACCTAGAAGCAAAAGAAAAACCAAAAAAATTTTTTGAAGAGCTTTTGCCTTCATTTTTTCTTTTTTATTTGAAAGTAAACACGGGTAATATCTTCAAATAACGATTTGCCGATCAAGAGATATGAAATGAAAAAATATATCCCCGCGCCTAAAAAAATTCGAGAGAAAATTAACAGGGAAGGATTAAGAAAACGAGGACGGTAAAGAAAAATCCCCGCGCCCATTATTAAAGACGATAAAAGCGGTTTGCCAATCGATGAAACAAGGTCGAATTTTACTTCTCTTCGCGCAACGAAAATAGCCACGACGGACGAAAGAGCGATTATTGCCGACGCAATCGCTACGCCATTATAGCCAAATTTAATTCCCAAAATTGGCATTAAGGTCCAAGTTAAAACAAGCCACATATCCATTAATTTAAAGGTTTTTTTAATTAAACCAATGGCGTTAAGAAGATTGGTCATTGAGGTCGAAATTGTCGCCCACCCGCTGTTAAAAACATAAAGATATAGAGCAAATAGCGCCGGCTCCCATTTAGAATAACGAGGAATAATTTTAACCAGATCGGAGGCGAGAATTGAAAAGCCTGTCAGTATGGGGAAGGTTAAAAAACTTAAGAAAAAGAGAGATTTTTCCACCGCGATCTTAAGCTGATTGCGATCATGTTGCATCCGCGAAAAAGCGGGAAAAACCACCTTGGAAACATTGTCCATCAAGAACCTTAAGGGCAACTCCGCCCATTTTTTTGCCCAGCCCAAATAACCTAATCCCGCCGGTCCAATTATTTTTCCTAAAAAAATGGTCATCAAATCATCTTTTACAACAGCCATCATTGTATTGGCCTGATAAGGAATGCCAAACTTTAACAAAGAAGAAAGCGAGCTTCGCGAAAAAGCAAAACCTATTTTCCAAGGCGAAATAAGATACATTGTCACCAGTCCGACAACGCCCCTTGCTAAAACCGCCCAAACAAAACTAATAATGCCAAACCCCCTCCAGGCCAAAATAACCGCCACTAAATTAAAGGCTAGAGTTTCCAATATCTGAGGAATAATAAGCAAATTAAATTTTAAGTTCCTTTCCAATAAAATCGAGGGAATAGTTTTTAAGGAAGAAAGGAAAAAAGAAAGACCTAGAGCGAATAATAAATATAAAGCCTCGTTATTTAAACCATACCATTTTCTGGCCAAAGGAGAAATTAAAAAAATCAGCGCAAGCAAAACGACAACCAAAGATTGTTGGACAAAAAAAGTTGTTTTCAAGTCTTCATCGGTAATTTTTTCCTTCTTTTGAATTAAAGCCGCCGCCAGTCCAATATCGGAAAAATAACTAAAGAAATTGATAAAAGCGGATACTAAATAAAATACGCCAAAAACGCTCGGATCTAAAAAAATTGTCAAAAGAAACGTTGAAATAAAAGCAATCAGTTGAATTAAAAAGCTTCGAGAAATTAAAGACAAAACCCCAACGAGCGACCGTTTTTTGACTATATCAAGATCAATTTCTTCCGCCTCCAAAACGCGTTCAACAGCATTTTCTAGCACATTTATAATTTTAGCATAATTTTTATCAAAAAAACCTTCGGTTAAGAAAAATAGTTAATTTTAATATTTAAAGTATAATATAATAAAGCTGTGAAATTGCTTCGAAATATTTTTCCAACAATAATATTCATTTTCTCCTTGTTTATTTTTAGCTCGATCCTTTTTCTTCAACGCGCTTTTATGACTAATTTTGACGAATATGATCATATCGCCGCCGGTTATTTAATGAGTCTCGGGAAAAAAATTTATCTTGACTTTTTTAGTCATCACTTTCCGTTTCCTTATTATTGGACTTCGTTCTTTACTCCTTTCTGGAACAACGAACTTTTTTCTCGATCGATAACTATTTTTAGAGGCAGTTTAATTCTTTTTTACCTTATTTCTTTTTTAATCGTCTTCTTTTTGTTAAAAAATATTAAATCTAAAATTTCCTTTTCTTTATGGATCGCCCTTTTGAGTCTGTTTATCAGCCTTTATCACGGCAATTTAATCCTCAGCGAATCTTTTTCCGCTATCGCCATTTTTTCTCTTTTCTGGATTGTCGCTCCGATTGTTTTAGGCTGGGAAGAAAGCGACTTTAGAAAAACGATTGCTTCAGTCTTTTTTGCGTCAATCGGCTTCTGGACACAACCGCTTCTTTTAATCCTTTTTCCTATTCCGCTGCTTTTATCTCCCAGAAACAACAGGGTTAAAATTTCGCTGGCGCTTTTATTGTTAAACTTATTTCCAATACTTTTGTTTTTTCTATCAGGACAACTTGTTCATTTTATTGAACAAGGATTTTGGTTTAATTTTAAGGTTTACCCCAAATACTTTATTGAAGAAAGGGAGTCTAACTCCAAAATTTTCCAAAGCCTTATTTGTTTTATAAACAACGAAAAATATTTTTTATCCAGTTTTGGCAACTATGTGGAACAATTTCAGTTTATCTTGCATCTTTTCTTTCTCTTTTTCATCGGGTTTGTTTTAAAAAAGAAAAAGTTGAATCTTTTAATAATTGTATTTCTTATCTTTTTATCAACACGGGTTCGCGAGATAAAAATTTTTCCCGGCCAAATTTTTAATTTCGGCATTTTCCCTTTTTTAACCATCGCTTCAAGTTCTCTAATATTATTAACGATCAATTATTATAAAAAACTAAAAATTTTTTCTTTTTTTATTCTCGCAGCGCCATTTATGCTTTCGTTCCAAACGGTCAACCCCATCATTGAACAATCTTTAAAACCAGGCTATAACTATCATGTTTTTTGGAGTTACCGACAGGATAATGGAAAAATTCTTCAAGATCTTTCTTTTCCAAATGAAAAAATTCTTGTTTACCCCCACGATGTTGATCTTTACTTCTTTGCCCAAAGACAACCGCCGGACCGTTTTCTTTATTGGTTTCCTTGGATTGATTCAGTAAATAAATATCGCGAAGAAAGACTTGACGTGCTTGTTAAAAATCCTCCTCCGGTAATTTTTATCGGCAGTCTCGCCTTCAAAAACGATCCTCGCTTTTATGAAATGTTTTTTCCCAATCTTTTAAACGATTACCTTTTAATATATAAAAATAATCAAGCAACGGGAGTTTATATCAGAAAAGATCTTTTGGAAAGAGTTAAGCCGCCTTATCAGGTAAAATAATTTTAAAAATCTAAATTGGCTTTTACTTTATAAGATATAAAATCTTTTTCGGGGGGCGGACCGTCGTCTTCAAAATAACATTCAAGAGAATCATCTTTGTAAATAAGTCTAAAAGCGTGACAACCAGAAAGAGCAAGTTTTGCCTGAGCGCTTGTACCACCCCAATCTTTCGATGGAGAAATATACTCATCATCATTTAAAAAATAAATCGAGGCTTTTTTAGGCAAGCAAGGATGTTCTTTTCTAAACTTTTCAATTAATTGTCGCGAAAATTTGGCTCGATTTATAGACCAATGAGTTTTCGCGTAATATTCAACGGAAATAAAGGATAAAAAAAGAAATACGCCCAAAAAAGCGATTCGCAGTTTTTTGTTATCATAAAACGAGGATGCAATCATGGCGCAAATTCCCCAAAATGGAATTTCTAAATAATAAGCGAATCGGTGAAAAAGCAAAAAGACAAAAGGGGAAAGCGTAATTATAAACCAAAAAAAAGAAAACAATATTTCCCCGCGCTTTTGTTTAACTAAAAACGATCGTCCTACAATTAAGGCAAACAAAATCGCCGTCAATAAAGAAAATATTAAAATAAGATAACTGATTCCCGGATAAGTGGCAAAAAACCTGGAATCAATCTTTAGCCCGGGACCGACAAAATCAATTAAGTTTTCTGGCGCTCCCAACCCCCAAATAAAAAACCAAAAATAATTGTTTATAATCAAGCCGGGAGAAAAACTAACTCGATAAACATTATTTTCCGGAATAAGATTAAAATAAAATCTCATCATCGCATAAACGCTTAACAGAAAAATATAAGGAAGCAATCGGCGGAAATTTTTCTTTTCAAAAAATTCAATCATAAACAAAATCAAAGGCAGAGTGACGGCTGTTTCTCGCGACAAAAGAGCAAATAAAAAAACAAGCGGCGAAAATCGACTATTTTTTAGATACAAAAGAATTGTTAAAAAATAAAAAGACGCAACGATAATTTCTTCAGACCAAGAAATGTAGCTTAAAGAAATAAAATGAAAAGAAGCCAAACTGTAAAAAATTAAAGCGTAAAAAGATTTCTTTTTGTTTTTTAAAAAATACTTAAATAATTTATAAACCAAAATCAAATTTAAAGAAAAGATTGAATAATTTAAAAAATGATATAAAAAATGATTGTAGCCAAAAAATTGTTGTCCTAAAAAAGAATAAACGTTAGTTGTTAACGGTCGATAAAGACCGGAAAATATTTGATTGACAGGCAAAAAAAAATTAAAAAAAGAAGCAAGACTTTCCGCCCGCCCCATTTTAAAACGATAAAAATCGTCTTGAGAAAAATAAACAGCAAAGGATTTTCTAAAGAAAAGAGACGATAAAAGAATAAGGATAAAGATAAATAACCATTCCTTCTTTAGAAAAATTAACGAAATTTTCCTTTGATTCATTTTAAATTTGCGGCTAGAAAATTCTTTTTTCCATTCTTAAGAAAAACCAGCGACTTTGCGATAAAGAAAAACAGCAGCAGCCAAGAAACAAGGGATAAAAAATTTCCCAACAATCTAATAGGAGTCGAAGTTAATTTTGCTCTTACTTCGTGGTTTCCCGACGGCACTTCGATAGTAATCAGGCCTAAAAAGTTATCGTTGGCGATCTTTGTCGGCTTTCCGTCCATCCAAACTTTCCAACGGGGAAAATCATAAATTGGAAGCTGTATTTTTGAATCCTTTTCGGCTTTTACTTTAAAATTATACCAATCAGTTCCCTTAACAATATCTGAAAAACTTGCCGCCCCTTCTTCTACTGTCGGTTCTTTAGGCGCCGGTTCTGATGGGGGCGCTTTGGCCTTCTTGGGCAAATAATCAAAAATCGCGTCAGTCTGAAGTTTTCTTAAGCCAACTTCGGAAAAAAGTTTCTCTTGGTCGGTGATCTGAATTATTTTTTCAGGAACAAAAAAAGAAAAATTAAGACTGATCGCAACAACAATTAGAAAAAAAGAGAGAGAGAATTTTAATCTTTCGTCTTTAAACAAATAGACAATGCCTCCCCCCAATACAGAAACCGCAAAAATCACCAAGGTTAAAAAACGCCAAGGAAATTGTAAATAAGCCAACAACGGAAGCGCCTGCCATATAAAAACCGATCTTGGATGAATCAAAAACAAAGCCAAAAAAAACAGACCAATAAAAAAGAGGGATAGAAAAAAAATCTCTTTAGCGACTTTCTTTTTAAAAAAGAAAAGAACCAGTAAAAGAAAGGCTAAAATAGCCAACGGCCAATGGGGAAATCCAACCTGAAAAGGCATTCCCGTATTTTGAAGCCAACTGCTTGAACCATAACCCCAAAATCTTGAAAAAAGCATTTGCCCGATTGGAACAAAATGCGCCAAGTAGTTGAAATATCCCATTAACATTGTTTCAACATGAACAAAATTTTTCTCCGCCAAAACCGGAAGAGTAAAAAAAGCGGCCAACCCAACTCCCCAAGTGGAAGCCAAAAACAAGGTTAAAGTTTTTTCTTTTAAATTTTCTTTTTTTAACCAAATAGATAAGAGAGAAAAAACAACCACCGTCGGAATAAAAATAAACGCCATTAAATTATGAGACAAAAGAAGCAATCCCGAAAACAAAGAGAGACTTGCGATTCCTGCAAGATTTGCTTTCTTTGTTTCTATAATTTTATATGCCCCCAGATAAATTCCGGGCAAAAAAGACAAGGCCCAGAATTCATTCATTGCCCCGCGAACATAAACATCAACTGAGTGATAAGGCGCCCAAAGATATAAAATTGAACTTAAAAGACCTCCCCAATTCCCCCAAAGCTTGCGCGCGAACAAAAACATCAATATTCCCGAAACAAAAAAACCGGAAATAAATAAAGCTTTTACGCTATCGATAAAACTTAAACCAAATAAAAGAAAAATTTGTCCAAAATAATACGGAAACGGCGGATAATAATTAAACAATGGGTATCCATAAGAATAGCCCATATCCGGAACCCAACGGCAAGGAAATTGACCATCCTTAAAACATAAATTCATTTCATACAATCTTCCCACCTGCAAATCGTCATGCATGGTAAAAAAGCCGGCCATAAAAAGCTCTCGAGAAGCAAGCAGAGAAGCAAAAAAAATAATTAAAAAAGGAAAAAATTTTCTAAGAGATAAAAACAATTTAAAAAATTTTTTAGTTCTCATTTTTTTAAAAGATTTACTTAATTACTTCAAATAATAGAAGCGATTCTCTTTTGTTGTTTTTTGGATTCAAAGCTTTGGGATAACTTGATATTAACAAAAGTTTGTCGTTTTTATCTATCATAAAACGAGAATCGTTAACCAATAAAAATACCCGATTGTCAACAAGTCCGTCGATCAATTTGCTGGAAATTTCTCTTACCGGCTGACCTAAACCAATAACCGTAATATTTGAGACTTTTTCAAGATACATCTGAAGACCATCCGGCAAGGTGCCAAAAAACCCTTCCGTTCCAACTAAAACCTTCTTGTTTTTGGCTATTTTTTTAAGATATTCGGCCGACTCTTTAATGCCATAACCGGCAGTCCAAGCTTCAAAATATCCAGATCTTTCATTTTCCGGCAACCAAGCGTTTTGAGGATACTTCAACAAAAGAATAATTTGATAAAAAGGAAAGAAAAAGAGCAAAATCAAAATTATTGTCGAAAAAATTTTGCTTTTTAAGGATGAAAAAACGCTTTCTATAAAAAAAGCGGCTAAAATCAAAAAGATAGGAACAAGATAAAAAATATATCTAGCGGTATAAACCCTAGCAATTAAAGACTGAAGAATCAATGGTCCCAAAAACCAAAAATTTAGAAAGAAAGCGGATTTCGGTTGTTTTTTAATAATTAAAAAATCGCCGATTATGGCGGATATAAAAATAAGAGGGGTAGCCAAAATCCAAAGCCAAGAAATCGCCCCTTTAAGGTTTCCAATTAAAGGGTTAAAGGGGTGCCTTAATATTTCAGAAAAAGAAAAAACGTAATCTTTGTTGCGAATCGCGATCATATGAAACTCCGGGCCTAAACGAAGAATGTTATATATCGAAAAACCAAATAAATAAACGATTCCAAAAAAAACAAGCAATTTAAAAATTTTTAAAGAGCGCAGGGTTCTGCGATCGCTAAAAATTATCGTTGTCGGCAGAAGCAAGGCAAAAAATAAAGCGGGAGATTTTGTTAATAACCCCAATCCCAATACTATGCCGGCAATCATGGCTAAATCCAACCTAATAAAATAAACCAAAACAACACTAAACGTTAAACACCAAATACCCCAAAAAGCAAGCATACCGTCCGCAAGGGCCATCCGATCAAAAAATAAAGCGAAGGGGGAAAATACGTATAAAAGGGAAGCAAAAAGAGCGATTGTTTTATTTTTAAAAAGAAACAGGCTTAAAACAAAAATTCCAATCATTGTCCCAAAGCCGCAAATTACTGAAACCAATCTTCCCGCGACCAAAGGATCATCTATTAGTTTTAAAAAGGGAATTATCGTCCACATAAAAAGAGGTTGTTTCCCATCAGAAAGAGGCAAAAAACGAAGACCAGACTCGGCTCGCATTACCTGCGCCCAACGTATATAAATCGCTTCGTCGGCAAAAACGGGAATTATTGTCAAATTTGTCAATCTTGTAACAAAATAAATAACGATAAGAAAGAAAAAAAGAGAGAGAAATAAAGGGTCTTTAAAAATTTTAAAAAAATTTTTTGGCGGATTTGAGATAAAGTCTGAAAATTGAGGCATTGAAATTCAAAATAATATAAAAATTAACTAGAATAATAGCCCTTAAGATCATTAATTTTTACTCTTAAAATCTGCCCCAACATTTCTTTTGATTCTTTAAAGTAACTCCTTTTTTTCCCTTTGCTGATATCTTCGTTAAACCAATCCACCGTCACCTCCTTAATTTTATACCCAAGCTTTTCGGCAATAAAAAGAAGCTCAACATCGTATGAAGTTACTTTCCAACCCTTAACTTTTTCTTTTTGTTTAAAAAACTCAAGTTTTGGGAAAATTGCCTTTACTATCGCGGTTCGAAAAACTTTAAACCCGCATTGAGTATCGTTTATTTCTGGAAGAAGCAAACTTTTTCTAATAAGCAGAAAAACCGCAGATCCAATCTTTCTTAAAAAAGAATAATTTTTTCTAGACAGGCCTCTTGAACCGATCACAATATCGTTTTCTTTCAAAAAGGGTTTTAATTTTAAAAATTCTCCAATAGGCGTTGATTGATCCATATCAGTAAATAAAACAAATTCGCCTTTCGCTTTCTGAAGGCCGCACCAAATAGCATAAGGCTTGCCGCCGTGTTTATTTTCAAGAAGAATAAAGTTCTTTCTGTCCTTAATTATGCCGCGAACCAATTCGCGACTGTCGTCGGAAGAACCATCATCAGAAATAATCACTTCCCACTCAAAATCCTGTTTCTTCAAAAAATCGTAAACCTCGTCCAAAACTCCCCTTTTAAGGTTTTCACTTTCGTTATAACAGGGAATAATTATTGAGAGATATAGTTTAGTCTTCATATTTAATCCTTTCTCTTTTCTGAACGGTAACCCCGCCCCATTCTGTTTCTTCTAAAATTTTGCCAATTGTTTCTTGTCTCTTAAGCCAAGCTTCCAAAAACTGAGGGTGTTCATAATCCTGTTCATATAAAGTATACAAATTTTTAACTAATTTTGTTTGCGGCTCTCTTTTATATTTCTGATTACCATACCATTTGAACAAATAAGAATAAGAATAATAAATTTGAGGCGGAACATAAACATCAATATTAAACTCTTCTTTTCCAACATTCTTATAAATCCAATCAATCGCCTTAAGTTGAGCCCCGAGAGTAATGCCAATTCCCATATCGTAAAATTTTACCAAGGAATTAAGATTAAAAAACGCAAAGAAAGAAAAATAAAACAAAACGAGAAGACTAAAAAGTTTAAATTTTTTTAATAAAAAATACAGTCCAGCGGAAAAAAAGATGACAAACGCGGGCAAATATCCAGTAAAGTAATATCCCCAGACATAACCGTGATTTCCGCGATAAAAAAGAAAGCCAACCATTGGCACCAAAAACCAAAAAGCCAAAAGTTTTCCTCCATCATTTAAAAGTTTTTTTAATCCAAAAATTAAACTAATTATAAAAATCCCCAAAGAAACGGGTCTTAGCTCTTTTGGTTCGGCAAAAAGCCAACTAAAATAAACATCATAGTATAAAATTATTCTTGCTTTAATAATTTCAGCCAAAGAAAAACCAAAACTTTTTTCTTCCAACAAAAATCGTTTAAAAGCGGTCAATAAAATTCCGTCATGACGAAAATTAAAATAAATCTGCGGCAAAAGAGTTAAAAGAAAAAGGATAAGAGAGAAACCCAAAATATGAATTTTTTTAAAAATTCGATATTGCCATAAAAGAATAATCAAAATTGTCGGAAGAAAAAACACCGCCGAGGCAGCTTCGAGTTGAAGACACAAACCAACAAAAAATGCGGCAGGCGCCAAAAACCAATCCTTTTTCTTAACGACGAAAAAATAAAGAAAAAGCAAAACAACTAACGTAAAAAATGGCAATGGTTGAGGATTGGAAAGCCAACGAGAAAAAGTCACCAAGGAATACGATAACCCATAAAGAAAAGCGGCTATTAACCCTATTTCTCGATTATAAACCTCTTTCCCCAACAGATAAATTAAAAATATCGCCCCGACAGTCAACCAAATAAGTCCCGCCGCCGCAAAAACCGGGCTTCCGTTTCCCAAAAAATAAAGAGGGGCAAGAAGATAATAATAAAAAGGACCCAAAAAAATTCCTTCTATTCCCGTCACCGGCCCGATCAAAAAAAATTTTCCGTAATGAATTAGGTCCCAAATAACCAATGCGTCTCTTCCTTGATCATACCAAAAACCCAAAAGTTTATCTAAACGATATAATCTTAAGAAGGCTGAAACCGCTAAAATTATTCCCAAAATCAAATAAATTACTCGGTGATTAATAATCTCTTCTCTTGCTTTACTCAAAAATCCTTTTCCTTCTTCAATCTGATTTTCTAAATGATCTCTTTTTATAAATTTTTTCTCCTTTTTATTTTTTTTCTTCATAGGACCTTTCTTTATTTTACAACATGCGCCAATTTAAACAATTTCGTCCCCCAGGGAAAAACCCATTGTTCCTCAATCTTTGCCCACCCAAAACTGGCAATTTCCGCTTGAGGATGATTTATTGGTTCGCACTCCTTATCTTCGCAAATCACAAAAAGTTGTTCGGTAATCGTTTCGTTCGCTTTCTGAGCGTCAATTGTTCGAAGATTGGTTCGCCAAAGTTCCAAAAAATATCGATACCCAGCGTCATGGTTTCGCTTGGCGATCATACCGAGATTAAAACTGTCTTTCCCTACTATTTCCGCGATCTTTTCGCTTATTTTTTTTGTTCGAACATATTGAAAATTAGGAGGATACCCTAAAGGATTCTCTTTAAACGAATAAATTACGATTAAGATGAATAAAATAAGAGAAAAAACCTTAGCTGGCAAAGAAAGTCTCCAAAGAAAATCAATAATTAACGCTCCGACAATAAAGACCGCGGGAAAAAGAAAACCAAAATAGTGATCATAAATTTGATATTTATAAAGACTTAAACCAATAAGTCCAAAAAAAATCCAGACGATTAGGAGAAAAAGGGGTTGTTTTTCTTTCGCCCATTTTTTTGTTTTAAACGAAAGAATAAATATTAAAATCAACAGAAAAAGAGAGATTAGAGAAAAAATTAGCCCGAAGGTTTCATCTTTTCCAGTCAAAAGACGGCTAAAAAGAGTTTTCCAATTCAACCAAGTTTTTAAAAAAATATCGGGAAAATAAAAATTCAAAGAACTTTCTCCCTCAAAAAAGAATCTGCCAAAGGCTTTTAAATTTAAAAAGTCATGACGGAGATCAAACCAAACCAAAGGGACAATAGAAAAAAAGAAAAAAAGAAAAATGGACAGAAATGTCAATAAAACATATTTTTTTCTTTGAGGATTATTTTTTTTAAATATAGATATTAATTTCAATAAAATAAAGAGTCCGACAGCGGGGAAAAGCAGCAAACCTAAATAATGAGATTGAAACACCGCGGAAAGAGTAAATCCCAGAACCGGAAGCCAAAGGAAATCATTTTCCTTCCAAATCCGCCAAACTCCCCAAACAGAAAGTAGAGCAAAAAAAGGCATAATATTGGGATTCCAGGCGGAACGGGATAAAACAATCGCCACTGGAGAAATAGCATATAAAAAAGCGGATAAAAGTCCCAATCTTTCAGAAAACCAAGACCTGGCCGCGCGCCACAAAAGAAAAGTTGTCGCTCCCCCAAAAAAGGCCGTTCCCAAAGAAGGGCCAACCGCTCCGAATGTTAAATAAAAAGGAAACATCAGATAATAAAAAAGCGGTCCCAAATACATATTGCCAATCGAAGTCTGTGGCCCTATCAAAGTAAACTTGCCCCTGCTCATTCTTAACCAAACTAAAGCGTCTCTTCCTTCGTCTCCCAAAAAGGTCATGTAATCTGAGATTCGATAAATTCTTAAAAAAAGCGCAAACGCGGAAATTATAATAATAGGCCAGTATTTTTTAAAAAATAACGAAAGCCTTTTCATTTAAAAGTTTACATAGAAAATCTTAATCTTAAGAGGTCGAAAAGTCCCGATAAAATTACTTTAAAGCTTCTTCCCGTGGCCCTTCCTTCTTTTCTGGGATAATGATGAACGCCCACTTCCGCAAAATTAAATCCTTCTTTTTTTGCTTTAATTAAAAATTCGCTGGTTATAAACGGCCCTCTCTCAGACACCAATCGCGGAATTTCTTCAATCACTTTTTTTCTTACCAATTTGAAACCGCAATCGATATCGGTCGCTCTCAAACCAAAAAATAAAAAGACTAAAAATTCCCAAATTTTTGAAGTAAAGATTACCATTGGACTGACAGCTCTTTTAAGATAATAACCAATAACTAAATCAGCTCCGGTTTCTTTCTGCTTTTCAATAAATTTAGTTATTTCAGAAAAATCAAACTGACCGTCGGCATCGGTAAAGGCAATCCATTCGTATTTTGACCCATACCAACCTGATTGCATAGCCGCCCCATATCCGCGATTTATTTTATGGTGAATTACTCTAACAAAAGAATATTTTTTGGCCAAACTATCGGCAATTTGACCAGTTTTATCTTTGGAGCCATCATTGATAATTAAAACTTCATATTTGTCGGCAACTTTTTTTAAAACAGGAATCGCCTTTTCCACTGTTTCTTTTAAATTAGCTTCTTCATTATACGCGGGGAAAAAAACAGACAGTTCTTTTAATTTATCCATATTTTCTCCTTTTTGTTCGTTGGCGGCTGCGTTCAAAAGTCAATTTTTCAAAAAGGGTTTATAAAATTAATAAAGCATAATAAAAATATACCATAAAATGCCTTAATTTTGTTATAATAAAAATTGATGAAAAAATTAAAGAAAGATCTTTTTCTTCTCCTTTTGGCTTCTTTTTTTTTAACTTTCTTTATTTGGCTTCCATTTTTGCTTGGCAAATCCGAAGGAATGTTAACTGTTTTTAAAAACTTCGACGGCCCAAACTATATTGTCGTCGCCAAATCTTGGTACAGCCATAATCTTATCGCCAAGAATTTTTCTCTTCCCGCGCCTTTAGAATATTATCCGGCTCACTTCCCGGGTTATCCGCTTTCAATTTTCTTTTTTAATCTTTTTTTAAAAGGACCAAACGCCATGCTTGTTTCAACTTTTCTTTTTGGCGTTCTTGCCGTATTTTCTTTCTATCTTTTTCTTTTAAAATTTAAACTTTCTCAGAATCCATTTTGGCTTTCAATTGTTTTTTTAGTTCTTCCGGCAAGATGGGTTGTCGTTAAGGCCATCGGCAGTCCCGAACCTCTTTTTATTTTTTCCATCATCACTTCTTTTTATTTTTTCAAAAACGCTTTTAGCAAATTAAATAATAATTTATTTTTCAAAGACAAGTCTATTTTTGTCGATTTATTTTTGGCGGGAATTTTTGGCGCCATCGCTCAAATTACCAAAAGTCCCGGAATACTGCTTTTTATTGGATATGAAATATTTCTTTTTTACAAGCTGTTTGTCTTCCAAAAAGAGGGAAAGGGGAGGCGATCTCTCTTTGCTTTTTTTATTAAAATTACCCTTCCGCTTTTATTAATCCCTTTTTCGGTTCTTCTTCTTTTTTATTTCTACAAAATACAAACGGGAGACTTTTTTGCTTATTTCCACTCGGGAGACAATTTTCATTTAGTTTTCCCTCCTTTTCAAGGATTATCTCAGAAAGGCAGTTGGTTGGGAGACTTCTGGAGAGAAGATATGGTTTGGCAATATCTTATAGGCGCTTTGGCGGCAATTACCCTTTTTAAAAAGAAACTTTATGATTTGGCTTCTTTTGCCGGCGCCTTTTTTGCCGCCACTTTATTTGTCGCCCACCGAGATTTGGCCCGCTACAGCCTGCCACTTGTTCCTTTTACCTTAATCGCTTTTGATGAATTAATTCAAAAAAAAGAATTTAAAATTGCTCTTTTGATTATTCTTCCGGCAATTTACCTTTACTCTGTAAATTTTATCAGCGGAAATACCGCTCCCGTTGCCGACTGGGCTCCCTATCTTTAAGAAAATTATTTCTTTTTCTTCCAAATAATTCTGCTATAAACCAGCCAATTAAGAGGAACTGTCAGGCCAAAAATAGCGATAACTTGATAAAGAAAAAGTCTGTCGCCCCAAAGCGCCGTCATTAAAGAAATAACCGCTGACGGAATCAAAATTCCGGTAGCCACCGACGATAAATTGAAGGCTAAAAATTTTGGAATTATCTCCAGACTGGCAATCTTTTCTTTGGAAAAAGTCCAAAGATTATTCCAGGTAAAATTGGAAATAATCGAGATCTCCGCAGCCATGGCGTTACAAAGTCCATTAAGCAAACTAAGATTAGAATCAGGTCTTATTAAAATTTTTTTAAAAACAAAAGCGCCGACAATATTGATCACAAAACCAAAACCGCCGACAATTCCAAATCGGATAAACTTTAAAAGTTCCGGCGAACGCTCGAAACGAATTCGAGTAGCGTTTTTAAATGTTTCCAAAATATCCTTAATAAATTGGGTTGAAAAACCAACTTTGCTTTCACCCGCCCTTCTCTCGCCAAAAATAGCCGGAATTTCTATAAATTTAGCTCCTGTTTTGGAAAGTTCGTAAATCATAGTCGATTGGATAACAAAGCCCCGAACATTTAATTTACTGAGGTCCACTTTATCAAGTATTTCTTTTACTTTAATAGCCTTAAAATTCCCCGCCTTATCTTTTACCTCGCAAATCCCCGCCCAATAACCATTAAGAAGGTCATTGGAAACAAAATGGGTTAGTTTCCGAAAAAAATTAAAATTGCTTTTTCCGCCTTTAACGTGTCTTGAGGGGACCACTACATCATAACCTTCCTCTATTTTTTGTAACATTTTGGGGGTAAGATTTGGATCCCATTGAAAATCGCAGTCATTGGGAATAACAATATCCGCCTTTAACTCCTCCATTGCGTAACGATAACCAGCAATCAAAGAAACGCCCAAACCTCGCGGCGTTTCCAAAAGAAATAAATTTTTTCTTTTTTTGGCCAACTTTTTAACCAGTTCCCCCGTTCCGTCGGGAGAATGGCTATCAACAACCAATGTCGCAAAATCATATTTTTTATTTTTTTTAGCAATCTCTTCCAAAACTTCAATCATTGGCTCGATATTCTCTTTCTCGTTATAAGTTGTCAAAAGATTAACGACTTTCATATTTTTCCCCTCCAGTAATTTAAAAGGTCTTCCATTGTTTTTTCAAAAGCTATCTCAGGCTTCCAGCCGGTTTTTTGGACAAATTTACTATTATCTCCAAGTAAAATTTGAACATCCGACGGCCTCATTCTTTTGGGATCGTTTTTAATTTCCACCTTTACTTTGCTAAAAGAAAGCAGTGTTTCTAAAACTTTTCTTATCTTTACCGCTTTTCCGGAACAAATATTATATACTTCGCCCGGCTCGCCTTTTTCCACCGCAAGCAGATATCCTCTAACCATATCTCGAACGTCTGTATAATCTCTTTCGGCTTCCAAATTTCCCACTAAAATTACCGGTTCTTTAATCCCTTTTTCTATCTCCGCTATTTGTTTGGCAAATGAACTTTCGGCAAAAACTTCGCCCCTCCCCGGACCCGTATGATTAAATCCCCTTGTTCTTACAATTTTCATTTTATAGCTTTGGTTATATTGATAACCCAAAAAATCCATTGCCAGCTTGGAAACCCCATAAGGAGAAAGCGGCCTTAAGGGATTGGTTTCTTTAATCGGCACTTCATTGGGTTTTACCATACCATATTCTTCGGAAGAACAAGCAATTTGGATAACAGGATCAATCTGCGCCGCTCTTATCGCCTCAAAAAGATTACACGATCCAATAATATTGATCTCGAGCGTTACCGCCGGAGAAGTCCAAGACGCAGGAACAAAACTTTGCGCCGCCAAATGAAAAACGTGAGTTGGCCGCACATTCATCATTAAATCCTGAAGCGAATGAGAGTCAAGAAGATCCCCTTCGATTAAATTAAGTTTTTCTTTTATATGACTAATATTTTCAGTTCTTGAACGCCACCGACAAAGTCCATAAATCTTAAATCCCTCAGAAAGGAGAAGTTCCGCCATGTGCGAACCCACAAAACCGGTAATTCCGGTAATCAGGGCAACTTTATTTCTTTGGTTTTTCATCTGCCGATACCTCCATAAATAAAACCTAAATTTTCTAACTGTTTTCGACTATAAATGTTTCTGCCGTCAATTACAACTAACTTTTTCATAATTTGTTTTATTTTATTAAAATCAAGCGATTTATATTCGTCCCACTCTGTCACCAGAAGCAATCCTTCGGCTCCAGCCAACGCTTCATAAGGATTAATAAAAAAATCAACTCCTTTAATAATTTTTTTCGCCTCGGGAACAGCGGCTGGATCGCACGCTCTAATAATGGCGCCTTTTTCTTTTAACATTTTAATTATATAAATCGACCTGGCTTCTCTCATATCGGAAGTTCCCGGTTTAAAAGAAAGACCCAAAATAGTCAATACTTTCCCTTTGATATCTCCTCCCAAAAGCCCAATCGCTTTATTAACAAAATAATTTATCTGAAATTCGTTAGTTTTAACGGTTGATTTTAAAATTTGAAAATTATAGTTATTTTTTTTAGAAATATCTATCAAGGCCGCCACGTCTTTTGGGAAACACGAACCCCCATACCCCAAACCAGCGTTAAGATATTCACGTCCAATTCTTTTATCCATCCCTAAACCATTTATAACCTCATCTACGTTCGCCCCAAGCGCGTCGCATAAAATCGAAATGGAATTGATAAATGAAATTTTTGTCGCCAAAAAAGCGTTTGAAGCGTATTTAATAAGCTGGGCGCTTTCGGGGGAACATTCAAATCTCTTTCCGGGAATCCCTTTGTACAATTCTCGCAATTTACGAGCAACTTTTGGTTCTCGACTGCCAATGATAATTCTTTGAGGATGAAGCGCTTCGTAAATTGCTTTTCCCTCCCTTAGAAATTCCGGTACAGAAGCCAAATAAAATTTGCTTTTGGTCAAACGCTTCATTAATTTTTCGACTTTTTCGTTTGTGCCGGGCGGGACTGTGCTTTTTATAACCACGATTGTTTCATCTTTTATTTCGGTTGCAATTTGTCGAACCGCTTCAAAAAGAAAAGAAAGATCGGCGCGTCCTTTAATCGTTGGCGTACCAACACAGATAAAAACTATTTCAGCAGAAGAAATCGCGGGCGAATAAGCATCTGTAAAAAACAGACGGTTTGACAATAATTCTTTTTTAACAAGATCGTTTAATCCCGGTTCGTAAAAAGGAACTTCTCCTCGTTTTAGTTTAAAAATTTTTTCTTTGTCGATATCAACAACAATAACCCGATGCCCCAACTGGGCAAAAACAGCGGCGGTAACCAAACCGACATAACCGCCGCCAACAACAGCTAAATTCATATCGATAATATAACATATCGCTATGATAAAATTAAAATAATGAAAATTGATATTATCACGCTCTTTCCTAAAATGTTTAAAGGCCCTTTTGATGAAAGCATTATTAAAAGGGCACAAAATAAATCGCTAGTAGAAATAAATATTCACAATCTTCGAAAATGGACTGACGACAAAAGAGGGACCGTTGACGACCGTCCATATGGAGGCGGCGTGGGCATGGTTATGAAGGTAGAACCAATTGTCAAAGCCATAGAAGAATTAAGAACAATAAATAATGAATCAAGAGAAAAAGTAATTTTATTAAGCGCGAAAGGAAGGCTTTGGAAACAACAAATGGCGAAAGAAAATTCCAAACTGGAACATTTAATTCTAATTTGCGGAAGGTATGAAGGAGTGGACGAAAGAGTTACCTGTTTTATCGACGAAGAAATTTCAATTGGAGATTTTGTTTTAACTGGCGGCGAACTTCCGGCAATGGTTTTAGTTGACAGTATTGCGCGTCTCATCCCCGGCGTTCTTGAAAAACCCGAAGCTACTCAATTTGAATCATTTTCCTTGGAAGAGGGACTTCTTGAGTATCCTCAATATACCCATCCAGAAGATTTTCGCGGACTAAAAGCGCCAAAAATTCTCCTTTCGGGAAATCACGCGGAAATAGAAAAATGGCGAAAAGAAAAAGCATTGGAAATAACCAAAAAAAATCGTCCGGATTTATTAAAAACCAATATTTAAGAAAACATCTGGCTTTTTAATATTAAAATCGCTTCGTCAATTTTCTTTGTTTCAATATTAAGTTCTTTTTTAATTTTTTGGGTGGAAATTTTGAGACATTTTGGATAAGGCCTAGATTCGGGATTGTTTTTTAAATATTCATAAAGACTGCCTTTTTTAACAAGCGTTTCATCAAAACCAAAAACCGACGCAACTTTTTTGGCAAGTTCATATGGCGAGACAAAGCTAGATCCGGTCAGATGAAAAATTCCTTCCGGCTTTTTATCAAGAAACGTTTTAACGCCCAAAGCGATATCGTCAACAAAGGTCGGCGTTATTATTTCGTCGGCAAATTGAGGATAGAGATTGCCGGACTTAAAACCATCAATTAATTTTTGAACTAAGTCTTTTTTTAAAACGTAACCGGCCCTAAAAGGGAAAGCTATTCTTATGATACTAAATCTCGCTCCGGAATTTTTTACTTCTTCTTCAGACCAAAGTTTTGTTTGTCCATACCAATCAATGGGATTGGGTTTGTCTTCCTCCAAATACGGTTCGTCTTTCTCTCCATCAAAAACAAAATCGGTAGAGAAATGAATTAAATATTTTTTATATTTCTTGCAAAGTCTGGCAATATTGGCCGTCCCAAAAACATTAATTTTATAACAATTCCCTTTTTTGTCTCCTTTTTCTCGCCAAGCTCCGCCAACATCGGTAAACGCGGCCAAATGAAGAAGAGACGAGGCGTCGCTTAAGGCAATTTTTGTTTCTATAGTTTCCGGCCGGGTAATATCAAAACCTTTTTCAAAAGATAAATCATCAAATTCAAATTCATTTTTCAAAAGTTCAACGATTCTAGATCCCACCAGTCCGGAAAGACCGGTTCCCAAAACCTTAACTCTCATTTTTTACATCCTCCCAAGAAAAATATCCCTTTTCTAGCGAAGGAATCTTAATCTCGGAAAATAAAATTCTTCCTTCATCCTCCGGGTTATATTCAACCGTCGGGTGATTGACTAACATCGCAAACGCGGGACCGGGGTTCATTATTCCGTGATATACTCGTTCGGGAATAGTAATCGTAAAGACCGGAAACGTTGTTTTTTCTTTTATTTCGGGATTTCCCCCAAAGACCTCGACTACCTCTAATTTTTCAAAAGAAGCAGATTCCTCTCTCGCGTCATAAAGCAAAATCCACATCCTTCCCAAAACAATCGTAAATCTGTCTTTTTGTTTTAAATGAAAATGAAAACGATCAACATCTCGGGCAAAACCCGGATGAGTAAAGGAATTATAGGAATAAACGCTCTCAGACTTTTCTTTGGTTTTGGCAAAAGTTTCAATCAAAAATCCCCTTTGATCATAAAAAATATTTCTTTCCAAAATTTCAACGCCAGAAATACATGTTTCTTTGGCTGAAACCGGAAAAATTTTATTTATTTTCATCTTCCTCCTTTTGTTCCCGTTTCCTTTTTTGGTATTGTTTTTTAAAATAACTTGCTTGTTTTTCTTTTAGAGGTTTCCACCAGCGGGTATTATTTTTATACCAGCGAATAGTCTTTCCGAGCCAAGTATCAAAATCATGCTCGGGTTCCCAACCGAGACGGGTTTTTATTTTTTTCCAGTCAACGCTATATCTTCGATCGTGTCCGGGGCGATCTTCAACGTATTCGATCATCTCTTTTCCCATGCCCATTATTTTGAGAATTTTCATTGCCACTTCTATATTAGGAATATCTTTTGTCATCCCGCCAATACAAAAAGTTTCTCCGATTGTCTCTTTGTCGTGAATAATCATATCAATCGCTCGACAATGATCTTCAACATAAAGCCAGTCTCTAACTTGTTTTCCGTCGCCATAAATAGGAACTTTTTTCCCTTCCATTAAATTAGTAATAAAAAGAGGAATTAGTTTTTCCGGAAACTGATAAGGGCCATAATTATTTGAGCAATTAGTAATACTAACCGGAAGACCGTATGTTTTAAAATACGCTCGAACTAGGCAATCCGCCCCCGCTTTTGAAGCGGAGTAGGGAGAATTTGGCCTAAAGGGAGTTTCTTCACAGAATTTATCTGTTCCGCTATCGGAAAGGGCGCCAAATACTTCATCGGTGCTTACATGGTGAAACCTTTTTATTCCCGCCTTAAGAGCCGCGTCCAGAAGCACTTGGGTTCCTAAAATATTCGTCTTTATAAAAAGCTGAGGACCAATAATTGATCGGTCAACGTGAGATTCAGCCGCAAAATGAATAACGATATCGCTACCCGACATCGCTTTTTCAACAATTCTGCCGTCGCAAATATCGCCTTTGATAAACAAATAACGAGAACTGCCGCTAATATCTTGAAGAGAAGAAAGGCTGCCTGAATAAGTTAGTTTATCTAAATTGACAATCTCGTCTTCCGGGTATTTTTTCATCCAATATCGGATGAAGTTTGAACCGATAAAACCGCAACCGCCGGTTATAAGAAGCCTCATTTAAAATAATTATACTCTATTAAAATCGTCTCTGCTAGTGCTTCTACGAGGGATCTCTAAACGAGTTGGCACATGTTTACTAAAATTGTAAGCATGTACAAATTTAATCAAATACCATCAGAAGCCCAAATTAGAAAACACTTAAGAAGAATTGTCTTTGGCAAAAATAT